>Ga0209100_1000037_pt1 | contig 180659 bp, 171 predicted proteins | sample lystaG_FD_185480 | JGI IMG/M metagenome (GOLD analysis project Ga0209100, IMG submission 185480) | Glacier valley bacterial and archeal communities from Borup Fiord, Nunavut, Canada, to study Microbial Dark Matter (Phase II) -... | ecosystem: Environmental > Aquatic > Freshwater > Ice >...
ACGACTACGAGGCGCTGCTTCCTTGGAACATCGTGCTGCCGACCGAATAGGATCAAGCGGCTGAGCCTCCCGCGCTAATCACATCTGAGCACGCCGCGCAAGGGACGCGGTTAATAGACCGCTTACACTGCAGCAAGGCAGTACGGTGCCGTTGACCTTCGAAGTTGCCACACCGGTGGCGGGCCATTTGCCAGCGCAGAGAAGTACATCCAGCTCACTGGGCAACACGTTGGCCACTGCGCTGGCCAATCCCAACATCATTCAAGTGACCGTTCTGAATGCGCTTGCACTAGGGCCGATTTTGAACGCCGTCATCAACACCGTGTTATCCCCCTTACTGGGCTTTATCGGCAGTGCCCTGCTTGACCCCCTGCTCAGACTACTGGGCTTACAAGTCGGCGGACTCGATGTCACCCTGATCGACGTGGTCTACAACGGAGGCGCTCAACTGGTTCGCTAGATCTGGAGTGATGCTGCTCCGACCAAGTCGGTGGGCAGACGCGGCACCGTACCTATCAAAGGCAGCGTGAGTGTCGGCACCAGACCATTGGCGGCGTAGCCTGGGTAAGTGGCCGTGACAGTCACCACAGACCCCGTCACATCGACCAGGATATTGTTGGCACCGACCACCTGCTGATACGCCTTGGCCGGCAGCCAGGACAGGGCCGATGCGGTGCGCTCGCGTGCGACAAGTTCAACCTTATCGCTGTAAGCCGCAACCGAACTGTAGGCCAGCGGATTGACAGCCACAGCAGCACGTACGCCTTCCTCAGAGGCTTGGGTAAGCCCCTGCATCACCAACATAGCGAGCGAGTAAGAAACAATCGCGTAAAAAAGAGCGAAAAAAAGGATAAACAACAGCGCAAACTCAATCGCCGCCGCACCCTTTTGCTGGCGTAAACCACGTGATCTGTTCAGTAAGGCCACGGAACATCCCCGACATGACCCCTAATCACAGCTACCACAAAACCCAGAGCCAGTGCCGCACCAAAAGGCAGACTCTTGCCACCGGGATAACTAAATCCAAACCCGGGTCCCAGCCACACCCAACAAACAGCGACCACCACAATGGTCAGCGTGCCGACCACAAAACTGGTCAAGACAGCAGCGGTTCCGCCAAGCAAAGCAATGGCCAGCAACAGTTTGACATCACCCGCCCCCAATTTATGGGTGAGATAACCGGGCAGAGTCAACACCAGCGACAACGTCGCCCCGATCAGCATTGACGCTCCCCCCGCACCCAGTGGACTAAGCCCTGTCCAAAAGAACGCGATCACTGCCAAAAGCATCGCACCGAAGGTCAGCGCATTCGGCACACGCCGCTGGGCGACATCCATGCTGGCAATGGCCACAGACCAAATGACCGCAATGACACCCAACAGATTCAGCGTCTCAGCGCCACGGGCTAGAAAAGACACTTGGCATCAATAAACACGGCCGGAGTTACGGAGTTGGCGTGGCTTTTACTAAGGCGGCTTCGATGCCCTCAAAAATACTTACAACCTTTCCACTGATACTCGGAACAAATGCCGAAATCGCAACCACAACCATAGCGGCCACCAGTGCGTATTCGATCGCACTGGCACCTTCCTCATCTTTAAGGAAGGCAACAAGAAAGGCTTTCATCGAGATTCTCCTTTGGACAGACCAATTTTTTTAAACATCATTTAGCATAGATTTTATGTTGAGTATTGATGGTTCGCAACCGCCCGACATAGCTGAAGCGATGCGTTGATGCGTAGCTTGCGACAAAGCACAAAAGGGGTTGAGATCACTGATTCCAGAAGCTAGAGTCGGGATCGCCAATTGGAAAAATGGTCTTCCAAACTGAATGACTGCTCTGGCTTGCCTGGTCTAGACCACGAACCTCAGCTCTTCAAGAGATTGGCCGTCAGCAATGGGCACGATGCGGGCCGTTACGAATGCCTGCTGACGGGTCCGAAAAACGTACGAATTGAGCTTCCAGAAAGCTGCCACGTATGAATGACAGCCTCCGCTGCATTGCCATCACTCAAAAGAAAAAGCCCCGCCAGTCAGATCGACTGGCGGGGCTTTTTGCGTTTTAGACGCTACTTTTTTAGTAGCTACTTACGCAATGAGTACGGGGGCTAGAGGCCGATTTGATCTGTAAAAATCAAACCAGCAGCGCATTCACCCGTTTCACATACGCCGCCGGGTCAGACGGCATGCCGCCTTCGGCCAGCAGGGCCTGGTCAAACAGGATGTGCGCCAAGTCGTTGAAGTGTACCGAGCCGTCCAGCTTTTTCACCAGCGGATGTTCGGCGTTGACTTCCAGCACCGGCTTGACGTCCGGCGCGGCCTGACCGGCTTGCTTGAGCATGCGCGCCAGTTGCGTGCTCATGCCGTCGTCTTGCACCACCAGGCAGGCAGCACTGTCGACCAGACGGGTGGTGACGCGCACGTCAGCCGCTTTGTCTTTCAGCGCTTCTTTCAGTTTGGCGAGCAAGGGCTTGAAGGTTTCGGCGGCTTCTTCAGCGGCTTTCTTTTCGGTCTCGTCTTGCAACGTGCCCAAGTCCACTGCGCCCTTGGCCACGCTTTGCAGTGGGGTGCCGTCAAAGTCGTGCATGTAATTGAGCGCCCACTCGTCCACGCGGTCGGTCATCAAGAGCACTTCAATGCCTTTTTTCTTGAACACTTCCAGTTGCGGGCTGTTTTTGGCGGCGGAGGCGGAATCGGCGGTGATGTAGTAAATCGCTTCCTGGCCGTCTTTCATGCGCGCTTTGTAGTCGGCAAAACTGACGCTCACGGTGTCGGTGGTGCTGGAGGCAAAACGCAGCAACTTGGCCAAGCGGTCTTTGTTGCCAAAGTCTTCGCCCAGGCCTTCTTTCAGCACCGCGCCAAATTCGCTGTAGAACTTGCTGTATTTGCCAGCGTTGGCGGCGGCTTCAGCCTTGTCTTCTTCGCTGACCACGTCGGTCACACCCTCCGCAGAGGTCGCGGCTTCGGGCAACTTGTCGTGTTTGGCCAAGTCTTCCAGCATGCCCAGCACGCGCTTGGTGCAGCCTTCGCGGATGGCTTTGACGTCGCGGCTTTCTTGCAGCAATTCACGCGACACGTTGAGCGGCAAGTCGGCCGAGTCGACCACGCCTTTGACAAAGCGCAGGTAGGTCGGCAGCAGCGCCTCGGCGTCGTCCATGATGAAGACGCGCTTGACGTAGAGCTTGACGCCAGCCGACTTTTCGCGGTTGAACAGGTCCATCGGCGCCTTGCCGGGGATGTAGAGCAGCTGCGTGTACTCGGTGCTGCCTTCGACGCGGTTGTGGGTGTAGGCCAGCGGCGCTTCAAAATCGTGGCTGATCTGTTTGTAGAACTCGTTGTACTGCTCGGACGTGATGTCCTTCTTGGCGCGCGCCCAGATGGCGTTGCCTTTGTTGACCGCTTCCCACTCGCCGGTCTTGACCATTGCGCCGGGCTGACGGCCGCCGGCCTCATCCTGCGCGTTGATCAGCTCGCCGTCTTTCCACTCTTCCTTTTCCATCAAGATAGGCAGGCTGATGTGGTCGGAATACTTGGCGATGATGCCTTTGAGCTTCCAGGCGCTGGCGTAGTCCAGGGCGTCGTCGCGCAGGTGCAGGATGACGCTGGTGCCGCGCTGGGCCTGGGTGATGGTTTCGACTTCAAAGTCGCCGGCACCGCCGCTGATCCAGCGCACGCCTTCGGCCTCTTTCATGCCGGCGCGACGCGACTCGACCGTGATCTTGTCGGCCACGATAAAGCCGGAATAAAAGCCGACGCCAAACTGGCCAATCAATTGCGAATCGGCCTTCTGGTCGCCCGACAGCTTGCTGACAAAGTCCTTGGTGCCGCTCTTGGCGATGGTGCCGAGGTGGTCAATGGCTTCCTGCGCGCTCATGCCGATGCCGTTGTCGGTGATGGTCAGCGTCTTGGCGTCTTTGTCGAAAGTGACCTTGACTTTCAACTCCGTGTCGTTCTCGTACAGGCCGCCATCGTTGATGGCTTCAAAACGCAGTTTGTCGCAGGCGTCGGAGGCGTTGGAGATCAGCTCGCGCAGAAAAATCTCTTTGTTGGAGTACAGCGCGTGGGTGACGAGGTGCAGCAACTGGGCGACTTCGGCCTGAAAGGAAAGAGTTTGTTTGGTCATGGGAATTGAATAGGTGTCAAAAACGGGGAATTCTGTCGCAGGCTCGGCACTGCGATCAACCCGCAGCTATGGGCCAGGGGGCCAGATTTCAAGGGGCACCGACGGGTAACAAGGCCCGAAGCGGCGGTGCAGGCCGGTTAAACCGGCCAAAAGTTCAAATCCTGGCGCCGGTCATGGCGCCATGGCGGTCGGTTCTCAGACGTAATCGACGGCGTTGTGCTTCATCGACACCAGCTTGCCTTGCGACAGCGACATCAACAAGACGGCAATCAGCTCATGCATGATGATGGTGTGGTGATTGCCCGATGCCTGCATGTGGCTGCGCAACTGGTCACGCACTTTGGCCACGCCGGTCACGTCGATGACGATGTCGATCGCCTCGCCGAGGCTGAGCAGGGTCATGAAGTCATTGGTGGTGGGCACCCCTTGCGCCTTGGCCAACGTGATGCCGGGCTGGTCATCGTTCAAATCGGCGACACCGACCACTTCGACAAAATCAACACCTAACAACTGGCGCAACAAAGGTGTACCGGTTTCACCGGCGCCGATCAAAACAATGCGAATTTTTTTCATGATTGCTAATTTCCAGAAGTATTGAATCTTGTACTGTATGTCAAAAAAAAGCGGGGTTGCCTCGCCCTAAGGTGACGCCCAACTCAGCGGGATGGAACCCGCTTTTACTCACATCAAGCGCGCCGCCTCTTGCGCAGCGACACGACCTTCGTCGGTGGGGATCACCCAGACTTGCACGCGACTGTGCGGGCGGTGAATCGCCAGCACCGCGTCGCCGGTGGCCTGCCGGTTGAGATCGGGATCAATCTCTACCCCCAGCCAGCCCAACCGCTCGCAGACCTGGGCGCGCAACACCGCGTCATGTTCGCCAATGCCGCCACTGAAGGCCAGCACATCCAGCCCTTCCAGGCAGGCCGTCAGCGCGCCGGACTCGCGCACCACCCGGTGGGTAAACAGGTCGATTGCCCGCTGCGCGGCAGCACTGCCATCGGCCCGCAGACGGCGCATGTCGGCCGAGATGCCCGAGACCCCCAGCAAGCCGCTTTGTTTGTAGAGCAGGGTTTGCAGCTGGTCATGGTCCCAGCCCCGCTCCAGCAGGTAGAGCAAAACGCCGGCGTCGAGTGAACCACTGCGGGTGCCCATCATCAGGCCGTCGAGCGCCGAAAAGCCCATGGTGGTGGCGCAGCTGCGGCCGTCTTGGGCGGCGCACAGGCTGGCACCGTTGCCCAGGTGCGCCATCAAGACACGGCCGCCCGCCTGCTCACTGCGTTGCTGCAGCACGCCCATGATGTACTGGTACGACAGGCCGTGAAAGCCGTAACGACGCACGCCCTGCGCGGTCAGCGACGACGGCAAGGCAAAGCTGTAATCCACCTCGGGCAGTGTGGCATGAAAGGCGGTGTCAAAGCACGCCACCTGGGGCGTGGTAGCGAACGCTTTTTGAAATGCCCGAATGCCCTGCAGGTTGTGCGGCTGGTGCAAGGGCGCCAGCGAATTGAGCCGGTCCAGCCGGGTCAGCACCGCCTCGGTCACCACCACGCTGTTTGAGAAATCCCGCCCGCCATGTACCACGCGGTGGGCGATGACCTGGATGTCGGGAATGGAGGGTTTGCGGGTCAGCAGTTCGCTCAGGCTGCGCAAGGCCTGATCAAACGGATCATCCGTCGTGGCGGGCAATTGGAGGTTTTTCTTGTTCCCTTGAAAGGTCCAGTCCAACACCGGCGCACCGCCGGGCTCCAGCCCTTGAATGCAGCCGGTAAGCACACTGGTTTCCACTTGGCCATCGGTGAGCGGGTAGATGGCAAATTTGAGCGTGGATGAGCCCGCATTGACGGAAAGAATCGCCATGGCCGCGCCTTACCAGGCTTGACGCGGCTGGTCGCGACGGGCGTTGTGGGCCGCCAGCTGGGCCAGCAGCGCCGAGGCGACCCGGTTCATGGGGCCATCGGCCCGGCTGGTCAAGGCAATCGGCACCCGCGCGCCCAACACCAGGCCCGCGCCGCTGGCACCGGCCAGATACTCCAGCTGTTTGGCCAGCATATTGCCCGACTCCAGGTCGGGCACTACCAGAATGTCGGCATCCCCCGCCACCGGTGAATTGATGTGCTTGACCTGCGCGGCGTGCAGTGAAATGGCGTTGTCAAAAGCCAGTGGGCCATCCAGGATGGCACCCTTGATCTGGCCGCGGTCGGCCATCTTGCACAACGCGGCGGCGTCAATGGTGGAAGGAATATTGGGGTTGACGGTTTCCACCGCCGACAGGATGGCAACCTTGGGCGTTTCGATGCCCATGATGCGGGCAAAGTCAACGGCGTTCTGGATGATGTCGACCTTTTCCTGCAGCGTGGGGTGGATGTTGAGCGCGGCATCGGTGATCAGCAGCGGCTTGGGGTAGAGCGGCACGTCAAAGCGGAACACATGCGACATGCGCCGTCCGGTGCGCAGCGCGGGCCGGGCCAGCACGGCGTGAATCAACTCGTCGGTGTGCAGACTGCCTTTCATCAGCACCTCGACTTCGCCCTTGACCGCCATATCGGCGGCCATTTCGGCGGCGGCGTGGCTGTGCGACACCGAGATGATCTCGACGCCGGTCAGGTCAATACCTGCTTCCTGAGCCAAGTGACGAATGCGCACCTCGGGGCCAATCAGCACTGGCACGATCAAGCCGTAGCCAGCGGAATCCATGGCGCCGCTGAGCGACTCCGCATCGCAGGGGTGCACCACGGCACAACGCACCGCGGCCAGCCCTTTGCTGCGCGCCAGCAGCTCCTTGAAGCGGGCCTCCGGGTCAAACAACTGGATCAGCGGGGCATTGATACGCGGCAACTTCACCTTTTGGGTCGGGGCCAGCACTTTGGCGGTGCCGTGCAGCACGCGGTCACCCTTTTGGTTGACCACCTGACAGTCCAGCTCAACCCGTTTCTTGACGTCGTCTTTGCTGACCACGGTGGCCGTCACGGTGAGCGTGTCACCAATGCGAACGGGTTTGGTGAAGTGCAGCACCTGCTCCAGGTAAATCGTGCCGGGGCCGGGAAACTGTGTCCCCAGCAGGGCCGAAATCAAGGAACCGCCCCACATGCCATGAGCAATCACGCCGTGGAACAAGGTGTCGTTGGCGTATTCGGCATTCAGGTGGGCCGGGTTGATGTCGCCCGACACGGCGGCAAAGGCCTGAATGTCAGCCAGGGTCAGCGTGCGCAGCAGGCGGGCGCTTTGGCCCAGCGTGATTTCATCGTAGGTGACGTTTTCAATCAGATCAGTGTTCATTGTGAGATTCATGGCAATGGGTTACTTGACAACAGGGGCAGGGGAGTTGACGGGGGATAGCGGGCAATCACGCCACGGCATGGCAGCCGGCATCGACATAAATGGTCTGCCCGGTCATGCCGGAGGAGGCATCGGTGCAGAGGAAGGCGCAAAGCTGGGCAATCTCATTCAGCGTCACCAGACGGCCGAGTGGAGCCTTCTCGATGGCATGCCCCATGAGTTCGTCAAACGAAGCAATGCCGGAGGCAGCGCGGGTCATGATCGGTCCAGGCGACACGGCATGCACCCGGATGCGCTGCGGCCCCAACTCCAGCGCCATGTAGCGCACCAGCGACTCCAGCGCTGCTTTCACCGGACCCATCAGGCCGTAGTGAGGCACGGCTTCGTCGGCGCCGAGGTACGTCATGGTCACCAGGCTGCCGCCGTCCGTCATGTGCGGCGCGCAAAACTTGGCCAGCGTGGCAAACGAATGGCACGACACCTCCATGGCACGGGCAAAACCGGTGCTGGTGCTGTCAATCACCTGGCCGCGCAGATCTTCCAGCGGGGCCCAGGCAATGGAATGAATCACAAAGTCCAGTCGACCCAAACGGGCGACTGCGTGGTCGACCAGCGCCTGCAACTCGCCAGGCTGCTCGACGTTACAGGTCTTGAGGTCAATCCCGGCGGCGGAAGTCAGCGGCTCAATGAAAGGCCGGGCCTTGTCATTCAGGCACGAGGCCACCACCTCGGCGCCCTGCTGACGCGCCAACTGGGCGCAGCCCCAGGCAATGCTGTGTTCGTTAGCCAGGCCCAGGATGAGGCCTTTTTTGCCGGCCAGGCTGAAGGAATGGAGATCAATAGTCATGTCATCATTTCAAAAAAATTAGCCGCTGGTGCAACCAGGGTAGGCGGGCCGCGTGACGGGGTCGTGTCAGGACTCGTTAAACAGCCGGTCCAGGTTGATGCCGTCCGCGCCGGGCTGAAAACCCACGCGTTCCATGTGCGCTTCGGCTTCGACCAATATCTGGCGGGTGGCGGTTACCCCCACCTCGTCCACATAACGCGTCTCTACGCTGTAACGCAGCACCATCAGGCCTCGCAATTCTTCCCGCATGTGGGACATGCGGCGGTCTGGACCTGAGCCCATGCGGGAGGGCCCCCGCCGGTCCGGACTGTCGCGGCGCTCGGTCGTTACCGCCGCGGCCGGGTGTTGCTGACTCATGACACGGGCGATTTCGACCTCGTTCTGGAGCGACACCCCCAAGCCAATCGCGAGACGGGCAATGCGGGTGTTCAGTTCTTCGATGGACGATTCCATTTGGTGCAGGCGCTGGGCCTGCGAATCCTCCTCCGACGGCGGCTCAGTCGGCATAACGAATCATCACGTTTTCACCGGGCGCATCGCACAGCACGCTGGCCGGCTTAATGGTCGGGGCCGGCACCGGCGTGCCCGACCGCTCCTGCAGCCAGGTGTGCATGGCTTCCCACCATGAGCCTTCAAACAGCGGTGCTTGGGTAGCCCATTCGTCGGGCTCAATCCAGGCGTGGCCTTTTTCGACACAATCCATTTGGTAGCTGCGGTGGGCATGCCCAGGCTCGGACACAATACCGGCGTTATGCCCCCCCGCCGCCAGAATGAAGGTGGTTTGGGTGTCGGTCAGCAGATGGATCTTGTAGACCGACTGCCAGGGTGAAACGTGATCGCGCACAGTGCCAACCACCAGCAGCGGTGCCTTGATGTCCATCAATGCCACGCCCACACCACCGACGCGGTAGTGGCCGGAAGCCAAGGCATTGTTAAGGAACAGCGACGACAGGTATTCCGTGTGCATGCGCTCGGGCAGGCGCGTGAGGTCGGCGTTCCAGCTCATCATGTCGTTGCCGACTTCGTCCTGACCCAGCAGGTAGCGGCGCGTGTTGCGCGACCAGATCAGGTCGCGTGAATTCAAGAACTGGAACGAACCGGCCATTTGCCGACCCGACAAATAGCCGGTGCGGGCCATGGCCTGGCGCAGTGTATTGAGCTGGTCGTCGTCGATGAAAACGCCCAGTTCGCCGGGTTCGCTGAAGTCGGTCGATGCCGCCAATAGCGTGACAGTAGCGAGTTCCGGCAGGTTGTCCAGGCCGGCCACGTCTTCGTGGCGCCGCCGCGGGTTCTGCCCCCGCACCAGGCTTTGTGTCTGTGGCCCGCCACGACCCAGCGCCGCGGCAACGATGGACAAAAAGGTGCCCCCCAGGCAATAACCCAGGGCATGAATGCGAGGGGCACCCGTGTGCAGCTTGACGGCGGCCATGGCTTCCATCACACCCATCTGCAAGTAGTCCTGCATCCCCAGGTCGCGGTCGGAGGCATCCGGGTTGCGCCATGAAATCATGAAAACCGTGTGCCCCTTGCCCACCAGGTAGCGCACCATCGAATTGGCGGGCGACAAGTCCAGGATGTAGTACTTCATGATGCATGAAGGCACGATCAGCAGCGGCTCGGGAAACACCTTTTTGGTGGTGGGGGTGTACTGAATCAGTTCGATCAGGTGGTTGCGAAATACCACCTTGCCCGGGGTCACTGCCACGTCTTTGCCGACCTCGAAATCGAGCTGCTTGAGCGTGTCACCATCGGCGCTATGGCGGGCCGTCTGATACTCCATCAGGTCCTTGGCGTAGCTCTGGTAGCCCTTGAGCCAGCTCTGGCCCATGGACTCCTGGCCCTTTTTGAGCACTTCGGGGTTGGTGGTGGGCCAGTTGGAAGGCGACAGCGCATCCAACCCCTGACGGGTGAAGAAATTCACCATGTGCTGGTGGTGTCTGGACATGCCGTCCACCTGGGTCGCCTCGCGCCACCAGGCGTCGCTGGCTTTAAAACCTTCCTTCATGGCGTTGAAGGGCCAATTGCTCCAGCCCACGTCGCTAAAGCGAGGGTCCATTTCGCGTACCGGCTTGCCATCGGCATCGACGGGAGGCACTTGCTGCAATGAGCGGGTCAGGGCCTGCTTGGACAGCGCCGTGGCCTGCTGCCCCAGTAACATTTGTCGACCCGGAGAGGCTGCCAAGTGCATGGCCCAATCAGCATAAGCCAAAGTCAGTGAAATTGGCGACAAGCCCATGTTGGCCTTGGCCAGTTGCGCATGAAACGCTTCATCAATCGACTTGGCAATGTCGCGTTGCTGTTCAGAAGATTGCGCGGGTGAAATCGGTTTTTCCATGGCAATGACCTTGAATCCTGTTGGAAGTGGAAGGTTGAGTATGCACGGGTTAACCCCATATTGACTAGCCGGTCACTAAGACAAGCCGGAAATCATTGATGCAGATCAACTATTGAAACCACTGAGCTGGACTCAAAATAGCACCGACCGGCACCTCAAACCCGCGTTGCGATTGGTCGCTACGGGTATACCCTGCCGGCATCGTTACCGTCGCCCTTGCGGGATTTGGCGGCGGATCATGAACGCTTGACCTCCGCCAGTTGCACTGACATCAAGCAGTGGGCCGTTAACATTGACTTTTTTGATTGATTGGAGTTCTTCAGCATGAGTATCACTACCGTCGGCATCATTGGCGCAGGCACCATGGGAAATGGCATTGCACAGGCTTGTGCTGTATCAGGCATCAACGTCGTCATGGTTGACATTTCAGACGCCGCCGTGGCCAAAGGCATCGCCACCGTCTCGGGCAGCCTGGACCGGCTGGTGAAAAAAGAAAAAATCACGCCTGCCGACAAAGACGCCGCCCTGGCGCGCATCAAGGTCAGCACCAGCTATGACGACCTCAAGGCAGCCCAGCTGGTCATTGAAGCGGCCACCGAGAACTACGACCTGAAGGTCAAAATCCTGAAGCAGATTGACGCTTTGGTGGCACCTGAAGTAATCGTGGCCTCCAACACTTCGTCCATCTCCATCACCAAGCTGGCGGCCGTTACCGGTCGCGCCGACCGCTTCATCGGCATGCACTTCTTCAACCCGGTGCCGATGATGGCGCTGGTGGAAATCATCCGTGGTCTGCAAACCAGCGATGCCACGCATGACGCCGTGCATGCCATGGCCACCGCCTTGGGCAAAACACCGATCACGGTGAAGAACGCGCCGGGCTTTGTGGTCAACCGCATTCTGGTTCCGATGATCAACGAAGCCCTCTTTGTGCTGGCCGAAGGTCTGGCCACACCCGAGGACATCGATGCCGGCATGAAACTCGGCTGCAATCAGCCGATTGGCCCGCTGGCGTTGGCCGACATGATCGGTCTGGACGTCTGTCTGGCCGTGATGGAGGTGTTCTTGAGCGAGTTTGGCGACAGCAAATACCGTCCTTGCCCTCTGCTCAAGGAAATGGTGGCCGCTGGCCGTCTGGGCCGCAAATCCGGGCAAGGCGTTTACAAGTATTGACCTGCGTCGCCCGGCGGTTACAGACGTGAACGCCGGGCGGTTGGGAGCTGTTTACGGGCTCTATCAGCTTGTGGATAAATTCTGGATAAATTACAATCCAAGGCACAGTAATTTAAATTTATCCACAGAAGCTGATACTACCAATGACCGAGGGACAATACGCCAGCCAGCCTGGTTCTGCAGGGCAAAGCCTGTGGCAAACCTGCATCGACCAACTGGCCCAGGAGCTCCCTGAGCAGCAGTTCAACACCTGGATCAAGCCCCTCTCGGCACAGGTTTCAGACGATCTTTCCAAAGTCACCATCTTTGTCGCCAACCGGTTCAAGCTGGACTGGATCAGGGCGCAATACAGCAACCGGATTTCCGGCCTGCTGGAAAAGTTTTCAGGCCAGTCGGTCCAGATAGAGTTAGCACTTGCTCCGCGTGAAATCATTGCCAGAAGCCATGCCCCCCAGCGCTCGGTTGAGCCGATTGCCATGGAAGAGCCGGGCGAGTCAGGGGAAGACCGGACCCCCAACAACCTCAAGAACCGGCTCAATTCGGCCCTGACCTTTGACACCCTGATTGAAGGCACCGCCAACCGCATGGCACGCGCGGCGGCCATGCACGTCGCCGGCATGCCGGGGCACTTGTACAACCCTCTTTTCATCTACGGCGGCGTCGGTTTGGGCAAAACCCACTTGATGCACGCTGTAGGCAACCGCCTGCTGGCGGACATGCCCAACGCTAAAGTTCTCTACATCCATGCGGAACAGTTCGTCTCGGATGTGGTTAAGGCTTACCAGCGCAAGACTTTTGATGAATTTAAAGAGCGCTATCACTCGCTTGATTTGCTGCTGATTGATGACGTTCAGTTTTTCGCCAACAAGGAGCGCACGCAAGAGGAATTCTTCAATGCGTTTGAAGCGCTGCTGGCCAAAAAGTCACACATTGTGATGACTAGTGACACCTACCCCAAGGGTCTGACCGATATCCACGAGCGCCTGGTGTCGCGCTTTGATTCCGGCTTGACGGTCGCCATCGAGCCGCCCGAGCTAGAGATGCGGGTCGCCATTCTGATCAATAAAGCGCGGGTTGAAGGCATTGATATGCCGGAAGAAGTGGCGTTCTTTGTCGCCAAAAATGTGCGCTCCAACGTGCGCGAGCTGGAAGGCGCGTTGCGCAAAATTCTGGCTTACTCCCGTTTTAACCAGAAAGAAATCTCGATTCTGTTGGCCCGGGAAGCGCTGCGCGACCTGTTGTCGATCCAAAACCGCCAGATTTCGGTAGAAAACATCCAGAAAACGGTGGCAGACTACTACAAGATCAAAATCGCGGACATGTACTCCAAGAAGCGGCCGGCCAGCATTGCCCGGCCACGCCAGATTGCGATGTACCTGGCCAAAGAGCTGACACAAAAAAGTCTCCCGGAAATTGGAGAATTGTTTGGTGGGCGCGACCACACGACCGTTTTGCACGCCGTGCGCAAGATCGGTGGCGAGCGCCAGCAAATGACCGAATTGAACCAGCAACTTCATGTGCTGGAACAGACGCTCAAGGGCTGATAGTAGGATGGGGAACGGGGAACCCGCGGTATTGACAACAATACGCGCCCCGTCTGTAACTGATTTGAATTAAAGATATCTAACACGAGGTTGACATGATCGTCCTGAAGGCCACACAAGACAAAGTTTTAGCGGTATTGCAATCGGTTGCAGGCATCGTCGAGCGCCGCCACACCTTGCCCATTCTGGCCAACGTATTAATTCGCAAAACGGGCACCTCATTGCAGGTCACCACCAGCGATCTCGAGATCCAGATCCGCACTACGGCGGAACTGGATGGCGATACAGGCAACTTCACCACTACCGTGGGGGCGCGCAAGTTGATCGATATTCTGCGCACCATGCCATCCGATCAGACGGTGTCGCTGGAGTCGAGCGCCGCCAAACTCATTCTTAAGGGTGGCAAAAGCAAGTTCACGCTGCAAACCATGGCGGCTGAAGACTTTCCACTGGTGCAGGAAGCGGCCAATTTTGGCCCCGTGTTCAGCGTGCCGCAAAAGACGCTGAAAGACCTGCTAAGCCAGGTATCGTTTGCCATGGCGGTGCATGACATCCGCTACTACCTCAACGGCATTCTGTTCGTCGCCGAAGGCACGCAACTGAGCCTGGTCGCGACCGATGGCCACCGTCTGGCTTTTGCCTCCGCCACGCTGGATGTCGAAGTGCCCAAGCAAGAGGTCATTTTGCCGCGCAAAACGGTGATCGAGCTACAGCGCCTGTTGAGCGACGCCGAAGGCGCGATTGAGATGCAATTTGCCACTAACCAGGCCAAGTTCTCCTTTGGCGGCATGGAGTTCGTGACCAAGCTGGTAGAAGGCAAGTTTCCCGACTACAACCGCGTCATTCCCAAAAACCACAAAAACAGCATCACGCTGGGTCGCACCGCCTTGCTGGCCACCCTGCAACGCACCGCCATTTTGACCAGCGACAAATTCAAGGGCGTGCGCTTGAACATTGAACCCGGCACGCTGCGCGTGGCGTCCAACAATGCCGAGCAGGAAGAGGCCATGGACGAGCTGGACATTGATTACGGTGGTGACAGTATCGAGATCGGTTTCAACGTAACTTATCTCATTGATGCGCTGACCAATATGAGCCAGGATATGGTGAAGCTGGAGCTATCGGACGGCAACAGTTCTGCTTTGATCACCATCCCCGACAACGCCACCTTTAAATACGTAGTGATGCCCATGCGTATTTAACGCCGCATAATTTGTAGACCTACAAACCCGAACCCGCGATCAACCAAAAGTTCATTGCGGGTTTAGTCATTCAAGAGTTTGAGAAATTATTGAAACTTTGCGGGACAGACTGAAGCGTAACCCAGCGTTGTCCCCAACAGAATAAAGCCAGCCATGACCGAAGATAACAAGCCAGTTCCGACCCCTGAAAACGGCGAGGCCGACGTGCATACGGGCGAGAGTACCGCCGACAGCTCCAACTTCCAGCCCACCATCGATGCGCACCAGGAAGGCGCCTCGGAGGCCTACGGCGAAGGCTCGATCCAGATTCTGGAAGGGCTGGAAGCCGTGCGCAAGCGCCCCGGCATGTACATCGGCGACACCTCGGATGGCACGGGTTTGCACCATCTGGTGTTCGAGGTGGTGGACAACTCGATTGACGAATCGCTGGCCGGCCATTGCGATGACATTCTGGTCACCATCCATTCCGACAACTCGGTCAGCGTGGTGGACAACGGTCGCGGCATTCCGACCGGCGTCAAAATGGACGACAAGCACGAGCCCAAACGCTCGGCCGCTGAAATCGCCCTGACCGAACTGCACGCGGGCGGCAAGTTCAACCAGAACAGCTATAAAGTCTCCGGCGGCCTGCACGGCGTCGGCGTGAGTTGCGTCAATGCACTGTCCAAAATGCTGCGCCTGACCATCCGCCGCGATGGCAAAGTGCATGTGATGGAGTTCAGCAAAGGCTTTGTGCAGAACCGCCTGATTGAAGTCGTGAACGGCGTTGAAGTGTCTCCGATGCGGGTGATTGGAGAAACCGAAAAACGTGGCACCGAAGTCCACTTTTCGCCCGATCTGGAAATCTTCCAGACCAACTCCGACTTCCATTACGAAATTTTGAGCAAGCGCCTGCGTGAACTCAGCTTCTTGAACAACGGCGTCAGAATTCGCCTGAAAGACGAGCGCACAGGCAAAGAAGACGACTTCTCCGGTGCCGGCGGCGTCAAAGGTTTTGTCAACTTCATCAACAAGGGCAAGACGGTGTTGAACCCCAACATCTTCCACGCCATGGGCGACCGCCAGAGCGATCAGAACACCAACATCGGCGTTGAAGTCGCAATGCAATGGAACAGCGGCTACAACGAACAAGTGCTGTGCTTCACCAACAACATCCCGCAGCGCGACGGTGGCACCCACCTGACCGGCCTGCGCGCCGCCATGACACGCGTCATCAACAAATACATTGACGACAGCGAAATGGCCAAGAAGGCCAAAGTCGAAGTCACCGGCGACGACATGCGCGAAGGCCTGTGCTGCGTGTTGAGCGTGAAAGTGCCCGAGCCCAAATTCAGCAGCCAGACCAAAGACAAACTGGTCAGCTCCGAAGTGCGCGGCCCGGTGGAAGACATCGTCAGCAAGCTGCTGTACGACTACCTGCAAGAGCGCCCGGCCGACGCCAAAATCATCGTCGGCAAGATCATTGAAGCCGCCCGTGCCCGTGAAGCGGCCCGCCGTGCCCGCGACATGACGCGCCGCAAAGGCGTGCTCGACGGCATGGGCCTTCCCGGCAAGTTGGCTGACTGCCAAGAAAAAGACCCGGCCATGTGCGAAATCTACATTGTCGAGGGCGACTCCGCCGGCGGCTCTGCCAAGCAAGGCCGCGACCGTAAATTCCAGGCGATTTTGCCCCTGCGCGGCAAGATTTTGAACGTCGAAAAAGCCCGTTACGAAAAGCTGCTGACCAGCAACGAAATTCTGACGCTCATCACGGCTTTAGGCACCGGCATCGGCAAGGCCGGCGGCACCACCGGCAACGATGACTTCAACGTCGCCAAGCTGCGTTACCACCGCATCATCATCATGACCGATGCCGACGTTGACGGCGCCCACATCCGCACGCTGCTGCTCACCTTCTTCTACCGCCAGATGACTGAACTGGTCGAACGTGGCCACATCTACATTGCCCAGCCACCACTGTACAAAGTGAAAGCCGGCAAGGAAGAGTTGTATCTGAAAGATGCGCCCGCGCTGGACAGCTTCCTGATGCGGATTGCATTGGTCAATGCGTCGATACACACCGGGGGTGACAACGGCACCACCATCAGTGGCGACACCTTGGCCGAGTTGGCGCGCAAGCACCAAGTGGCGCAAAACGTGATCGCGCGCTTGAAAAACTTCATGGACGCCGAAGCCCTGCGCTCGGTGGCCGACGGCGTCGTCCTGAACCTGGACACCGTGGCTGATGCAGAACTCTCTGCCGTCGCGCTGCAGTCCAAACTGCCGGATGCCGAAGTCGCCGGTGAGTTTGATGTGCGTACTGATAAACCTATTTTGCGTATCAGCCGCCGCCATCATGGCAACGTCAAGAGCAGCGTGCTGACGCAAGACTTTGTCCATGGCTCCGACTATGCCGCACTGGCCGAAGCGGCTAACACCTTTAGAGACTTGCTCAGTGAAGGCGCCAAGGTGATGCGCGGTGAAGGCGAGCGCCAAAAAGAAGAAAAAGTAACTGATTTCCGCGAAGCCATGGCTTGGCTGCTGGCCCAAGCCGAGCACGCCACCTCACGCCAGCGCTACAAAGGCCTGGGCGAAATGAACCCTTCGCAGCTATGGGAAACCACCATGGACCCCACCGTGCGCCGCTTGCTCAAAGTGCAAATCGACGACGCCATTGAAGCCGATCGTGTATTCACCATGCTGATGGGTGACGAAGTGGAGCCCCGCCGGGAATTCATCGAGACCAACGCGCTACGTGCCGGAAATATCGATATTTAAAATTTTTTTCGGGTGAAACTAAAATTGGAAATCGATCCATATACGTGAATAAGTACAGCCACAGTTGGCGAAATTTCTGTGGACCAATAAAGCAAAAACGCCCGGCATGCCGGGCGTTTTTGATGTGGCTCTCGAAATCCTCACATCGTGCAAAAAGTCTTGATGTAAATCTTGAGGTTTCCGTGCTGAATTTGACCCACTGAGGCGAGAGACAAGGGAACACGGCAAGCTCTGCAGCAGTTAAGTCACGCCTGGGTCAGGTTCGCGATATGCTGACGGATAGGAGACATCCTCGCTTTTTTGCTACATCGCCAACACCGACCAGTCCATTGTTGACCTTAATGCTCTTGGGTCCAAGGTCACCCAATGGTTTGTCAACCACCCTGTTCAAACTCCTCAGTAATTCCCGCGGCATTAACATGTAGCCTGATACGCGAAAAGTAAACGCACGATCCCCCCTTCATTTAAGGAGTTTCCATGTTTCCCGAATACCGCGACTTGATTACGCAACTGAAGACCACAGATCACCATTTCACGCGCCTGTTTGACAAGCACAATGCGGTGGACCAGAAGATCAAAAACATAGAGTCGCGCATTGAAGCGGGTACCCACGAAGAAATTGAAAAACTGAAGAAAGAAAAACTTCAGCTTAAAGATGAGATTTACACCCTTATCAAGAAAGCCAGTGCGTAAGTCTGAGTCCATTATTTTTTATCGCCAGCCGTTCAACATCAAAACGGCATGCGGTGAATTAGAGGTGCCACGCCATCGTCAACCCTGTCTGTTGACATTGAAGTGGCGCCCTATTTTGTAAATGCTATTTTTTAGAATTAGAAAAGGCTACGGTATGAATTCAAAAACCATGAAGCACAGCGCAAGTATTTGGGATGGCGATGTTGGAACGTCCCGTTGTATCGATGTTGTGCACTGGGAGGGTGATATCACGCCAGAGCAGCTTGCCAATGTTGCGAACCAGATCACGAAGGACTGGCAGACCATCGATATGCAGCTTGACCCAACGCACCCCATGCATGGGAACGTCTACCATCTGCGCAAAGTGACGGATGACGAGTACGAGGAAACAGAATATACAAAGCGCAAAGCCGCTTTTGAAGAAAAGTATGCGGGTCAACGTGTGTGGGTGCACGGCTTCCACTACAACGAGGACGAGGCTACGGGCACCTATCAACCGTTCTACTACGATGTCATGTTCAGCACTTTGTTCGTCACCATTGATGACATTGAAGCACTGTGTGACAAGCATTACGGCGAAGACGTGTGGGACGAATACAGCCTCTACCTGGATGACAAACTTCCCAAGCCTCTGGCTATTGCTTTCTGACCAGCGTCGAGCCGTCAACGCCCCAGGCGTGCTGGCGTGCTGGCGTGTGCCGCCGTGCGCTAGCGGCCATTGACGAATCACAAGACGGTATGAGCGAGTGCCGGTAGCCGGGTTCTGGCCGCCCGAAGGGTTTCTTTTTGCACCTCGGCCAGGATGACGGCCGGCCCTTCTTGATGATGCGCCAGGATCTGCCCCCACGGGTCAACCAGCATGCTGTGACCCCAAGTGCGTCTTTGATTTTCATGCACGCCACCTTGCGCGGAGGCGACCACGTAGGCGAGATTCTCAATGGCACGCGCGCGGAGCAAAATCTCCCAGTGCGCCTGACCCGTGGTGTAGGTGAAAGCGCTGGGAACCAGCAACACATCGGCCGCTAACTGGCGGTACAGCTCGGGAAAGCGCAGGTCATAGCAAATGCTCAAGCCGATGCGGTAGGTGTGGCCGTCCAGGGACGCCAGATCAAAGGTCACCGGTTGCGTTCCGGCCTCCAGCACCCGTGACTCGTCATAGCTCTCTGTCCCGTGCTCAAACCGGAAGAGATGAATTTTGTCGTAGCGCGCCACACATTGGCCCGTCGGATCAAAAACCAGGGTGCTGTTTCGCACGCGCTGGGCCTCACTCGTCGCAATGGGCAGCGTACCGCCCACGATCCACAGTCCCGCTTCACGCGCCGCCTGACTCAAAAAGTCTTGCATCAGTCCCGCGCCCGCGGTTTCCTGAATCTTGAGCTTGTCGGTGTCCTGCAAACCCATCAGGCAAAAGTACTCGGGCAATACCGCCAGTTCAGCGCCTTGCGCGGCGGCCTGGGCCAGCAATAAGCCGGCAGCGTCCAGGTTGCGCTGTAAGTCGGTTCCCGAGACCATTTGGATGGCGGCAATTTTCATGAGACATTGTCCTTTTCGGTGCAGGCTACCTCAGAGGGTCTGGCTATTTTTCAAAATTATCACAGCCAGTGAGACCGCTTGTTGTCATTCAGCATGAACTTTATAGGTCATAACCTTCTGTGGCAAACTGGGTGTCAACCATTTTTCATTGTCCGTATTTGGCAAGAAAACCCCGGATGTCCTTGAAATCAGGCAAGCGTTCGGTCAGCGTGTCGTGGTCCCAGTCCCACCAGGCGGTGGTTTCCAACGCTTGGGCAATCGCCGATGGAAAGCGTTGCCGGATCACCTTGGCGGCCACGCCGCCCACGATGGCGTAGGGCGGCACATCTTTCGTCACCACCGAGTTGCTGCCGACCACGGCACCGTTGCCAATGCGCACCCCCGGCATGATCACCGCACCATGGCCGATCCAGGTGTCATGTCCAATCATCACCCGTTGCCGACGCCGCCAGGCAAAAAAGGGCGCGTCGTCCTCCTGCGCCATGCCAAACATCGTGGGCCGGTAGGTGAAATGGTGCAGCGAGGGGTATTCCATCGGATGAAAGCCGGGGTTGATTCGCACCATCGAAGCAATGTTGGCGAACTTGCCAATGTCGGCCGACATCAGGTCACAAAAGGGCTGGACATAGGCGTAATCGTCGAGCAGGCAGTCTTGCATGCGGGTCTGCTCACCGACCTGGGTGTAGCGGCCAAAACGGCAGTCCTTGACAACGGCTTGGGGGTCGAGCGTCGGTGCCAGCGACAGGCTGACGGCAACGGGCAGGTTGTGGGCGGCGATGTGGGTGTAGGTCATGCTGGCGCGCCTGGTTTCAGAAAGCGCGTTTGCCGTTGAGCCAGGTTTCCATCACGGTTGGCATACCGGCGCGGTTCATGCGCACACGCAACAGATCGGCGCGCAGGCCCAGCGCCACCTCCCCGCGATCCATCAGACCAATAGCGCGCGCCGGGTTGCGCGTGACGGTGCGCACCGCTTTGGGCAAGGTCCAGTTTTTAAGGCCGCCCAGCATGAACGTGGCCAGCAGCAGGCTGCTGGGTACGTAGTCCGACGAGAAGATGTCCAGCAGATCACACTGCGCCAGTTCGGCGGCGGAGATATTGCCCGAGTGCGAACCGCCCTTCACCATGTTGGGGCCGCCCATGATGATGGACATACCGGCTGCGCGTGCCGCCTGCGCCGCCTCCACGGTGGTGGGGAATTCCGACAGGCTGACGCCCTCGCTAACGGCAAGTTCCACATCGGCCAGCAGCGTGTCGTCATGGCTGGCCAGCGGCAAGCCTCGCGCCCGGCTGGCCTGCACGATGACCTGGCGGTGCGGCGTCGCATAGGCCTGCTGGTCGGCCTTGCGCTGCGCGATCATGGCGTCGAACGCCTCCTCGGTGTAGCTGCCATTGCGTTCGGTATAGCGGCGGTAGCTTTTCAGATCGCGCCACTGCCGCTGGCCGGGTGTGTGGTCCATCACGCTGACGAGCCTGAGCAGCGTGTCGTCAGCGTACTGGTGAAACACCTCCAGAATGTCGGGCGCCGACACCTCGCAGCGCAAATGCAGCAAATGTTCAATTCGCATCAGGCCTTCTTCGCTGCACTGGTGCAAAGCGGCAATCGAGGTGTGCTGGGTCTGGCTGCGGGCGCCGCCTTCATCCAGGTCACCAATCACCACCGAATCAAGCACTGTGGTGATACCCGCCGCCGCGCATTGCGCGTCGTGCACCGTCATGGCGGAGTGGGCATTCCACAGCACGCCGGGGCGCGGCGACAAGTGCTTTTCCAGGTTGTCGGTGTGCAATTCCACTAGACCGGGCATTAACCAGTCCCCGGCCCAGTCTTCGGCGCCGGGCACCGACGTATCGCCCCGGTCAAGCGCCTGGATCAGGCCGTCCTGCATCTGGAGGCAGCCGGTGAATTCTTCGTCAGGGGTGACGATGCGGGCGTTGCGAATGAGGCGCTGGTTCATAAAACAGGTTCCTTGAAAAATCAAACGACTTGACGGTGATGTTCGACATCAAAGCAGCGGGTTGCCACCGCTTCGCGCACTTCATCGTCATGAAAAATACCCACTACGGCGCTGCCTTGGGCGCGGGCGGCGCGGATCAGTTCCACCACCACGCGCCGGTTGTCGGCGTCCAGCGAGGCGGTCGGCTCGTCCAGCAACAGCACCGGCGGGGCGCTGATCATGCCGTGGGCGATGTTGACCCGCTGCTGCTCACCGCCGGAGAAAGTGGCGGGCGGCAAATGCCATAAATGCTCATGCAGGTTCAAGCGCGTCAACCATTGTGCGGCTTGCGCCCGTGCCTCCTCGGCCGCCACGCCCAGACGACGCAACGGGTCGGCCACGATGTCAAGCGTGGACACGCGCGGGATGACGCGCAAAAATTGCGAGACATAACCGAGCGTTCGCCTGCGCACCTCAAACACCTCACGCGGCGCTGCGCTCGCCAAGCTGAGCCAGGCGCCTTGATGACGAATGCGCACGTCACCATGGGTTGCACCGTAGTTGCCGTACAAGCAGCGCAACAAAGAACTTTTGCCGCTGCCGGAATGCCCCGTCAGGGCCAGGCACTCGCCGGGGCGCACGCTTAAATCGATGCCTTCAAAGACCGGCAATTGCAGGCCGCCGCGCCCGTGCAACGTGAAGGTTTTGGACAGGGCAATGGTTTCAATGAGTGCGGTCATGGGGTGAGTACCGAGGAAACAAGCAATTGGGTATAGGCATGTTGGGGGTCGTCCAATACGCGGTCGGTCAGGCCCTGCTCGACCACCTGGCCATCCTTCATGACCAGCATGCGCTGGGCCAATAAACGGGCCACCGCCAGGTCGTGAGTTACCACCACGGCCGCCAGTTTCAGTTCATCGACCAACTCGCGCAGCAAGTCCAACAGCCGCGCTTGCACCGACACGTCCAGCCCCGTGGTGGGCTCGTCCATGAACACCAGACGCGGCTGCGTGACCAGGTTGCGGGCGATCTGCAGGCGCTGCTGCATGCCGCCCGAGTAGGTGCCGGGCAGGTCGTCAATGCGGCCCGTGTCCAGTTCGACCCGCTGCATCCATGACATCGCTTCACTGCGTAATTTTCCGTAATGGCGGGCGCCCAGCGCCATCAGACGCTCGCCTATGTTGGCGCCGCCGGAGACATTCATGCGCAGTCCGTCCCGCGCATGTTGTTCGACAAAGCCCCAGTCGGTGCGGGCCAGCCAGCGCAGTTGCGCCTCCGACATGGCCGCCAGATCAAGCAACTCACCCTTCATGTTTTTAGGCTCGTCCTCGGTGGCCGACGGCGGGCGCACGTCGTAGTGCACCGAGCCTTCGTCGCAGGCGTGGCGCGCCGCCAACAGGCGCAGCAGCGTGCTCTTGCCGGAACCGGATTCGCCGACCACTGCCAGCACCTCGCCCGGATACAAATCAAAACTCACGTCGCGGCAGGCCCAACGCGGCTGGCCCTGATGCACAAACGCTTTGCCCACCCGGCGCACCGACATCAGTACGTTGGAATTCATACGGTCTCCTCGGTCAGGGGCTCAGTCGTCTCATGCACTTCAAGCACGGCGACCGGCGCGGCCAGCGCGTCGCTCACCGTGACCGCCAATTGCGTGCCGACGTGTCCGGCCTCGCGCCGCTCCTCGCAGTAATCGCTGTCCGAACAGACAAACAAGCGGCTTCCTTCATCGTCCACAATCATTTCGTCAAGGTAACTCTCGGTCGCACCGCACAAGGCACAGGCATGGTCCCAGCGCTGCACTTCAAACGGGTGGTCTTCAAAATCGAGACTGCGCACCGGGGTGTAGGGCGGGATCGCGTAGAGCCGCTTTTCACGGCCCGCGCCAAACAGTTGCAGGGCCGGGTTCATATGCAGCTTGGGGTTGTCAAACTTGGGGATCGGTGAGGGCGACATCAGGTAGCGCTCGTTCACCATCACCGGGTAGTCGTAGCTGCGCGAGATGGCGCCGAGCTGCGCAATGTCTTCATAAAGCCGCACATGCATCAGCCCGTATTCGCTCAGCGCGTGCATCTTGATGGTCTCGCGTCGGCTCGGCTCCAGCCTGGACAATGGCTCCGGCATCGGCACCTGAAAGACCAGAATTTGCGCCTCGGTCAACGCCGCTTCCGGGATGCGGTGGCGTGTCTGGATCAGCGTCGCATCGCGCGTTTTCTCGGTCGTCGCCACCCCTGTGGTGCGGGCAAAAAAGCGCCGAATGTTGACTGCGTTGGTGGTGTCGTCGGCCCCCTGGTCGATCACCTTGAGCACGTCGCTCAGGCCAATGATGCTGGCGGTAATCTGCACGCCGCCGGTGCCCCAGCCGTAGGCAAAAGGCATCTCGCGAGAGCCAAACGGCACCTGGTAGCCCGGCACCGCCACCGCCTTGAGCAGGGCGCGGCGGATGTGCTTCTTGGTGCGCTCGTCCAAAAACGCAAAGTTGTAATGCGTGTCCATCATGGCGTCTCCTGGGGGGTCGGGTTGTTCGGGCTGGCTCGGTCGTGCGTCGCCTGTGCGTGGCGGGTCCGCAGCTTGCGCACCAGTTCCAGCTCCGCCTGAAAATCAACGTAGTGCGGCAGCTTCAAGTGCTGCACAAATCCGGAGGCTTCCACGTTGTCGGCATGCGACAACACAAACTCCTCGTCCTGCCCCGGCGCGGTGCGTGGCTCGCCCAACTCGTCGGCGCGCAAGGAGCGGTCAACCAACGCCATCGCCATGGTCTTGCGCTCGGCGCCGCCAAAGGCCAGGCCGTAGCCCTGCGTGAACTGCGGCGGCACCTCACGGCTGCCATTGAACTGGTTGATCATCTGGCACTCGGTGATCTCCAGGTCGCCAATATCGATGGCAAACCCGAGTTCGTCCGGCACCAGTTCGACACTAACAAACCCGCGCCGAATCTCGCCCGCAAACGGGTGCGAGTTGGCGTAGCCGCGCTGCGAGGAGTAACCCATCGCCAGCAGCCAGCCTTCGTCGCCCCGCGCCAAGGCCTGCAAGCGCAAGGCGCGATCGGCCGGAAACATGAGTGGCTCACGCGTCAGGTCGCCCGGCGCAGCCGCTTCCACGGGTTGCGGCGTTTCCAACAGTCCTTCGCGCGCCAGCAAGTCGTTGATACGGGGCACGGTCGTTGTGTTGTTCGCTTCGCCAACCGTCGGCACCGGGTTTGCTGGCTTGGTGGGCGTGACGGATGGCACCGCCGCGCCGTCTTCCTCGGCCAACAGGGCAAAGTCAAGCAGGCGCTGGGTGTAGTCATAGGTCGGCCCCAACAGTTGGCCGCCGGGCACCTCCTTGAAGGTGGCCGAGATGCGCCGCATCAGCGCGATGCGCGCCGTGTCCAGCGGCAGCGCGTAGCCCAGACGCGGCAAAGTAGTGCGGTAGGCCCGCAGCAAAAAAATGGCTTCAACCAAATCGCCACTGGCTTGCTTGATGGCCAGCGCGGCCAGCTCCGGGTCGTACAAAGAGCCTTCGCTCATGACGCGGTCCACGGCCAGCGAAAGTTGTTCACGGATCTGCGTCACCGTCAGGGGCGCAATGGCGGTATCGCCGCGACGCTGGGTTTCCAGCAAACGCCACGAACTTTCAATCGCGGCAGCGCCGCCTTTCACTGCTACATACATATCAAACTCCCGTCCATGGACGCACCTGCGTCGTGCGCGGCAGCCCCAGGGCCTGTTCGCCGCAAGTAAAAACAATATCCACGCCTTGCGGAAAACCGGCTTGGTTAATTTGCCATTGCGACCCAAAATCGTCGGGCAAGCCTTGCAGCGCAACACGCTGCACCGACTGAATGCCGGGGCCGCGCCAGGCCAGCGCCGGGCCTGCAACCAGACTGGGCAATTCAATCAAAAGCGTGCATGAAAACTCGGGTGCTGCGGCGCTGCCTGGCGCAAAGTCGGCCAGCGCCAACCCCAAGCCAAGATCGGTGACGACAGCAAAGCTGGCGTTCTGCGGGCTCGGCGCCAGCCCGGCACCGCTGTGAAAACGCAGCCAACTTTGCAGCGGAAGGTTGGCACACTGCCACCAGATCGGGGTTTCGTCATCGCTCAGGCTGAGCAGCAACCGCGCCATGGCGCCGCCCAGTGCCACGCCTGTCAACGCCGGGCCGATCGTGCGGAGTCGGCCAGGTCGAGACAGCGCGTCCAGCACGGCGCGAAAGGCTTGCTGGCTCTCGTGCACGCCGTCCTTCAAACCGACCGCCAGGGTGTTTACGCCGTTCATGCCTCACCTCGCACAAAGGTAAAAAATTCCACTTTGGAAGCGGCCACGTCTTGTTGTTTTTTTGTTCGTGCTTGCGACTGCGCCAAGGCCAGCGGCGCAATCAGGCCGCGCCGCAATTCTTCGTAATGCTGCGGGTCTTGCAGCTTCGCATCAAACAGTGCCGCCAGCTCGGCCCGGCGCTTGTCCCGGCCTAAGGCATACGACACGCCCAGCGGGCCGTCCCCCAGCCGCACGGCGCAGCGCACCACGCTGGCCTCGCCCAGGTTGAACGGGTTGCCGGTGCCGCCGACACGCCCGCGCAGCATCACCATGCCCACTTCCGCAGGGCGCACCTGCTTCAGGGTTTGTAATTCATCAGCGTCAGGCGCCATGTCTTCCAGTTCGGATCGAGTGGCCCGCGCCAGCACGGCCAGCCAGGCGGGGCGCGCCGGATTAATGTTTTTTAAGTCTTCACTTGTCATACAGATGTCTAAATCAGTCGCTAAAGTTGTTAACTAGCGCATCGCCGTTTCAAGGGCGCTGCATGACAGGTAGTTCACTACGGCAACATGAAGTTTTTATGACATTCGGACAACTCACCTCCAGTTCACCTGGACGTCGCAGCGGCGTGACCGTGTGGCGACAGATCGCCGACACCTTGACCACCGAAATCCGGGACCGGGCTTACGCCGACACCGGCCGTTTACCGGGCGAGATCGAACTGTCCACCCGCTTTGCCGTCAACCGCCACACGCTACGCCAGGCAGTAGCGGCCCTGCAAAGCGACGGTCTGGTTCGCATTGAGCCGGGTCGCGGCACTTTTATTCAACACGAGTTGCTCGACTACGCCTTGTCGCGCCGAACGCGTTTTAGCGAAAACCTGTTGCGCCAAGGCTTGTTGCCCAGCAAGCAACTGCTGACCGCACGGCAAATGCCCGCCCCCGAGCGTGCCGCCAAAGAACTGAAGCTGGACAAGGGTGCCCCGGTGTTGATGGTTGAAACCCTGGATGAAGCCAATGACGCGCCGATCGGGCTGGCCACCGCCTACTATCCGGCGCAGCGATTTGCAGGACTGCTGGAAATGCTGCAAGAGGGCACCCGCACCACCGACATCCTCAAACATTTTGGCGTGCAGGACTACCTGCGCTTGCAAAGTCGCATCACCACACAAATGCCCAGCGAGGAGACCGGTCGGCTACTCAAACAGCCCCTCACACGGCCGCTGCTGTGCGTCGAATGCCTGGATGTGGACATGGAGGGCACACCGATCAAATATGGTGAAACGGTTTTTTGTGGTGACCGGGTGCAGTTGCTGGTCAGCACCGGTGAGCAAGCATGAGTGCGCGTTATGCCATTTACCTCGCACCGGCCCACGGCTCGCCCTGGTGGACCTTTGGTGCGCACTGGTTGGGCCGGGATGAGTCCAACGGCGCGGCATTGGTGCAGCCGCCGCTGGCACAGATCACGCCGTCCGAGCAGCGGGCCATCACCGCAGCGCCCCGGCGATATGGTTTTCATGCCACCCTGAAAGCGCCTTTTCGCTTGCGCCACGGCCACAGTGTCGAAGATTTGACGGAGTGTGTGCAGGCGCTGGCCAGCACGCTCAAGCCGCTGCCGCTGGGGCCTTTGCAAGCGGTTTTGCTGGGTGACTTTGTGGCACTGGTGCCCACCTCGGTGCCGAACGAACTGTCGGCTCTGGCCGCCACGTGCGTCACTTCGCTGGAAGCGTTGCGTGCGCCTTTGTCAAAAACAGAGCTGGCACGCCGTCTGGTCAGCCCGCTGGATGCGCGGGAACAGGAACTTTTGCAACGCTACGGCTACCCGCATGTGCTGGACCGTTTTCGTTTGCACTTCACCCTGAGCGGGCCGGTGGCCCGACCGACTGCGCAACGATTTATGCAAGCCGTGGCCGATCCGGTACGCCACTTAAACGCCAGCGCTGCGTTGGTGCTGGACCGCTTGTGTCTGTTTGTTGAACCCGCCCCCGGACAGCCCTTTAAACGGCTGACCGATGCCGTGTTGCACGCATGAGCGGCTTATGGGTGTTTGTGTGTGGACCGTCGGGGGCGGGCAAGGACAGCGTGATGAATTGGGCCGCAAGCCATTTGGCAGCGCGCCATGACATTGTTTTTTCGCGTCGCCTGGTCACCCGCACATCACCGCTTGACTTGAACCACGAGGCCGTCAGCGTGCCGGAGTTTGAGCAGTTGAGGGGTGCGGATCGTCTGGCCTGGCACTGGCAGGCGCATGGGCTGCACTATGGCATTGGTGCACATTACGCAGAAGAGGTCGCGGACGGCCGCATCGTGGTGGTTAATGGCTCTCGGGCGCATGCCAATGGCTTGCCGGAGGCACCGCAGGTGCGGGTGGTACAAATCGTGGCTGACGCCGCCGCCTTGGCCGCACGACTGAAAAATCGGGGCCGCGAGGCTCCGCACGAGGTGACGCGGCGACTGGTTCGCAACACATCTTTCACCACCTTGCGCGCTGACCACACCATCTCCAACCAAGGCGAGCTGGCCGACGCCGGGCGCCAGTTGGCGGACTATCTGGTGGCCGGTTTTACTTCTTGAAAATCGGTGTCATTCGAGCGCCTGTTCCTTAATCATCATGATCATCTTCATGGCGATCCTCGTGTTTTTTGTAGTGCTCGCGGGGTTCTTCTACCGGGAGCGGCTTGTCGCCATAGGCCCCGCGGTAGACCTCTGCGGCTGTAAATTGACACTGCTGATTCAAACCAATGGTTCTGAGTAAATCGGTATTGACCTTGGGCAGCAAGCCTATTTGTGCGGCGATCTGCAGCCGAATCTCGTCACAAGTCGGCGCCGGGACTTCTGCGGCATGAACCCCCACGGCACAAAAGGCAAGCAGGAAGAAGCGCTTGATTAATTTATTCATCATGGCGTTTCTTGACGGCTAGACGCCCACCGCCCAGCCCGGATGCTGAAAAAACTCCCCGTACAAACGCAAGGACTGCAAGACGCCCAAGGCGCCGACGCGCTGCAGGGGCACGGTAGCCCCCGTGCGCATCAGATTCAGGTTCTGCGTCAAATCGACCATCACGACCAGATGAAACGCTTTTTCAGCGCCCTTGGAAATTTTCCTGTTTTGCATCAACAGCGCCAGGTGCTGCTCGATCGTTTCGGCCAATTGCCGGTAGTCCTGGGTGTTGAGTTCCGCTTTAGATATGCGCGTCTGCTGGGCCAGCATCACTTGCCGGATGTTCTCCATGCCTTGCCGGACCACCGCATCGGTTTCCCATTTTTTCCCTTGCTCCAGGCTGCTTTCAATCGGGGTGTTATCCCCCTTTGGAGCAGGCGTTCCTGCCGATACCCCGCAGGACAGGACAAGCAGTCCGACAGCGCTTAAAAACTGGAGACCGGTAGAACGTAAAACGGCAAGCATAGAGGCTCCTTGTATGCAAATTCAATGAACAAGCAGCCAGTATTTCTCAGGATTCTTAAGTAGTTCTTAGGGCGGGTGTCAACGTGCTGTTGGTGCGGTGCAAAGCCTCAGATAAATGACTTGCGAATGCGGGCCGAGATCACGTCTATCAATGTCACCGTGACGACGATGATGATCATCACGGCGCAGGTTTCGGCATATTGAAAACCCCGAATGATGTCCCACAAAATGGCCCCGATGCCGCCCGCGCCGACCATGCCGACGACCGAGGCTGAACGCACATTCGATTCAAAGCGGTACAAGGTATAGGAGATCCACAAGGGCAAAACCTGCGGGATGATGCCGTAGACAATTTCTTCAAGGGCATTGGCACCGGTGGCCCGGATGCCTTCAACCGGCTGGGCGTCAATCGATTCGACCGCCTCGGAAAACAGTTTGGCCAGAATGCCGGTGGTATGCACCCACAAGGCCAAAACCCCCGCGAACGGCCCGAGCCCGACCGCCACAATAAACAGCATGGCAAACACCATCTCGTTGATAGCGCGTGCCGCATCCATCAAACGGCGGATCGGCTGGTAAACCCACCATGGTGCGATATTGGCCGAGGACAACAAGCCCAGCGGAACGGCGCACACCACCGCCAAGGCCGTGCCCCACAGTGCAATTTCGACCGTGACCAGCATTTCTTGCAAGTAGATGCGCCAATCGCCAAATTTGGGCGGGAAAAAATCGGCCGCATAAGTGGCCATGTTGCTGGCATCGCGCACCAGATCGAACGGGCGCATGTCCGCGCCTTTCCAAGACCCGGCCAGCAAGGCCAGCAGCATGCCCCAGGCCAACAAACCCAACAGACTGGCGCGGGCAACAGGCTCTCTTTGAACGCGCGATTTTGCCGCACTGCTGGCGGGGGCGCTCATACCGGCACCTCAAGGAAAAAATACATAGGTTGAAGTGCCGCGTGCATTATTTGGCGTGACTCAACGCGACCAGTTGTTGGTCGATGAGTGCGAGTTTGGCTTTTTTATCGGTCTCGTCCAGGGTGGCATCGGCTTCCAGCTTGTTGCGACTCTTGAACAATTCCAATTGGCGAATCGGTATCAGCTGATCGTTGCTGGAGGCCTTGAAGCCGGACAATTTGGACAACTTTAATAGATTGTCTTTTTCCTGCTGACCGCTCTGGCCGTAGCTGAAGAAGAAGTCACGCACTTTGGCCTTGGTGGCCTCCGGCAGGTCTTTGCGCATCACCAGCGGGTCCAGCGGGATCAGTGGCGAGGTCCAGATGATGCGGATGTCGTTAAATTTCTCGGGCAGCTTTTCTTTCAGTTTTTCAAGGTTTTCGCTGTTATTGGTGGCCACATCCACCTGTTTGTTGGCCACCGCCATGGCATTGGATTCATGGTTGGCGCTGCGCGACACCTTGAAAAAGGTCTTGGCATCAATTTTATTCAGGGCAAAAACGTAGTAGCTTGGCACCAGAAAACCCGATGTCGAGTTCGGATCGCCATTACCAAAGGACAGATTTTTACCTTGCTTGAGCATGTCGTCGAGCGACTTGAGCGGGCTGTCCTTGTTGACAATCAGGTGCGAGTAATAGCCCTTTGTACCATCGGCATTGACCATTTGGGCAAACACCTCGCCACTGGCACGGTCCACCGCCTCCATCGCCGACTTGTTGCCAAACCAGGCGACATGCACCTTGTTGAAACGCATGCCTTCAATCACACCGGCGTAGTCGGGGGCAAAAAAAGCATTGATTTTCAGACCGGTCTTTTTGCTCATGGCATCCAGAATGGGCTGCCAATCCGACTTCAGATTGATGGAAGATTCGGTCGAGATGATGCCGAAGTTGAGTTCCTTCAGTTCCTGAGCCGCCACCGGGTTGAGGGCAATGAGCGTGGCGCCAGCCAGGCCGACGAGTAGTTTCTTGATCATGAGAAATTCCTTTGTATGAATTGAATCGGTAGAAATGACGTTCAAGCCGCGCGGGCCAAGCCCAGCGGCGTAGGCCAGGCCAGGTGCGGCACGGCCGGTTTGTGGTCCTGCAGACTGGAAATATGGTCGCCCAAGGCCAGAATGTCATCGGCATCGGCGCCGTACAGCTCACGCAGCAGCGTCGGCGTCAACGCGCCCGACGGGCCGTCGTACACCACCCGGCCCTGGTGCAGGGCGACGGTGCGGGCGCAGTACTTCATGGCCACGTTGACCTGGTGCAAGGACACCACCACAGTGCATTTATCTTCCCGATTGACCCGCGCCAGGATGTCCATCACCTTGCGTGAAGACTCGGGGTCCAGTGATGCAATCGGCTCGTCGGCCAGTATGACCTTGGCGCCCTGCACCATGGCGCGGGCAATGGCCGCGCGCTGTTGCTGCCCCCCCGAAAGCGTCGAGGCGCGCTGGGCACAACACTCGGCAATGCCGACCCGCTTCAAAGCGTGCACGCCGGTGGCAATTTCAGCCGGCGTAAACCAGCGCAACAGACTGCGCCACAAAGGCACCCGGTGCAGCGTGCCCGCCAAGACATTGATGATCACAGGTAGGCGGTCCACCAGGTTAAATTGCTGAAAAACAAAGCCCACACCGGCCCGGGTCTGACGGATGTCGGCGGCAATCTTTCCATTTTGCTGAACCGTTTTGCCGTGAATCTGGATCAACCCCCGGCCTGCACCATCGCCCGCCATGAGGCCGGCCATATGGCGCAACAACGTTGACTTGCCAGAACCGGAGGCGCCAATCAAGGCCACCATTTCTCCGGCTTCAATCTTTAAATTAATTTCTTGCAAGGCTTTGCGCCCGCCGTGAAACGTTTTGTTCAATCCCGTAATGCAGATGGCTGTGGTCATAGGTGCTCCATGTCAATGGGCAGACCTTATCGGCGCAATATGTCAAACAAGTGTCAGAACGACACCAGTTCCGCAGGCGAAAACTGCTTTTGAGGTGAAACGGGGGGGGGGCTATCTTATCTATTGGTTCTATTAATACATAGTAGTAGTAGATAAGGGTTGCACCTTTCTGTGGGTAACCTTGTTTTCATGATTCATATCAAGGACTTACATACGGTCAACCCTTGTGGGCACCCGTGCTTTTGAGGTGTACCCGGAAACTGGATAACATTTCTTTGGGGTGATGCCCTGTGGATAACTGCCAGCTTATGCCAGAACTATTCACAGAGTTGTCCTTTCTCATGTTGCGCGTTCATGCGGCTTGCACCGAGAATCCTTGGTGTTATCCTGAATTACCTGGTTTGGCCTGTGGGATTGCCACGGCGGGAGATCTTTCCGGGTTCATGGTCATATTGACCTCTAGCCCCCGTCTAACCTGCGCATATAGCTATTAAATTTATAGCAAAGAAGTAATCATGGATGTCAAGAAACCTTTTGAAATTGCGCGCGAGACGCTCAAACAGCTCACCGTGCGCAAGATGGCGCCCACGCCAGCCAATTACCAGATGATTTACAGCGAAGTTGCGGGAGTCGCCACCGAGCCCCCGTTTCCCGCCGACCGGCTGCGTGACATTGCGCAGGCCTTGCCCACCAAAACGCCCGGCCAGCAAAAACAGCGCGGCTTGCTGGACTCCGCCATCCGGCAATTGAACTGGGACGGTGTCAAAAACGCCTTGATGGCTTATGGCGGCTTCAGCCCCCCGGCGACCACGGCCCCCTTTGCCGGAACGCAAGTGTCCATTGCGCCGCCGGTGGAAACCCTGTCATCCACGGTCGTTGCGCCCGCCTTGACGGCGGATTTTTTTGAGCAAATTGCGCGGCTGATTGAGTACGCGCTGCCGGCGCTGGGGACGGACGATGAACGCTTTACCGAGCAAACCCAGTTATTGCTGACCGCCATGCGCCAGCCGGAGCCCGATGTGCTGGCGGTCAAGCTGATGCTGAGCAACTTTGGCAACCGGCTTTCGTTTGCGGCCGAAGACCAGGCCGAGATCAAGGTCACGCTACTCAAGCTGCTGCACCTGATCATTGAAAACATCGGTGAACTCAGTCTGGACGATCGATGGCTCAAGGGTCAAATCGAGGCCCTGATGACGGCGTCAAGCCCGCCGCTCAGTTTGCGCCGGCTCGATGATGTGGAACGCCGTCTGAAAGACGTGATCTTCAAGCAGACCGAGGCCAAAGGCAGGGCGCTGGAAGCACAGGAAGAAATGCGGCAGATGCTGGCCACCTTCATTGAACGGCTGTCGCAAATGACCGAGTCCACCAGCGCCTACCACGGCAAGATGGAAGAAAACGCGCGCCTGATCGAGCAGGCCAAGACCATGGCCGATATCGCGCCGGTGCTGAAAGAGGTGGTCGGCGCCACCCGCACCATGGCGCACGACAGCCTGACGGCTCGGGATGAGTTGCGCGGCATGCGCGAAAAGGCCCAAACCACCGAAGCCGAACTGGTCAAACTGCACCAGGAACTGGACCGCGTCAGTGCGCTGGCGCGGCATGACCCGCTGACCGGGGCCCTCAATCGCAAAGGTCTGGACGAGGCGCTGGACCGTGAAATCTCCAATGTCCGGCGCAAAGAGAGCCCGCTGTGCATGGCCATGCTGGACATTGATAACTTCAAAAGTCTCAACGACACCCTGGGGCACGCCACCGGCGATGCGGCGCTGACGCACCTGGCGACCGTCACCCGCGAGGCGATGCGGCCGCAGGACACGCTGGCCCGCTATGGCGGTGAAGAGTTTGTGATTTTGCTGCCCGACACGCCGCTGGACAAAGGGATCGAAGCCATGACGCGCTTGCAACGCGAATTGACCAAACGCTTCTTTTTGGCCGGCACCGAGAAAATTCTGATCACTTTCAGCGCCGGCGTGGCGCAGATGGCGGCCAACGAGTCCGGCCTGGAAGCCATCAAACGGGCCGATCAGGCCATGTACTTGGCCAAGCGTTCGGGTAAAAACCGGGTGTTGGGTTCATGATTTCAACCGATTAGAAGTTCATATGACATATTTGATTTTGGGTTTGATTATTTTTCTGGGCGCGCATTCGGTGCGCATCGTGAACGAGGACTGGCGCACCCGAACCCGGGCGCGGCTGGGGCCGTTGCCCTGGAAGGCGCTGTATTCGCTGGTTTCGGTGATCGGTTTGGGTCTGGTGGTGTGGGGCTTTGGTCTGGTACGACAGCAGCCGGTGCAGTTATGGAACCCTCCCACCGGCATGCGCCACCTGGCGGCGTTGCTGACCCTGATTGCTTTTGTGTTGCTGGTGGCGGCTTATGTGCCGGGGAATGGCATCAAGGCGCGTCTTCACCACCCCATGGTGCTGGGCGTCAAGGTCTGGGCGCTCGCGCATTTGCTGTCCAACGGCAACCTGGGTCATGTGGTGTTGTTTGGCTCGTTCCTGGTCTGGGCTATTTTGGATTTCAGTGCCGCCCGCCGGCGTGATCGTGCGACCGGCACACGCTACCAGCGTGGCACCGCAGGCGCCACCGGCATCACAGTCGCAATTGGCGTTGGCACCTGGATTGCCTTTGCGCTGTGGTTACACGGGTTATTGATTGGCGTGCGTCCGTTCGGCTGAACCATAAGAGGGGTTGATCAATGAGTATTCGCAATCTTGATTCTTTGTTTGACCCGGCCTCCATCGCCGTTTTTGGAGCCTCGTTGCGCGCCGGCAGCGTCGGGGCCACGGTGTGGCGCAACCTCACCAGCGGCAGCTACAAAGGCGTGCTGTACGCGGTCAATCCCAAACACCGGGAACTGGCCGGGCATCCAGTGGTGGCCCGTGCCGCCGATTTGCCGACCATTCCCGCGCTGGCGGTGATCTGTACGCCACCGGCCAGTGTGGCGAAGTTGATTGAAGAATTAGGGCGGCTGGGGACGCGCGCCGCCGTGGTGATGACCGCCGGCATGACGGGCAAGCAGAAGCAGGCCATGCTGGAGGCGGCGCAGCGCCACTTGCTGCGCATCCTGGGGCCCAACTGCATTGGCCTGCTGGCGCCGCACAAGGGCCTGAATGCCAGTTTTTCGCACATTGACGCGCTGCCGGGTGAGTTGGCTTTTGTCTCGCAGTCCGGTGCTCTGGTGACCGCCATGCTGGACTGGGCGGAGGGACGGGGCATCGGCTTTTCATATTTTGTCTCGCTGGGTGAACACGCCGATGTTGATTTTGGTGACATGCTGGACTACCTGGCCAGCGACCCGAAAACCCGAGCTATTTTGTTGTATGCCGAATCGATTGAGTCACCGCGCAAATTCATGTCGGCGGCCCGGGCGGCGGCGCGCAACAAGCCGGTGATTGTGGTGAAGGCCGGTCGTTCGCCGCAGGGTCAGCTGGCGGCCGCCTCGCACACCGGCGCGCTGGCCGGTTCGGACATGGTGTTTGATGCCGCGATTGACCGTGCCGGCATGCTGCGGGTCAATACCTTGCAGGAGCTGTTTCTGGCGGCAGAAACCCTGTCGCGCTTTCGGACCAATGTCAGCGATTCCCTCACGATCTTGACCAATGGCGGCGGCGCCGGCGTCATGGCGGCAGACGCCGCCGCCTACATGGGCGTGCAGCTGTCGGAACTGAGCGAGGCCACGCGCAAGCAACTCGATGCCGTGCTGCCGCCCAACTGGTCGCACGGCAACCCAGTGGACATCATTGGCGATGCGCCGGTGACGCGTTACGAGCAGGCGCTCAAAGTGTTGAATGCCGACCCGGCGAGCGGTGCGGTGCTGTTTATCCACGCCCCGACCGCCATCGTGCCCAGCGCCGACATTGCGCGGGCCTTGGTGCCGCTGGTCCCCCATGATGCGTTTGCGCCAGCGCGCCTGATGAGCTGCTGGCTGGGTGACAAAGCGGTACAGGAGGCGCGCCAGGTGTTTCAGGTCGCCGGCATCGCCAACTACGACACGCCGGAGCAGGCGGTGCGCGCGTTTTCCATGCTGCAGCGCTACCGGCACAACCAGGCCGAGCTGACGGAAGCGCCGCCGGCCTTGCTGCCGGACAGGCGCCCGGACACGGCGGCGATCAAAGCCATCGTGCAAGCGGCGCTGGCCAGTGGCCGCGAGATGCTGACCGAACCGGAAGCCAAGGCCGTGCTGGATGCCTGCCGCATTCCGGTGGTGCCAACGCAGCGCGTCGACGCCACGCCCGAGGCGGCCGTCAGCGCGGCGCTGGCCATGGGGTTCCCGGTGGTGCTGAAGATTTTGTCCGACGATATTTCACACAAATCAGATGTCGGCGGTGTCGCCCTCAACCTGCAGGACGCGCAAGAGGTGCGCGATGCCGTGCAGAGCATGCTGGTGCGCGTGCAGCGTCAGCACCCCAAAGCGCGCCTGCAAGGCTTTACCGTGCAGGCCATGGTGCGGCGCGCGCATGCGCAGGAACTGATTGTCGGCAGCACGATCGACAGCGTGTTTGGCCCGGTCATCCTGTTTGGCCAGGGCGGCACGGCGGTCGAGGTCATGGCGGACCGGGCGGTGGCCTTACCGCCGCTGAATGTGCCGCTGGCCAAAGCGCTGGTGTCGCGCACCCGGGTGGCCCGCCTGCTGGCCGGCTGGCGCGACACGCCTGCGGTGGACGAGGCGGCGCTGCACGGGGTGCTGGTGGCGGTGTCACAGCTGCTGGCGGAGATCCCCGAGATTGCCGAGCTGGACATCAACCCCCTGATCGTCAACTTTGAAGGCGCCATGGCGCTCGATGCGCGCATCCGGCTGAGTGCGACAGCGCCCGCCGGCGCGACTAATTTTGCCATCTGTCCGTACCCCCTCCAGCTGGAGGAAACCGTGCAGTGGCAGGGGCGTACGCTGTGTCTGCGGCCGATTCGACCGGAAGACGAGGCGCTGCACATGGAGTTTTTGCAGCATCTTGACCCGGAAGACGTCCGGATGCGGGTGTTCTACAGCAAGCGTGCCATGGAGCGCAGCGAGCTGGCACGGCTGGTGCAGATTGATTACGCCCGCGAGATGGCTTTTGTGGCGCTGGCGCCCGGACCGGATGGCCAGCCGCAGACGCTGGGCGTGGTGCGCGCCATGGCCGACCCGGACAACATCGAGGCGGAGTTTGGCGTGATCGTGCGCTCCGAGTTGAAAGGCAGCGGCTTAGGGCTCTTGCTGATGCAAAAACTGATTGCCTACCTGCGCAGCCAAGGTACGCAGCGGCTGGTGGCCACGGTGCTGGATTACAACGAACGGATGCTCAAACTGGCCAAAGAACTTGGCTTTGAGGAGGTTCCCGAGAGTGAAGAGGGCGAATGCACCAAATGCATTGCGTTGCCCCTTACTTGATGCCGATGGCCCACTGAATCAGGTACTTGGCCACAAAGCCGGTCATGCCAAAAGCCAGACCCAGAAAGATGACAAAGGTACCGAATTTACCGGCCTTGGATTCCCAGGCCAGATGGCCGATGATGAACAGCATGTAGAGCATGAAGCCGCCCACGCCGAAGGTGAGGCCGAAGGCGGCAATTTGTTCTTCCGAATAACCAAACATCAGCGCGACTCCCGTTCCGGCAGGCTTGAAATATCGACCAGGTCGCGATAGGCATGCCAACTGGCATGGCCCAGCATGGGAATCACTGCAATCAGGCCCAGCAGGGCAGAACCCAGACCGAGCAAGGTAAAGCCCATGATGAGGGCGGCCCAGAAGGCCATCGGCAAGGGATTCGCCAGAACCGCTTGCCAACTGGTCAGAACCGCCTGCCACAAAGTGACCCGACGGTCCAGCAGCATCGGCATGGCAATCGCGGTCGAGGCAAAAATAGGCGCCGCCATCACGCCGCCCAAGGCCAGCCAGAGTTCAAACAGGTGGCTGTCTTCGGCCAGCATCACATGCCGGATAAAGTCGAGCGGCGTGGTGATCGGCACGGGGGCCAGCAGGGTGATCAGTGCCGCCGAGGTCAGCACCCAGCCGGTGGCGGCCAATGCCAGCAACGCACCAAATTGCACCAGACACCAGTAATCGTTGCCCCATTTGTTGAAATGGCTGTTTTGCCAGTTCAGCCAGGTTTTCAGCACCACGCTGGCATCGGCTTTTTCACCGCGCTCCAGGGCGCGGCTCAGCGCATACAGGCTGGTCGCCAGCACGGGGGCGATCACCAGAAAGCCGGAGAGCGCCCCGGCCAGGAGCCAAAAACGGTCACGCGCGAGGCCCAGAATGGCCATCCCGACCAGGGTCAGCACCAGACCGTGGGCAAAACTGATCCAGCCACAGCGCGCCATGTCGCGCCAGGCATGGACCAGCCAGTGCATCGGCTGGAACAACGGGATGGTGCGTACGCCAGGAAGTGCGCGGGCAGGCGGCGTGGCCGGAATCTGGGGCGGTGGTGTATGCATGAGTAGGGCTATTTTAAGGCTTGCGTTAGAGGGGACCGGCTTTGCGGCCGGCACACACGCTGGCCCGAATCACGGGCCATGCAGCACCGCATAATGCCTGATTTGCTGCCTGAGGAAATTGCCATGCCCCGTCCGATCCTTGCTGAATCCAATATTCACCCCGCCATTCGGGACAAGATTGCCAGCCACGAACAAGGCCTTGTTCAGGAGGTGCAGGCGGCGGTGGCGCAACACGACGTGGTGGTGGTCGGCATGGGCCTGAACCCGTTCCCGAAACAGGCGCGCAAAGCGCTGGATGCCGCCGGGGTGGCGTACCAGTACCTGGAATACGGCAATTATTTCAATAACTGGCGCAAGCGCAACGCACTCAAGCTGTGGACCGGCTGGCCAAGCTTTCCGATGGTGTTTGTCAAAGGCACGCTGGTCGGCGGTGCCAGCGATCTGGTCAAGCTGATGGACAGCGGTGAACTTAAAAAAATGCTGGCCTGAACGTAACAAGGCCGGGCTTCGCTGCTGGCGAAGCCCGGCCCCGGTGAACTGCCGCTAGTTATTTGCTGGCGGGGCTAGCGGGTTGGGGTGCGGGCTGGCCCGGACCTTTGCCGTCCCGCATGCCGCCTTTGCGGCCATCGCGACCCTGGCCGGGCATGGCGTTGGCATCAAATACTTTTTGCTGCTCGGGTGTCAGCGTGGCATAAAAAGCTTTGGTGGCTTCCCCATGTTTTTCCATCACGGCATTCATGTCGGTCATGCGCTGGGTGTGCAGGGCCTTCATCTTGTCGATGCGTTCGGGCGTGGTCAGCTTGTCCATCTCGGCGCGGTCGGGGCGGGTTCCCATCATGCCTACCGGTGGCTTCATCGCTGCCGTGTAGGTGGTCCATGCGCCTTCCTGGGCCGCGGTGAGCTTGAGTACGGCTTTCAAGCTGGCGTTGCGTTTGTCCATCCAGGCCTGCATCTTGGCGGGGTCCATCTTGCCCATGCGGTCGTGGTGCATGCCTTGATGCATAGGGCCGCCTGCGCCCATCATGCCGTCGCAGTCGCCGCGCATCGGGGATTGTGAAAAAGCGGCAAAACCGGCCGTTGCCAGCAGGGCGGCGATCAAAACGGGTTTAAAAACTGATTTCATGTGAGCTTCCTTTTGGGTTAGGTCTGACACGCAGAACTTGGTATCAGGTTGGAAACGAGTTTGCACCCGCTTTGTATCGCTTGCGTGACGCGTGATGAAGGGTTTGTAAAGTTCCGTTACAAATAGCGCCGGAATTTGATGGGATGATTGGCGGTTGAGAAATTGAATCAATCTTCAAAAAGGGTGCCAGTGTTCAAGAACGTGATCATGTATCGAATCGGACCAGACTGGTCCGCGTCAGTCGCGCAGATGGAGGAAAGCCTCGATAGCGCGCGCTTTGTGGAATGTGGTGCCAGCCAGGAAAAATCCATTGGCTGGATCGAACCGCGCGGCGAAGCCAATGGCCCGCTGGTGGAGTCGGTGGGCGGGCAGCTGATCCTGAAACTGATGATTGAGACCAAGGCGCTGCCGGGCTCGGTCATCACCAAAAAGGCCAAAGAGCGGGTGGCGCATATCGAGACCACCACCGGGCGTAAACCCGGCAAAAAAGAAACCCGCGAGATCAAGGACGACATCAAGCTGGAGTTGATGCCGCTGGCCTTCAGCAAGGAATCGTCGGTTTTTGTCTGGATCGACCCCGCCGCGCAGCTGCTGGTGATCGATGCCGGCAGCCAGGGTCGCGCCGATGAGGTGGTCACGATGCTGGTGAAGTCGCTGGCCGGACTCGCGGTCACACTGATCGATACCAAGGTCTCGCCCACGGCGGCCATGTCCGAGTGGCTGATCTCGCAGGAACCGCCCGCCTGCTTCACGGTGGACCGGGAGTGCGAACTGAAAGCGGCCGATGAATCCAAAGCGGTGGTGCGTTATACCCGCCACCCGCTGGACACGGATGAAGTTCGCCAATATGTCGAGCAGGGCAAGCTGCCCACCAAGCTGGCGCTGACCTGGGACAGTCGGGTTTCGTTTGTGCTGACGGAAGGCCTGCAGCTCAAGAAGCTGGCGTTTCTGGAAGTGGTGTTTGAAGGCAGCTCGGCCGGCAAAGATGACGGCTTTGATGCCGACACCGCCATTGCCACCGGCGAGTTGCGCAAACTGCTGCCCGATTTGCTGGAAGCGCTGGGCGGCGAGGTCGCGCTGGCTTGACGGCGACGCCAACGAAGCTTCACTGGCCCTGACGGCGTAAAGTCCCGAGACCCCTTGGGGCTTTACGCCGCGACTTACTAGACGACTGGTCTACTTTAGGTATCATCACCCCATGGTCATCGATCAATCCCCCGCCAAAACCCACATTCTTGATTGCGGTGAGCGCCTGATCGCGAACAAAGGCTTCGTGGGCGTCGGGCTGGCTGAAATCCTGGCGGCCGCCGGCGTGCCCAAGGGCTCGTTTTATCATTACTTCAGCTCGAAAGAGCGTTTTGGTGAGGCCTTGCTGGTGCGCTATCTGGACCAGTACCTGCAGCAGCTGGACGCCTTGCTCACAGCGGACGGCACCACCGCCCGCGCCCGCTTGATGCGCTACTGGTCTTACTGGAACGTCAGCCAGTGCGGCGTTAGCGCCGATGGTTGCAGCGAGTCCGGCGGCGGCGCCAAATGCCTGATCGTCAAACTCAGCGCCGAAGTGGCCGACATTTCTGAAGCCATGCGCCTGACCCTGCGCGATGGCACCGAGCGGGTGGTGCAGCGCATTGCCCAGTGTCTGGAAGAGGCGCGCGCTGAAGGGTCCGTCCCGTCCACGCTGGTGGCCGACACCACCGCCATGACCTTGTACGAACTCTGGCTCGGAGCCAGCCTGCTGGCCAAGTTGCGGCGCGATAGCAGCCCATTTGAACACGCCACGCGCAGCACCGAATGGCTGCTCGGTCCGCAAATCGTGTAAGGGACGCCTTGTTAAGCGTCATTTCTTTCAGCTACTAGCCGACCGGTCTACTTTGACGGGTCTTTCATTTCAACCTTAACCATCAGGACAACCATGCAAAACTTTGATTTTCACAACCCTACGCACATTGTTTTCGGCAAAGACCGCATCGCTGATCTTGCCAACTTGGTGCCGGCCGCGGCCAAGGTGCTGATCTTGGTCGGCGGTGCCAGCGCGGAGAAAACCGGCACGCTGGCCGAAGTGCGGCAAGCCTTGGGCGCGCGCCAGCACAGCACCTTCAGCGGCATCGAACCCAACCCGGGTTTTGACACCGCCATGAAAGCGGTGCAGTTGGTGCGGGAGGGCGGCTTTGACTTCTTGCTCGCGGTGGGTGGTGGCTCAGTGATTGATGCCGCCAAATTCATCGCCGCCGCCGCGCTGTTTGAAGGCGATACCTGGGACATCCTGCTGCAGGGCGGCCGCAATATCAGCCAGGCCCTGTCGTTTGGCACGGTGTTGACCTTGCCCGCCACCGGCTCGGAGATGAACAATGGCTCGGTGATCACACGGCGCGACATCGGTGCCAAGCTGCCATTCCGCAGTCGCCACCTGTACCCGCTGTTTTCGGTGCTGGACCCGACCAAAACCTACACCCTGCCGCTGCCGCAAATCTCCAACGGTGTGGTCGATGCCTTTGTCCACACGGTGGAGCAATACCTGACCTATCCGGCGAACGCGCCGGTGCAAGACCGGTTTGCCGAAAGCCTGCTGCAAACGCTGGTTGAGATCGGACCACGCCTGTTGACGGCCACGGCGCCAGACTATGACGATCGCGCCAGCCTGATGTGGACCGCCACCCTGGCGTTGAACGGCCTGATCGGCGCCGGCGTGCCGCAGGACTGGGCCACCCACATGATTGGCCACGAACTGACAGCGCTGCACAACATCGACCACGCCCGCACGCTAGCCATCGTGTTGCCGGCCTTGCTGCATGAGCGCCGTGCTCAAAAGCACGCCAAGCTGCTGCAGTATGGCGAACGCGTCTGGGGCATCCGTACCGGCAGCGAGGACGAGCGCGTCACGGCAGCCATCGCGTACACGCGTGACTTCTTTGAGCGCATGGGCATTCCGACCCGCCTCAGTGCTTATGGCCTTGGCGCCGAGGCCATTGACGTGGTGGTTCGCCAGCTGGAAGATCACGGCATGACCCAACTCGGTGAACACAGTGACATCACCCCCGCGGTCAGCCGCCGGATACTGGAAGGCGCGCTTTAAACCACTTCCCGTTGAATAAACCTCACCTGACCCAAAAGGAAGCAACATGAAAATACTGATGGTTTTGACCTCCCACGACCAGCTCGGCGATACCGGTGCCAAAACCGGTTTCTGGCTGGAAGAATTCGCCGCGCCCTACTATGTGTTCAAGGACGCCGGCGCCCAAATCACCCTGGCCAGCCCGCTCGGCGGCCAGCCACCGCTGGACCCCAAGAGCGACGACCCGGCGTCGCAGACCGAAGCGACGCACCGCTTCAAGGCCGACCTGGCCGCGCAAGCCCTGCTGGCCAGTACGCGCCCGCTGCGCGAGATGGTGGCGGCTGATTTCGACGCGGTGTTTTACCCCGGCGGCCATGGCCCGCTGTGGGATCTGGCGGAAGACGCCGCCTCCATCGCCCTGATTGAAACCACGCTGGCCGCCGGTAAACCTGTCGCCGCCGTCTGCCATGCGCCTGCCGTGCTGCGCCATCCCAAGTCGCCCAATGGGCAGTCTGTGGTGCAAGGCAAGGCGGTCACCGGCTTCACCAACACCGAAGAGCAGGCGGTCGGGCTGACACAGATCGTCCCGTTCCTGGTGGAAGACATGCTGAAAAGCAATGGCGGAAGTTATTCCAAGATGGCCGACTGGCAGCCGTATGTCGTCACCGATGGCTTGTTGATTACTGGGCAAAATCCGGCTTCTTCCGAACCCGCCGCCAAGGCGTTGTTGGTGCTGCTCAGTCGTCTGTCTCGTATCGAAAAATCTGCTGAGGACTAGTAAGACCAGGCGGCACCGACACCGACCGCGGTGCTGTTGCTGCTGTTCATGGCCGACGACACGCTGCCTTTGAGCACGCCATTCTTGGTCATGACCAATCTCCTTGAAATCAGGGAACATGCCCTCTTCCAAGGTTTCACCTCAAGACTGGCTTGTGCAAGTGCCTGCTAAAAACGCGATGGCGTCCTGTGAGGACCAACCATCGCGAAGCGATTTAGTTCAACGACCGATTCATGAACACTATTTCAACAGTGAAATTTGAACTGGTTCGGTCAGCAACAGACTGATGGGTGTCATTGAGTTTGCTGAAATGACTGCCAGAAAGCGTCATCATTCGGTCGATCGTTCTTGATCGCGAATCAGAACCGCCGATTGATTTCCACCCCTGCTCGCGTCGAGTTGGTGCGCCCCACCAGCGCGGGGGTTTCACCGAGGGGCGTAGCCACATAAGTCTTGGCACTCCACTGGTCTGGCCCGTTCCAGTTAAGCCCCACGCCCGCCCCGCTCAGCGTGGCGCTGTTTTCTCCGCCAGCCCAGGTGTTTTGGTTCACCGTCACATGGGCGCTATCGATAAACGCCACCGCCGTCCACTGCCCAGACCCAGCTTGGCCCAAGTTGCGCCGATATTCAGCACTGACAAAATAACCGCTGTCACCCGACACCGCGCCGGTGTCATAAGCGCGTACCGTGTAAGGCCCCCCCACACTCATCTTTTGCGATGAATCCAGATTGGTGTTGGCCCACTGGCCCGAGACAGCCAGGTACAGCGTGTCGATTGCACTCAGACCTTGTAGGCGGGCGAAATTCACATTCCATTTGGAGAAGCTGCCCTGCGTTTTGGCGGTTTCGGCATCAGCCAACGACGCCGCTGCGTCATCAAAGCCGACCCGTCCTGCGGTCCAGCCCAGGCTCCAGGTGTTGATGCCACCTGAGAGCAACGTATCGCGCCTATCTCCGCTCAAACTCAGCGTCCAGTTATCCAGGCTGCGGTCGGTCTGAATGCCGCTGGCCTCGATATGGTCGCGCAGTTGCAGTCCGTCATACTGAATCTGCCCGTACAGGTTCACATCCCGGCTGCGCACCAAGGGGTGCTTCGCCCACAGGCTCGATACCTGTGCCGTGCCGTGCGCGTTGAGGGATGCAACCGGTTCGCCCAAGGTGTAGTCCAGCGTCGAATAAGCGCCGCCCAGTCGCGTGCCCTGCCCGTTCAACAAAGATTCATAGCTCAGGCGCCCGTAGTTCAGCCCCTTGCCCGAGCTCAGCCCGCTCATGCTGAGAACGTCGCCGTGGTGCAGCGGGTTGATAAAGTTCACCGTGCCGCCGATGCGTGCGCGCCCGGTATAGCTGTTGCCGTAACCGTCGAGCACCCCATTGCCCGAGATCGTCGGCCCAGGCGTGGTGTTCACCAGCAAGTCGGAGGTGCCGACCGCTTCACCCGGCCTCAAGGTGGCGCTGATCTCGACCCCCGCAATATCGGACAGCAGCAAGAGGGCATGGTCCATCTCAGTCTGGCCAATGGTTTGCCCGCTTTGCAGGGTGGCGAGCGTCGCTTGCAGCAACCCATCCTTCACCCGGCTGCTGTTGTCCAGGCTGATCTGGCCGTAGCGCGCTTCAATGACCTCGATGCGCACCACGCCTGCGGCAATGGTTTGGGCCGGGATGATGGCCCGCGCCAGCGGGTAACCGTGGCTTTGGTAAAAGTTACTGATACGCGAAGCCAATTCACCGAGTTGGGGCAAAGTGAGTGTTTGACCTTGCGCATCTGCCACCAGCGCGAGCAGGGTCGGCGTATCAAACAGCGTGTTGTCCGTGATCTGGATGCTCTGCACCAGGAACGGCGCGCTCGGTGGCAACTTGCTGCCGTCGGCCCGTTCGATGGTCAATCCGGTTTCACCCGACGAGGGCATTGGGGGGGTGAGCGGTTGAATCTGTTGCAGGATTGAGCCTGCATCAGGCGTGACAGAGCTGGCCGCCAGGGTAGCCAGCGGGGAAAAAGAAACCAGCAGCGCCGCCACTAGCGGACTCAAGGTTTGCAAGGGTTTCAAGTTATTTTTCACAGCAGATACCTTATTCATTCACGTTGACCATATTGCCGGGCAGCTTCATGCCGCCGCTGATGATTTGTAATGTCGAACCCATCGTGCCAATGTTCATGGTGACATTCACCATCGGGCCCTTGTCTGCTTTGGAGGGCGAAGTCTCGCCTGCCGCAACTGAGCCGGAGTTGGAACTCGGTGTTACCGGGCTGGAATTTTGTGCCACCGTAATGCTCGGGGACAGGCTGAGCGCCCCAGGTTGGACGCCCATTGTGGGAGCGAGAACCGTCGACACCAGTTGGGTGATTACATTACGAACCTGTTCCGGCGCGGTGATGTCTGCCGTTATGCCAGTCGGTTGCATGACGGCGTAGTTGCCAGCATCCGTACCGCTCAAGGTAAAACCGCTGACGGTCACGGCTTTGCCTGAACCCACATTGCTGTTGGCAAAGGTGCCACTGCCGCTGCCAGTCACGTTGACAGCGTCACCCCTCAAAACGGCCACCGCAGCCGTGCCGCCCAGCGTCGCCACGCTGGTGGTGTCGTAGACCTTGTGGCCAGCGGTGATGCCGGTGACGGCCAAGTTGGCCTTGCTGATACCCGCGCTCAAGCCGGTCTGCTGCTGCAAGTTGTAGTTACCCGCATCGGTGCCAGTGATCGTGTTGCCGGTGACGCTCACAGCTTTGCCCGTGGCCGCGTTCTTGTCGCCAAACACACCGCTGGCGGTGCCGCCCAGGGTGATCACATCGCTACCCAGTGCAGCAATGACAGCCGTGCCGCCCAGCGTTGCCGTGAGGGTGGTGTCATAGACCTTGGCACTGGCGGTGATGCCCGTCACAGAGAGGTTGGCCTTGTTGATGTCTGCCGTCAAGCCAACTTGCTGGACCAAGGTGTAGTTGCCTGCATCGGTGCCGCCGAGAGTGTTGCCACTGACGGTGACGCTCTTGGCGCTGCCGACGTTCTTGTCGGCAAACACACCGCTGGCGCTGCCGCCCAGCGTGACGCTGTCGCCGGTCAAGGCGCTCACGGCGGCGGTGCCGCCCAGCGTCGCCACGGTGTTGGCGTTATAGACTTTTGCGCTGGCGGTGAGGCCGCTCACACTTAGGTTGGCTTTGGTAATTTCTGCCGTCAAGCCGGCTTGCTGGACCAAGGTGTAGTTGCCTGCATCGGTGCCAGTGATCGTGTTGCCGGTGACGCTCACAGCTTTGCCCGTGGCCGCTTTCTTGTCGGCAAACACACCGCTGGCGCTGCCGCCCAGCGTGACGCTGTCGCCGGTCAAGACGGTAACCGCTGCCGTGCCGCCCAGCGTCGCCACGCTGGTGGTGTCGTAGACCTTGTGGCCAGCGGTGATGCCGGTGACGGCCAAGTTGGCCTTGCTGATGTCCGCCGTCAGGCCACTTTGTTGCAGCAAGTTGTAGTTACCCGCATCGGTGCCCGTGATGGTTTTTCCGGTGACGCTTACCGCTTTGCCCGTGCCTACGTTCTTGTCGGCAAAGGTTCCGCTGGCGCTGCCGCCCAGCGTGACGCTGTCGCCGGTCAAGGCCGCAACGACAGCCGTGCCGCCCAAGGTTGCGGCGGTGTTGGCGTTATAGACCTTGTTGCCCGCAGTCAGTCCGCTCACAGCCAGGTTGGCTTTGGTGATGTCTGCCGCCAAGCCAGCTTGCTGGACCAAGGTGTAGTTGCCTGCATCGGTGCCAGTGATCGTGTTGCCGGTGACGCTCACAGCTTTGCCCGTGGCCGCGTTCTTGTCGCCAAACACACCGCTGGCGGTGCCGCCCAGGGTGATCACATCGCTACCCAGTGCAGCAATGACAGCCGTGCCGCCCAGCGTTGCCGTGAGGGTGGTGTCATAGACCTTGGCACTGGCGGTGATGCCCGTCACAGAGAGGTTGGCCTTGTTGATGTCTGCCGTCAAGCCAACTTGCTGGACCAAGGTGTAGTTGCCTGCATCGGTGCCGCCGAGAGTGTTGCCACTGACGGTGACGCTCTTGGCGCTGCCGACGTTCTTGTCGGCAAACACACCGCTGGCGCTGCCGCCCAGCGTGACGCTGTCGCCGGTCAAGGCGCTCACGGCGGCGGTGCCGCCCAGCGTCGCCACGGTGTTGGCGTTATAGACTTTTGCGCTGGCGGTGAGGCCGCTCACACTTAGGTTGGCTTTGGTAATTTCTGCCGTCAAGCCAGCTTGCTGGACCAAGTTGTAGTTACCCGCATCGGTGCCGCCGAGAGTGTTGCCACTGACGGTGACGCTCTTGGCGCTGCCGACGTTCTTGTCGGCAAACACACCGCTGGCGCTGCCGCCCAGCGTGACGGAGTCGGTGCCCAAAGCGGCCACCGCTGCGCTGCCGCCCAGGCTCGCGGTGGTGGTGCTGTCGTAGACCTTGTTGGTGGCGATGATGCCGGTGACTGAGAGGTTAGCGGCAGTGATCGTGCTGGTGGTGTTATTGGCATAACTGACGTTGTAGTTGGCGTTATTGACACCATCACTTACAGTGACACCACTTACCACGACCGTTTTGTTGGCGCTACCGACGTTCTTGTCGGTAAAAGTAAAGCTGCCGCCACTCAATGTGTCGCCAGCAAACAAAGTGCCTGCGCTCACGGCAACCGTACCTGCCGCCGTGAGGCCAGCATCGTAAATCTTGGTGACGTTGCCCGTGCTCAAAGCGAGGGCCGCTTGGGTGATGCTGGCGGTTTGCGTGCCACCGGTAAAGGTGTAATTGCTGGCCAAACCGTTGCTGCCGTCGCCCAAGGCCAGGCTGCCCAGGGTGACCGTTTTATTGTTTCCCACATTCTTGTCTGCGACCGTCCCGACACCCGTGAGGTTGAGGTTTTCACCATTGACCAACCCGCTCAGCGTGAAGATGCCCGCGGCCACATTGGCCGTGCCGTCGTAGGCGCGCGTGCCGGTCATGCTGATGGCACTCAGGGTTGCGGCGTTGATGGTTAGATTGCCGCCGCTGATGTCATAGCCTTGCTGGGTGGAGTAGTAGCTATTGAGATACGTACCCGCATTGGTGCCCTTTGCAGCGATGCCAGAGACACCGTTGAGAGCAGTAGTTGTGCCAAGTTGCTCGACTCCGTTATAGGCAACGGATGCATCACTGAGCGTCAAGCCAGTCATGAAGCTGGTGAGCAAGGGAGTCGTATTGCCTTCATAAATGCGCCAGACCGCCCCGGTGCCGCCTGTATTGGCGATGCTATTGGGGGTGGCCGTATTCCAGCTGCTAAAGCTGGCCATCTGCATCATTTGTGTGCTGGTCAGGCCGGTCGCGCCGACTTTCGTGCCGCCGCCTATGCCAACTCTACCGCTTATGTTATTGGTGGTGTTCCAGTAACTGGTGTTGATCGTGCCGACGTTGCTCCCCACCAGCCCGCCGGCGGTAATCCCGTTCACGCGGCCCGTCACGCGGCCCGTGGCGTAGCTGTTGCTGATCGTGCGGCCGTAGTTGTTCCCAGCCAGCCCGCCGACGTAGTCACTCCCGCTCACGTTGCCCGTGGCGTAGCTGTTTCTGATCGTGCCGGAGTAGTTGTCCCCCACCAACCCGCCGACGTAGTTATTCCCGCTCACGTTGCCCGTGGCGTAGCTGTTGCTGATCGTGCCGCCGTTGTACCCCACCAGCCCGCCGACGGTAATCCCGTTCACGCTGCCCGTCACGCTGCCCGTGGCGTAGCTGCTGCTGATCGTGCCGGAGTTGCCCCCCGCCAGCCCGCCGACGTAGTTGCTAGTCCCGGTCACGCTGCCCGTGGCGTAGCTGCTGCTGATCGTGCCGGAGTTGTCCCCCACCAGCCCGCCGATGGCTTGTCTCCCGGTCACACTGGCGTTAACCAGCCCCACGTTCTGGATCACGGAACCCACGCCCGTGACTCCGAACAGCCCGACATTATCTGTTGCCGACCGATTGATGGTGAGGCTGCTGATGGTGTGGCCCAGACCGTCGAAGCTGCCGGTGAAGTTGGCGGTTGAATTCCCAATCGGCACAAAGCCTGCGTTGGTATTCCATCCCGATGTTGCCGTGGCATCAATGTTGCTGCCGAGGGCGTAGTTGGTGGTCAGGCCGCTACCCATGCCCTGCAAATCAGTGGCGGTGATGCTGCCCACCGCCCCCAGGCTGGTGATGACGGTGTAGTTTTTAACAGCACCGCCCGAGCCCAGCGTGGTGCTGAAATTTGCCCCGGCAGACAGGTTGACTGCGGCATTGACCTTGTAAGTGGCGGCGTTGTTTGCGGCTACTGCGCCCTGGCCATACAGGAGTGCCAGTTTGCCGGTGGTGGCCCCAATGGACTGGTTGATGTTGATGTTGCGATAGGCATCCAGCGTCAGGGTGTTGTTCGCGCTCCAACTCACGGCGTCGTTCACATAGATGTCGCCGTTGGTCCCCGTGCTGCCAATAAGATTGGTTGCAGTTGCGGTAGGCGATGTGGCGGTTTGAACCGTGATGCTGTTGCTAGCCAGCAAAGTGCCGAGCGCTGCACCAGTGATGTCGCCACCCGTGGCGGCAATGGTGAAATCCACCGGGTCAATCAGCCAGGTGCCGGTGTTACCCGCTGGCGCAGCGGTGGTGATTTTGGCAGCGTCGGCGATCTTGACGTGGGCGGCGCTGGTTTCAATGAAGCCGCCATTGCCACCATTCGGCGCACTGGCATCGAGCGTGCCGCCGACATTGACGGTGCCTGCCGTCATGCCGCCCAGCAGGATGATGCTGCCGTTGTGCTCTTGCACCGTGCGCGCTTCGATCTTGCCGGTGTTGTTGACGACGCTGGCCAGCAGCGCCTCTTTGGCCCCCGCCGTCATGATGACTTGGCCGCCGTCGGCCCGGATCAGCCCGCCGTTGTCGGCTAGGCTGTTGAGCACGCCCTGGTCGATCTGCATCTTGACCAGGCTGTTGCCGTTGAAGTTGAGCGTGGCGGCGCTGCCCGCGCCCAGGGCCACGGTGCCCAGCGGCGCCGTGATCGTGCCCTGGTTGCTGACGGTGTTGCCCAACAGGGCCACAAAGCCACCATTGGCCGCGTTGATCGTGCCCTGGTTGACGATGCTGCCTGTGCCACTAGCACCATTTGCGCTGAAGGTTCGTGCATTGCCACTCAGACTGGCGTCATGGAGGTCCAGTGTGGAGGCCACCAAGCCGCCGACATTGATTTGGGCGCCGGCTCCGAACAGAATGCCGTTGGGGTTGATCAGATAGACCTGGCCGTTGGCATTGAGGTGACCCAGGATCTGACTGCCGTTGGTATCAAAAATGCGGTTGACGGCAATGGCCGAGACCGAGGGTTGTACAAAGTTGACTGTCTCCTGCGGGGCGACGTTGAAGCTTTTCCAGTTCAGCGAGAGGTTCTGGCTGGTTTGGGTGATGGTGGTGTTGGTCCCGGCCTGCGCAATGGAGCCCGCGCCTGCGCTGACCTGTCCGCCTGCCGGCCCGGCTTGCGCAAAGGGCGCCAGGAACAAGCCCCCCGTCAGCGCCACGGCCCCGGCCACCAGACCCCGGCTGGTGCTGGACTTGCCACGCCCCTTGGCGTTTTCAGCCACCGCGACCATGACACCCAAAGTGGCGTTCCAGACGAGACGGTAAATGCGGTTCATGGAGGCGTGGCTTTTCATTTGGGGCGCTCTTTCTTGGATCAGAAGCAAATTACGTCTGGTTCAGTTGGAACTGAGCGACCAGACGTACCGGTAAAAATGTCTGAGGACTAGTAAGACCAGGCGGCACCGACACCGACCGCGGTGCTGTTGCTGCTGTTCATGGCCGACGACACACTGCCTTTGAGCACGCCATTCTTGGTGAAGCGGTAAGTCACACCGGCAGCCAGGGCCGTTTTGCCCATGAAGCTACCCAGTGCCATGCCGACGGCCACCGTCTTGTCCTGGTCCACTTGCGGAATGTTGGCCATGGCCGTGACCGAAGCAATCGCGCCGGCAAACTGGCGCACGTTGACGGCGTCAAAATCAGAAGTACCGTCGTTCACGCCATGCACTTGCACGGGCGCACCGGTGGCAGAGTCACTGAACGTTGCGCCGTTGTCGCCCATGGTCAAGCTGCTGGAATGCGTACCGCCTGACAAGGTGGCCTGCGTTTCAGTGACCACCAAACCGTGGGTGTTGCCAATGCCGTTGGTCAAGGTCAAGGCCGCGGTGGACTGTGTGGCGGTAGTGACCACATTGGTCAGTTTGCCGTTGGCATCAACCACGGTCTGCGTGCCGGTGGCGCCCTTCAAGACGATGGCAGTGCCGCCAGCGGTAGCTGTAGTTGCCCCCGCCAAAATGCTGGTTCCGGTGCCCGCTGCAGTAGAACCGACCACTGACGTATTGGCCGAGTTGCTCGATACGTAGTTCAGCGTGCCGTTGATGTAGACGTTTCCGTCTATCAACGTATTGCCATTGATTTTGTTGACATACGTTGCCCCCGCAAGTGCATTGCCAACTGTAGTGTTCGCTGCAATCGGACCTTGCACAGTTGCATAGGTCGTAAATCCACCGCCGCCAGTTGTTGCGCCAGTGCCGGTCGTGCCATTGGTGGCGGTGCCGCCACCGGACTTCAGGCTGGCTGTGCCATCGGCAATTGACAACGTGCTGTTGCCGCCCTGAACTGTTGTCGTCGTTGCACCATTGGTATTGCCAATATTTGTCGTCGAGATGCCAGTGCCAGTACCAATATTGTTGGCAACCGCCCCCGCCCCCGACGAGCCAAAATTATTGGTTGTCGTGCTGCCAGCAGCACCTGCTGTGCCAATAGTATTGTTGGTCGTCCCGCCGCCGCCTTCACCAAAGCTGTTGTTGGTCACGCTGGTCGTTGCACTGCCGCCTTGGCCAATGGTGTTGTTTGTCGTGCCTGCGCCACCGATACCAATCGTATTGGTTGTCGTGCTGGTCGACGTACCCGCCGCGCCGGAGCCGATGGTGTTAGTGACATTGCCGCCGCCGGTGCTGGAGCCGAAATTATTATTCGTAGGGCCGGTACCGGACCCGCCCAGGCCAATTGTGTTGGCCACTGTACCGGTGCTGCTGCTGCCGGTGCCAATGGTGTTATTGACGGTCGTGGTCGTGCTGCCGCCGTCACCAATCGAGTTGGTGACCTTGCCGCCACCCGTGCCACCCTGGCCGATGGTGTTGTTGATCGTACCGCCCTGGTTGCCGCCGCCACCAAAATTGTTGATGATGGTGCCGGAACCGGTGGAAGTGCCAATGTCGTTGGTTGCAACCTGTTTTCCTGTGACCGGCGCAGAAATGATTTGCACACCGTAGTCATTGATTCGGATGCCTGCCGTTCCGGAGTTGGACATGATTGCAACGTCAGCCCAATTGCCGACACCGCTTATGGTGTTGTAGGTTGCACCCGTTGAGGTATCTGTGACGTTTTTTGTCGCTGCGCTGTAGGTCAGGTTGCCACTGGTTTTATCGGTTAACCCGTTGCCCACGAAAGCCGTCACTGCCGCTTGAGTCAATGCAGCACCACCGCCGCTGCCGGTGATGCTCACCGCCCCTACCAGGCGACCGGCAGAGCTGGCAACCACCCCGGTTGTAGCTCCGGTGATCAGTACCCCGCTGCCAGTGGAAGGCGCTTTCACAACGACACTGTTTGTGCCAGCCTGAATCGTATTGCTTGCACCGATCATGGTGTTTGTCGAAGTGGCGACATTACCAATTGTGTTGTTTGAGCTCGCACCACTGCCAAATGTGTTGATAGTGCTAGCGTTGGTTGCCAGGGTCGTATTGCCGGTGGAACTCAGGGTTCCGGTCACAGAGGTATTGCCAACAATTGCCATGCCCGAATTAGTCAAGGTCGCGCTGCTGGTCCCACTGGTCAGGGTGACGGCGCTCAAGCCTGCGCCGCCGATTTGAGTGGCAAATGTACCGGCGGCGTTGATGCTGGTCGCGCCGGTAATACCTGTCGTTCCGAGGACGGTATTGGTCGAAGCAGCCGAGCCGATGTCAGTTGTGCCGCCTGCCGTACCGATTTGGGTTGTAGCCGTGCCGGTACTGTTGATGTTCATCGCACCGACTTGGTTCAGGGTGCCGGTGCTGTTAACGCTGCCCAAAGTGCTAAGACCCGTCACGCCCAAGGTGGCCGAGCCGATATTTCCGGAGTTGGTGATGCTGGTTGAGCCGATGCTTCCTGTGGAAACAGAACCAAGCGTTGCCAGTCCGTTGGAGTTGAGCGTCGTTGCGCCTGAAATCGCGCCAGCATTGGTAATGCCGCCAGCATTGTTGTTGATGCCAGCCAAAGAAGAAGAGCCGCTGACTGCTAAACCGGTCAGAGTACCAACCGAGGTGATGGCCGTTTGCGCAGCATTGGTCACAGTGCCGGCTGTAGTGGCTGTAGTGGCTGTAGCAGCATTGCCATTGATGCTGCCAGAAATAACGTTTGCTACATATAAACCGCCATATATATTCGTTTGACCCGATGAGAGCGTAAGAGTTCCGCCAGTTAGGATCGAGGTGTCAACGTTGCGCACAGTGTCGGCGGATGACATAAAACCTGTGATAGAAGACTGCGCCATCGCCTGCCCACTGCCCAGCGCCGCCAGCACGCCCAGTGCGATTACGCTCATCCGAAATTTAAATTGACCTTGCATTGTGTTTTCCTTGAAAAAATAAACCCGCGCGCGGGACTGAACTGGCGGCTAAAACCTAAAGAACGAATTCTTTTTTGATCGACACACAGCCGCTACCGGCTGGCATCAAGAACACTTTGGTGGCCGGGCCACCGTCGAGCACGGTGATGTTCGTTTTCATTTGACCGACCCGTTTCAGGCCGGCAAATTGTCTGGCGACCACGGCCTCGCACTTTTGCGGCCAATACACCACGGCGTCATAAGCGGCGCCGCAGCCATTAGCCTGGTTCGGGGCAAAGGTGGCCGACACGTAGGCGCTGCCGCCTTCAGTCTGTACTTCCATCGCCAGTGGAATCAGGCGCTGGTCGGGCTGGCTGGGCGGCATCATCAGCACCGCACCGGCTTGCGGGCCAAAGCCCAAAAAGTTGCTCACCTGGTTGATGCGCGTCGCGCAATTGAGCGCGCCTTGTTGCACCGCCGCCTGGGTAATGGCGTTGGCACCGCCGGACATTGGCTGCACCGCTGCGGGGTTGCTGACCGGATCGGCCGTCGATTCGGCTTGCGCGAAGGGTGCCAGGAACAAACCCCCTGTGAGCGCCACGGTCCCGGCCACCAAAGTCTGGTTCCAGACGAGGCGGTAGATACGGTTCATGGAGGCGTGACTTTTCATTAGAGGCGCTCTTTCTTGGATCAGAAGCAAATTACGTCTGGTTCAGTTGGAACTGAGCGACCAGACGTACCGGTAAAACGGCTGAATCCTAGTGGGAGCGCATATAAAAATCACGCACAGAAATTCACTCTAAAGTCACGCTTATTCACCATTGCTCACCATCGCGGCAAATCCGATGATGGCGTGGCAAAAACCCCTCAAGCGCTGAAGACGTAACCCGTGCCCCGGATGGACTGCAGAGGAAGGCTGCCAAGTCCTGCCTGCTCGGTGCGCTTGCGCAGTCGGCTGATCAGGGCATCAAGTCGGTGTGGGTCGTAGTCGTCATCGTCCTGTGCAAACGATGCGATGAGAATTTCGCGCTCGACGACATGAGCAGAGGCGGCTACCATGATTTTTAGAAAACGCCGCTCGGGTTCACTGAGAACCAATTCTTCGCCTTGCGGGTTGCGCAAAGCCCAGTCGCCGGGACTGAGCGTCCAGCGTGGCGATTGAGTCACCGGTTTGATTTCAAGGGCAACAGCAGGCGTGCTCACTGTGGCTTGAACATGGCTGCGCAGACGACGGTGGACCGCGTGCAGGGTGGCGGCGAGTTCCCTCACGTCAACCGGTTTGACCATGTAGGCATCCGCCCCCAGGCCGAGGCCGTGCAGGCGGTCGTCAAGCGTGGCACGGGCAGTCAGAAAAACGATACCCAAACCGGGATTGCCGCGCAGGTGTTGGGCAATAGAAAATCCGTCCTCGCCCGGCAGACCGACATCAATGACGACGATGTCGCAGTCCTTCACGGCCAGGGCACGGTAGAGGCCGACTGCATCGCTAAAACCACTGACTTCCAGGCCCAACGCGGTCAGACCAAAGACGATTTCCTCGCGCAGATCAGCGGTGTCTTCAACCAGAAAAACGCGCAATTTATCGGGGACGGTGGGAGTCATTTCGATAGCCTAATTAAATGAGTCAAGTCTATCGGCGCTGTGGTCATAGGTCACGTACGCTGATTGACACTTACTCACCATTTCTCACCACTTTTCTCATTGCGTTACGCAAAATAAACACGCAGACGCGCGTGATTGAGGCGAGTTGACGTGAGCGTTGTTGACTCAAATAGCTAAATTCCTGTTGCCTTGCGCCAAAGCAGTGGCCATTGCTCTACCCAACAACAACGGTGATCAAATCCTGGCACGATCTGAACAATTGGGCGGGTTTGTTCTGAATACCGACTTGCAAATCCTTGAACCAAGTCGGGGGTGATGTTTTTATCTTGCTCGCCAACGAAATGCCATTGGCGAATGCCTTGCAAGCGGTTGATTTCATCTGCTGGATTGATAGAACCGCTGAGTGGTAAGACGCGGTGATAGCTTGTCCATGCTCGGTGATCAAGATTTCCAGCCACCGTGATCAAACGAACCACATCACTTCGTCTGGCCGTGACCAAGGCTGCCACTGCCCCGCCACCCGAGTAGCCTACCAGAGTGAGTTGGCTGGCACCAAAGCGTGACTTCATAGAATCAATAGCCCAGTTGGTCGCAACGATAACTTCAAGGGAAAACCGCATTTCAGTCCAGTAACGGTTTGAACATGCCGTAGCCTCGGCATCCACGAATTGGCATGGCCTTGCTAGATAGACTGCAGTGCCTTCTGGTTGCGCAAGGGCTAACCTTAAAGCAAGTGGATCACGCGGCGTTGGATCAGTAGATGGCTGGCTGCGCGAGTTCCATGCAAAGCCATCGCCCTCAATATAAATGGAGAGCCTGTCAGTCTTTGATTGATTTGGGGGTAAGTAAGCCAACAGATCGAAATTATCAGCCCGTAATAATTCTGCATGCCAACCCTGTTGACTGGCAAGCGCATTGGCCAAATCTCGCCGCTCTGCGGGAGAAGGGATACTGGTACAACCGGCTAACAACACGTATAAAGTAAAAAAGATGTGTTTCATGAGTTACCGATTCTGGCATCGGGTTCTCCGCAGCCTATCTTTGAGTCACAAAAAAGGCGCCGAAGCGCCTTTTTTGAAACATGGAAAATCGTCAACCGGTTCAGTACTCCCAGCGCGCCACCAGCGAGCCGGTTTGCGCGGTGTAGCCACTGCTTTTGTCCAGGTCGTAGCGAACCTGAATGCTGGTCGTCTTGTTTGACGCCACGGTCAACGCCAGACCCAGATTCACGCCGCTGCGGTTGGAAGAGCTTGCACCTGGGGTGACAAAGCTGCTGCCACCGCCCACGAATGACGACACCACATCGTTATTCGCGGCGTTGGAATCCTGGTACCAGTTCAGGGAGACCTCTGGACGGTAGGTGGTCGCGCCAGCGTCATAGTCCCTGGTCAGGCGGGCACCCAAGCCAACACGGGTGTTGTTGACCGACTGCGACGCCACGCTCAAGTTGATCGCGCCGGCACCGGTTTCGGTGTAGGCGTCCTGGTTCAAGCGCGTGAAATCAACCGAAGCCATGGGGGTTATTTTGGTTTTGTTGCCCAAATCAATTCCGTAACCCAGGCCGATGCGTGCGCCCAGCTGGGAACCATTGAAATCGGCCGTGGCCGTGCGGCCTACGGCTGCGGCACGCTTGTTGGCGTACGTGTTGCCGGCATAACTCAACGCACCTTCAACATACAGGGCCGGGGTGATGTCGTAAGTGCCATAACCCATGAGCTGCGTATTGTTGATGCGCGTGGTATCGCCAGAGCGGAAGTCTTCCTGGTCCACATCGGCCCGGGTCAAGCCCAGTGCCAGACCCAGAACCAGGTCGCTGCTGACCTGTTTGTCGGCACCCACGGCCAAACCGGACAGTTTGGCGCTGTAACCGTCATACGCATCCTGCTTGTTTTGCGAGGTGGTGGAACCCAGAGCCTTGAGCCAGACACCGCTGTTGATGACCGCATCACCCGAGGACAAGCCGCTTTGCACCGCATCGTTGCTTGACACCTGTGTGCCGCCACGCAGGGCCGACATACGCACACCCAGCGCATTCAGCGACAGGCCCGAAGCTGCCAAGGCAGAACGAGTGACCGATGCATTGACCACAGGCGCCAGACGCTTGACTTGGGTTGCCAGGTTGGCAGCGGTATTACCGTAGCCAAAGCTGTCAATTTCAAGCATTTGAATGACTTTCACCATGTCGCCAGTCTGCGTGCCCGCTGCTGCAATGCCACCCAGCACAATGCCTGCGTTATTGGTGTAGTCGCCTACCGTGCCAGCCTTCTGGATGTAGTTCTGGTTGGCTGCGTAGGTTGCGCCAGCGGTACGGTCAGCTACGACGATCAAGTCACTTAAACGCGTTGCACGCAGCGCGGTTACATCGGCTGCCGTTGCCTGCCGCACCGAGGTGTCGATGCTGAAACTGTTGTCAGACACCTTGCCTGCGGTTTCATTGCCCAGGTTAAAAGCGCCCGAGCCAGAACCCGTTGCAACCAGCGTATAGGTTCCCGCATTGGCCAGACTACCCACGTAGTTCACATGTACTTTTTCTGTGCCAGTCATGGTCAATGCGCCGGTCGCCGTTACTTGGCCAGACCCCGCTGATGTCGACGTTGACCCACCCGTTGTGATGTCAGTCGAATTAACGGTGAAGCTTAATGCGCCGCCGTTTGTTGTCACATTGCCCGTTGCAACGTGCGCAACACCTACGTTAACCGCAGTCGTTGCATTGGCGATAACCAGGTTGCCGCCCAGTGCAATGGCGCCGGTCGTGCCAACGTTTGACAGATTAGCCGTGGTGCCGCCAGCAAACGTAAACAGGCTGGTGGCGCCAGCGTAGTCATACACACCCGTGACATCACGCTTGCTGATGGTGGTAGTGCCCGCAGCGCCGCCAATGGTCACCGTATCAGCAAAGACGTTTTTGTTAATCGTCTGGGTGACGTTGTTCGAGGCGGTGTTGAAGTTAACCGCTTTCAGGTTAGTACCGGTAACCCCCAAATCAGCCGACAGCGTGGTGGCACCCAGGAAGTTGATGGTGCCTTGGCTGGTTACCGTGCTAACTGCCGCAGGGGTACTAGGCAGCGTCACGATCAGCGACTTGCCAGCACTCACGTTAACCGTGCCATCTGCGCCGTTATTGAACACCAGTTGGCTGTGCAAGTCGCCCTCAAAGTTCACCGTGCCGGTGTCCGTGACGTGGAAGTGCGTTGGAACACTTCCCAGCTCACTCACATACACGTCGTTCTTGAACGTAACTGTCTTGCCTGCAGCGCCTGCGTTGATGGTTTTGAAGACGTTGTTGTCGGTGTTGGCACTGCTGCCTACGACGCCAGTCACGGTGCTGTTGCCGGCAAACGTCAGGGTTGCGCCGTTGGCATCCTTGAAGTTAATGCCGCTTGCACCCGTTGTCAGGTTAACGCCATCGCCGATTTGTAGCGTGCCAAAATTGCCGGTTCCGGCAGTTGGTGAGCCATTGGTGCCGAAATCAACCGTTCCAATCAGGCCTGCATTGGAGCTGTTAGCGCTCGTGCCTGCCGTGCCATTAGCCATCAGCCCCGCTTGACCATTCAATACCACCAAACCATTGCCGGTGAAGTTCAGGGTTTGCGCATAAACCGTGTTGTTAAACGTGTCGGTGCCCGAACCTGCATTGACGGTGGCGAAGGCCATCCCGTTGGCGCCCACCACGCCCGTCACGGTATGCCCGCTACCCAGCAAGGTCAGCGTGCCAGTGTTGGCGACGTCAGTCGTGATGGTTGGCTGGGCGCCAGTCAAGGCGGTTGCGGTCGTGCCAACAATGTTTTTACCCGCAGCCAGCGTCAACACGGCGGCATTTTTCAGGTTGATGGCTTCAGCATAAATGTCACCCCCAGCGGCGACGGTTTTTGTGCTTGCGCCCGCTGTGTTGATGTTCAACTGGGAAATGCCGGTATCAACAGTTGACCCAATGTTGCCCGTAATCGCCCCGGCGCCCTGGAAGTTCAAGATGCCATTGGTGCCGTCTTTAGCCGTGGCGCCCGTGCTGGTCACCGCGCCGGTGATGGTTTTGCCATCCCAAACGTTGACGACCGCATCTTTGCTGGCGAAGTCGATATTGCCAGTCAAGCCCGTGTGCAGATTGGCCGTTGCGCTGCCCAAAATGCTGGGGGTCGTAGTTTGGGTGCGGTCTGCAGAAAAGACGATAGCGCTAGTTGTTACCCCGGCGCCGTTGGTGTTGAAGTTGCCAACGCCTGTGCCGATGGTGGTGGTGATTGCTGTCGCATTGTTTGTGAAGTTGGAAACACCACTGTTCACGTTGATGTTGGTGCCGGTCACGTTGGTGGCAAAGTTGCTTGTGCCGGTGCCGGTGTTGGTGACGTTGACTGAAAAGACGTCTGCACCGAAGTTTGATGTTGCGCCATTAGCGCCAGAATTGACTGTATTGAGTCTGGCAGTTGTGGTACCCACAGTGCCGTTAACCGTTTGCGTGCCACCAGCCAAATTCAGAACACCACTATCTGCTTGTGCTGTTGTGATATTGCCGCTGCCAGTTGTCAGGTTTTTACCAGATGCCATGGTCAGGTTTGAGTTGTGACTCGTTCCCGTTGCATCATTATTAAATACCACGCCTTGCGCATAAACATCGTTATTAATAACGACAGTTGCATTGGCTGTGCCCGTGACACCCGCAATACCAATGCTACCGGCTGCGCCGATATTCAGGGTTTTAATATAAGCGTTGCTGGAACCAATGGCGCCCGTAACGGTAGATGTAGCGACAGAATCATTGGCGCCCACAAAAGTTAACGTGCCCGTATTATTAGCGCCGGTCGTGACATTGCCAACAAGACCGCCACCATTGCCGATTTGAACAATACCGTCGTAGTTACCAAAATTAACGCTGCCCAAGCTGCCGTCCTGGCGTGTGGTATTAATACCGCCGACCAGTGCCACCACGCCAGATTGCAAATTGAGTGTTTCTGCTTTTGCCAAGCCTTCAATTTGAACCACCGTGCCAGCGGTGCCGTTGGCTTGTAATAACTGAAGTGTTCCCGCGCCGCCCACACTGCCTGTAATGTGGCTGCTGCCTTCAAAGTTGACCGTGCCGCTTTGGTTGCCCACAGCGGTGGTGATATTGCCTGTGATGTTGCTGCCATTGCTCAACGTCAACGTAGCATTATTGCCCAGGAAATTCACATTGCCAACCATGCCGCTGCCGCCCGCCAGGGTGGCTGAACCAGCCGTTGTGTAAGTCAAATCGCCTGTGACATTTCCATTGAAATAGACGCCAGACCCCGCCACATTAAAAGTGCTGGCCGTCGCCGTGCCATCAATGGTGTTATTGCCATTCAGCGCGACCGTGCCAGTGGTATTGATGGCATAGGGGTTGGTGGTTGATGCGGCGCCTAAGGAGCCTGTCCAAGTAGTATTAGCGTAACCGCCGCCGCCGTAATAGTTATTAATCCATGAATACTGACCTGTCGCTGCCGTACCCGTTGTTTGCGCTTTAATAATGGCGCCTGTTCCCAGTATGTAATTATCAGTCGACCCATATCCGTTGACTGTCCCCAAAGCACTGAAAATATTCGCCACATAGGTGGTGTTGCGAATAGAACCGGTTCTATTTGTTGTACTGCCACCATTGGTGTTGGTAATGGTATTCGTAGGAGCGCCTAACTGCGCGCCATTGTCATAGGTTTGAATATCTGAATTATAAAAAAGGGTGCCTGAGGCGCCCGCCGTTGTCGCACCAAGAGTCACGGTAGTTTGGGCCATCGCACTGCCCATAAACATCATCCCCGTCAAGGCGCAAACCGCCACTGAGACGGCGCGACCGCCGATTTTGGTAATGCGATAAGTCAAATCAAGTTGTTTCATTCATTCATCCTTGGGGTAAGTCAATCCTGCAAGCAGGTGGGGTTCGTAAAGATAGAGGGAAAAGCAGTTCGTACCCCTTCGCGTTTTGGCGAAGGCGGTGTGGGTGTTGATGCCGACTGTTAGGCGTGACTTTTCATTAGAGGCGCTCTTTCTTGGATCAGAAGCAAATTACGTCTGGTTCAGTTGGAACTGAGCGACCAGACGTACCGGTAAAACGGCTGAATCCTAGTGGGAGCGCATATAAAAATCACGCACAGAAATTCACTCTAAAGTCACGCTTATTCACCATTGCTCACCATCGCGGCAAATCCGATGATGGCGTGGCAAAAACCCCTCAAGCGCTGAAGACGTAACCCGTGCCCCGGATGGACTGCAGAGGAAGGCTGCCAAGTCCTGCCTGCTCGGTGCGCTTGCGCAGTCGGCTGATCAGGGCATCAAGTCGGTGTGGGTCGTAGTCGTCATCGTCCTGTGCAAACGATGCGATGAGAATTTCGCGCTCGACGACATGAGCAGAGGCGGCTACCATGATTTTTAGAAAACGCCGCTCGGGTTCACTGAGAACCAATTCTTCGCCTTGCGGGTTGCGCAAAGCCCAGTCGCCGGGACTGAGCGTCCAGCGTGGCGATTGAGTCACCGGTTTGATTTCAAGGGCAACAGCAGGCGTGCTCACTGTGGCTTGAACATGGCTGCGCAGACGACGGTGGACCGCGTGCAGGGTGGCGGCGAGTTCCCTCACGTCAACCGGTTTGACCATGTAGGCATCCGCCCCCAGGCCGAGGCCGTGCAGGCGGTCGTCAAGCGTGGCACGGGCAGTCAGAAAAACGATACCCAAACCGGGATTGCCGCGCAGGTGTTGGGCAATAGAAAATCCGTCCTCGCCCGGCAGACCGACATCAATGACGACGATGTCGCAGTCCTTCACGGCCAGGGCACGGTAGAGGCCGACTGCATCGCTAAAACCACTGACTTCCAGGCCCAACGCGGTCAGACCAAAGACGATTTCCTCGCGCAGATCAGCGGTGTCTTCAACCAGAAAAACGCGCAATTTATCGGGGACGGTGGGAGTCATTTCGATAGCCTAATTAAATGAGTCAAGTCTATCGGCGCTGTGGTCATAGGTCACGTACGCTGATTGACACTTACTCACCATTTCTCACCACTTTTCTCATTGCGTTACGCAAAATAAACACGCAGACGCGCGTGATAATTGCGTTTTAACAACGATTCATCCATTTTTTCCATGTTAAAAATCCTGCTGGCACTGTTGATGGCGGCTTTTTTCTGGCCCGCCCAGGCGCTGACGCTGTCGCCGCAAATGGGGCTGCATGAGCCGGCCAGTTTGGCGGGTCATTTGACGGCCTTGGTTGATGCGAGTGGGACATTGCGGATTGAAGATGTCGTGGCGTCGGCCAAAGCCACTGAGTTTTCGGCGCTGCCTGGTTTTCTCGGTGCCGGTTACACCGCTGATACTTACTGGCTGCGCTTTACCCTTCAACGGACACCCGAGTCGCCCGCAGCTTGGTTCATCGAAGTTGCACCACCCTACCTCGATGAGGTGACGCTGTTTGTGCCGCGCGACGGTGGCGGGTTCCAAGCAACGCACCTGGGTGATTTGCAGCCTTACACAGAGCGGCCCGTGCCCCATCGCAGTTTTGTTTTTCCGCTGGCCCTGCAGGATGCTCAACCCGTCACGCTCTACCTGCGCGTGAAAACCACTAGCACGATGCTGATGCGGGTACAGGCTTGGCAGTACGCAGGCTTGCTGGCGGCCTCGCAAGTAGAGACCAGCCTGTACAGCGTTTATTTCGGCATTTTGGTGCTGGGTTTATTGTCCAATTTAATATTTTGGTTTTGGCTTCGCGAACGCCTTTACTTGAATTACTGCGGCTATCTGGCCATGATGACGATGTCGGGGCTGGCAACGGGTGGGTTCGCTTCACAATGGCTGTTTCCGCACTCACCGCTGGTGGCCGACCGCCTGGTCGGCGTCTGCGTCAGTCTCGTTTTCTTGTTTGGAGCGAAGTTCTTTATCGGGGTGCTACGCCTGCGCGAGCACTTTCCAAAACTCAACCGGTTCTTTGATGCCGTCTTGATCTTTTACGCTTTATGCGCGCTGGCCGCCATGTCGGGCAATTATGGGCTGGTTGCGCCCTGGCTCATGCGGCTGGCGTTTGTCGTCACTTCTGGCGTCGCCCTGGCGGGCCCTTGGTTGCTGTGGCGTGGGCACCGCGAATACCTGTTTTATACCTTGGCTTTTACCGCCAACTTTGCAGTAACCCCAATCATCATAGCGAAGCTCATGGGGTGGATTACGATCAATCTTTCCACTGATTACATCGGGATGCTGGGCGCTTTCATCCACATCGTCCTACTCAACATTGCAGTGGTAGACCGGATGCGTTTATCTGAGCGAAAAATGCTTGCCGCCGTCAAACTGACGGCAGAACTGGCGGCCGAACGTGATGCGGCGCAACAGCAACGACAGTTCGTGGCCATGGTGTCGCATGAATTCCGCACGCCGCTGGCGGTGATTGATGCGACCGCCCAGTCGGTAGAAATCGCTTGTTCGCAGGCGGCCAATACCTCATACGAATTCATTGCTTCACGACAGGAAAAAATTCGCCGTGCGGTGCGCCGTATGGTGTCGCTGCTGGACAATTTTTTAACGAACGAACGACTCGACTTTCATAAATCTGAAACTAAACGTGAAGTGCTTGATTTGCGCGATCTGGCAAACGAGGCTGCAAAGAACTGGTCCCACCTGTTGCATGACCCCAAGCAGTTACAGCTTGTCTTGGGCGCAGAGCCTGCGTCGGTGTTCACTGAGCGTTCAATGATGTCATTGGCACTGTCCAATTTGATCGACAACGCCATTAAATATTCGCCACTGGGTAGTCCCATTACGCTACGCGTTGGCCAGTCCCATGAAACCGGATGGATTGAGGTCGAAGATCATGGCGTCGGTGTCTCGGCGAATGAGATCGGGCTGATCTTTGACAAGTTCTACCGCAGCGGCGATGCCCAGAAGGTGCCTGGCGCTGGTTTGGGCCTGTACTTGGTGCGCAGCATTTCCCGCAGCCAGGGCGGCGATATCGATGTCGAAAGCAAACCAGGCCAGGGCTCAAGGTTTCGCATTCGGTTTGCGCTGGTGAAATAGTTTCAGGCTCGCTAGCGCAGATGTGGCGACCAGCGTGACGCTGCTACGATGGCTGGCCCGATCCCGGCATGCCTCCGAGAAAACTGATGAACTCTTCGAATGAAAACGCGTCAGCCTACCTAGAGAACCGGGCGCTGATGCTGCTCCTGGTGGTGGTCACCCTCGGCCTCGGCTGGATTCTGGTGCCGTTCTACGGCGCCATCATGTGGGGCGCGATCATCGCGTTGCTGTTCGCGCCCTTGTACCGCCGGCTGCTGCCGCCACTGAAACAGCGGCGCACCCTGGCGGCGCTGCTGACGATGCTGGCCGTGCTGCTGATCGTCATCCTTCCCTTTGCGTTGATCACCGCCGCGCTGGCACGTGAAGCGGCCCATTTGTACGAGCGACTGCAGTCGGGTGCGTTGAACCCGGCGCTGTATTTTCATGAGTTGTTCGACGCCCTGCCGGCCTGGATCACCGCCTTGCTCGATCGCTTCGAGCTGGCCAACTTTGCCGCGCTGCAGCGTCGCCTGGTGGCCGCGCTGGCGCAGGGCAGCCAGTTCATTGCCACGCAGGCGCTCAGCATCGGACAAAACACCTTTGAATTCGTGGCCAGCCTGTTCATCACCTTGTACCTCGCGTTCTTCCTGATTCGCGATGGCGACGGTGTGGCCCGCGCGGTGCGGCGCGCCATCCCGCTGGAACCCCGGCACAAGCAGGAGCTAATCAGCAAGTTCACCACCGTGATTCGCGCGACCGTCAAAGGCAATCTGCTGGTAGCGGCGGTGCAGGGTGGCCTGGGCGGTCTGGCCTTCTGGTTTTTGGGGGTGAACGGTGCCTTTTTATGGGCCGTTTTGATGACCTTCCTGTCGCTGCTGCCAGCGGTCGGTGCCGGGCTGGTCTGGCTGCCGGTCGCGCTTTTTTTCTTCCTGACGGGTGCCATCTGGCAAGGCATTGCGCTGATCGCCTGGGGCGTGCTGGTGATCGGGCTGATCGACAACGTGCTGCGCCCGATTCTGGTGGGCAAGGACACGCGCATGCCCGACTATGTGGTGATGATCACCACGCTCGGTGGCATGTCGGTGTTCGGTATCAATGGTTTTGTGGTCGGACCTACCATCGCGGCGATGTTCATCGCGGTCTGGCATATTTATGTGACGACGCGGGCCGACGCCGCGTCTTAACAAAGCAGACGGGCCCGCTGCAGGCCCGCCCCCCACATCAGGGTTTGCTTTTCATTGGGCAGGTATTCATGCCCAGCAGGGTGTACACGGGGCACCAGCCGATCAGGCCGGTGGCCAGCGGCACGATGCCGAGCCAGCCCCACCAGCCAATGGTGCCCGTGGCCATCAGGCCCAGCAAGACCAAACCAGCGACGATGCGCACCATGCGGTCCATACCACCTTCGTTATTTTTCATTCTGAGTTCCTGAGAGAGTTGTTGATGGCCGGATTAAGCGCTCTTTTTACCCCTGCGTCTGTGACAGAAGTCACGCAGTCCAGGTTCAGGCGCTGAGCGAGGCGGCCAACTCACGCAGCGCCGCGCCATTGATGATCTGAATTTGCTCGCGACCCAGCGCCACCCAGCCTTCACGTTCAAAGCGGCGCAGCAGCCGGGTGACGATTTCACGCACCGTGCCCAACTCGTTGGCCAGCGCCTGGTGCGTGATGGCCAGTTGCTGGCCGTGGCCCAGCAGCGCCGCCGCCAGCCGCCGATCGAGTTTATGAAACGCCACCGCATCAATCAGGCTGGTCAGATCGGCCATACGCTCGGCGAACAGGCCCAGCACCTCGTTGCGGAACGCCGGCGTTTCCAGCCAACGCCGGAAGATGTCGGCCGGGATCAGGATCAGGGTGCTGGCTTTGGTGGTGATGCCGTGGGCCGACAGCGGCTGGGTCCGAAACAGGCAGGCCGACGACACTAGGCACAGCTCGCCCGGCACCACCCGGTACAACTCCAGTGAGCGGCCATCGCCCGAACTGCGCGACACCTTGATTTCGCCCGCCAGCACCAGCGGAAAACCTTGGCAAGGCGTGTTTTCACTGAACAACACCGTGCCGGCCGGCACCTGCATCGGCGCCACCGCCGGGTGCAACTCGGCCAAGGACGGTTGCACCTGCGCCAGCGCGGGATAGAGTGCGGCGGGCAGCGCGGCAAGCGCCGTCATGGCGCGTTCAGCCGCTTGGTAGCAGCAGGAGAATAGATTAAGTTCATGCTAAATCGGGCGCTAGCCCCCGTGTAGTCTGCGCAAGCAGCTATTAAAACACTAGCAACAACGGCCCGCCAGATCGTCCAGTATCGGGCAATCGGGCCGCTCGTCGCCCTGGCAGTGCGCCAGCAAGGCGCTCAACGTGCGCTGCATCGCCTGCATGGCTTCAATGCGGTGCGCCAGCTCCGTCATATGTTTCTGGGCGATGCGTTTCACGCTGGCGCTGGCGCGCTGCCGGTTGTGCCACAGCCCCACCAGTTCGGCAATCTCGGCCATCGAAAAGCCCAGCTCGCGCCCACGTTTGATGAACTGCAAGGTGCGCACATCGGCCTCGGTGTATTGGCGGTAACCGCTGTCGGTGCGGGCCACTGGCGCGAGCAGGCCCAGCGACTCGTAGTGCCGCACCATCTTGGCCGACACCTTGGACAGGCGCGCTGCCGCGCCAATGGCGACCGGCCAGACCCGGATCGCCTCAATCGACGCCGTGGCGGACGGGTTCATGCGGCGACGGCGTAGCCTTCTTCGGCAATGGCCTGGGCCAGCCGTTCGCGCGCTTGCTCCGACTGCACTTCGACCCGGTTGGCGGCGCGGTCGATGCTGACCTCGGCTTGCGGATCGACTTGTTTCACGGCACGGGTAACCGCTTTTTCGCAGTGGCCGCAGGTCATGCCGGTGACGGTAAAGGTTTGCTTCATGGAAAACTCCGGTGATGAAAATGAAATAGATCAATCGATAGGAAGCATAGCTTGAACCTTCCCACCATGGCAAGGTCAAGCGCCATGGGTCATGGCCTACTTTGCTCAGGGATTTCAAGGCGCTCCGGCTTGACCTTGCCATCATGGGAAGGATTAGGATGCCGCCATGACTACTGACACCATTCCTTCCTCCGCCGCCATTTCACTCGATATAGGCATTGGCGGCATGACCTGCGCCTCCTGTGTGGCGCGGGTTGAAAAAGCCCTGAAAAAAGTGCCCGGCGTGCAGGATGTCGCCGTCAACCTGGCGACCGAGTCGGCGCGCATTCTGGTGGCACCGGGCGAGCCGCTGGAAGCCCGGCTGCGCCGTGCCGTGCGCGATGCCGGCTACGAACCGCGTGCCGCCGATGCCGCCGTATTGGCTGAAGACGCCTCGCCGTGGGCCGGCTTTGCGCCGGTGGGCATGGGCTTGGCCTTGTCGACGCCGCTGATAGTGCCCATGATCGGCGACCTGTTGGGCCTGCACTGGATGCTGCCGCCACTGTGGCAGTTTCTGCTGGCGACACCGGTGCAGTTCATTCTGGGCGCGCACTTTTACAAGGCCGGCTGGTATGCGCTCAAGGCCGGCACCGGCAACATGGATCTGCTGGTGTCGATTGGCACCACCGCCGGCTGGGCCCTGTCGATGTGGCTGTGGCTCACCGCTGAATCCGGTGCCATGGTGCATTTGTACTTTGAAGGCTCGGCGCTGGTCATCACGCTGGTGATGCTGGGCAAGTGGCTGGAAGTCCGCGCCAAGCGCCAGACCACCTCCGCCATCCGCGCCCTGCACGCCCTGCGCCCGGACGTGGCGCACCTGATCGGGCTCGACGGTGAAGTCGATGTGCCGGTGGCCGAGGTGCTGGTGGGTGACCGGCTGGTGGTCAAACCCGGCGAGCGCTTTCCAGTGGACGGCGTGCTGCTGGAAGGGCAGACGCAAGTGGACGAATCGATGCTGACCGGCGAGCCGCTACCGGTGGAAAAACACGCGGGTGCTGATGCGGGCACCGACCCGGCGGCGACGCTGACTGGCGGCTCCATCAACGGCGACGGCCGGGTTGTGATGCAGGTGCGCGCGGTTGGTATTGATACCGTGTTGTCGCGGATCATCCGCCTGGTGGAAGACGCACAGGCCGCCAAGGCGCCGATCCAGCGCATGGTGGACCAGGTCAGCGCCGTCTTTGTGCCGGTGGTGCTGGTGATTGCAATGGTCACGCTGCTGAGCTGGTGGCTGACCGGCCATCCGTTCGAGCAGGCGCTGATTTACGCCGTGGCGGTGCTGGTGATTGCCTGCCCCTGCGCCCTGGGGCTGGCGACCCCGGTTGCCATCATGGCCGGCACCGGCGTGGCGGCGCAGCACGGCATTTTGATCAAGGACGCGCAGGCGCTGGAGTTGGCGCACAAGGTCGACATCGTCGCCTTTGACAAGACCGGCACGCTGACCGTGGGGCGACCCAAGTTGACGGCGCTGCAAGTGCTGAAAGACACAGCGCTTGCCACAACGGACGCCGCGCAGGACCGCATGGAAGCCGATACCGTGCTGAAGATCGCAGCCAGCCTGCAAAGCGGCAGCGAACATCCGCTGGCGCGCGCCGTCGTCATGGCCGCGCGCGACAAGGGCGTGGTCATCGACGCCCCCGACAACGTGCGCGCCGTGCCCGGTCGCGGCACCGAGGGCGAGGTGGGGGTGCGCAGTTTTCTGATCGGCAGCCTGCGCTGGATGGAGGAACTGCACATCGACATCAGCGCCCTGGCTGCCGATGCGACGGCGCTGCAAGCCCAGGGCGCCACCGTGTCGGCGATGGCCGAACGCACCACCCAGGGCCTGACCCTGCGCGCGCTGCTGGCCTTTGGCGACGAACCCAAGCCCGGCGCCAAGGAAGCGCTGGCGGCGCTGCGGGGCCGTGGCATCAAGACCATCATGATCTCCGGCGACAACCGCGGCGCCGCCGAAGCCATGGCGCGCCGTCTGGGCCTGCGCCCGGAAGAGGGCGAAGTCATGGCCGAGGTACTGCCCGGCGACAAAGCGGCCAAAGTGATGGCGCTGAAAGAAGGCGGCCACACGGTGGCGATGGTCGGCGATGGCGTCAACGACGCGCCCGCGCTGGCCGCGGCCGATGTCGGCATGGCGATGGGCAACGGCACCGACGTCGCCATGCACGCCGCCGGCATCACGCTCATGCGCGGCGACCCCTTGCTGGTGGCGGCCGCGCTGGACATCTCGGACCGCACGGTGGCCAAAATTCGGCAAAACCTGTTCTGGGCCTTTGCCTACAACGTGGCCGGCATTCCGCTGGCGGCGCTGGGATTTTTGAACCCGGTGGTGGCCGGGGCGGCGATGGCGATGAGCTCGGTCAGCGTGATGAGCAATGCACTGCTGCTGAAGCGGTGGCGGCCGGGGAAGGAGTGAGGTAAATCAGACTCTGGTCTTTGTGAAAGTCTCACTATAAATACCGTATTAGGTATAATTTTAAATATGCCGAACCAACGTACTGAAAAGCCTTTGCACTGGGTAGGATCGTCAAAAAAAGACTTATTGGCGTTGCCCGCTGACGTAGTGGATGATTTTGGTTACGCCTTGGGCGCCGTACAACTCGGGGCCACGCCACCGCAAGCCAAGCCGTGGAAGGGTGAGGGTTCGGGCGTATTGGAGCTGGTGGGAAACCACCGGGGCGACACGTTCAGGGCCGTGTACACAGTACGTTTTTCCGAGGCGGTGTATGTGCTGCATTGCTTTCAGAAGAAGTCGCCCAGCGGCATACGCACGGCGCAAAGTGACATTGATTTGATTCACGATCGCCTCAAGCTCGCCCAACAGCATTACAAGGATCACCATGAGCACTAAAACCAAAGCACCCATCACGGAAATGATTGAACTGGGCACCGGCAACGTGTTTGCCGATCTCGGGTTGCCTGACCCAGACGAGCGTCATTTGCGCGTGCAATTGGCACTGCGTCTGAATGATCTGCTGCAAGCCGAAGGGCTGACGCAGGCCGCCGCCGCCAAACTACTGGGCATCGCGCAGCCACACGTCTCAGAACTGAAAAACTACAAACTCACGCGTTTCTCCAGCGAACGCCTGTTGCACTACATCACGCTACTCAATCGTGATGTCGAAATATTTATCCGCCCACGCGCCAATTCGGCCGGTAATCGTTCTGGAACCGGGGCCGTGATGGTCTGGTCGGCAGCTTGAAGCCAGAAGCTGTTCATTTGACGTTCGGGCTGAGCCTGTCGTTTTCTTTCAGTCCAACGAACAAACTCAGGGTGAAGCTCCATGCCAATGCCTGCTAATTGCACACGCCACCGTTAAGCGCTATGTCTGCAAGCGAAAACTGGACGCAGTTACTGACTCCTGCCGTAATGCAGGAGAAACTCATTTCCGCCTCTCTTTACATCACGGCGTTTGAGCTTCTGAAAGAGTCAATCATCGGCCGTATTCGATCCTTCTACATGATCGGATTCGATGCAGAGAGCAAAGAATACGAGACAGAAGTTCTCTCCCGAAAAAAGAACAGTCCCCTGTATGCCTCGCTCGATTGGCTATCGGAGAACGGCGTCATGGATGAAAAGGATATTGAGTCGTTTGAACGCATCAAGACGACCAGAAACTCTCTTGCTCACAAATTGCCGTCGCTCGTTATGGGCGAGGCGGACTTCAAACATACCGAAATATTTCAAGAGTTGGTAGCGCTGCTCAGGAAAATTGAGGTCTGGTGGGTTGTCAATCTAGATATCGCCACCAATCCAGACTTTGACGGCAAGGAGATTGATGAAGAAGGTATCGTTCCTGGCCCCGTCCTGATGATCCAGATGATGCTTGAGGTGCTTTCAGGGAACGAAGAATTGTTGAAGCACTATCGCGAGGGCGGTCATACTGGAAAATCCGGTCTCTCTCAAAAAACTCCGCCGACGTTATGAATAAAAAGTGACTCTAGCCCTTACGCAGTAAGCGCAAACAGCTATCAAATTTGCAGTGAAAATACAATGCGCTTTCGGGTAACGTCTTTGCCTCGCCCGCGCCAGACGCGGCAACCCTTTTTACGCCCCGAGCAAAGCCTTCAAATCCTTGAGCATCAGGAACAAATGAAAGGGATCGGTCGGGCTGGGCTCGAACTCCCAGGATTCGTACCACTGCCGCGCCACCTCATCCTTGGCGTGAACCATCAAGGCCCGCACGCCAGCGATGTCGGCCGCCTGCGCGGTGCGTAGCAAGGCATCCTTGAGCAGCGCTTGCCCCAAGCCCTGGCGCTGATGGTCAAGATCAACCGCCAGTCTGGCCAGGAGCATCACCGGCACCGGATGTCGGACCAAGCCCTTCAGGACACGCGGTGCGGCGGCCTCTGGATTAACACTGCCGACCGCCAGACTGTAGAAGCCGACCACTGCGCCATCGCGGCGGCACACATAGGTCTGCGCACTGTTGGCCTTCTGGTTGAGCAGGGCGTAACGTTGCAGAAATTTATTCAGCCCAGGCTGACCGCAATCAAACTGCTCGACGGCATCGGTGGATTGAAGTTTGCCGACGGCCTCAAAACCCGCTCCGCTCAACCCAGCACTCCGGGCTCGGAGAGCAATTTCTTCAAGCGCGGTTTCGCTTGCACCGGACGATCCAGCGCTTGCTGGAACGCCTCCCATTGCGCATCGGTGAGAGTGAAGTGACGACGATCCGCCAGCGCCTGATTAGCGGCGGTGATGCCGGCATCAAGCAAAAATTCGCTGACGTTCTTATGGCAGGCACGCGCCGCCTCTTGCAGCAATTGCTTGACCGAACTACTGGCGCGAACATCAATCCGCTCGGTTTTTGAAAGACCCAAGGTGGACATGGCCGCCTCCTTTTTTACTGATGTGTCGATGATAACGTCCGTATGATGTCCTGACAAGTGAGGACTATTTTCTTTCAGGCAGGTCAACGCCTGCTTTATGCTGACCACCCGCCGCAATCAGGTCATAAAGCCTTGCGTATCCCGGCGGACGTCCTTTGTCGCCCCTAGCATGGCCCCCTGTTTCCACAGGTCACGGCCGGGACAGTTCGGCCGACGTGCCAGCCCGCACAATTGACCGATCATCGCGGTCCGGCCCCTGCAACGGCGCCGCTGGCACGCGCCAGCATGTCGCTTTTTTCGCCTCCAATAACAGTAAAAATATCTCCTATGAGTGAACAACGCGCGCGCATCAAGGTCCTTAGTGCCGGCATCTTCAGCCTGATTCTGGTGTTGGGCGTGGCCCGCTTTTCTTACACGCCCTTGCTGCCACTGATGCAGCAGCAAGCCGGGCTGGGGGTTGCGGCGGCGGGCTGGCTGGCGGCCATCAACTACGCTGGCTACCTGAGCGGCGCGATCATCGCCTCCCTCATCAGCGACCTGGTGCTGAAAGACCGCCTTTACCGCATCGGCATGGTGCTGGCGATTGTCAGCACCGCTGTCATGGGGCTGACCACGGACATCACGCTCTGGGCGTTGTCCCGCTACGTTGCCGGCCTCAGCAGCGCCGCCGGCATGCTGCTCGGCACCGGTCTGATCATGAACTGGCTGATCCGCCACAACCACCGCAGCGAGTTGGGCATCCACTTTGCCGGTATTGGGCTGGGCATCGCAGGCTGTGCCGCCGCCGTCACGCTGTTCAGCCCGTGGCTGGACTGGCGCCAGCAGTGGTTCGCTTTTACCGCGTTGGGTTGTCTGCTGCTGGTGCCGGCCTTGCGCTGGCTGCCCAAGCCGGATCAAAGCGGCTTGACGACGAGCGCGCAGCAGATGCAGGACAACCCGCCGAGTCCGCTTTATCTGCGGCTTTTCATGGCGGCCTATTTCTGTGCTGGCTTCGGCTACGTGGTGAGCGCCACCTTCATCGTGGCGATTGTGAACAAGCTGCCGGGGCTGGCCGGGCAGGGCAATCTGGTGTTTCTGGCGATCGGGATTGGTGCCGCGCCGGCCTGCATCAACTGGGACTTTATCGCCCGCCGCACCGGCGACCTCAACGCCCTGATCCTGGCGGCGGTGCTGCAAATCGTTGGCATTCTGTTGCCGGTGATGGTGGGGGGTCTGGTGGCGGCGCTGTTCGGCGCCTTGCTGTTTGGCGGCACCTTCATCGGCATGGTGAGTTTGGTGCTGAGCATGGCAGGGCGTTACTACCCGACCCGGCCGGCCAAGATGATGGGCAAGATGACGCTCTCCTACGGGGCGGCCCAGATCATAGGCCCGGCCATTACCGGCTCGCTGGCCAGCCACCTCGGCAGCTATAACGCCGGTTTGTACTTTGCGGCGGTGGTGATGGCCGTCGGCACGCTGCTGCTTTTAGGGCTCAAGGTTGTCGAACGACGCGATGCAGCGGTGAAAATTTCCGCGGGCATCGGGGTTTTATGAGTGAAATCGGCCTCTAGCCCTCACGCAATAAGCGATTACAGCTATTAAATTAATAGCAAAAAATCATTAGCTGGCTGTTCGGGCAGCGTGGACCCGGTATGAAAACATCAAGGCCCGGCGGTCGCCGCACCATTCGCCGCTAATGGCAGGTGGAACAACTCGGCCACCGCCTGGCCGTATTGGGCGTAGCCCAGTGCATTGGTGTTGTGGTGCGAGCCGCCTTTCACCAGCACGAAACGCTTCGGCTCCTGCGCGGCCTCAAACAACTTGCGGCCCAGCGATGGCGGAATCAAATGGTCCTCGCTGCCATGCACCACCAGAAGGGGCGAGCCGATGTTGGCCACCTTGCGCACCGACTCAAAGCGCTGCGTGATGAGGCTCGACACCGGCAGCCAGCCCCATTTGAAGGAACTGACCACGTCGAGAATGCTGGTGAAGGTGCCGTCGACGATGGTGCCGCTCTCGTCATTGACCTGGGCGGCCAGGTCGATGGCGATGGCGCCGCCCAGCGAGTGGCCAAAGATGTAGCGCGGTTGCGCCGGGTGGCGTCTGGCGATCCAGTCCCAGGCGGCACGCGCGTCTTCGAGCGCCGTCGCCTCTGACGGCAGGCCGGCGCTGCTGCGGCCAAAACCGCGGTAGTCCACCGCCAGCACCGAGAAGCCCAACGCCTGCATGCGGCGCATGCGCCCCGATGAGCCCGACACGTTCCAGCCGGCACCGTGCAGGTACAGCAGTACCGGGGCGTCTTCCTGGCCCGATGGCAGGTACAGGCCGTGCAACTGTTCCGCCTTGCCGCTGGCGATGGAGTTGAAGTCGATCCACACGTCCGTCATGTCGTCGGTGGCCTGCACGCCGCCCCAGGCGCGGTCGCTGGGCTGGAAGATCCATTCGCGCTGCCGGACGTCCAGCGCGGCGCAGCCGACCATCGCGGCGACGGCAAGGAGCAGGGTGGTCAGCAAAGGCCAGCGTTTCATACTTATGAGTGAGTACGCCGGGATTCGGAAAGTTCAATCCGCCAAGCGGTGTCAGACACATGCCACGCCTCAGCGCAAGCATCCAGTGGCGGTGAGGGTGCTAAATGCCAGCAACGCGCATGATCTGCGCTCAAAGATGCCCTTGTGTTCTTCTCTTCGACTTTTCCTCTGTGCGGTGCGGGCACCGGTTGACGCTCGCGATGGATGGGTGGACACTGCACAAGCTTCATCCACCTTCACAGGAGAATTCTCATGGCCCCGTATCAAATCGCCGTCATTGTCGGCAGCCTTCGTCGCGATTCATTCAACCGCAAGTTGGCCCTCGCCATCACCAAACTGGCGCCGCTGGACTTTTCGTTCAAGCAGGTGCAAATCGGCGACCTGCCGCTCTATAACCAGGACGACGATGCCCACCAGGCCGAGTCTGTTGTGCGCTTGAAGTCCGACCTGGCGGCGTCGCAGGGCCTGCTTTTTGTGACCCCCGAATACAACCGGTCCATGCCTGGCGTTCTCAAGAATGCGATTGACCATGCCTCGCGCCCCTATGATCAAAACGCCTGGGCCGGCAAACCGGCGGGCGTGCTGGGCGCTTCGGTCGGGGCCATCGGCACGGCCCTGGCACAACAGCATTTGCGCAATGTGCTGGCCTACCTGGATGTGCCGACGCTGGGCCAGCCTGAAGCCTTTATCCATGCCAAGGAAGGCTTGTTTGATGAAGCCGGCGACATCGGTGCGGGCAGCCAAAAGTTTTTGCAGAACTGGATGGATCTTTATGTTGCCTGGGTCAAAAAGCATAACGCCACCTAGGTCATTGTTCGAAAATTTGCCGCAATCATTCCCTTGGCGTCGCTGCGTTCGGGAGCAAGTTTTAAAGAAAGTAAATAAACCCGTTACATGCGGATACATTCCATACTGGGTAAGCAGACAACCCGGCGGGTCTATTGAAATGGACTCAACATAAACAAATCTAAAGTAGATGGATGACTGGAATGATGAACTTGACAACACAGGGGCTGCAGCGATTTTTGGAGGCGCAAGACCGCGTCTATGAATCAGTGTGTAACGAACTGGCCCTCGGCGAAAAAACCAGCCACTGGATGTGGTTCATCTTTCCCCAACTCAAAGGCTTGGGCCACAGCCCAATCGCCAGACACTATGGCCTCGACTCCAGGGACGAGGCACTGAGTTTTTGGCAGCATCCCATTCTGGGCAAGCGCCTGAAAGAATGCACGCAGCTGGTGCTGGCCCAGAGCAACGCAACGGCCCGGGACATTTTCGGGTCTCCCGATGACCTCAAATTCAAATCCAGCCTGACGCTCTTTGCGCAGGTGGCCACCGAGGAACCGGTGTTCAAGCAGGCGCTGACCCGTTTCTTCGGCGGCAAGCCTGACGAAAGTACGCTCAAGCTGCTGTCGTAAATTTAGCGCTTGTCCGGCAGTTCGATCTTGACTTCCAGTACTTCAAGATTGTCCTGCCGCTCCAGGTTGACCTTGATGTCTTCCAGATTGATCTTGACGTACTTGCTGATAACCGCCATCAGTTCGCGTTGCAGGGCAGGCAGGTAGTCAGGCTCGGCGGCATTGCGGCCGCTGCGCTCATGCGCCAGAATAATTTGCAGGCGCTCCTTGGCCACGCTGGCGGTTTTCTTTTTCTCACCGATGAAAAAAGAGATGAATGACATGGCCTTACTTTCCACCAAAGATTCGTTTCAGCAGTCCCTGTTTGGGCGCTTCGGTAAAACGCATGGGCTTTTCGGTGCCCAAAAAGCGGTCAATCACATCTTTGTAAGCTTCTGACACGTCGCTACCCTGCATATGCACCGCAGGAACGCCCTGGTTGGACGCCTGCAGCACCGATTCGCTCTCGGGTATGACACCTATCAGCTTGATGCGCAAAATGTCCTGAATGTCTTCCAGTGACAGCATCTGGCCCTGGTTGACCCGGGCCGGGTTGTAGCGGGTGATGAGCAAATGCTCCTTGATCGGGTCCTGGCCTTCCATGGCACGCTTGGTCTTGCTGGAGAGCATGCCCAGAATGCGGTCTGAGTCGCGCACCGAAGACACCTCAGGATTGGTCACCACCAGGGCCTCGTCGGCAAAATGCATGGCCATCAGGGCGCCGGTTTCGATCCCGGCCGGTGAATCACAGACGATGAACTCAAAGCCCATGCTGGCCAAGTCGGTCAGCACTTTTTCCACGCCGTCTTGCGTCAGCGCGTCTTTGTCGCGGGTTTGCGAGGCAGCCAGCACGTACAGGTTGTCGCACTGCTTGTCTTTGATGAGAGCCTGGTTCAGGTTGGATTCACCCTGGATGACGTTGATCAGGTCATACACGACACGGCGTTCACAGCCCATGATCAGGTCCAGATTGCGCAGGCCCACATCAAAGTCGATCACAGCGGTCTTGTGGCCGCGCAGGGCCAGACCAGTTGCAAAGCTGGCGCTGGTGGTTGTTTTGCCCACACCACCCTTGCCGGAGGTAACCACAATGATTTTTGCCATGGGAGAGATGTCTTTCAAATTTAAAAATTAGGCTTTCAGCGCTTCAAACAGCAACTTTTCCTGCCCATCGTTACTTAAGCGAACCTGTGCCGGCTTGCCACGCACATCGTCCGCCAGGGGATTTTCACTGGTGCGGTAAACGCCAGCAATGGAAATCAGCTCGGGTTCCAGGCACAAGGAAAAAATACGGGCGTTGGTGTTGCCGCTGGCCCCGGCCATGGCTTTGCCACGCAGCGGGGCATAAACATGGATATTGCCATCGGCCACCACTTCAGCGCCCTGGTTGACCATGGCCAATACCACCAGATCGGCACCCCGGGCATAAATTTTTTGCCCGGAACGCAAGGGTTTGTCCACCACCATGGTGGCCGGGCCGTGTATTTCACGTACCACCTCTTGCACCACGTACTCCGTGGCCACTGGCGTAGCGACCGCAGGACGCATCCGCGGCGCATCGGCCGGTGCCTCCACCAGCCCAAAGGCACGCGCAGACGCCATCCATGCGGGACTGGCACCACGCACCGCCACCGGCACCAAGCGACAGGCTTGCAGTACGGCCAGCAAAGGTGCCATATCTTGCACCGGGGTGTCTGCGGCCAGGTGCGAAAAATCAATCACCAGTGCATCTTGGTCAAAAAAATCAGCGTTTTCGCCACCAGCACCGTATTGCTGGTTGATATCTGCTGCCAGCACCTTCCAGTCGCTGGTCATGAGCATGAGTGCCACCAAGGGCAACTGGGCACTCTTTATTTCAAAAGAGGCATGCGGATGGTCAGGTGAAATAGCGACAGAGGAAACGGACATGAGGTGATGGAAGGCCTTGAAAGGCGGTTCAAGTGAACGTAAATTTTACTTGATTGCATTGGCAAAACAGTTAAACCGGCCAGCTTCTTTGGTGAGTCTTGTTCAAACTTTGGCGGGCCAAATGGCAACTTCTTTTTGTCTTCGGTTTGCCTTTGACTCTCTCCTATTTATTCTATTTTTAATTAGTAGTAGTAGATAAGGGTTGCAGACTTGTGTGGATAAGGCTTAATTTTTGTTTTAAATCAATGGCTTGCATGCGATCAACCCATGTGGGCGACCGTGCTTCCGGGTTGCATCGCGAATATGAATAACTTTCAAAATTTTGATTTACCTGTGGATAACTAGCGCGTTATGCCGAAACTATGCACAGCTTTATTCTTTGACATGCCGGATCAAAATGATGTAAGCAGATACAGCTGCCTGAGCGGTTAAAAGCGGGACCCCATCAGTTGCGCTGACCGGGTGCTTTAGGTCCGTTGATCTGCATCAAGACTGATTTTTCAATCACATGCCATGCTTGCACCTGTTCACAGGAGACACGGCATGGCCCATGAAAGCATTCGAATCATTCGCGACGAGCACTCTGCGTTGTCGGCCATGTTGCGGTCACTTGGCTTGATGGTTGAGCGGGGGCCAGACCACGAACCGGGGAGTTTTTTTGATTTGATGCGGGCGATGTTGTTCTACATCGACGAATTTCCGGAACGCCTCCATCACCCCAAGGAGTCGGATCTGCTCTTTCCGCGTGTTGCCCGTCTGGCCCCGGAGGTCATGGAGACGATTATTCGGCTGGAAAAAGACCACACCAGCGGTGAAGCGTCGGTGCGCGAGTTACAGCACCTGTTGCTGGCGTGGGAATTGGTGGGCGATTCAAGGCGTATCGCGTTTGACGAGGCCGTCAAGCGCTATATCGATTTTTATCTGGAGCACATGCGGCTGGAAGAAACCGTGATCTTGCCGGCCGCGCAAAAGGTGTTGAATGACGCCGACTGGAAAGAGCTCGACGCCGCTTTTGCCGTCAATTGTGACCCGCTGACCGGCAAATACCCGCGCGATCCGGCCTATGACCGGCTGTTCACCCACATTGTGATGCGGGCGCCAGCGCCCATTGGCTTGTCCTAACGGCGGCGGACGCGCGGGCTGCTTCAGGCCAGTGTTGGATAGTCGGTGTAGCCCTTGGCACCACCGCCGTAAAAAGTGGCACGGTCTGGCCCATTGAGTGCAGCACCCTCCCGCAGGCGGCGGGTGAGGTCGGGGTTGGCAATGAAGGGGCGACCGAAGGCCACCAGGTCGGCATCTTCCGCCAGCGCCTGATTGGCCAGCGTGGTATCCAAACCGTTATTCACCATCCAGGCCCCCTTGCCGCCGGCGTTCCGGTAGCTGGCGCGCAACGCTGCATAGTCAAACGGTGTGTCACCCTGCACATGGTCCCGGGCCCCGCCGGTGGCGCCTTCGATGAGGTGCAGAAAAGCCAGATTCAATGGCGCCAGTTGCGCCACGACGTAGTCAAACAGCGGCTGCGGCTGCGGGTCTTGCGCATCGTTGGCCGGGGTCACCGGCGACAGGCGCAGGCCGACGCGGTCGCCGCCGATTTCTTGCGCAACAGCGCGCATGACTTCCAGCAGGAACCGGGTCCGGTTTTTAATGCTGCCGCCATAGGCATCGGTGCGGGTGTTGGAGCCCGAACGTAGAAACTGATCGAGCAAGTAGCCATTGGCCCCATGCACTTCGACGCCATCGAAGCCGGCGGCGATGGCATTGCGGGCCGCGCGGCGGTAGTCGTCCACGATGCCGGGCAACTCGTCGAGCGTCAGGGCGCGCGGCATGGAGGTGTCCTCAAACGAGGGCACCCCATCACGGATCAGCACGGTTTTGGTGTTGGCGCGGATGGCCGAGGGCGCCACGGGCGCCTGGCCGTCGGGTTGCAGGTCCACATGCGAGACCCGCCCCACATGCCAGAGTTGCACCACGATCTTGCCGCCGGCCGTGTGGACAGAGTCGGTTACTTTTTTCCAGGCAGCGACCTGTTCGTTGCTCCAGATGCCGGGCACGTCGGAATAGCCTTGACCCTGGTGGCTGATGGCGGTGGCTTCGCTCACGATCAGGCCGGCGCCGTTTTGGGGATCGGCGCGCTGGGTGTAGTAGGTGGCCATCAACGGTGTCGGGATGGCGCCGGGCGCGCGGTTGCGCGTCAGCGGGGCCATGACGACGCGGTTGGCCAGCTGAATACGGCCAACTTGAAGGGGATCGAACATAGAAGTCATGAGTTACCTGTGAGCAGAAAAGTGGGAGGGCACGCGTCAACCTGCGTGGGTTATTTCATTTGCAGGCGTTCCCGAAAAATACAAGCGCAAAGGACCATGGCGACCCCTCCGCCAAGACACCCAGGCGACAGCGCGCAGGGCTGGCGCGGTCAGGGCGAATTACTTGAGCAGGCCTTCTGCGCGCAAAGTGTCTTGCACCGCAGGGCGGCTGCCCACGCGGCCCATGAACGCGCCCAGGTTGGGCCGGCCGGAGAGGTCGATGCCGACATGTTTGGACCAGCTGAGCACGGTAAACAGGTAGCCGTCGGCCACGGTGAAGGTATCGCCCATCAGGTAGGTCTTGCTCGCCAGTTCACCGTCGAGCCATTGCAGGCGTGAAGCTAATCGGGTTTTGGCGATGGTTTTGGCTTCTTCAGGCATGCCGGGCGTGAACAGGGGCGTAAAGCCTCTATGCAACTCGGTGCTGATGAAGCTCAGCCACTCCTGCAGTTTGTAACGGGCAAAAGTGCCGTTGGCGGGCGCCAGCTGTTGGGCCGGCACCTGGTCGGCAATGTATTGCACGATGACCTGACCTTCGCGCAGTTGCGTGCCGTCGTCCAGCACCAGCAGCGGCACGTAACCGAGCGGGTTGAGGGTGTAGTAGTCGGTGCCATCGGCCAGTTGGTGGGTTTTGGTCGGCGCCGCAATGGCTTCAAACGATAAACCGGACTCCTTCAGTGCGATATGGGGCGACAGTGAGCAGGCACCGGGGGAGTAATAAAGCTTCATGAATGTCCTAAAGAGGTTCGGGCGAACCGGTTTAAAAAGGGTGGAGCCTTGATGCTAGCCGCTGCTGCTATTCCTTGTCACCGTGGGTTTGTTCCGGGTTGGCTCTGCTGACACAACCGTGGCGGGTGGGCCGAGGCAAAATGCCAGCATGAAACGAGTTTTGAAATGGATTGTGCTGTCTGGGTTGGTCTTGCTGCTCTTGCTGGCGGCTGCGATCTTTGCTTTGCACCGCTGGCTGGGGACCGACGATTTCAAGGCGCGGGCCGAGCAAGAGGCCAGCCTGACACTCGGTGTGGCGGTGAAGCTGGCGCGCATCGACGTGACGCTGTGGCCGCTGCCGGCGGTGGCGGTCGAAGGCGTCCAGATCCAGACCCAGCCGGCCCTGACGCTGGAGCGGCTGGAAGTGCGCCCGGCCTGGCGCGGGTTGATGCAAGGCCAGCTGGAACTGACCACGGTGTTGGTGCGGCGTGCCCTGCTGCCGCAGACGGCGATTGATGCCTTGTTGCTGTCGCTACAAAAAAAGAAGCAGGCTGCGCCCGTTGCACAAGGGCCAGAGGCTGAAAGCATTGAAAATCTGCAATACATTCCGCGTCGAACGCTGCTCGACAACGTGACCTGGATCAGCGCCAAGGGCGACCGCATCTCGCTCGATGCCGACGTGCACTTGAGCGCACAGGGTTCGCCGGATGACGTGTCGGTCAAGATTCTGGCAGGCCAGTTGCAAGGTGCCACAGCGCGTCTGCAGCATCTGGGCCCTGACTGGACGCTGGCGATGGCAGTGGGCGGCGGCACGCTGCATGGCACCTTTCAGTTGCAGCCGGCACCCCGGCCGGGTGCCGAGTTTGTGCTGAAAGGGCAGCTGCAGACGCGGGGGGTCGAAGTCGCCGCGCTGACCCGCAGCCCCACGCCGGCACTGAGCGGTCGGCTGGATGCGGACACCAGCCTGTCCGGACGCGCGGTCCGGATTGCCGCCTTGGCGGATGTGTTGCAGACGCAGAGCACCTTCAACGTGCGGCAAGCCGTGTTGCACGGCGTTGACCTGGCCCGCGCGGTCCGGACCGTCGGTTTGAGCCGGGGTGGCGAGACCCGGCTGGACACCCTGAGTGGTCAGGTCACGACCCGGGGCCGCGCTGGCCAGCTCTCCAACCTGGCGGCGAGTTCCGGCGTGCTGAGTGCCAGCGGGAATGTGGCGGTGGCCTCGAGCCGGGCCTTGAGTGGGCACATCAATGTGAATCTGGCGGCGTCCGCGTTGGGCAGCGCGGTCGGGGTACCGCTGGCGGTGGGTGGCACGCTGGATGCGCCCGAGGTAACCCTGACGCGTGGCGCCCTGATCGGTGCGGCGATTGGCACGGTGGTCATGCCTTGATCAGGTCCGCCGCCTTCTCGCCGATCATAATGGTCGGCGCGTTGGTGTTGCCGGTGGTCAGCTGCGGCATGATGGCGGCGTCCACCACCCGCAGGTTCTGGATGCCGTAAACGCGCAGGTTGGCGTCGACCACGGCCAGCGGGTCGCTGGCCGGACCCATCTTGCAGGTGCCGCAGGGGTGGTATTCGGTGTCGGAGTGGTCGCGCAAAAACTGCTCGATCTGCACCGGGTTGTGGCGTTCCAGCGGGTAGAGCATCTTGCCGCGGTACGGGGCAAAAGCGGCGCTTTGCATGATGTCAAACCCGATCTGCGTGCCCTTGATGAGCGTCGCCATGTCGCGCGGATCGGTCAAAAATTGCGGATCGATCAATGGCGCCTCCTGGGCGTTGGCGCTTTGCAGCGTCACCGTACCCCGGCTTTGTGGGCGCATCAGGGTGATATGCAGCGTGTAGCCGTGCCCCAGGTGGTTTTTGCGCGTGTGGTCGTCCACGATGCCGGTGCACAGTGCCAATTGGATGTCGGGCGCGGCCTCGTTCGGGTCGGTTCGCAAAAAGGCCTGCGATTCGGCGACGTTGCTGGTGATGACGCCGGTGCGCTGGCGGCGCCATTCGAAGATGCCTTTGACGATCGTGACCAGCCCGGCCAGCGACAGCCCGAAGGTGGCGTCTTTGCGCGGCGTGCGGTAAATCAGCACGGTGGTGATGTGGTCGTGCAGGTTTTGACCGACGCCGGGCAGGTCATGCAGCACGGGAATGCCCTGTTGTTGCAGCTGGGCGGCGGGACCGATGCCCGACAACATCAGCAGTTGCGGCGAGCCGTAGGCGCCGGCCGACAAAATGACTTCGCGCCGGGCCTTGACCTGCCGTGTTTGCCCGGCGTGCCGGAACTCGGCCCCGACGGCACGCCGGCCGTCCAGCAGCAGGCGCTGGGTGCGGGCCTGGGTGATCACGGTGAGGTTGGGCCGGGCGCGATGCGGTGTGAGGTAGGCTTTGGCGGCACTGCAGCGTTCGCCATTTTTTTGCGTCACTTGCGCCGGAGCACAACCGAACTGAGAGGTGCCGTTGTAGTCCGGCGTTGGCGGCACACCGTGCTCGGCGCAGGCGGCCAGAAACGCCGCGTTAAGCAGGCTGGGGCTCGGCAGGTAACTCACATTGAGCGGGCCGCCGTTGCCGTGGAAGGCGTTGGAGCCAAAACATTCGCTGTTTTCGGCCCGTTTGAAGTAGGGCAGCACGTCGTCAAACCCCCAGCCCGGGTTGCCCAGCGCGGCCCAATGGTCGTAGTCCAGCTGGTTGCCGCGGGTGTAGACCATGGCGTTGATGGAACTGCTGCCGCCCAGCACCTGGCCGCGTGGCTGAAAACCACGGCGTCCGTTCAGGCCCGGCTGCGGCACCGTGTTGTAGTTCCAGTTGTGCAGACCGAGCGCTGCGGTGGCGGCAAAACCCAGTGGCGCCTGGATGAGGGCGGAGCTGTCGGGGCCGCCGGCTTCCAGCAGGCAGACGGAAATTTTCGGGTCTTCGGACAGGCGGCTGGCGACGACACAGCCGGCGCTGCCACCACCGATCACGACGTAGTCAAATGATTGAGTCTGCACTTTGGAAACCCTGGCGTGTTGGCTACTTGGTGAGGAAATTCAGGTACTTGGTGGCAAATTTTCCGTAGGGCGGCCACAGGAACTTGATCGCGCTCCAACGGGCCTGGTAGAACACCGGGCGCATTTTGGAGAAGGTGATAAAACCTTCCCGGCCGTGGTAGTGGCCCATGCCGCTGTCACCAACGCCGCCAAACGGCAGGTCATGCTGACCGACGTGAAACAGGCCGTCGTTGACGCTGACGCCGCCCGACATCACGCGGTCCAGCAGCTGCTGGACGATGGTTTTGTCATGGCTGAAGGGGTAGAGTGCCAGCGGGCGCGGGCCCTGGTTGATGGCCTGGATTGGCTCCTCCAGCGTGCGGTATTCAATCACCGGCAGAATCGGGCCGAAAATTTCGCGGGTGCGCAACTGGCTGTCGGCGGGCGCGTTGAGCACGATGTGGGGCGCGATTTTCCGGCTGACGGCGTCCCATTTGGGGCCGGGAATCAGCTGCACCAGCGTGGCGCCGCCGGCCTCGGCTTCGTCCAGCGCCTGGGTGAGCCGCTGGAAGGCCTTGTCGTCAATGATGGCGGTGTAGTCGGGTGACGCCAGTTGCGGATAGCGCTTGGCCACGATGGCTTTCGCCGCCGCCACAAAGGCGGGCGTCTTGCCCTGCGGCAGATAAACATGGTCGACCGTGGTGCAAATTTGCCCGGCATTGAGCAGCTTGACAAACAGCAGCCGCTCGGCCGCCTGCACTACCGGATAGTCGTCGCAGAGGATGGCGGGGGATTTGCCACCCAGTTCCAGCGTCACCGGGCACAGGTTTTGCGCGGCGGCGGCCATCACGGCGCGACCGGTCTGGCCGGAGCCGGTGAACAGCAGGTGGTCGAACTTGAGTTGCGAAAACTCGATGCCAACGCCGCCGGTTTCATCGAAGAAGGCCAGCTTGTCGGGCGGGAAATAGGCCGGAATTTTGTCGATCAGGAACTGGGCCAGATGGCGTGAGTTTTCCGACATCTTGACCATGGCGCGGTTGCCGGCGGCAAAGATGTAAATCAGCGGGATAAAGCTCAGGTTGATCGGAAAGTTCCACGGCACCAGACAACCGACCACGCCCAGTGGCTGGGGAATGACACGGTTGTGGGCACCCAGGAAATTACGCAGGTCAATGCCGCGTTTCTGCGGTTTCATCCATTGCTTGAGGTGTTTCAGGGTGTGGTTGACCGCGTCGATGGCCGGAAACAGTTCGGTGAACAGGGTTTCGTGCGGCGACCGGTTGCCATAGTCGGCGTTGACGGCCGCCAGCAGGCCGGCCTTGTTCTCGCGAAGAAAGGCCTGTAGCTTGCGCAGATCGGCGCGGCGTTCGTCCAGGCTCGGGATCGGGTGCGTCAAGTAGGCTGCGCGCTGCAGTTTGAGCGTGGCGTCCAGTTCCTGGCGCACCCGGTCGGCGGGCGGGCTTCCGGGGAAAGTAGTGGTAGTCATGTCTTGTAGCTGGGGTCCAGACGGTCAAGTTTTCGCAGCAGGGCCGGCCAGGCCAGCGCGGCACCCAGGCCGGCGGTGGCCACTTTCATGACGCCGGCGATCCCGGCCACGATGTGCGGGTTCACCAGCGTCAACTCGCCACCGGCTTGGGCATCGATCTGGATGCGGCAGGTGTTCTCGAAGGTGTACATCGCCAGGAAGGCATCGGGAATAGTTTTACCCACCGTGAGCAGACCGTGGTTGCGCAACATCAAATAGTTGGCAGTGCCCAGGTCGGCCTGCAGGCGCGGTTTTTCCTCATCGTGCAGGGCCACGCCTTCGTAGTCGTGGTATGCCAGCGAGCCCAGCACAAAGGTGGATTGCTGGCTGATCGGCAGCACGCCGCATTTTTGCGCGCTGACCGCCACTCCGGCCCGGGTGTGGGTGTGCAGCACACAGCCGGCGTCGGCACGGCCCTGGTGGATGCAGCTGTGGATGGTGAAGCCGGCCGGGTTGACCGGGTAGGGCGAGGCACTCAGTTTGTTGCAGTCCTGGTCAATCTTGACCAGGCTGGAGGCGGTGATTTCATCAAACATCAGCCCGTAGGGGTTGATCAGGAAATGGTGTTCCGGGCCGGGAATGCGGGCCGAGACGTGGGTGAACACGAGGTCGCTCCAGCCGTAGGCGGCCACCAGCCGGTAGCAGGCCGCCAGGTCGCAACGCAGCTGCCATTCGTCGGCACTGACCGTTTCTTTGAGGGAGAGGGTGGGCATGAGGGGCTCCAAATTCACGGTCCAGCACGCTGCCGGAATCGCCGTCCAGCAGAATAAGCCTGCGCGGGCCGTTTAGCTGTCAAGTAGTGGACAGGGCAGGGTATTCACCGGGTGGGAATAGGGTGCGCGGTCCAAATGCGCGGCCCGAGTTGGTGCGCCGGGGGCTGCGTGGTGGGTGATGTGCCTTGTATGCTATTAAATTAATAGCATATTGCGTAGGATAGACGTGGGCTAGCGGTCTTTTTTATCATTAAGTCGGGTGCTGGCCCACAGCACCTGATCGATCACGCCTTGGACGCCTTGGCGATGGGCTTCGCTTTGCAACACGCCGTTTGCATCGAAGGCCTGCCCGGCGTTGCCCAGTGCAAATTGCCGGGGTGCGATCCAGCATTGCAGGAGCAGCAGCAGGGGATTCAAATGGCTGAGGGAGCGCAAACCGCCCAAGGCGCCGGGGGAGGCGCTCAGCAGGCCGACCACTTTGCCCTCAAAGGCCTCGGTGCCCCGGCACCACGCGGGATCACCCCTGACCGGGCTGGAGGCCCAGTCGATGGTGTTCTTCAGCAGGGCGGTGTAGCTGCCGTTGTATTCCGGTGAGCAGATGATCCAGGCCGGGTGCTCGAACAGCAGCCGTTTCAGCCGCATCACGTCTGCGGGGGCGCCGCGGGCTTCGAGGTCGGCGTTGTACAGAGGAATGTCGAGGGTCGCGAGTTCGAGGTGGGTGACCTCGGCGCCAGCGTCCCGGGCCAGAGTGGCGGCGCTGGCTGCCAATTGCCGGTTGAAGGACTGTTGGCGGGTACTGCCGGCAAAGATCAAAAGCTTCATACCCTTGATTGTCACCAAAATAGGGGTGGCCCGGTAAAATCAGGGCCTTGCCTCACGGCGCGCCGGGCGAGCGCCTTTCACTCCCGCCCATCAACCTACCCACAGTCATGCTTTATCCAGAAAATTTCGACGTCATCGTCGTCGGCGGCGGCCATGCCGGAACCGAAGCTGCGTTGGCAGCCGCCCGCATGGGCTGCAAGACTTTGCTGCTCAGCCACAACATCGAAACCCTGGGCCAGATGAGCTGCAATCCGTCGATCGGCGGTATTGGCAAGGGGCATCTGGTGAAAGAGGTGGACGCCATGGGCGGCGCCATGGCGGCGGCCACCGATGAAGGTGGCATCCAGTTTCGCATCCTCAACTCCAGCAAGGGCCCCGCGGTGCGCGCCACCCGCGCCCAGGCGGACCGGGTGCTGTACAAGGCGGCCATTCGCCGCCGGCTGGAGAACCAGCCCAATTTGTGGCTGTTCCAGCAGGCGGTGGACGACCTGATGGTGGAGGGCGACCGGGTGGTCGGGGCGGTGACGCAGGTCGGCATCAAGTTCCGCGCCAAAACCGTGGTGCTGACGGCCGGCACTTTTCTGGACGGCAAGATCCACGTCGGGATGAACAACTACGCGGCCGGCCGGGCGGGTGACCCGCCGGCGGTGTCCTTGAGCGCGCGGTTGAAAGAATTGAAGCTGCCGCAGGGCCGCCTGAAAACCGGCACGCCACCGCGGCTGGATGGGCGCTCGATTGACTTCAGCAAATGCATCGAGCAACCCGGTGACGGCATGCCCGGCGGCATGAGTCCGGTGATGCCGGTGTTCAGCTTCATGGGGCGGGTCGAGCAACATCCGCCGCAAATGTCGTGCTGGATGACGCACACCAACCAGCGCACCCACGACATCATTCGCAGCGGCTTTGACCGCAGTCCGATGTTCACCGGCAAGATCGAGGGCGTCGGCCCGCGCTATTGCCCCAGTGTGGAAGACAAGATCGGCCGCTTCGCCGACAAAGACAGCCACCAGATTTTTCTGGAACCCGAAGGTCTGACGACCAACGAGTATTACCCCAACGGCATCAGCACCAGCCTGCCGTTTGACATTCAATACGCCCTGGTCCGTTCGATGGCCGGGCTGGAGAACGCCCACATCCTGCGCCCGGGCTACGCCATCGAGTACGACTACTTTGACCCGCAGCAGCTCAAGAGCAGTTTTGAGACCAAGGCGATCGGTGGCCTGTTTTTTGCCGGCCAGATCAACGGCACCACCGGCTACGAAGAGGCGGCGGCGCAAGGTATGTTCGCCGGCATCAATGCGGCGCTGCAGGCCGGTGCCAAAACCGCCTGGACGCAAGACACCTGGGTGCCGGGCCGTGATGAAGCCTACCTGGGCGTGCTGGTGGACGATCTGATCACCAAGGGCGTGACCGAACCCTACCGCATGTTCACCAGCCGGGCCGAGTTCCGGCTGCAGCTGCGAGAAGACAACGCCGACATGCGCCTGACGGAAGTCGGGCGCCAATTGGGTCTGGTGGATGATGCGCGCTGGGAAGCTTTCAGCCGCAAGCGCGACGCTGTTTCACGTGAAACAGAACGCCTGCGTTCACTTTGGGTCAGCCCGAAGAATCTGGCAGCCGCCGAAGCGGAGCGGGTGCTGGGCAAGGCGATTGAGCATGAATACAGTTTTTCGGAGTTGTTGCGGCGCCCGGATGTGAACTATGCGAGCTTGATGACCTTGAGTGCCGGCAAATATGCCAGCGCGGAGTTGGAAGCCTATGTTTCACGTGAAACCGGCGACCTGGCTACGGCGGACGCGACGTTTGCGGCGGTGGTGATTGAGCAGGTGGAAATCACGGCCAAGTATGCCGGCTACATCGATCGGCAAAAAGAGGAAATCGGGCGCGCGGCGCACTATGAAAACCTCAAACTGCCGGAGGCGCTGGACTATATGCTGGTGGCGGCGCTGAGTATCGAAGCCCGGCAGAAGCTGAGCAAGCATCGGCCTGAAACCTTGGGCCAGGCCTCGCGCATTTCCGGCATCACGCCGGCCGCCATTTCCCTGTTGCTGGTGCACCTGAAAAAAAGCAAGTTCAAAGGCTTCGTGACGCCGGGAAAAATGGTGGATGCGAATGACGCCGAAGAGGGGATTGCTTGATGCGCGCCCTGGAAAAGGACTTGCGCCAGGGGTTGGTCGAGCTGGCGTTGGTGCTGGACGACGCGCAAATTACCCACCTGCTGGACTACCTGGCGCTGATCGAGAAGTGGACCAAGGTCTACAACCTGACGGCAGTGCGCGAACCGGCCGAGATGTTGACCCACCATTTGCTAGACAGCTTGGCGGTGATCGCCCCCTTGCGCCAGCAGCTGGCCGCGCTCAGTCTGGCTGAGTCGGCACGGCCGATCAAGCTGCTGGATGTGGGCTCCGGTGCCGGTTTGCCCGGTATTGTGGTTGCGATTTGCTGTCCCGAGGTGGCGGTGGACTGTGTCGACACCGTTGCCAAAAAAGCGGCCTTCATCCGGCAGGTGGCGGCCACCCTGCGGCTGTCTAACCTGCGGGGGCTGCATGCGCGGGTTGAGAGTCTGATCGAGCAGTACGACGTCATCAGTTCGCGCGCGTTTGCTTCGCTGCTTGATTTCACCAGCTGGTCCTCGGCCGCGCTGGCGGAACATGGGATCTGGCTGGCCATGAAGGGCAAGCATCCGGCGGATGAAATCGGCGTCTTGCCGGCGGAGATCGTCGTGTTTCACGTGGAACAACTGGCGGTGCCAGGGCTGAATGCCGAGCGCTGCATTGTCTGGATGCGCAAAGCGTAAGCCCGCCATGTTTGGCATCGCCGACTACGGCTCTTTTGTGCTTGCTATTCTGGTGTTCCTGCTGATTCCCGGCCCGGGGAATCTGGCCTTGATTACGTCCACGGGCAAGGGCGGCATCAAGGGCGGCCTGGCGGCCACCTTGGGTGTGATTGTGGGTGACCAGTTTCTGCTGTGGCTGGCCGTGGCCGGGGTGGCGGCTTTGCTGGGCACCTATCCGGCCGCCTTTCACGCCGTGCAATGGCTCGGTGCCGGTTATCTGGCTTGGCTCGGCGGCAAGATGCTGTTGGCCCGGCCGGGCGCCGCACCGGTGTTGCAGATCAAGCCGCACCACTATTTGCGCCAGGCGCTCACGATCACGCTGCTCAATCCGAAGGCGATTGTGTTTTACATGGCCTTCTTTCCTTTGTTCGTCGATCCGCTCCAGCATCAGGGCTTGACCACCTTCGCCTTCATGGCGCTGACCATCGCGGCGCTGACCTTGGGCTACGGTCTGACGGTGGTGTTGCTGACCCATTTTCTGGCGGCGCGCTTGCGTGCCAATCCGTTGATTTCGCGTGCGCTGGAAAAGCTGGCTGGTCTGTTTTTGATTGCTTTTGGCCTCAAGCTGGCGCTGGCACGCTAAGCGCGGGTTTCTTCGCTTACATTTGCAGTCTGTTTCACGTGAAACACGGATCTCTCGTTCTGTTTTTATTTCATCTCAGGTAAGCACACCATGGCCAAAATATTCTGCGTCGCCAATCAAAAGGGCGGTGTTGGCAAGACCACTACCACGGTCAATCTGGCCGCCGGACTGGCCAAGGTGGGGCAGCGTGTGTTGATGATTGACCTGGACCCGCAGGGCAATGCCACCATGGGCTCGGGGGTGGACAAGCGCAAGCTGGAACTCACGATCTATGACGTGTTGATCGAATCGGCCTCGGTGAAGGAGGCGCGGGTGCAAAGCGACAAGCTGATCGAGGCCGGTTGCGGCTACGACATCCTCGGCGCCAACCGGGAACTGTCCGGCGCCGAGATTGAGCTGGTGACGCTGGAGCGGCGCGAAAAACGCCTCAAGCAGGCCTTGACCGAAGTGGATGCCGATTACGACTTTATCCTGATCGATTGCCCGCCCAGCTTGTCGATGCTGACGCTCAACGGCCTGTGCAGCGCGCACGGCGTGATCGTGCCGATGCAGTGCGAGTACTTTGCGCTCGAAGGGCTGACCGACCTGGTCAACACCATCAAGCAGGTGCATGCCAACCTGAACAAAGACCTCTCCATCATCGGCTTGCTGCGCGTCATGTTTGACCCGCGCATCACCTTGCAGCAGCAGGTGAGCGAGCAACTCAAGTCGCATTTTGGCGGCAAGGTGTTCAACACCGTGATTCCGCGCAACGTGCGCCTGGCCGAGGCGCCCAGCTATGGCGTGCCAGGTGTGGTGTTTGACCCCGCCTCCAAGGGCGCGCAGGCGTTTGTCGCGTTTGCCCAAGAGATGGTCGAGCGCATCGATAAACTTTAGTTAAATCAGCCGCTGGTCCTTGTTAAACAAGCGCTGGCAGCTATAAAAACAATAGCAAATGAACACGACCCCTGTCCTGCTCCTGCCGGGTTGGCAAAATTCCGGCCCTGACCACTGGCAAAGCTTGTGGGAGACAGCGCAGGGCTACCAGCGCGTGGAGCAGCATGATTGGCTGCGCCCCTTGCGCGGTGACTGGATTGCCCGTCTCGAAGACGTGCTGCTGCAGCAAAAGGCACCAGCGGTGCTGGTGGCGCACAGCCTCGGTTGTCTGCTGGTGACGGCCTGGGCTGCGCACACGCGCAACCCGCATCTGGTGAAGGCAGCCTTGTTGGTCGCCCCGGGCGACGCCGAGCGCGAGGAACTGCGTCCGGTCCTGACCAGCTGGTCGCCGATTCCCATGCAGCCGCTGCCGTTCAAAAGCATTCTGGTTGGCAGCCGCAACGATCCATATTGCAGCCAGGCGCGGGCGCAAGCGTTCGCCAGCGCCTGGGGCGCTGACTTTGTTGACGCCGGCCCGCTGGGCCATCTCAATAGCGAGTCGGGCCTGGGTGCCTGGCCGCACGGGCATGAACTGCTGTGCCAATTAAGTAAGTAAGGAACTATCGAATGGCTACCAAAAAACCCAAAGGCTTGGGCCGCGGACTCGAAGCGTTGTTCGGGCCCAAAGTGAACGAGACCGCCTCGTTTGACTCGTCCGAAGGCAACCCCGCCAGCCCCGGCTTGCCGGCGTCGCTGCAGCTCACCGACATGCTGCCCGGCATCTACCAGCCGCGCACCCGCATGGACGAGGGCGCCCTGTACGAGCTGGCCGAATCGATCAAGGCGCAGGGCATCCTGCAGCCGATTCTGGTGCGCCAGCTGAAAGACGGCGCCCACCAGGGCAAATACGAGATCATCGCCGGCGAGCGGCGCTTTCGGGCCGCCAAACTGGCCGGGCTGGACAGTGTGCCGGTGCTGGTGCGCGACGTGCCGAACGAGTCCGCCGCCGCCATGGCGCTGATTGAAAACATCCAGCGCGAAGACCTCAATCCGCTGGAAGAAGCGCAAGGCCTGCAACGGCTGGTCAAGGAGTTTGGTCTCACGCACGAACTGGCGGCGCAGGCGGTCGGGCGGTCGCGCAGCGCCGCCAGCAACCTGCTGCGCCTGCTGAACCTGGCCGAGCCGGTGCAAACCATGCTGATGGCGGGCGACCTCGACATGGGCCACGCCCGGTCGCTGCTGGTGTTGGACCGGGCCACCCAGATCACGGCGGCGAGCCAGATCGTTGCCAAGAAAATGTCGGTGCGCGAGGCCGAGAGCCTGTCCAAAAAGCTCAGTGCCGAGTTCACGCTGACCGCAGTCAAGCCGAAAAAAGAAAAATCGCGCGACATGAAGCGGGTCGAAGAAGAGTTGTCGGACCTGCTCATGGCCGAAGTCGAAGTGCGGGTGAAAAAGCGCGTCAAGCGGGCCGGGCGGCTGGAGGAAATGGGCGAGATCAGCATCCAGTTTGGCTCGCTGGAAGAACTCAACGGCTTGATCGACAAGCTCAAGGCCGCCGCCACCCACGCCGGCAGCCGCTGAGCCGCCAGCGCCGCCCACGCATGTTTGCCCGTTTGCCCTGGCCGCTGCCGGCCTTGTTGGCCTGGGGCGGCGCCTGGGCCTTGTTTGGGGGCTTGCTGGGCCTGGGCGGGTCGCCCTGGCTGGCGCTGACGCTGGCCTCGGCTTTGGGCGTGGCCCTCAGCGTGCTGGCGGACCGCTGGTGGCGCCGCGCCATCCTCGGCCTCGGGTTCCCGTTGTCGCTGGCGCTCTCGGGCCTGGCCACCTTGCCGGCCTGGGCCTGGTTGCTGCCGCTGGCGCTGCTGCTGCTGATTTATCCCTTGAATGCCTGGCGTGACGCGCCGCTGTTCCCGACCCCGGCCCATGCCCTGCGTGACCTGGCCGCGCAGGCGCCACTGCCCGCCGGGGCGCGGGTGCTGGATGCCGGCTGCGGTCTGGGTGACGGTCTTAAAGCCTTGCGCGAGGCCTACCCGCAGGCGCAGCTGCAGGGTCTGGAGTGGAGCTGGCCGCTGCGTGGCCTGTGTGCGCTGCGCTGTCCTTGGGCCCGTATCCGCCAGGGTGATATCTGGCGTGCCGACTGGCACCCCTATGCGCTGGTGTATCTGTTTCAGCGACCCGAAAGCATGGCGCGGGCGGTGGCCAAGGCAAGCGCGCAGCTGGCGCCTGGCGGCTGGCTGGTGAGTCTGGAATTCGAGGCGGTCGGGCTCACGCCGCAGGCGGTGCTGCGTTGCCCGGATGGCCGCCCGGTCTGGCTCTATCGCGCCCCGTTTCAGCCCGCCAGGCCGGAACCGCCTAAGCACGATAAAAATCGCGGCGCGGTCGTCGCCGTCGCCTAAACTGACGGCTTCAAGAAGACCAGAAGAAGCTATGGAACATGGGAGCCCCATTTTGAATTTAACCGACAACAGCCCACAAGCCGATGCGAATCCCGAGCTGACCGCCATGACTGTTGCGGCCTTTGCCATGGCTTCGCTGGTGGAAACGCGTGATTCCGATACCGTGAATCATATTTTGCGGATCCAGCATTACGTCAAGACGCTGGCGCAGCGGCTGCAGGGGCAACAGCCATTTGCGGCGCTGTTGACGGATCATTACATCCAGCTTTTGTACCAGTTGATGCCGATGTACGACATGGGCACGATGGGTATTCCGGACCGGATTCTGCTCAAACTCACCCGTTTGACGCCGGTGGAGTTCGACCTCATGAAAACCCACACCACGCTGGCCCGCGATGTGATCGTGCAGGCGGAACAGACCCTGGGATGCCAGTCGGAGCTGCTTACGACCCTGAAGGAGCTGGTGTACTCGCACCACGAAAGATGGGACGGCAGCGGCTATCCGCAGGGGTTGGCGGAGACGCAGATTCCGGTGTCGGCGCGTTTGCTGGCGCTGGCCGATGTCTACGATGCGCTGATTTCAGACCGCGTGTACAAGGCCGGTATTCCGCACGACAAAGCGGTCGGCATCATTTTTCAGGGGCGGGCCAGCCATTTCGACCCCGACATGGTCGACGTTTTCATGGAAATGCAGGACGAGTTCAATGCCATCGCCCAGCGCTTTGCCGACACCGAACTGGACATGCAGCGAAAGATGGAATACATGGCCAACGCCATCGCCGAGGTCGCTGAGATTTAGGTTAAATCAGCCGCTAGCCCCGTCGAATAAGCGCAGACAGCTATTTAATTTATAGCGTAAAGATCTTCCCCGGGTTCATGATGTTTTTCGGATCAAGCGCCCGTTTGATGGTGCGCATCATGTCCACCGCACCGGCGCCGGCCTCCGTCACCAGAAAGTCCATCTTGTGCAGTCCCACGCCGTGCTCGCCGGTGCAGGTGCCGTCCAGGCGCAGGGCGCGTGCCACCAGCGCGTGGTTCAGCTGCTCGGCGAGGGCGCGTTCTTCCGGTTTGGCGGGGTCAATCAGGTAGCCAAAGTGGAAGTTGCCGTCGCCGACATGGCCAACTAGAAAGTAGGGGATGCCGCTGGCGTCGGCCTCGGCCACCGAGTCCAGCAGGCAGTCGGCCAGGCGCGAGATCGGCACGCAGGTGTCGGTCGAAATGGCGCGGCAACCCGGCTTGGACTGGATCGCGGCAAAGTAGGCGTTGTGGCGGGCGGTCCACAGCCGGGTGCGCTCTTCCGGCGTGGTGGCCCATTCAAAGGCGTTACCGCCGAATTCGCTGGCAATCTCCTGCACCAGCTCGGCTTGTTCTTTGACCCCGGCCGGTGAGCCGTGAAACTCCATCAGCAGCAGCGGTTCTTCGCGCAGCCCGAGCTTGGCATAGGCGTTGACCATGCGCACGGTGTTGCTGTCAATCAGCTCGACGCGCGCAATCGGAATGCCCATCTGGATGATCTGGATGGTGCTGCGCACCGCCGCCTCGATGCTCGGGAACGAGCAGATCGCCGCCGAGATCGCTTCCGGCAGCGGATACAGCTTGACCGTGACTTCGGTGATCACGCCCAAGGTGCCTTCGCTGCCCACCAGCAGGCGCGTCAGGTCGTAGCCGGCGCTGCTTTTCTTGGCGCGGGTGCCCGTGCGGATGATGTCGCCGCTGGCGGTCACCACTTCCAGCGCCAACACGTTCTCGCGCATGGTGCCGTAACGCACGGCGTTGGTGCCGCTGGCGCGGGTGGCGCACATGCCGCCCAAGGTGGCGTCGGCGCCCGGGTCGATCGGAAAGAACAGGCCGGTGCTTTTGACAGCCTCGTTGAGCTGTTTGCGCGTCACGCCGGGCTGCACCGTCACCGTCAGGTCTTCCGCGTTGATCGACAGCACCTGGTTCATGCGACTGACATCCAGGCTGATGCCGCCCTGGACCGCCAGCAAATGGCCTTCGAGCGAGGTGCCGACGCCAAAGGGAATCACCGGCACGCTGTAGTCACTGGCCAGCTTCACCGCGTCGGCCACGTCTTGCGTGCTTTCGGCAAACACCACGGCCGCCGGCGGCGGCGCTTCAAAAGACGACTCGTCGCGTCCGTGCTGTTCACGCATCACCAGCGCGGTGGAGCAGCGCTCGGCAAAGCGGGCTTTCAAGGCCTCCATCAATGCCAACGGTACCTCGCGCGGCTGAAGGTCAGGGACCCGGTGAGTGAGGGGAGCAGGGGAGTTCATCAGGGGTCTCTTTCATCAGTTGGGGGCAGCGCTTGGCCACGGTCTGTCCCGCCAGGCAATAGGGTTGTATTTTGCTGCAACAATAGTCCAAACAAAGGAGCTACTTGATGGGACAACGACTGACACAAATCGCCACCCGCACCGGCGACAACGGCACCACCGGCCTGGGCGACAACACCCGCGTCTCCAAAAGCAGCCTGCGCGTGCACGCCATGGGCGACGTGGATGAACTCAATTCCAATATTGGCGTGCTGCTATGTGAAGATATGCCGGAGAGCGTGCGCTCACTTTTGGTGGAAATCCAGCACCAGCTGTTTAACCTGGGTGGCGAGCTGTCGATCCCCGGGTTTGAGCTGCTCAAGCCGGAAGCCGTGCTGGCACTGGACGCCGCCCTGGCCCAGCACAACGAGGCTCTGCCACGGCTGCAGGAGTTCATCCTGCCCGCCGGCAGCCGCGCCGCCGCCCTGTCTCATGTGTGCCGCACCGTGGCCCGCCGCGCCGAGCGCGCCGTGGTGGCGCTGGAAGGCCAGGAGGCCTTGAAAGACACACCACGCCAGTACCTGAACCGGCTTTCTGACTTGATGTTTGTGCTGGCCCGCGTGCTGAACCGCCATCGCACCGACGGCACGGTGGGCGACGACGTGTACTGGAAGAGCGCCAAGCTGGCGCAAGCCGACGCCACCTGAGTGCTATTTAATGAGTAGCTGCTGGCGCTTATTCAACGGGGGCTTGCGGTCGATTTGGCTTGAATTTCCAGGTTAACGGGGCGCCAACACCGCCATCGTGATGCGCGAGGCGCAGGTCAACTCGCCGGCGTCGTTGCGCAGATCGATCTGCCAAACCTGCGTGGTGCGGCCAATGTGCACCGGGCGGGCGACGCCGGTGACCCAGCCACTGGTGGTGCCTTTGATGTGGTTGGCGTTGATGTCCAGCCCGACGGCGCGATGCCCTTCCGGCGCGGCATAGGCGGCGCCACACGAGCCCAGGGTTTCGGCCAGCACCACACTCACGCCCCCATGCAGCAAGCCATAAGGCTGCTGGGTGCGCGAGTCGACCGGCACGCGGGCCCGGATGAAGTCGTCCCCCACCTCCAGAAACTCAATGCCCAGGTGCGCCGTCGCCGTGTTGACGCTAATGGCGGTGAGCTCGGCCACCGAGATGGGTTTTTTCCAGATGCGCATCAAATCTCCAAAATATAGGTAGCGGCAACTATAAACAATGGCCGGACCGGCGCTCGCCCCCGTCAGGCACCGGGTGCGGGAAAACCCCGATGCTTTGAGGCGTCCAGGTGACGCGCAGGTGCTAGCCTGCACGGGCTCGCTCAGGCTAGCCTTGTGCCATGACCCAACTCACCCCGCCGCCCCATGTGCCCCAGATCCGTCTCTACCAAAACTGGCTAAAAGCGCAACGCGGCCTGTCGTTCGAATCGTATGACGCCCTGTGGCGCTGGTCCACCACCGAGCTGGATGCGTTCTGGCAAAGCATCTGGGACTACTTTGATCTGCAGTCGCCCACCCCCCACAGCGTGGTGTGTGACGGCGCGCCCATGCCGCGCACCCAGTGGTTTGTTGGTGCCCAGTTCAATTACGCGCAGCAGGTGTTCCGGCATGTGGCGGCGGCCGATGCCGCCGGCGTCGCCGCCATCCTCAGCCACAACGAAAAAAGCCTGGGGCAGGCACCGGCCCGGCAGTTGAGCTGGCCCGAACTGCGCCGCCAGGTGGCCGCGCTGGCCCTGCACCTGCAGGCGCACGGCGTGCAGCCGGGCGACCGCGTCGCCGCCTACCTGCCCAATATCCCCGAAGCCATGGTGGCGTTTCTGGCCACGGTCAGCATTGGTGGCGTGTGGAGCATCTGCGCCCCCGACATGGGCAGCCACGCCGTGCTCGACCGCTTCCAGCAAATCGGCCCCAAGGTGCTGATTGCCTGCGATGGCGTGACCTACGGCGGGCGCGACTTTGACCGCACCGGCGTGGTGGCCGAGCTGTGTGCGGCACTGCCCTCGGTGCAGCATGTGGTGCTGTACGACAACCTGGGGCTGTCGATAGATGCTATTAAAAAAGTAGCTTACTGTGCAGGTTTCACGGGGGCTACAGCCCAGAATGATGCAAAGACTGAGGCATTTCAGCCGCTCTGGCTGCCGTTTGACCATCCGCTGTGGATTGTGTATTCCAGCGGCACCACCGGCTTGCCCAAGCCAATCGTGCACGGCCACGGCGGCATGGTGCTGGTGGCGCTGGCACTGAAAGGTTTGCACAACGATGTCGGTTGCAGCTACGAGCCCAACTCGCTGGGCGAGCGCTTCCACTGGTACAGCTCCACCGGCTGGGTGATGTGGAACGCGCAGCTCAGCGGCCTGCTCAGCGGCACCACCTGCTGTCTTTTTGACGGCAACCCGGGTGGCCGCACGGTCGACGCCGCCGGCCACAAAGTGGCGCCCGACTGGACCACGCTGTGGCGTTTTGCCGCCGAGCTGGACGTCACCTTTTTTGGCGCCGGCGCCGCCTTTTATGCCAACTGCCAGAAGGCCGGCGTCGACCTGGGCGCCTGTGGCGACCTGTCCCACGTCCGGGCGCTCGGCAGCACCGGCTCGCCGCTGAGCGCCGAGGCGCAGGCCTGGGGCACCGAACAGTTCGCTCGCCTGAACGCCAACGCAGCACATGCCTTATTAGCAAACACCAATCCCGAGGACGTGGCCCGTGTCGGGGCGAATGCCGCCGCGCCGGGCCGCCCCAAGCCAGGCACGGCCCCCGCGGGGGGCAGCGAGCCACACGAAGTGGGCGAGCGTGGGGGCGACATCTGGTGGTGCAACATTTCCGGCGGCACCGACTTCTGTGGCGCCTTCCTCGGCGGCAACCGCGAGTTGCCGCAAGTGCCGGGCGAGATGCAGTGCCGCTTGCTGGGTTGCGCCGTCGAGGCCTGGAATGAGCAGGGCGAGCCGGTGCTGGACGAGGTGGGCGAGTTGGTCTGCACCCAGCCGATCCCCAGCATGCCCTTGTATTTTTGGGGCGACGCGGGTAACCAGCGCTACCTGGCCAGCTACTTTGACACCTACCCTGGCGTCTGGCGCCATGGCGACTGGCTCAAGATTGGGGCGAACGGCGGCTGCATCATCTATGGCCGCAGTGACGCCACCATCAACCGGCACGGCCTGCGCATGGGCACCAGCGAGCTGTACAGCGCGGTCGAAGCCTTGCCCGAGGTACTGGACTCGCTGGTGGTTGATCTCGAATACCTCGGGCGCGAAAGCTATATGCCGTTGTTTGTAGTGCTGCGCGACGGTCTGACGCTGGATGACACCGTGCGCCGCAACCTCAACGAGGCGATCAAAACCGCGCTGTCGCCGCGCTTTGTGCCGAACGAAATTTTTCAGGTGGCGGAGATTCCGCGCACCCTGTCGGGCAAAAAACAGGAATTGCCGATCAAGAAGCTGCTGCTGGGCCAGCCGCTGGAAAAGGTGCTCAACCGCGATGCCATGGCCAATCCGGGCTGTCTGGACTGGTATGTCGCGTTGGCGCAGGCGCGACAGTGAGCTGCATCGGTCACACTTGGACGGCATAATCTGAACGATGAAGTGCGTCAGCCCGGCGCCGATAGGATCTATGACTGCCCGCCAACTCGTGACCAAGACCGAGTCCCCCTCGTTGGAACCAACGGACAACCTGGCGCAAGCGCTGCAAACCCGGATGGCGGACCTGTCACGCCTCAACAACGACCTGAACCAGCTGCTGGAGGACGCCGGTATCGGCGCCATCTTTGTCGACCCGCACATGCGCATTCTGCGCTTCACCGCCACCGCGTCCCAGTTGATCAACCTGATTCCGAGCGACGTCGGGCGGACGCTGGATGACATCGTCACCAATCTGATTGGCAGCGACCACCTGGTGGTTGACGTGCAGGCCGTGCTGGACACACAGACACCCCGGAACGTGCAAGTGCAGACGGCGGCCGGTTTATGGTTTGAATCGCGCATCCGGCCCTACCGCACGCTGGAGAAAGTCATCGAAGGGGCCGTGATCACGTTTGTGGACATCACCGAACTCAAGCGCATGGAGCAGGCGCTGAGGAAGGGCGAAGAACACTATCGCGCCATGGTGGAGTGGTCGCCCGAAGCGATCAATGTGGTGCGGGATGGTCTATTTGTCTATGTCAATCCGGCGGCCATTCAGATGTACGGCGCCAGGACGGCGCAGGATCTATTAGGAACCCCGACGCGCGACCGGGTGCACCCGGACGATTACCAAATTGCGCTCGGGCGCTTGAAGTTGCTGACCCACCAGCATGTCAGTGCACCCTTGGTCGAGATGAGATTTCTCAAGCTGGATGGCACGGTGATTGAGGTGCAAGCCCAGGCCAAAGAAATTGACTACGATGGCGCACCGGCCATCCACGTCGCCTGGCGCGACATCGCGGAACGCAAGCGCGCGCAGATCGCCCTGCGGGACAGCGAGGCACGCATGCAAATGGCCGACCAGGTGCTGCACCTGGCGTTCTATGACGCGTTGACCAACCTGCCAAATCGTCGCGTGCTGAATGACCGCTTGAACCAGACCATGATCACCAGCAAGCGCAATGGTTGCTATGGCGCCTTGATGTTTCTGGACCTCGATAATTTCAAATCACTCAATGACACGCATGGGCATGAAGCGGGTGACTTGCTGCTAATCGAGGTGGCGCAACGGCTGAAAAATTGTGTGCGCGAGATGGACACCGTAGCGCGTTTTGGCGGCGATGAATTTGTCGTGATGCTCAGCAAATTAAGTGCAGACAAAACCGATTCCATATCGCAAGCCAAGAGCGTGGCTGAAAAAATAAGTGTTGCGCTATCCGACCCCTACCAGCTGAGCATCAAGCAGGTCGGCAAAGTCGATACCGCCGTCGAGCATCGTTGCACGGCAAGTATCGGCGTGGCCTTGTTCATCAACAATGAAGCGAGCCATGTCGACATTCTTAAATGGGCGGACACCGCCATGTACCTCGCCAAAAAGGCGGGGCACAACTTAATCCGGTTTCATGACGGCGGCGACTGAGGCATGAAAAATCAGTAGCGCTGCGCGACGCCGTTTTCAATCCGAACGCGATCACCCACCCGAATATTGGGGTTGGTAGTTTGCGTCAAGGTTTGATAGGAACCATCGTTCATGCGGATGGTGAATTTGTAGGCGTCTGAAGTTTGCTGGTTGCGTTTTTCCAGCTCGTGACCGGCATAGGCCCCGCCTGCCGCGCCAAGCACCGTCGCGGCCGTGTTGCCCTGGCCCTGCCCCACTTGGTGGCCAACGATGCCACCGATCACAGCGCCTGCGATGGTGCCCGCGCCTACGCCGCTGCCACCAATGCCGCGGCTGTCCACCCGGACCAATTCAATCGCCTGCACGACGCCGTAGCTGGCATACGCGCCGCTTTGATTGGTGGATTGCGGGTACGACGATCCCGAGTAATTCGGGTTGCCGCTGTTGTTCATATCCGCGCACGCACCCAAGGTGAGGACGGCAGCCAAGCCCATCACGGGGCCAATGATATTCAGAGGTTTCATCATCACTATCTCCTTCAAATGTGGCTAATCGCAAGAGCACAAGTACGCGCCTCAATACAGGCTCATGGGCGGATGGTGATCTCGTTCTTGACCGCTTTCACACCCTTCACGTCGCGCGCAATTTTTTCGGCGGTGTTGCGTTCCATGCTGCTTTTGGCGAAGCCTGACAGCAAGACGGTGCCATTGAGCGTTTCGACCCGGATACTGCTGGCGGCCACATCGGTGTTGTCAACAAAGCGTGCTTTGATGGAGGTGGTGATCGCGGTGTCGTCCACGTAGGCGCCCACGGTTTCCTGGCCGCGGGTGACCGCACAGCCCGTCGCTGTAAGCAGCGTAACCGCCGTAACGGCAACAGCGAGAGTAGTACGAATGTTCATGGTAAATCTCCGGTAACAATTGATGTGTGTTCAGGCTTAATCCATTTATAGGGGCCAATCCCTACTGATCCGAAATGTAGTACGAAGCATCGACGATGGCAAGGCAATCCCGTAAGTTTATAAGCTGTCTTTTGTGTTTTATCAAGTGCCCGATCAGTCGACGCGTGATGCACTACCCGGCCTCTATAACGGCCACTGCTGTGACGAGAGCCAAGGCTCACGCCTCAATCTGTATCGCCACTTGCGCTTTAAGCGTCGGCCCACAGCGTCGTCAGCCGTTCAATGGACGCGCCGAGCGTCCGCATGGCCGATTGCAGTTCATCGAATAAGGTCGGCATCATGGCGGCATGGCCGTCCAACAGGGCCGTTTCTGTTTTGGCCGCCAGACGGGCCAGTTCCGTCGCCTGCAGAATGCTGGCCACGCCACTCAGGCCATGGATGAGATCGGCTGCGCCTTTGAGGTCTGCGGCATTGAACAGACGGCGGGCTTTTTCGGCGTCGCCGCTGTGGTGCACGATGAACTTGTTCAAGATATCACGATACCGCTTCTCGTCCCCACCAAAGGCATTCAGGGCGACCGCAATATCAAGCCCCGGCAGCTGGAGCGCCGGAGCCCTGGCTGGCAAGGCGGGGTCGGGTCTGACGGGCGCCGAAGCCAGCGCACCCGGGCGTTCCTTGGCCACCAGGTCGAGCAAATCTTCCACATCCAGCGGTTTAACAATATGTCCCACCATGCCCGCCAGCCGGGATTTTTCACGGTCTTCGGGCCGGGCAAAGGCAGTCACCGCGATGATGGGCAGATCGAGCCGGCCCAGTTCCTCGCGGATGATCCGGGTCGCACTATAGCCGTCCATCTCCGGCATCTGAATGTCCATCAGGACCGCATCAAACCGCGCACCGGGCACCTGCAGCGCCTTGACGGCGGCGAGTCCATTGGCCGCTATCACCACCTGAGCCCCCGCGCGGGTCAGGATCTGCTCAATCACCTCCTGGTTGAGTTCGTTGTCCTCGGCCACCAGCAGGCGCATGCCGGCCAGGCGCCGATCGGTCTTGCCGGGTGGCGGCAGGAGGGAGGGCAATTCGCCTGAGTACGCCCGCGTGACGGCTTCCAGCAGGCTGGCGGGTGTCATTGGTTTGGCCGCAATGCCGTCGAGGTCGAGGTCATCACTGGCCGCTACCGCTTGCTCCAGCTCAAATATGGAGGCCATCAAGACCACAAGCGGCAGACCGATATCGGGTGAGCCATACGCTTGTCGGAGCATCGCCAGCCCATCCATGCCGGGCATGTGCCAGTCGAGCAGCATCAGGTCGTAATCGCGGCCGTCAGCCACACTGCGCCGCAACTCACTCAGGCCGGCTGCGCCAGAATCAATGGACCTTGCCTGCCAGCCGAAGGCGGCGCAGGTCTGTGTTAACACGTCCCGTGCCAGTGGATGGTCATCAATGATCAGGATGCTCAGGTCGGCCGGAATATTGCTGGATACAGACACAGGCACGTTCACCCCGAGCGCCAATGGCACGCTGAAGTGAAACTCGCTACCCGAACCCACCACGCTGTTCACCCCGATCTGGCCGCCCATCAAATGCGCGAGCCGGGCACTGATGGCCAACCCCAGGCCGGAGCCGCCATAAAGGCGGCTGGTTGACGCGTCCGCTTGGGTGAACCCTTCAAAAATAACGTCCAATTGGTCGCTCGGAATGCCGATCCCCGAATCGCGGACAGTAAATTGCAGTGTTACCCGTGTGGCTTCGCGGGCGAGACAGCGCACCGAAAGCACAATCTCACCCGTCTCGGTAAATTTGACGGCATTGCTGGTCAGATTCAGCAGAACCTGCTGCAAACGCAAGGCGTCCCCGATCAGCGCGTCGGGGATGTCCGGCGCCACCTCAAACAGGGCTTCAATGGGTTTGTCGCGCAGGCTGACACCCATCACCGCCGCCGTGGTGCGCAGGAGGGCGTTCAGCGACAAGGGCGCCTGTTCCAGTCGCAATTTCCCGGACTCGATTTTGGAAAAGTCCAGAATGTTGTCGATAAGCGCGCGCAAGGCCTGGGCCGATAACAGAATCTTGTCCGCGTAATCTCGTTGGCGGCGGCCCAGTGGTGAGTCAGCCAGCAGTCCTGTCAGGCCGACCACCGCATTGAGGGGTGTGCGCAGTTCATGGCTCATGGTGGCCAGGAAGGCGCTTTTCGCCAGGCTGGCCGCCTCGGCGTCCCGAACTTTTTCGGTCAGTTCGGCATTGAGTTCGACGATCTCCTGCGTCCGTTCTTTGACCAGTTTTTCCAGTTGCTGCTGATAGCGTGCCAGTTGACTGCGGGCGCGCAGCGACTGCAGACCAAAAGCCATGTCGTTGGCCAGTTCTTCGAGCAACTGCACCTCATTCATGCCAAATGCATCGGGCTCGGCTGAATACAGGGTCAAGGCCCCCAGCACCTGCTTGTCAATGATGAGCGGCAGCGCCACGCTCGATTGGTAGCCTCGGTTAAGAGCGGCCTCGCGCCAGGGCGCCATTTTCGGATTGCTCAGGCAATTCTGATTGATCTGGGCAGTGCCGGTCCGGATGGCCGTACCCGTCGGCCCGCAACCGATGGCTTGCTCACTGTCCCATGAGACCTGAATGCATTCCAGATAACCCTCTTCGAAGCCGGACTGCGCGACTGCCCGCACTGATTTTTCAGCGTTCTGTTCGGCCATTCCGACCCACCCCATCAGGTAGCTGCCAGATTCCACTACCAACTGGCACAACTCGTCGAGCAGTTGGCCTTCATCCTTGGCGTGGACCAGCGCGATGTTGCAGTCACTTAGCAGGCGCAGGGCGTTAATGAGGCGCTTCTGTTCGGCTTGGGCGTCAGAGAGTTCGGCTGTGCGTTCGGCGACCAACTCTTCCAGATGGTCACGGTACAGGTCCAGGGTGAGCTCGGCCTGCTTGCGCTTGGTGATATCGATGCCAATTCCGCGGTACCAGATCACCCGGCCATCTTTTTCCGGCACTGGGCGGGAGCGGGCCATCAGCCAGCGCGGGGCCGCGCCCGGGGGTAACTTGACCTGCCATTCGATTTCAAATTCTTTCTTTTGAGTTATCGCCGTCTTAACGATGTGCTCGGCCTGTTCCAGATCATCGGGATGCACGGTCTGCCGCCAGGTCTCGAAACACGCAGGGACAGAGTTCAACTCCAACCCGAAAAGCGCCCAGAGTTCGTCCGACCAGATATCCACTCCGGTGTCGAGGTTCCATTCGCAGCAACCAGCGCCCGCCCCCTCCAGGGCCATCTTCAAACTCGTCTCGCTATCGCGTAACTTGAGATCAATCAGTCTTTGCTCTGTGATGTCCTTGACGGCACCCATCATCGACTGGGCCGTCCCGTTTTCATCAAAAGAGAACTCCCCGGTCTCCACGACCAGCCGCTCACTGCCGTCTGTCCAGATAAGACGGAATTCCGTTTGCCAGGTGGTTTTGTCGGCCAACGCTTGCAAGGCCATGTCCATGACGCGCTGGCGGTCGTCCGGGTGCACCCGTGCAAAAAAACATCCGGGTTGAGGACCGGCATGTCCTCCGGCCTGTAATCCATCAGCCGGTACATCTCGGTGGACCAGGTGACCGGATTACGGTTGAAGTTCTCCAGGTCAATCAGTTCAATCGACCAGGCGCCGAGCTGAGTAATGCGTGCAGCCTGACTCAACGTCAACTGGCTGCGTTGCAGAAGCGCCTCGGTGCGCTGGTGTTCAATGATCTCAATTTGCAGACGCTCTTTCGATGCCGTGCTGACCTCCAGGGTGGCGGTCAGTTCGGCAGTGCGTGAGATGACGAGTCGTTCGAGGTGTTGTCGATGTTGGTTGAGTGCATCCTCGGCTAACTTGCGCGCGGTGTTGTCGGTCCCAATCAGCAGGTAGCCGATGATGACGTCCTGCGCATCGCGCAGCGCGGTGACCGACACCACTGCCGGGAAGCGGCTGCCATCCTTGCGGATGTAGGTCAACTCGTAAATATCCTCCATACCACGCGAGGCTTTGAATATCAGGGCCTCGAAACCCGGCTCAATTTGGGTTCCTAATTCAGCGGTCAGGGCCTTGGCGCGCGTGATTACTTCCTGCGGGTCAGAGATGTCGGCCGGCGTGATTTTGTTCATCACCTCGAAGGCTGTATAGCCCAGCATGCGTTCCGCGCCAACGTTGAAAATCTGGATCACGCCCTTGGCGTCCGTGGCAATACTTGAGAAATTGGCGCTGTTGAAAATCGCGCGCTGCAAGGCGCCGGCCTGGAGCAGCGCTGCTTCTGCCTGCTTGCGCGCCGTGATGTCCTGCATCATGCCGTGAATCTCTACCACCGCACCATTGGCCTCGCGCGTAGCCTCGCCGCGGACCGTGATCCAGCGGTGGGTGCCATCGGCACGCACCACCTCGGCTTCGCATTCGTAGGGTGCTCTATGTGCCCAGACCGTCTTCAATAGGGCTTCAATTTTGGCCCAGCTGTCAGGCGTGTAATACGTTTGTATCTCCGGATAAGGTACGGGCGGCAAGCTGGGGTCGATGCCGTAGATGCGATATATTTCCGCTGACCAGACACGGCGGTCGGTCCGCAGGTCCCAACTCCAGCTACCCAGAGCGGCCATCTGTTGCGCCGCACTTAAGGCCCGCTCTTTGCTCTGGAGCGCGGCCTCTACTTCTTTGCGACGCTGGATGTCTTCGATCACCGAGATGAAATAGTCGGGGCTGCCGTCCGGGTGCCGCGCCAGCGCGACGGTGAGGTGAACCCAGATGGTGCTGCCGTCCTGGCGCAGGTAACGCTTCTCCATCGAATAGGTTTCGATGGCACCTTCCAGCAGCTGTTCGGCCATGATGAGAGCGGCTTGAAGGTCGTCCGGGTGCGTGATGTCCTGGAAGGTTTTGTCCAGCAGTTCGGCCTGCGTGAAGCCGATGATGTCGCACAGTTTTTGGTTCACCTGCAGCAAGCGCCCCTCCGGGGCGACCAGCGAGATGCCCACTGCCGCCAGCTTGAAGGTGGCGCGAAAGCGCTGTTCACTGTCGCGCCGGGCGGCTTCGGCTTGGTTACGCTCCTCCAACGACTTTTCCAGCAGGCTGCGCACGACGGCAATTTCAGCGATGTACGGGACCGGTGCTTTCGGATTTGTGGTGTTTCCCAGCAGCGTCACTGATTTGGCGAACCGGCGGCCGGCCAGTTTGCCACCGAGAACCCCGGCCAGGGTGGCGCCCAGAATGGCGAGCGCCAGTTGGGTGGCGGCCTCAAGTAGCGGAGCGAAATAGATATGGCGCGGAATTTCAAGTACCACGGACCACGGCGAAGCTTGAGAATTAACGACGAATCGCCCGGGGGTATCGCTTGCAGAGACAGTCTTCTCCCCCGGGGGACCGCGGCGGGCAAGGGTCTCGCCGGCGCTGTCCAGCAGGGCGACGGACCATTCCTCAGGCAGTTCCAACTGCTCCAGGCGCTGCTGGAACTGGCGAGCCCCGGCAGGGGTGATCACGAGGAAGGCGGTCTTGCCTTTGCGCTGGCCCGGCACCGCGATGCCGACCAGCGGCTCCTTGGAGTCCGGGCTGAAAAAGATGTCGCCAACGGCGGGCTTGCCCGTTTGCATGGCGGTCAGCGCCGCATTTTGGCCCTTGGTCTGCGGCAGCATCGGCAGAGGCGCGCCGAACGGCTCACGCGTGTTGAACAGCATGTGTTTTTGCAGGTCGACGAGGATGACGTGGCTGCCGAAAGCCTGGTGAAAGCCCAGTGCATCCTGGTAAAGCGCTTTGTGCTGCGAGGCCTGGTCCGCGAGCGGCGACGCAGCCAGAATTTGCAGGGCATCAATGCGCGCTTTCAGGTCATGGTCCACCGTCTGGGCAAGGCTTTGGGCAAGGTGTTGGGCATCGACGTCGAACTTCTTTTGTACATGATTGACATGCACAAAAGCAAAATAGGCGGCCAACAAGACCAGTGGCAAGACGCATAGCCAGATCAGCCGCGTCAGGAATTTATTCAGCGACATGCGGGACTCAGCCGGCGGCCGGATGGGAAGCGATGTTGTTCATGACGATGGCCCTGTGTGATGAGCTCATGCAGGCGATTGCGCTGCGAGAGAAAACTTCTGATGCGGGTTGGCGACTTTGCCCCGTGCCATTTAATCACCTGAGGGGCATCATGGCATACCAAGCTTGGCGATAGCTTGCCAACATAGCAGGCCGGTGGCGCTCAAGGGGGCGAGGGCGGTAAATACCCTGATGATATTTGTGGCACGAAACTGGCATGCATCGATAGAATAAGTTGACCAACTGGTTAACTTTCAGTCTGTTTCGCTTCGTTGTGGTGCAGCCAACTTACTTTTTTGCGTGTCAATGAATACTTCTGAAGTGCCACCCCTGCCAGTTGCCAGTCCCTTGGTCAGCGCGCGGCTGGCCGTTCAAGTCCGCAACGCCAGCGTCATCTACCAGGCAACTGATTCACCGGTGCACGCGCTGGCGGGGATTGACCTGGACATACACGAGGGTGAATTCGTCGCGCTGATTGGCCCTTCGGGTTGTGGCAAGACCACCTTGATGCGCGTCATTGCCGACCTGGAAAAGACCAGCGCGGGCCAGGTGCTGGTCAATGGCGTCACGCCGCACGAAGCCCGGCTGGCACGCGCTTACGGCTATGTCTTCCAGGCGCCGGCCTTGTTCCCATGGCGCACGGTGCTGGCCAACGTCACCTTGCCGCTGCAGATTCAGGGCCGCACCAAAACGGACAGCAAAGCCATTGCCCTGGCGCATCTGGCGCGGGTCGGGCTGACCGGCTTTGAGGGCAAGTACCCGTGGCAGTTGTCCGGCGGCATGCAGCAGCGGGTGTCGATTGCCCGCGCCTTGTCGTTTGAGCCGAAGATTTTGATGATGGACGAGCCTTTTGGTGCCCTGGATGAAATCACGCGCGACCGGCTCAACGAGCAGCTGCAGCAGCTGTGGCAGCGCGAGCGCCGCACGGTGGTGTTTGTCACGCACTCGATTGCCGAGGCGGTGTATCTGGCGACCCGCATCGTGGTGATGTCGCCGCGCCCGGGGCGCATCGTCAAGGTCATTGACTCCCCGCTGCCGGATGAGCGTTATTTGGGGCTGCGCGACACCCCGGCCTTCATCGCAGTCGCGCACGCGGTGCGCGAAGCACTGGCTGAGGGTCACCATGACTGACACCTTCAGGACCAGCCGCGTGGCACGCTTGCAGCGGCAGGGCTTGCCGGTGGCGGTGATGTTGCTGGCGGGTTTGCTGGTCTGGTACGGCGCTGCCTGGGCGCTCAATGCGCCGGGTGCGATCGAGCGTGTGCTGCCCCCCGATGGGGCCTGGACCTGGCAAGAGTTGTTGCGTGCCACCATGGCCATGCAGCGCCCGGTGCTGCCCGCACCGCATCAGGTGGCGCTGGATTTTTGGTCCAGCCTGGTGGACTGGCCGCTGGATTCTCCGCGTAACCTGCTGTTCCACGTCGCGGTCACGGCCGAGTCCACGCTCTGGGGCTTTGTGCTGGGCACCGCGCTGGGGCTGTTTTTGTCGGTGTGCATCGTCCACTCGCGCACGCTGGACCGGGCCTTGCTGCCGTGGATCGTGGCGTCGCAAACCGTGCCGGTGCTGGCGATTGCACCGATCGTGCTGGTGATTCTGGGCAGTCTCGGTTTTGCCGGGGTGGCGCCGAAAGCGGTGATCGCGATGTACCTGTGCTTTTTCCCGGTGACGGTGGCAATGGTGCAGGGGCTGCGCTCGCCGCAGCGCATCGAGACCGAAATGTTGCACACCTATGCCGCCACGCGCTGGCAGGCCCTGTGGCTGCTGCGCTTGCCGGCTGCCTTGCCTTTCTTGTTTCCGGCGCTGCGGGTCGGCATTGCCGCCGGCCTGGTGGGCGCCATGGTGGCCGAGCTGCCCACCGGTGCGGTTGCAGGCCTGGGGGCACGCTTGCTGACCGGCTCGTATTACGGCAATACCATTCAAATTTGGTCGGCGCTGGTGATGTCGGCGCTGCTGGGCTTGACCCTGACCACGGTGGTGGCCGGGGTTGAGCGTCTGGTGTTGCGGAATAGGCCCCCGCCATGAAGCGCACCCTCCAAATCACCGCCCTGTTTACCTTGGCCTGTCTGGCCGGCGGCGCGCTGTTGATGCAGTGGCCGACCGCCACGGGTGAGGCCCCGCCGACGCCGCTGTTCTGGCTGGCCACCGGCATGCTGGCGTTGCTGGCCGTGCAGTCGATCCGGTTTTTGGCCGCGCTGGAGGGCGCCCGTCTGTTGACGGCCGCTTTGTTTGGCGTGTGGGTGCTCTACTTCTGGCAGCTGCTGGTGCTGGCGTTGGCGGTGCCCAAGGTCTTGTTACCACCACCCAGCCTGATCGCGCAATCGATTGTCATGCACTGGCCCACGCTGTGGGACGACTTTGTGCAAACCGTGCTCAAGGCCGTGCTGATCGGTTGGGCGCTGGGCTCGGGGCTGGGTTTTGCGGTGGCGGTGGCGATTGACCGCCTGCCATTTTTACAACGCGGCTTGTTGCCGCTGGCCTCCCTCACCAGCACCATCCCGCTGGTGGCGGTGGCGCCGATCGCCGTGATGTGGTTTGGTTTTGACTGGCAGTCCAAAGCGGCGGTGGTGGTGTTGATGACGTTTTTCCCGATGTTGGTGTCCACGCTGGCCGGGCTCAAAGCGGCCGGCCAACTGGAGCGCGAGTTGATGTACAGCTACGCCGCCAGCTACAGCCGCACCCTGCTGGCCCTGCGCTTGCCGGCCGCGTTGCCCTTCATGTTTGGTGCGCTCAAGGTCAATGCGACGCTGGCCCTGATTGGCGCCATCGTGGCCGAGTTTTTTGGTTCGCCCACGCAGGGCCTGGGCTTTCGGATTTCGACCGAAGCCGCCCGCATGAACATGCCGCTGGTGTGGGCTGCCATCGCCGTGGCGGCGGTTACCGGTTCGGTGGCGTATGCCGTGCTGGTCCAGCTGGAACGGCGAGCCGCGTTCTGGCACCCGTCGGTGCGGGAAGGATGACGCTGAGCGCAGCCGTTGTTGACTGACTATTTTTTCCCCTAACCCAAGGAGTTTTCCATGATTCTTCGTTCTTGCAAGATCACCCAGGGCCTGCTGGCGGCGGTGCTGGCCGTGGGTGGCGTGACCGCCGGCGTCAATGCCAGCGCGGCGGACAAAGTCACGGTGCAACTCAAATGGCTGCCGCAAGCGCAATTTGCCGGCTACTACGTGGCACAAAGCAAGGGCTACTACAAGGCTGAAGGGCTGGACGTGAGCATCAAGCCCGGTGGCCCGGACATCTCGCCGGTGCAGGTGATTGCCGGCAATGGCGCCGACGTGGTGGTGAACTGGATGCCCGATGCTTTGGCCGCGCGTGAAGCCGGTGTGCCGCTGGTCAACATCGCGCAGGTCTTCAATAAATCGGGGCTGATGCTGACCTGCAAAAAGTCCAGCGGCATCGCCAGTCCCAAAGACCTCAAGGGCAAAACCCTGGGCGTCTGGTACGGCGGCAATGAGTACCCGTTCCTGAACTGGATGGCCAAGCTGGGTTACAAAACCAATGCCGACATCAAGATCCTCAAGCAGGGTTTCAACGTCGACCCGCTGCTGCAAAACCAGGCGGCCTGTATTTCCACCATGATCTACAACGAGTACTGGCAGCTGGTGGATGCCGGCATCAAGGAGAGCGATCTGGTCACCTTCTTCTATGAAGAGCAGGGCGTCGCGTCGCTGGAAGACGGCTTGTATGTGCTGGAGGCCAAGCTCAAAGACCCGGCCTTTGTGGCGCGCATGGGCAAGTTCCTGAAGGCCAGCTTCAAGGGCTGGAACGACGCCGTGAAGAACCCGGCCGAGGCCGCCAGGATCGTGGTGGCGGCGGACATGTCGGGCAGCGCGACCGAGAAAGTGCAAAAACGCCAGATGGAAAACGTGGCCAAGCTGATCACCAACGCCGGTACGCCCAAAATCGGTTACCTGGAGCCGGCCGCCTATGAACGCACCGTCAAGGTGTTGCTGGCCGCTGGCAGCTCGCCGGTGATCAAAAAAGATCCGGGCAAAGCGGCCTACTCGCATGTGGTGTGGGAAGCGGCTGCCAAATAAGTGACATGCCAGCGCTTGCCAGAAGCCCGCTCACTGACGCCACCGATGCCGCGTCCAAAGGCCAGATTCGCCAAGCCAATGAGGCCGTGATTCTGGCCGCCGCCGAGCGCGTGTTTGCCGGTGCCGGCTTTGGCGGGGCCACCATGGCCGCGATCGCCAAAGCCGCCGGTCTGCCCAAGGCCAACCTGCATTACTACTTTGGCAGCAAGCAGGAGCTCTACCGCACCGTGCTGGCGCGCACCCTGAAAGACTGGCTGGTCCCCACGCTCAACATCACCGCCCAAGCGGACCCCAGGATGGCGATTGAAAGCTACATTCGCGCCAAAATGGCCTTGTCGGCACTGCGGCCGCACGCCTCCAAGGTGTTTGCCAACGAACTCTTGCATGGCGCCCCGGTGGTCCAGGGTTTGCTGGCCACCGAACTGCGCGAGATGGTGTTGGCCAAGGCCGCGGTGATCGACGGCTGGATTGCGGCCGGCCGCATGGCAGCGGTGGACCCGGTGCACCTGTTCTTCACCATCTGGGCCGCGACCCAAACCTATGCCGACTTTGATGTGCAGGTGAGCGCCGTGCTGGGGCAACCCGAGCTGACGCCGCAGGATCACGCGCGTGCTACCGAGCATGTGGTGACGCTGATATTGCGTGGCTGTGGATTGTTGAGCTAAATAGGCCTCTAGCCCCCGTTTATATTGCGCAGGTAGCTATTAAAAATAGAGCAGTTGTTTCGACGAATCACGGCTCATGCCGGTAACGCCGCCAGTGACCGCGCCGGAGGGGGTTGGCATAATCGTCCCTTCCCAACTCCGTGCACGAAAGTAGATCCATGCGTAAAATCCCGGCGGCCATGTTCCTGGCTTTGAACTTTTCAATGGCAACCCAGGCGGCCCAGCTGATTGACCTGGTGCAAGTCGCACCGGTCATCCCCTACGCGGCAGGGGCTGAGTCGGCGGCGCCGGCGGTGAACCATGACTGCCACTGGAATACGCAAGTCGTTCAGGCCCTGATCAAGGAGTCTAAAGGTCGGGTCCAGCTGGCTGCGCAAGATATGGGCGCCTTTGAAGGGCGCAAGCTTGTCTTGTTTGCCAGCAGCAGTGCTGACGGTGGCGGCGCAAGCGAGACGGCGCCCAAGTGGCTGGCGGTGACCGGCCAGTTGCTGGACAAAAACACGCTCATCGGGGACTTCAAGTTACGCCAGGAGATCACCAAAGGATCACTGCAGGATTGCAAAATCTTGAAGGAGATGAGCGGCGATTTGGGCGATGGCATGGCCCAATGGCTCGAAGAGCCCATGCGAGGCGTCAGCGTCGCGCCAGCCATGCCGGCTTTGAACAAGGAATCTGTTGACGATGAGGTACTCAAAGACTGCCCATGGAATACCTTTATTCCCAAATATCTGGCGGAGAACACCCATGGGCAGGTGAACCTCGGGGCGCGAGATATCCACAATTTGAACGAGCGCAAATTGCTGCTGACCGTCGTTGAAAGCCGCATCGTAGGGGGTGGGGTTTATTCCGGTGGCAAGTGGATAGACCTCACGGGCCAACTGATTGAAAACGGCAACGACATTGGCAGCTTTGAAGCGAGTCGACACACCATCAAAGGCTGGAGCGGTTGCGGTGCGGCGAAAAATTTGAGTGAAGAAATTGGTGAGGACATTGCGAAATGGTTGAAAAAACCAAGCATGAACGCCAAGCTGGGCGATGCCAACTGAGCGCCAACTTCCGGGGAATTGAGCAGACTTCGGGGCCAGATTGCACTGGCCGATCGTCATGGCGCCGACACGATTAGTAGCCTGTTCGCGCGTTCAAAAAGAGTGTCTTGAAACCATGCCCGTTGGCATGTATGCTTTCAAAACACCGCCAAGCTGCCGGGCCCCAAACTGGGCCTGGCCTTATCCAAGGAGCTAACACCATGAGCTACGTCGATGGATTTGTGACCCCCGTCCCCACCGCCAAACAGGAGGCCTACCGAAAGCACGCCGAACAGGCCGCCGTCTTGTTCAAGGAATTTGGCGCCACCGGCGTTGTGGAATGCTGGGGCGACGATGTGCCCGAGGGCAAAGTCACCTCATTTCCGATGGCCGTGAAATGCGAGCCAAGCGAGGCGGTTGTGTTCTCGTGGATCACTTGGCCCTCACGCGCCGTGCGCGACGAAGGCTGGGAAAAAATCATGGCCGACCCCCGCATGGCGCCCGGCGTCAACCCGATGCCATTCGACGGCAAGCGGCTGATCTACGGCGGGTTTCAGGTTTTGCTGCAGGTGTAGCCACCGCCCTGGTCGCCACCCTTTGACCTCCTCACTGATTTAAAGGAGGCCCCATCATGAATCGCGTGGTTCACTTTGAAATGCCCTACGACGACCGGGTGGTTCGATGGAGATTCCCGGCATCGGGCACCACGTCTCGTTCATGGACACCGAGCACAACCGCATCAGCATGCTGCAGCCGTTGCCACGCGCAGGGCAGGCCTCAGGCTGAGGCGGCCGATTGGGCAAGTGCCGCTTCTTCATTGCCGTCATAGATTTGAAGATGTTGCAGTCAGCGGTGGTTCAGCAGTGAAGGTCAATTGTTTCACTTGATCGGCTCTTGTGCAGCGTAAGCCGACCACCACGAAAGGCCGGTTAAGGGAGGTCCAGTTCAGTGGATGGCGTGGCTGCTTATGGCAAAAGTAGCGCAGATGTCTGTTTACAGCACGTGCTGGGTCGCTGTGATAATTCATTCATGGCACTCTTTCTCCCGCATCTGCACAAACTGAGCTACACCCTCAAGCGCTGGCAAGTCGAACATCGCAGCGTGGCTGACACGGCCACCACGGTCAACTTGCGGAACCTGCGCTGGACGGCACCGTTAATGGTCGTGCTGAGTGCGGTGCAAGTGCTTTTGCTGGGCCAGCAGCTGCAATCAGGCCAGCATGAGGGCTTGGCGTTCTCCTGGCTCAATGGACAGTTTCAGGCCCATCTGGCCATGGTACTGGCGATGGCCGCTTGCACCGTCGCGGTCCGGCGCGTGAACCCCCTTCATCCGTCGCGCTGGGGCCGCTGGCTGCCGACGGGGACGGTCGCCCTGGGTTTGCTGTTTGCCATCGTCGTCGTGACGATTGATCAATGGGTCACGCCCAATATCACGCCGTTTCTTGTGGGCAGCCTGCTGATCAGCGTGGTTTTTCATCTTCGGCCGCTGCAGTCGGGCGTTTTGTATTGGTTGGCCGCTGTCGGTTATTTTTATGGTATCGGCCTGACCCAGCACAACCCGGATCAGCTGTTGTCGAACCGGCTCAACGGCATCGCCATTGGCGTTCTGAGCTGGATTTTGACGGTGGTCATGTGGCGCAACTTCACCACCATCACACGCCAGCAGCGGCAGTTGTTCAAAGTCAACGTCAAGTTGCAAGCCAGGCAGGCGGATCTGGAGCACCTCAACCGGCATGACGGGTTGACCGGTTTGTTCAACCGCCAGACCTTGAAGCAAATGATCGAGCAAGAGCTGGCGCGGGCCAGGCGTCAGGGCGGCGTCACCTCGCTGTTGCTGCTAGACCTGGATTATTTCAAGCGCGTCAATGACCAGCACGGCCACCCGGCAGGAGATGCTGTGCTGCGCCATGTGGCGGCGCTGCTGAGCGCCAGGGTGCGCTGCACAGACGGGGTGGGACGCTTGGGTGGCGAAGAGTTCATGGTGTTGCTGCCCGGCACCGTGGGCGACGCAGCCCGCCAGCTGGCTGAAAAACTATGCCGGGCCATCGACGTCAATCCTGTGGTCTGGCAGGGGGTCACGATCCCATGCCAGGTCAGCATCGGACTGGCCAGCACCGAGGCGGAACCTGGCTTGGACTTTGAAAAACTCTACAGCGCAGCCGACGCGGCCTTGTACCTAGCCAAGCAGCAGGGTCGCAACCGGGTGGTGGCGCATGCCAGTCTGCCGGGATGACGTTCAGGCGCGAGCGGTCAACGTTTGCCAGCCGCTCCTGCCTGCGACACATTCACCCCCGCGCCGCGCTCCCCGGTAATCTGCACCACATGCCGTCCCGGCCACAGCAGCCATTGCGCCGAAGCGCCTTTGCCAAACACCTTGCCATCCATCAGCCAGCGCAGATTGGCGCCTTCGGCCTGGAAGCTCACGCGCTGCCGGTTCGGCGGAATGTCGGGGTCGAGCGCGATGATGGTGCCGGTGGTGGGCGCGGCGATGCGGTCGGCTTGTGTTTCGGTATTTTTTAAGCCGCATTTTTGGCCTCTGGCGCTTGTCCGATCTGCTCTTACAACTATTGAATTAATAGCAAAATTGTTTTGCTGCGTGCCTTGCAGAAACCATTTTTTGCGTGCCGCCTCAAGCGGCGCCGGGCTGCTGGCTTTGCCGTCAATTGCTGCAAACTGCACTGCCGCCTGCACCACGCCAGCGGGTGGCTGGGGGGCGCGGCTGGGCTGGGTCTGGTGCAGGTAGTTCATCACGGCGGCCCAGATCGGCGCGGCGCCCGTGGTGCCGCTCACATCCCACATCGGCACGTCGCTGGCGTTGCCGACCCACACGCCCACGGTGTAACGATGCGACCAGCCGACCGCCCAGTTGTCGCGCATGTCTTTGCTGGTGCCGGTTTTGACCGCCGTCCAGAAGCGCTTCGCCAGCACGCTGTCAGTGCCGAAGGTGCCAAAGGCTCAAAGTCAGTCGAGCAATCTTACGGCCCGGGATTTATCCTCTGCATCGAGAGGGCGGTAGAGGCCGCCTAGTTCTCCGGTTTGAAACCGGATTAATCGACAGCAGGAAAAGGGGCAAGCGTGCCCCTTTTATTTCACCCCACCGATCAAAGCGCACGCGTGCGTCTTGATTCCACCTTTGCCGATCAAATCGCAAATCTGCGGTTTGATCTGGCTGCCAGCACCGAGGTTCAAGTAGAGGTCAAGAGGCACCAATGTTGCGGCCTAAATTGTGACTCCAGTGTCGGCTATCTGGCAGGCATTTCGGCAAGTTGGCTGACCGCAATGGGTCTAAGCCGGTAAAGACCTGGAAAACTGTTCGGCGCACCCACCATCGTCAAGACTAGACCCGTTGGAGTCAGTCAACTTTTGGGGTCACATGCAGGTTACGACCCAAAGCGGTCTGTCACATTGCAATATGGATCTGCCATTTGCTGTTGTTCAGTTAAAGTCCTTGCCCTAAGGGTGAGGGTGGTCCATGTCGAGCACTTCGCATCTCAAGGGGCATCGGTTCCCCAGTGGCTTGGTTTGAAAAAACATGATCTGGGACTTTGGGGGGGGGCGGCTGATGCGGCTTGGCAAGCTGTGGCTTAAAAAAAGAGGAAAACAATATGCTGTTAACTGATATCGCCGTCGAGCACACACGGGTGTCCAAAAAAGATGGGGTTCGTCAGACTTTCTTGCTGCATCCGTTTACCAATACGCAGCGAGATACGCTTGGCAAATTCGAGATCGTTCGTGACATCCGTGAGCCAGGGTTCAAAGAAGTTAAACGCTCAACCTTCGTGACGCTTCAACAATTGGCGGAGTTGTATGCGAAAGGCGTACTCGAAGAATTCGGGTTTTCAGTTCGCATGTGTCCGGGTCAGGGCACGTACCCCACTGCGAATCCCGCAAAAAAGATACTGCCAACCAGCATCAGGCCAGGGTCACCGTTCGACCTGGCTGTTCAAAAGGTGGATGTTTCAAAACCTGCTAATCGCGAATTGAGAACAGCATTGCTTCGCACTAACGTCAAACTTTAAGGGTAATGACGCTAATTGATGGCCTGTCCACCCTTTAAAGCCAATCACTCGAAGACCAATGGCGTCATCCTGCCTTCCACTGCGCTGGGTGCGAAAGAGCGCAGAAAATAGCGCTATTAGATATGGGAGTACCTGTGAATCCATCCGTTGTCCATGCCGAACTCATTGCCACTTTCAAGCGGGCGGAAGCAGATGCTGCTCACAAGTTCGGATTGATCAAAGCTGCTGCGCAAAAGGGGCCCAAGGCAGTCCAAGCGGCCGCCGAAGCAGCGGCAAAGGCAACAAAACGCAGGGACTCGTATGCAAAGAAGCTGGATACCTTGGGGGTGAGCCTCAAGGATTGAGCGCGGCCCAACATATTGCCCGACACCAGTCTTTGGCGACTACCCCCAACCGCTGCCCAGGAGCCGCACAGCCAAGTAAATTCGCATCTCCGTTTGGCCGCGAGGATGAGCGACTGCTTCCGGCGAAATTGAAAGTCAGCTTTCCACTTTTCGGCGTGATTCATGCGGTTCCGGTGAGCGTCGGGTATGGGTCTTGAGCAGACCTGGAAAAGCCGGTTTTAGAGTTTGTTGTTGTGGCCATCAGCATCGCTTTACCGGAAAAAGCGTCCCCGTTCAAGCTCGCAGAATGGGGTATTGCACGACTACCTCGTGCTACCACTGGCGCCTGCGTTCCAGTGGCCCCCTGACCACCAATCTGTTGATGAAATCGGCCTCTAGCCCCCGTCCAATAAGCGCAAGAAGCTATCAAAACAGGAGTGTTTTGTGCCAATGCAAATCCATTGCGCGGAACAGTCTCACGAGGTTTTTCGCGTCGGCAGACGCCACAGCCAAATCGCCACTCCGGTGCAGCAAAGCCCGGGTAGCCAGCCCACCGGCGACGGCAGCCACCACCACGAGGCGATGGAGCTAATTGCCATCATGGCCGTGGCCAGCTGTTTGGCACGCAGGGGCAGGGCGCGGTTGGCCCGCCAGTCGCGCACCATGGGGCCAAAGCGGGGATGCGTCAGCAACCACTGTTCACAGCGCGCACTGCCACGCGAGAAGCAGAAGGCCGCCAGCAGCACAAAGGGCGTGGTCGGCAACAGCGGTAACACGATGCCCACCACGCCGGTGATCAGGCAGAGCAAGCCACAGAGCAGCCAGACCCAGCGTTGCCAGCGCGGGCGCGAGGCGGTGAGTGGGAGCGGGTTCATGGCTTGACCTTACTCCAGCTGCGCCTGGCGTTTGACGATGTCGTGCGTCAGCCGCACATGGGCTTCCAGCGCCAGGGCGGCGCGCGCTTCCTGATGGTCGATGGCGGCACGAAAAATGTCTTCATGCTCACGGTGCACGTCGCGGCCGCTGGCGTGGGCGGCGGTGAGTCGCCAGTTGATGTTGCGGTAGCGCTCGGCATGGCGGTACAGGATAGACAGCAGGTACTTGCTCCAGGTCGAATCGAAGCCGGCAATCAGTGCTTCATGGAAGGCCTTGTTGCGGCGCTCCCAGAGGTCGGGCTCGGGGCCGGCTGGATCGTTTTCGGTTTGGCTCAGCAGCTGGTAGCTCGCCACCAGCGCTGCTTCCCACTTGGCATCGCCGTGCCGGATCGACTGGCGCAAGGCCTCGGTCTCCAGCATGACGCGGGTGTTGGTCACGTCTTCCAGGTCGGCCAGCGAGATCGGCGCCACCCGAAAGCCGCGTTGGCCTTCGGATGTGACCAGCGCATCGGACACCAGCAGGGACAGGGCCTCGCGCAGGGTGCCAGCGCCCACTTCGTACTGGTCTTTCAGGTGCTCCACGCGCAGCCGCTCGCCGGGGGCGAGCTTGCCGCATACCACGTCGTGGCGCAGACTCAAATAAGCGCGTTCCACCAGGGTGCGCGGGGTGGTGGTGCCGGTTTCCGGCGGGGTCGCACGGTGGTTTTTAAGGGTTGACATTACAGTGCTCCCGGATGCCGGTGCTTTTGCCGGTAGGCCAGTTGCGGCCGGGTCAGGCCCAGCAGGCGCGCCGCCTCGGACAGGTTGCCGTTGGCGCGGGCTACGGCGTGGTCCAGTACACGCGCCTCGATTTCTTCCAGCGAACTGCCGCTGTCCAAAATGCGCGCACTCAGGTCGTCGTCCTGCGCGCTGGGCAGCTGGGTCAATTGGCCGCGGGCGTCGAGGCCGGTCTGCACGGTCTCGGGCTGGTTGGGGAACAGGTGTTCAACTTCGATCATGCCGCCCTGGCTTGCAAGGATCACGCCACGTTCGATCAGGTTTTCCAGTTCACGCACATTGCCCGGCCAGTCGTGCTGTTGCAGTGCTTGCAGGGCCCGCTCACCAAAGCCGGTCAGGCGCTTGTTGTGCAGCGCGCTAAAACGGGCGAGCAGGCTTTGCGCCAGCAACTCGATGTCGGCCGCGCGCGCGCGCAGCGCCGGAATGCAAATGGGATAGACATTGAGGCGGTACATCAAATCGCGGCGGAAACTGCCGGCCCGCACCGCTTGTTCCAGGTCGACGTTGGTGGCTGCCACCAGCCGCACATTGACCTTTTGTGTGGTCTCGCCACCGACGCGTTCGATCTCTCCTTCTTGGAGGACGCGCAGCAGCTTGGCCTGTGCCGCCAGCGGCAGCTCGCCGACTTCGTCGAGCAGCAGGGTGCCGCCGTCAGCGCGCTCGAAGCGGCCGGCGCGCGAGGCGTGGGCGCCGGTGTAGGCGCCTTTCTCCACGCCAAACAGTTCGGCCTCGATCAGCTCGGAGGGCAAGGCGGCGCAGTTCACCGCCACGAATGGCGCGTCGCGCCGGTCCGACAACTCGTGCAGGGCGCGCGCAAAGCGCTCCTTGCCGACACCGGTCTCGCCGGTCAACAACACCGTGACCTGGGTCTGCGCCACTTTTTGCATCAAGCCGTAGGCCTTGCGAAAGGCCGCCGACGTGCCAATCAGCCGGCCGCCCTGGCTGACCGGTTCCAGTGTTGACTTCAAGGCTTCCACCTGGGATTGCAAGGCTTCCATCTTTTCCATCAAGGAGTCGTCGGTGAAGTAGACGCGATGCGCTTCGCCGTCGGGCCATTCTTCAATCGGGCGGCCGACGATCAGGCAGTGGTCCGCACAGCAGGCGGCGCAGAGGGTTTCCTTGAACAGGATCAGCCGTCCCATGAAGGCGCTGGTGTAGCCGCTGGCATAACCCAACAGCGTCCAGCAGGCCGGGTCCTCCACCACGCCAAATTTTTGCTGGTGGGCGTATGCCTCCCAGGAATGGTCCCAGCGGAACTCGCCATAAAACTGGCCCGCCGGAATGTCAAACGTGAGCTTGACCGGCGTGACACGGGCCGCGCCTTCGAGCATGTGCAGTTGCGGGCCGACCATAAAACTGTCTTTGAGCGACTCGTCCGGGCGCATCTTCTTGGCGTACTCGGCGTCGCACAGACCCGAGGCGTAACCCATGCGGGTCAGGATGCGCCGGGCATGTTCGGGGCCGATCGAACGCACCAGATCCTGGCGCAAGGCGGCGAGCGCCACGGTGTGCATCAACACCATGCGCCGGTCGCCCATCCAGATGGCGCCGCTGTCGGGCTCAAAGCGCAGCAGGCGGCGCAAGTCGCTGTCCGGGGGGTATTTGAGGGTCATGGGGTTGCGTCTCTTGGAAAGGCCGAAAGGCCATTTTCTCGATATTTATCCATCAGCTTGCAAGACCACTCCGAATAGCTGGAGTGGCCGTTGAATTTGATCATTTGGTGAATTCTAGGCGGATTGAGTGCTTCAAATGCGCAATTTGGCTTATTTTTCATCGAGTGACGACCTTAGGGTAAGCCCTAATGCGGGTCATTTCCAGCGCAAGATTTTAAAAAATAGCGCCAGATGGGTAGGGGTTTTCCCTCAAAATCTCGAGAATTTGGCGGGTGCAGACAAGTTTGGCAAGGTCCTTGCAAAGTCATGAAAGTTACACCCGTCACACCATGAGCAATACACCCAACTTCAACCCCGACCTCAAGTTTGTGCGAATCATCGAGAAGCACGCCAACGGCTTGGTCGAGTTTGAATTTGCCGTCGGCGAACCCGAGTTGTTTGTCGAGTTGCTGATGGCGCAGGCGCAGTTTGACGAGTTTTGCGTCATGCACGGCGTGACCCCTACCCAGGGCCACCTTGCCGTAACGCAGACCAGTGAAGAGCAGGAATGGGACTGGAGTCTGCGCGCCGCGCGTGAGCAGCACCTCCGTCACGACAACAAGGCCTGAGCCCAGGCCAAAACCAAGAGGAGACCTACTGAAATGCATATCGACCTTCGCACCGTCAGCATCGAACCACTGCGGCAAACCTTCGACCACATTGCCGCGCGCATTGGTGACAACAAACCAGCCTCGCGCTACCTCGAGGGCACGATGGATGTTCAGCCTGAAACCAACTTCCATTACCGGCCGACCTGGGACCCGGAGCACGAGATTTTTGATGCGACCCGCACCGCCATCACCATGAAAGACTGGTATGCCCTGAAGGACCCGCGCCAGTTCTATTACGGCGCCTACACCGCCTCACGCGCCCGCATGCAGGAAACGGCCGAAGCGGACTTTGAATTTGTCGAGACCCGTGGTCTGGCTGAGAGCTACGCCGAAACCGCCCGCCGCACGGCACTCGACTTCTATGTGCCGCTGCGCCATGTTGCCTGGGGCGCCAATATGAACGGCGCCTCCATGTGCGCCTACGGTTTTGGCACGGCCATCACCCAACCGTGTCTGTACCAAGGGATGGACCAGCTCGGCGTTGCGCAATACCTGACCCGCATGGGTTTGGTGCTGGGTGATCTGGGTGAAGTGCAAGCTGCCAAAAAAGCCTGGACCGACCAGCCGCAATGGCAAGAACTGCGTCGATACGTGGAAGACACGCTGGTCATCAAGGACTGGTTTGAAATGTTTGTCGCGCAGCACGTCGCGCTGGACGGTTTGCTGTTTGGCCTGGCTTACAAAGAAGTAGACCAGGCGCTCAACGACAAGGCCGGGCCGACGGTGTCTTTGTTGACCCGCTTTCAAACCGAGTTGTTTGAGGACAGCAGCAAATGGGTGGACGCCTGCCTGAAAGTCGCGGCCGCCGAAAACCCCGAAAACAAGCTGCAGCTGCAGACCTGGATTGCCCATTGGCGCGGCCGTGCCGTGACGGCGCTGCAGCCGCTGGCCAGCATGGCGCTGGGCACCGAGGGCGAAGCCGCCCTGGCGCGTGTTGGCGCCCGCCTTGACACCCGTCTGGCCAAGGCCGGACTTCTCGCCTGATCGCACCGGAGCACCCACTATGTCCAACGTATTTATCGCCTTCCAGCGTAACGAAGAAACCCGCTGCATCGTCGACGCCATCCTGGCCGACAACCCGCACGCCGTGGTCAATATGCAGCCCGCCATGGTCAAGGTCGATGCCCCCGACACCATGGTGATTCGCCGCGAATCGGTGGAAGAGCAGATCGGCCGCCCCTTCAATCTGCAAGAGCTGCACATCAACCTGATCACGCTGACCGGCCATATCGACGAGACCGATGACGAGTTCACGTTGAGCTGGAAACACTGACAGCAAAACCCCATTCCTATAGAGCCCCCACAAGCCAACCGGAGACAAATCATGGACATGAAAGTCAACAAGAAGTTGAACCTGAAAGATCGCTACAACCTGCTGACGCGCGATCTCGACTGGGAACCCAGTTACCAGAAGAAGACCGATATTTTTCCGTACCTGGAGTACGAAGGTATCAAGATCCACGACTGGGACAAGTTTGAAGATCCGTTCCGCCTGACGATGGACGCCTACTGGAAATACCAGTCGGAAAAAGAACGCAAGCTCTACGCCATCATTGACGCCTTCAACCAGAACAACGGCCATTTGCAAGTGACCGATGCGCGCTACATCAATGCGCTCAAGCTGTTCATGACCGGCATCTCGCCCGCCGAATACATGGCGCACCGCGGCTTTGCCCACGTCGGTCGTCAGTTCGCCGGCGCCGGCCCGCGCGTGGCCTGCATGATGCAGTCGCTCGATGAAATCCGCCACTCGCAGACGCAGATTCATTCGATGTCGAACTACAACAAGTTCTACAACGGCTTTCAGAACTGGCATCACCAGAACGACCGCGTCTGGTACCTGTCGGTGCCCAAGTCGTTCTTTGATGATGCCGTGACGGCCGGTCCGTTTGAGTTCATGGTGTCGATTGGCTTCGCCTTTGAATATGTGTTGACCAACCTGCTGTTCGTACCCTTCATTTCGGGTGCCGCCTATAACGGCGATATGGCGGCGATGGCCTTTGGTTTCTCGGCGCAGTCCGATGAAGCACGCCACATGACGCTGGGCCTGGAGATGATCAAGTTCATCCTGGAACAAGACCCGGACAACCTGCCGATCGTGCAGCGCTGGATCGACAAATGGTTCTGGCGCGGCTACCGCGTGCTCACCCTCGTGGCCATGATGATGGACTACATGCTGCCCAAGCGCGTGATGAGCTGGAAGGAAGCCTGGGAGACTTACGCCGAAGCCAACGGCGGCGCCCTGTTTGCCGACCTGGCACGTTACGGCATCACCATCCCCAAGGGTTGGGAGCAAGCGTGCAAGGACAAGGATCATTTGTCGCACCAGGCCTGGTCTACCTTCTACAACTATGGCGCGGCTGCCGCCTTCCACACCTGGACCCCGACCGAGTCGGAAATGGAGTGGTTGTCGGCCAAGTACCCCGACACCTTCGACAAGCATTACCGGCCCCGCTTTGAGCACTGGGCGAAAGAAGCCAAAGAGGGCAAGCGCTTCTACAACGGCACGCTGCCGATGCTGTGCCAGACCTGCCAGATTCCGATGGTCTTCACCGAGCCGGACGACCCGACCAAGATTTGCTACCGCGAGTCCGACTACAGCGGCATGAAGTACCACTTTTGCTCCGACGGCTGCAAAGATATCTTTGACCACGAGCCTGAAAAGTATGTGCAGGCCTGGTTGCCGGTGCACCAGATTTACCAGGGCAACTGCTTCCCTCCGGAGACCGACCCGACCGTGCCCGGTTTCGATCCGCTGGCCGAGGTTCTCAAGTGGTACCGCATCGAGATGGGCCGCGACAACCTTGATTTTGAAGGCTCGCCGGACCAGAAAAACTTCCAGGCCTGGCGTGACCTCGCCACCGGCAACTGAGCCACCTATCAGGAGATTGATTCATCATGACTATTGCTTCTGTTCGTCCCTACCCCTTCCTCCAGAAGGACACACAAGACAAGTTTCCCGCGCCGCTGCTCTACATCGGCTGGGAAGACCACCTGATGTTCTGCGCCCCGTTTTGTGTGCCGATGCCGCCGACCCTGAAGTTTGGCGACATGCTCGCAGGCGCCTTTCCTGGTCTGTTCGGCGCGCACCCGGATTTCGCCAAGATCGACTGGACCAAAACCGAGTGGTTCAAGTCCGGCAAAAGCTGGGTGCCCGACGCCGAGAAATCGCTGGCCGAGAACGGCCTGGGTCACAAGGATGTGATTCGTTTTCGCACCCCGGGCCTGAACGGTCTGCAGGGTTCGTGCAATTAAACCTGCGAGCAGCCCGATGAGCTACCAACTCACCTTTGAGTCGACCGGGCAGGTGCTGGAGGTCGAGGAAGGTCAAACCATCCTCGACGCCGCCTTGCGCTCCGGCATCTATCTGCCGCACGCCTGCTGCCATGGCCTGTGCGCCACCTGCAAGATCGACGTCACCGATGGCGAAGTCGATCACGGCGAGGCCTCCAACTTTGCGCTGATGGACTATGAGCGCGAAGAAGGCAAGTGCCTGGCCTGCTGCGCCACGCTGCAATCAGACGTGACGATTGACGCCGAGATCGAGGAAGAACCCGATGCCCTGAACCTGCCGGTGCAGGACTACCGCGGCACGGTGTCGCGCCTGGTCGATCTGACACCGACCGTCAAGGGCGTCTGGATCAAACTGGACGCGCCGACCCACATGGTGTTTCAGGCCGGTCAGTACATCAATCTGGTGGTGCCGGGCGAGGCGCAGAGCCGCGCGTTTTCGATTGCCAGCGCGCCCTCGCAGAGCGGCGAAATTGAACTCAACATCCGGCGCGTGCCCGGCGGCGCGGCGACTGGCTGGGTGCATGACACGCTCAAGGTGGGCGACAGTGTGCGCTTCAGCGGACCTTATGGGCGCTTCTTTGTGCGCCAGTCACAGCATCAGGCCGAACAACTACCGTACCTGTTTCTGGCCGGTGGCTCGGGTCTGTCGAGCCCGCGCTCGATGATCCTGGACCTGCTGGCGCAGGACATCACGCGCCCCATCGCGCTGGTCAACGGCGCGCGCTTTTCAGCAGAGCTTTATCACCACGACGAGTTCGTGGCGCTGGCCGAGCAGCATGCCAACTTTGACTACGTGCCGGTGCTCTCCAACGAGCCCGAGGAAAGCGTTTGGAGCGGCGCGCGCGGCTTTGTGCATGAAGCCGCCAAAGCCCATTTTGCCAACGACTTTCGCGGCCGCAAAGCCTACCTGTGCGGCCCGCCGATCATGATTGAAGCCTGCATCACCACGCTCATGCAAGGGCGTCTGTTTGAGCGCGACATCTACACCGAGAAATTCATTTCGGCGGCCGATGCCAACCAGACACGCAGCCCCTTGTTCAAGCGGGTTTAAGGAGCACTCACCATGTTGTTCGACACCCGCCCCAAGCTCCCGATTCACGTCACGCAGACCGATGAAACCTTTCTGTGCGCGCATGACGAAAGTCTGTTGCAAGGCATGTTGCGCCTGGGCCGCAAGAGCATCCCGGTGGGTTGCGTCAACGGTGGCTGCGGTGTCTGCAAGGTTCACGTTCTTGAGGGGCAATGCCGCCCCTTGGGGCCCATCAGCCGCGCGCACGTCAGTGCCGCGGAGGAAGCACACGGCTTCACCCTGGCCTGCCGTGTGGCGCCTGTGACCTCCGTCGAGTTGGCGGTGACAGGCAAGTTTGAAAAGCCGTTTCGCAGAGGGTTTACCACCACGGTAAATCCCTGATTATTTTTACAACGAGGAGACATCAATGGGTATCTTGCGTATTGGTCACATCAGCATTCGGGTGATGGACATGGCTGCCGCGCTCAAGCACTATGAAAACGTGCTAGGCATGAAAAAAACAATGGAGGACAAGCACGGCAACGTCTACCTCAAGTGCTGGGACGAGTGGGACAAATACTCGGTGATACTGACCCCGTCCGACCAGGCCGGCATGAACCATGTGGCCTACAAGGTCGAGAACGATGCCGACCTGGACGATCTGCAACAGAAGGTCGAAGCCTACGGTATTCCTACCAAGCTGCTGCCTGAAGGCACGCTGCCGTCGACCGGACGCATGCTGCAGTTCAACCTGCCCAGCGGCCACGAAATGAGGCTCTATGCGATGAAAGAATATGTCGGCACCGAAGTCGGCACCCAGAACCCGGACCCGTGGCCAGACAACATCAAAGGCGCTGGTGCGCACTGGCTCGATCACTGCCTGTTGATGTGCGAACTGAATCCGGAAACCGGTGTCAACAAGGTCGCCGAGAACACCAAGTTTGTGATGGAGGTGCTCGACTTCTTCCTCACCGAGCAGATACTGGTCGGCCCGGCCGGCGACATGCAGGCTGCCACCTGGCTGGCCCGCACCACCACGCCGCACGACATTGCTTTTGTCGGCGGACCTCGCATGGGCTTGCACCACATTGCGTTCTACCTCGATTCGTGGAATGACATCCTGAAGGCCGCCGACATCATGGGCAAGACGAAGACCAAGATCGACGTCGCACCGACACGCCACGGCATCACACGCGGCGAGACGATTTACTTCTTTGACCCGAGCGGCAACCGCAACGAAACCTTCGCCGGCCTGGGCTACCTGGCGCAGCGTGACCGGCCTGTCACCACCTGGTCGGAAGACCATTTGGGCAGCGGCATCTTCTTCCACACCGGTGAGATGGTGTCCTCGTTTACCGAGGTGTACACCTGATCAGCTGACTGACCGGCTCCCCTGCGCGCCCACCCCGGTGCGTGCGCGGGGGGCTTTGAGTCGGGTCGCAGCCCCTTTGGCACATCATTTTTAGAACGAATAACAAGTCATGAAAAAAATCATTTTTGCGGCGGCCGCCTTGGCCGTCGCCCTGAGCGCGTCGGCGGGCGGACACTACGTCCCGGGCGTTGAAGGCATTCAGGGCGCCAGCGTGCCGCCCCCCGGCACCTACTATCTCGGCTATCTGGTGGACTACAACATCGAGCAGTTGAAGAGTCCCGGCACCAGCAACGACATCCCCGGCAGCAACACCGGCACCGTGGTGGCACTGGCCAACCGGGTGGTCTGGATTTCGAACACCAAATTCCTGGGCGCCGACTTCGGCATGGAAACCATCGTCCCGGTGCTGGGCACCTCCTTGACCTTCAATACCCCCGGCATCTCGGACACGCAGACCGGTCTTGGTGACGTCTACCTCGGCCCGGTGGTACTGGGCTGGCATGGCGCCAACTGGGACGCCGTCGCTGCGGCGGGTTTCTGGCTGGACAACGCCAGCAGCTCAACCCCCGCGGCACCTGGCAAGGGCTACAAATCGACCATGCTCACTGGTGGGGCTACCTACTACTTTGATGCTGCAAAACAGATCTCGGGCTCGGCGCTGATGCGGTTTGAAACCAACTCGGAAAAGTCCAATGGCTTCAAGCCGGGCAACCAGGTGACCGTGGAGTGGGGCATTGGCAAGGTGATGGGGCCGGTGCAGGTCGGCGTGGTCGGCTATGACCAGATGCAGGTCAGCAACGACAGCGGACCCGGTGCTTCCGGTAACAGCTCATCGCGCCACGCCATCGGCGCGGAGGTCGTGCTGCCGATCCTGAGTGCCGGGGTGTTCCTGAAGGCCGCCGCCTACAAAGAATACCGGTCCGAGGCGGGTACCGGCCCGGAGACCATGGGCAACCTGTTTCGCTTCACGTTTGTGAAAGCGTTTTAAGCATGAAGCCGGAAGCGAACATTCGACCGCTCAGTGTTAGCGTGTCAACGATTGACTGGCACGCGGCGCACCAAGCCATCGGTGCGGCAGTGCAAGCCGCCGAGGCCCTGGGCGTGCGCGTCAATGTGGCGGTGGTGGACGCTTCCGGCGTGCTGGCGGCTTTTTTGCGCATGCCGGGCGCGCCGCTGCATTCGGTCGACATCGCCATCGACAAGGCCTACACCGCCGCCAGCTTTGGCCTGGCGACCAGCCAGTGGCAGGCAGCCTTGCAACAGCACTCCGCCGCGGTGCGCGACGGCCTGGTGCTCCGACCGCGCTTCGTCGCTTTTGGCGGCGGCCTGCCGGTGCTGGAAAACGGTCAGCGCATTGGCGGCATCGGCGTCTCGGGTGGCTCGGAGCAGGAGGATGAAGCCTGCGCCCGCGCCGGGCTGGCGGCCATCGGATTGAACAACTAAGGGCGAAGAGCCAAGCACCATTTCACGAGAGAAAAATATGAAAGACTTCAAGAACTTCATCAACGGCGGCTACGTCACCAACGTCAGCGGCAAGACCTACGAGAAGCGCAACCCGGTCGACAATTCGTTGATCGGCAACGTCTATGAAGCGGGCCAACCCGAGGTCAATGCCGCCGTGGCAGCGGCCAAGGCCGCGCTGCACGGCCCCTGGGGTCAGCTGTCAGTGGTGGACCGGGTCGCCATGCTCGATGCGGTGGCCAACGAGATCAACCGTCGTTTTGATGATTTCCTGCAAGCCGAAATTGCCGACACCGGCAAGCCATTCAGTCTGGCGTCGCACATCGACATTCCGCGCGGTGCCGCCAATTTCAAGATTTTTGCCGACACCATCAAAAACGCCTCGACCGAGTCGTTCGAGATGCGCACGCCCGACGGCAAGACCGCGCGCAGCTACGGCGTGCGCACCCCGCGCGGCGTCATCGCCGTGGTCTGCCCGTGGAACCTGCCGCTGCTGCTGATGACCTGGAAGGTCGGCCCGGCGCTGGCTTGCGGCAACACCGTGGTCGTCAAGCCCTCCGAATGCACGCCGGGCACTGCCACCCTGCTGGGCGAGGTGATGAACAAGGTCGGCGTGCCGCCTGGCGTCTACAACGTGGTGAACGGCTTTGGCGTCGATTCCGCCGGTGCCTTCCTGACCGCGCACCCGGATGTGAATGGCATCACTTTCACCGGCGAAACCAAGACCGGCACCGCCATCATGAAAGCCGGCGCCGACGGTATCCGTCCGGTGTCGCTGGAACTGGGCGGCAAGAACGCTGCCGTGGTGTTTGCCGATTGCGACTTCGAGAACGCCGTCAACACCGTTACCCGCTCGGCTTTCGAGAACTGCGGCCAGGTCTGCCTGGGCACCGAACGGGTCTACGTCGAGCGCCCGATCTTTGACAAGTTCGTGGCCGCGCTGAAGGTCAAGGCCGAAGGCATGAAGCCTGGCCGCCCGTTTGATGCCGACACCAAGATCGGCCCGCTGGTCAGCAAAATCCACCAGAAGAAAGTGCTGTCCTATTACGCCAAGGCCAAGGCCGAGGGTGCCACCATCGTCTTCGGCGGCGGTGTGCCCGACATGCCCGACGAGTTGAAGGATGGCTGCTGGGTGCAGCCCACCATCTGGACCGGCTTGCCGGAAACCGCCTCCGTCGTGCGCGAAGAAATCTTCGGCCCCTGCTGCCACATCCAGCCCTTTGACACCGAGGAAGAAGCGGTGCGTTTGGCCAACGACACCAAGTACGGTTTGGCGACCTCGATCTACACCCAGGACATCAGCCGCGCCAGCCGTCTGGCGACGCAGATCGAAGTGGGTCTGTGCTGGATCAACAGCTGGTTTTTGCGCGATCTGCGCACCTCGTTCGGCGGCTCCAAGCAGTCCGGCATCGGGCGTGAAGGCGGCGTGCATTCGCTCGAGTTCTACACCGAACTGCGCAACGTGATGATCAAGTACTGAGACCGATGATGATGATGAGCAATGGCATTCCCGAACTCGGCCAGCTTATCCGCACCGGTGCATTCAACAGCAATGTGCATGACCTAGGGCAAGGCTTTCCGGTGCTGCTGCTGCACGGCTCCGGCCCCGGCGTGAGTGCCTGGGCCAACTGGCGCCTGTTGCTGCCGGTGCTGGCCCAAACGCGTCGCGTCGTGGCGCCGGACCTCTTGGGCTTTGGTTACACCGAACGCCCGGCCGACCCCACCAATAACGCGCACTACCGCATGGATATCTGGGTGCAGCAGGCGGTCGACCTGCTCGACACGCTGCGCATTGAGCAGACCGATCTGGTTGGCAACTCCTTTGGCGGTGCGCTGGCCCTGGCGCTGGCGATAAAGCACCCCCAGCGGGTACGCCGTCTGGTGCTGATGGGCAGTGTCGGCGTGCCCTTTGACATCACGCCCGGACTGGATGCGGTCTGGGGCTATACGCCGTCCATCAGCCGCATGCGCGAGCTGCTCGACATCTTCGCTTTTGACCGCACGCTGGTCACGGATGAGTTGGCGCAATTGCGCTACCAGGCCAGCGTCCAGCGCGGCTTTCAGGAGTCGTTCGCTGCCATGTTTCCGGCGCCGCGCCAGCGCTGGGTCGACGCCATGCAAAGCACCGAGGCCGACATCCGCGCCTTGCCGCACGAGACGCTGGTGGTGCATGGGCGCGAGGACCAGGTGATTCCACTGGCGAATTCCTTGACGCTGGCGCAATGGATCACACGCGCCCAATTGCATGTGTTTGGCCAGTGTGGTCACTGGACGCAGATTGAACACGCCGCGCGCTTTGCCCGGCTGGTCGAGAATTTTTTATCCGAAGCGGATACGCTGAAGGCCTGAACCTACTCTCAAATTACTATTGTTTTAATAGCTGTCTGCGCTTATGACATAAGGGCTAGAGGCCTAAAACATATAAATAAATACTATTCTTCCATTCAACCGACAGGACTTATTTACCAATGGATGCCAAACTGATCGAAACCCTGGGCGACGAGTTGTTCCACGCCATGAGCACGCAAACCGTGGTCGAGCCGCTGACCAACCGCCACCCCGACATCACCATCGAGCACGCGTACCACATCCAGCAGCGCATGCTGTCGCGCCGGCTGCAAGCGGGCGAGCGCATCGTCGGCAAAAAAATCGGCGTCACCTCGGCGGCGGTGATGAACATGCTGGGCGTGTACCAGCCCGACTTTGGCTACCTGCTGGACGGCATGATTTACAACGAAGGCCAGTCGGTGGACGCCAGCACCTTGATCCAGCCCAAGGCCGAGGGCGAGATTGCCTTCATCCTGAAAAAAGACCTGATGGGCCCTGGCATCAGCAACGCCGACGTGCTGGCCGCCACCGAGTGCGTGATGCCGTGCTTCGAGATCGTCGATTCGCGCATCCGCGACTGGAAGATCAAGATCCAGGACACCGTGGCCGACAACGCCTCTTGCGGCGTGTTCGTGCTGGGCGACTGCGCGGTGGACCCGCGCTGCATCGACCTCTCGACCTGCGGCATGGTGTTGGAAAAAAACGGCGAGATCATCGGTACCGGCGCCGGTGCTGCCGCGCTGGGCTCACCAGTGAATGCGGTGGCCTGGCTGGCCAACACGCTCGGTCGGCTTGGCATCGGCCTGAAGGCGGGCGAAGTCATCCTGTCGGGCGCGCTGGCGGCCATGTCACCGGCCAAGGCGGGTGACAACTTCCGCGTCTCGATTGGCGGCATGGGCAGCTGCTCGGTGCGTTTTCACTGAGGTCGGGCAGCGCCATGGCAACCGCAACCCCCGACAAACCTTCTGGTGCAGTCACGGTGCTGGTCACGCGCCGTGTCAAGGTCGGTCACGAGGCGGCATTCGAGCAGGCCTCCAGCGACATGACCGCCGCCGCCAGCGCGTTCCCGGGTTACCTCGGCGGGCAGCTGGTGCATCCCGACGAAGAGGGGAGCGGCGACGAGCCTCATCTCTACCATGTGGTGTTCGCGTTTGACAACGCGGAACATCTGCAGGGCTGGCAACAGTCGCCGACTCGCTCGCTCGGGCTGGCCGCGATTGCGCCGCATATCGAAGGCCAGACGGTGCGTCAGGTCAGCGGCCTCGGCCACTGGTTTGCCGCGCCGGTCGGCCCCAAGCAGAATCCGCCACCGCGCTGGAAAGTAGCGGTCGTCACTTGGCTCGGCATCTGCCCCACGGTGTTCGTGTTGTTCTTGCTGCTGGGGCCGCTGCTGGCGCCGTGGCCTTTGTTGCCCCGGGTGATGCTGCTGACCGCGCTGGTGGTACTCGCCATGACCTGGCTGGTGGCACCCCAACTCACTCAACTGCTCAAGCCCTGGCTGTACCCGGCCACGCGCAGCACCACTTGACAAGGAATCGGGATGGATCTTCAACTCAAAGGCAAGCGCGCGTTGGTCACCGGCTCCACCTCCGGCATCGGCTGGGCCACGGCGCGCGAGCTGGCGGCCGAGGGCGCGCACGTCATCGTCAATGGGCGCGACCCGGTCCGGCTGGCCCATGCCGTCGAACGCATTCAGGCGGAACTGCCGGCTGCGACGGTCGATGGCGTGCAGGCCGATTTGTCATCCGCCGCCGGCTGCCAGCGCCTGCTGGACGCGGCAGGCGAGGCGGATATTCTCGTCAACAACCTCGGCATCTTCGAGCCCAAGGTGTTTGAGCAGATTAGCGACGAAGAGTGGCAGCGCTTCTTCGAAGTCAATGTGCTCAGCGGCGTGCGCCTGTCGCGCCACCATCTGCCGCGCATGAAGGCGCGCGGCTGGGGCCGCATTGTTTTTATCTCCAGCGAATCGGGCATTTGCCCGCCCGCTGACATGGTGCATTACGGCATGACGAAATCGGCCCAGCTGTCGGTGTCGCGCGGGCTGGCGGAAACCTGCGCTGGCACTGGCGTCACGGTCAATGCCGTGCTGCCCGGTCCCACGCGCACCGAAGGCGTGGGCGCGTTCTTTGCCACGCTGGCGCGTGAGGCGGGCCAGACGCTGGCCGAGGCGGAGCGTGACTTTTTTAAATTTGACCGTCCGACTTCGCTCTTGCAGCGCTTTATTGAACCCACCGAAGTCGCGGCCATGGTGACCTATGTTTGCAGCCCGCGCGCGGCCGCCACCAACGGCGCAGCGCTGCGCGTTGAAGGCGGCGTCGTGCGTTCCCTTATCTAAATTTATACCTACGGAGACCTTATGAAAAAAATCAAATGCGCCCTGATCGGGCCCGGCAATATTGGTACCGACTTGCTGGCCAAGCTGCAACGCAGCACGGTGCTGGAGCCGGTCTGGATGGTGGGGATTGACCCCGAATCCGACGGCCTCAAACGCGCCCGCGAGATGGGCATCAAAACCACCGCCGACGGTGTCGATGGCCTGCTGCCGCATGTGCTGGCGGATGGCGTGCAGATCGCCTTTGACGCCACCAGCGCCTACGTGCATGCCGAGAACTCGCGCAAGCTCAACGCCCTGGGCGTGATGATGATCGACCTGACGCCGGCCGCCATCGGCCCCTTCTGCGTGCCGCCGGTGAACCTGATGGAACACCTGGGCAAGGGCGAGATGAACGTCAATATGGTGACCTGCGGTGGTCAGGCGACCATTCCGATGGTCGCAGCCGTCAGCCGTGTGCAGCCGGTGGCCTATGGCGAAATCGTCGCCACCGTGTCGAGCCGCTCGGTCGGCCCCGGCACCCGCAAGAACATTGACGAGTTCACCCGCACCACGTCCGGCGCGGTCGAGAAAGTGGGCGGCGCCAAGAAGGGCAAAGCCATCATCATCATCAACCCGGCCGAGCCGCCCTTGATGATGCGCGACACCGTGCACTGCCTGACCGAAACCACGCCGGATCAAGCCAAGATCACGGCCTCGATTCACCAGATGCTGGCCGAGGTGCAAAAGTACGTACCGGGCTACCGCCTGGTCAACGGCCCGGTGTTTGAAGGCAACCGCGTCTCGGTCTACATGGAGGTCGAAGGCCTGGGCGACTACCTGCCCAAATACGCCGGCAACCTCGACATCATGACGGCCGCTGCGGCCCGCACTGCCGAAATGTTCGCCGAAGAAATCCTCGCCGGCCGCCTCACACTCAAGGCCACGGCCGCGCCCGTCGCCACCCCGGCCTTTGCCTGAACCTCACAAGAGAAACACCATGAAATTACAAGGTAAAAAAGTCACCGTGCACGACATGACGCTGCGTGACGGCATGCACCCCAAGCGCCACCTGATGACGCTGGACCAGATGAAAAGCATCGCCTGCGGACTCGACGCCGCCGGCGTGCCGCTGATCGAAGTCACGCACGGCGACGGCCTCGGCGGTTCTTCCGTCAACTACGGTTTTCCGGCCCACACCGATGAAGAATATTTAGGCGCCGTGATTCCGCTGATGAAGCGCGCCAAAGTGTCGGCCCTGCTGATCCCCGGCATCGGCACCGTCGAGCACCTGCTGATGGCCAAGGATTTGGGCGTCAATACCATTCGCGTCGCCACCCACTGCACCGAGGCCGATGTGTCGGAGCAGCACATCACCAAGTCGCGTGAACTGGGTCTGGACACTGTGGGCTTTTTGATGATGGCGCACATGGCCAGCCCGGAAAAACTGGTCAGTCAGGCGCTGCTGATGCAGGGCTACGGTGCCAACTGCATTTACGTCACCGACTCAGCCGGCTACATGCTGCCCGACGATGTGAAAGTGCGCCTGAGCGCGGTGCGCGCCGCCCTCAAACCCGAGACTGAGCTGGGTTTTCACGGTCACCACAACATGGCCATGGGTGTCGCCAACTCGATTGCCGCGATTGAAGCCGGTGCCAACCGCATCGACGCCGCCGCCGCCGGCCTGGGTGCCGGCGCCGGCAACACGCCGATGGAAGTGTTCATCGCCGTCTGCGCGCGCATGGGGATTGAGACCGGTGTCGATGTGTTCAAGATTCAGGATGTGGCCGAAGACCTGGTGGTGCCGATGATGGACCACATCATCCGCATCGACCGCGACTCGCTCACGCTGGGCTACGCCGGCGTCTACTCCAGCTTCTTGCTGTTTGCCAAACGCGCCAGCGTGAAGTACGGCGTGCCAGCGCGCGATATCCTGGTCGAACTGGGCCGCCGTGGCATGGTCGGCGGGCAAGAGGACATGATCGAAGACACTGCCATGACCATGGCCCGTGAACGCAAAAATTCAACCAAGGTAGCCGCATGAAACTCGACGCCAAAACCATTGCCGCGCTGGCCGAACGCCTGGAAAACTGCCAGCTGCAGCAGCAAGACACGACCAAGATCACCGAAGAATATCCCGACATGGATTGGGATGATGCCTACGCCATTCAAGACGAAATCAAGCGCCGCAAAATCGCGCGCGGCGGCCGCATCATCGGCCTCAAAGCGGGCCTGACCTCGCACGCCAAGATGAAGCAGATGGGCGTGACCACGCCGGTGTTCGGCTTCATGGCCGACGACTACGCCGTGCCCGATGGCGGCGAGTGCAAAGTGAGCGAACTGATCCACCCCAAGGTCGAGCCCGAGATTGCTTTTGTCACCAAGACCGAGTTGCGCGGCCCCGGCTGCCACATCGGCGCCGTGCTGGCCGCCACCGACTTTGTCATGCCCGGCATCGAGGTGATCGACAGCCGCTACCGCGACTTCAAGTTCGACCTGAAAAGCGTGGTGGCCGACAACACCTCGGCCGCGCGCTTCGTGGTCGGAGGCCAGCCCATGGCCGTGTCCGGCGTGGACCTGCGCACCGTCGGCATCGTGCTGGAGAAAAACGGTCAGGCCGTCGCCTTTGGCGCCGGCGCCGCCGTGCTGGGCCACCCGGCTGCGGCCATCGCCATGCTGGCCAATCACCTGGCCGAACGCGGCGAATGCATCCCGGCCGGCAGTCTGATTTTGTCGGGCGGCATCACCGAAGCCGTGTCGGTAGAAGCGGGCGACAACGTCACCCTGCGCGTGCAAGGCATGGGCAGCACCAGCATCCGTTTTGTTTGAACACGGTCACCATCCAACCCCAATAACTTGTCTGGAGAATTCCTATGCCATTTGCACAGATCTACATGATTGAAGGCCGCACCGAAGAACAGAAACGCGCCGTGATCGAAAAAGTCAGCGCCGCACTGGTCGAAGCCACCGGCGCCCCCCTTGCCAACGTGCGCGTCTGGATTCAGGACGTGCCCAAGGAAAACTGGGGCATTGCGGGGGTTAGCGCGAAGGACTTAGGGCGCTGAGTTTTTAAGGAAAATCGGGCTGTAGCGCTCGTCATTATTGCGTGAGCGGCTATTTAAAGTAGAGCGACTGGCAATGACGCCGATGCCACCGAGTAGGGTAGCATCGGTCTGGCGCTTGGCTGTTCGCACAATTGCTCTGTCCGTAGGTCAAAACGACCTCGCTACTAGCTGAGCACTTTGAATTGGTCTGGATGAGCCCCACTGCTCTTCTCGAAGCTGGCATCAGCCCATGTCTTTGTCTCGGCAGTCGAGAACTTGCTTGTGAGCCAACCATAGTCATAATCGAAGGACCCGCTCTCTTCAATCCACTGCCGTGTCATCTCGTAAGTAGACACCCACATAAAGAAGTCGTCAACGAGACGCTGAAGCGCCACCTCACTCTTTCCGGGCAGGAGTCGGGGATAAACATCAAGATCCGCCCTATTCAAAAAGAGCGCTTGGTGTTCATTGAATAAGGTAATGGCTACTTGTTCCGAAATAGGCTGTCTATATGTAGTCATGCACATCCCTGGCCAGCAAAAGAAGTGAGGTGCGTCGAGTTTGTCGCGCTGGAAACGAATGAACTTGGCCAAAAGAACACGTATTGGAAAGTTGCCTTCTTGGAACTCAAAAGTACGATCCTCTTCAACCAATGCCTTCCAGCTAGGTTCGTGGTCTGCCCATCCCACCACAGTCGTTGCTATTTCCCTAGGACCAGGACTTAACAAGGCTGAGCTTAGTATTTCGCTTACATGCCAATATTCATCTGCGCTGTACTTCTGTATGGAACGTTTGAATTCGTAACCTTTATCTTTTGCAATACCGCACAGAAACAGAAAACGCCATGCGGGGTCGGTTGACCAAATTAGCGCCGATGGGTCGGTCATCGGCAGTAGCAATCCCTCGGAGGGTGAAAGTGCGAGGTCGCATATAAGTAAGAACAGGCCAACAATCGGATCGTCGGCCGTCGCGGGCCACTCTTCCTCTGCTTGCGTTAGAAAGACACTGAAGGCATGACCGTATACCCCGCTTAACATTCCCTTCGATCGAATCTCGTCCCATGACAGTTTTCCCCCTGACGCACCGTAAAGATATTGCAGTTGTGAGAAGCAAGCCTGCCCCTCAAAGATGTGTTTGGCACCAAGTGGCGGAACTTCGATAGGAGAACCTTTATAAAATCCTTGTTGACTGCTCAAGCGCAACTGAGTCATCGCATCCTCCCAATCTCGCGGGTGAGGCAGCACCTCGTAGTTTGGGTCAAGCGTGGCGGCAATCAGCCAACTTGTTGCGCCGATGGCCATCTGGTACGAATGTCCAACACTCAAGAAATAGGGATTCGTTGACACTTGTTCGACGAGTTCCCCTGGGCTAATCACGAGCTTGCGGAAAAACTCAAGATCGTTCCAGTTATTAAGGACACGATTCAGATCTTCGTCCTTAGCACCTTCGTCGAGAATCTGCTCCGCTAGCTGAACAAGTGGTTTTATGGCCCCGTGCCGAGTTAACACTTGGTTAAGACTTTGTCGGTTCATATGCGCGTGAGCTGGCTGCAAGAAACTCAGCATCAAGCCGGAGGTTGTGCCGACGTGTTGCCACCAGTGAATGGTTTCATGCAGGTACGTGGAAGCCGCATGGGCGGCTTCCCATGAACCTACATTCCGGAAGTCGATGCCACTACCGCTTTCCTCAAGAATACGATGGAGGTCTGGCCGCAGTCGGACAACGAAATCCAAGGTGTTGTATGAACCGCGCGCATCAAGGTTTCCGCCATGGTCGCTGGCGAGCTCCGCTATTTCAGCATTGGAATCTAACAATGCCTTATCGAGTTTCAATTTGACCTCTCCATATTCGTTTGACAAGCAGCGAACATTATGCGATCGCGCCGACCTTCTCCAGCAGCAAGGGCTTCACCAGATCCAGCCAGTTATCAATGCGTTCGTCCGTGTGCATGCTCTGGGTGCGCTGATCGATCACCAGCCCGACGAAGCGTCCGTTAACGATGGCGGCGGATTGCTCGAAGGTATAGCCCTCGGTGCTCCAGCTGCCGACAAGCTCGGCGCCATAGCCTTTGAAGACTTCATAAAGCCGGATGAGCGAACTCGCAAAGCGCTCGGGGTAGCGTTCCTGGGCGCCCAGGCCGAACAGGGCGATGCGCTTGCCGGAGAAGTCCGGCTTATCCAGTTGCGCGAGAAACTCGGCCCAATTGGTCTCCAGGCAGCCGGTGCCGCGCCCCGGGATTTCCTCGACGCCATAGCTCGGCGTCCCCAGAATCAGCGCGTCGTACTGGAGCATTTCGGCGGGCGTGATGCGATTGACGTTCAAGGGTTTGCTGGCGATGTCGTCGCCCAGCTTCTTCTGGATTTTCTTGGCAATCAACCGGGTGGTGCCGGTTTCGGTACCGAAAAATACGCCGATTTTGTTCATGGTGGGACCGATCATTTGCAGTATCTGGAGTTACGCAATTCTTGCGCCAACGCCGCACCGGGAAACTCACCCACGAAAATGATATGAAATGCAGGCAAGGATCCGACTGTGTATGATTAAATCCTACTCATCTTAAGGAATGTCTGTTATGCGCACAACCCAACAATTCAGCATCACCCTGCCCACCGAGATGGCGGGCCTGGTGAAGTCCAAGGTGGCTTGCGGCGAATATGCGACCGAGAGCGAAGTGATCCGGGACGGCTTGCGCGCATTGATGGCGCGCGACCGTGCCATGGAACACTGGTTGCAGAATCAGGTTGCTCCCGCCTATGACGCGCTGAAAGCCGACCCTTCAAGGGCCGTTTCCATCGCCGAAGTCCGCGCCAAACTTGCCCGCGTTCATAAAGCCGCCTCCACCAAAGTGTGATGGCGTATCACGTCGTCTTTTCTCCCGAGGCGCTGGATCAGCTTGAGGCGCTTTATCGTTACCTCGCGGTAGCGGCATCCCCCGATATTGCAGCGCGTTACACCGATGCCATCGTCACGTATTGCGAGGGCTTGCAGACTTCGCCGCTGCGGGGAACCCGTCGTGACGAGATCCGCCCTGGCCTGCGCATCACCAACTACAAAGGGCGCGCCGTCATCGCTTTTGACGTGAGCGCTGAGTTGGTTTCCATCATTGGCGTGTTCTACGGTGGTCAGGACTACGCGACAGTCTTGGGCTCCCCGGACTCGGATATCACCCAATAAAAGTACGCGTCAGCATGAACAAAATGACCTACAAGGGCTACACGGCTCAAATGGAATTTGATGGGGTAGACAAAATCATTGTGGGCCGCGTGATCGACATTGACGACATCATTACGTTTCACGGTGCATCGATTGTTGAGTTTGAGACGGCGATGCAAACGGCGGTGGATGGCTATATTTATGCTTGTGAGCAACTGGGCCAAGCTGCCGAAAAACCAGCCAGTGGCCGCTTGATGTTGCGCATTGATCCCGCCGTTCATGCTGCCGCAGCCAAAGCCAGCGCACGCAGCGGCCAAAGCCTGAACAAATGGGCTGAAAAAGCGTTGAACCAAGCCGCGCACACCAGATAGGGTTCAGGCACTGGGTCCGTTGCCGTTGTAGATCAGCTTCCCCGCCTGCAGCGTGAGCTATTTCCATTTTGGAAATAGCTGCCTCCGGCATTAGTTCTCCAGAGTCGACGATGTTCGTCACCAGCAGCATCGGCTCTGCGGGCTGAAACGCACTACCAGAACCCGCTATTCGTCAATATTAAGTTTGTAAATCGAAACCTGTGGTTTCAAAATGCAAACATGAATAGCCGCCCCAGCTTCTTTCGCACCGCCAGCGGCAATGAAATCGGCCTCCAGCCCCCGTCATCATTGCGTTATCAGCTATTAAAAGTGAAGCAGCCGGCGCTAGCGTCGGTGTTTGCGAGCCCGTGGTGGCTTCCTGCACGTTCGATCAAAAAGTCAGGCACTGCACCAAGGTAAGGGCTAGGGAACGTGCGCAGGTAAGCCAGCCTACATTCCCAACGATTTCATGAGCTCCTCGTGGTCAACGATCTCTGCCGCTGGCGAACTGGCCTTCAGTTCGGCATGGGTCTGGGCGATCAACTCGTCCGGGTTGGTCACTTCGTTGACCTCAAAGTCATGCAGCTTGATGAACTCGGTGCGATCGATCGCCAGCTCAAGGTAAAAAATGTTGTTTTTGCCGGTGTAGAAGGTCACGCGCCGCGCTTCCGGCTTGTCCAGGTGGGTGTCCACACTCAAGGCCACCTGTTTGTTGAGCACCAGCATCTTGGGCTGGTTCTGGGTGATGTGGGTTTGCAGTTCACGCCGCACCTTGCCGGTGAAATCGCCCACGATCTGGTTCATCAGTTCGCCCATGATGTTCGCCACTTCGTCCGAGGTGTGGGACGTGGCCAGTTCGCTCTTGGGCATGCCCATGTTGAGCATGTAGCTCTCGTAGAGCTCCATGGCGGTTTGCGCCGAGAAATTGATGACCACCAGGCCAGAAAAACCGCCGTCAAACAGCACAAAGCAGCCAATGTCCGGTTTCAGGCAGGTTTTGGTGATGCGCTGAACCATGCCGGAATAGTGAATCTGGCATTGGGTCGCCACGTTCAGCACGCGGGTGACCGAATTGCACAGGCTGGTCAGCAGGTCTTCGGTGCCGTACACCACGGCGGATTCTTGTCCCTTGTTGGCCATGTCAAATCTCTCTAATGAAAGCAGGGACTGTACAACACCCTCTCTTGGGCTATCAGCGGCCGCGCTGGCGTCTGAAATTGAAGGCGGCCAGTTGTTATGTCCATGTCAACTCAGTCTGGATTTCGGCACAGCCCCACCTCACTCTGCCCCCTGCGCCAGCACGGGCTGGCGGCTTCGCGGTCGGGGCGCGGGATGCCATCGTCGTTGATCTGCGCCACGCGGGTATCGAAACTGCGCACGCCCTGTTTGTCCAACTGCAGGCGCAGCACCCAGCCGACGCGCTGATTCGCGTTGTCGGTTTCCTTCATCACAAAATTGCCGACGCTGTAGATGATGGGCTTGCCTTGGTAGTGCGCAATCTCTTGGGTGACATGCGGGTGGCCGCCAATCACCGCATCGGCGCCGGCGTCGATCATGGTCCGGGCCAGTTGGCGCTGGCGGGCGTTTGATGTCAGTTCGTTTTCCCAGCCCCAGTGCATGACGGGGATCACCAGATCCGCCCCGTAAACGGTGCGCGCTTTCCGGATGTCCGCCACGACCTGTTCATCTTCACTCCAGGCGACGCCGGGTGCGTTGTAGTCGGCTTCAAAACTGCGGGGCATGAATTCGCTGTAGCCCAGCAGTGCAATACGAATTCCTTTGCGTTCGATGATGAGCGGCTTGTGGGCTTCTGGGAGATTATGGCCGCCGCCAAAGAAGCCAAGCTCAGCCTGTTTCAAAAAGCCGAGCATTTGCGCAAAGGCTGGACGGCCGAAATCTCCTGAATGGTTGTTGGCCAGCGCCAGCGCATCAAAGTGCCGCTTCAGGACCGGCAGCGCGCGGGGATGCGCACGGAAAGTAAAGTTTTTGTCACCCGCTGAGCCGGTCGTAGCAATCACGCATTCCAGGTTGCCAACACGAATATCTGCGTCACGAAAAACGGAAGCAAAGCCAGCAAAGGGATCTTCGCCACGGCGGATCATCTCGCCCGCAGCATCGTCGAGCACGATATCGCCGGCAAAGACCAGGCTGACCGGGGTGGCGACGTCAGCGGCAAAAGCCAGCGGACACCAGATCAGGATCAGGGCGCTGATCAAACGACACAAACCAGTTTTCAAGGCTCGACTCCTTCCAGCGTGCAGCTGTAGATCAGCTCGCGCTCCGCCGGGCCGGCATAAAGATGTTGCTCGCCGGTGAGCACAGAGGGTGTTGCCGTGACTCTGAAGGGCGGCAGGTATTTGGTCTCCTGAATCAGCAGCGGCTGGCGACGGGCATCCAGGTAGGTGTAGAGCTTGATGTAATCCACATGCGCCGCGTCCCCCACCATGACCGCCTTGAAGCGAAAGCGGCCACCAATCTCCATTGAGGCAACCGGATAAGGGTCTGTCACGGGACTGGCTTCAATTGTCTGGGTGCTGCCGGCATAGGTCACATGGCACCGCAAAAGCGGCGCGGCGAAAACAGTGCTATTGAGCAAGAGACCCGCAAGTGCGAGGGTTGCCAAGTGGCGAAGGCGTAGGTGATCCATGGCGCGTATTCTGCATGATCCATAGGCCATCAAGCCTCGGTCGTCGGGGCGTCAACCCTCGGTCACAAACACCCGCGCCTTGCGCGGCGTCAGCACCAGGGTTTCGCCCGTTTGCAAATCGAGTTCCTGAAACAGTTGTGCCGGAAGATGCGCTTCAATGATGTCGCCGTTGCCTGCGGAGGCATCCAGCGGCAGCAACTCCAGCCGCGCAATCGGCCCCACCACAATGGCGCGGGTCAGTTTGGCGACGATGCCGCGCGGTTGCTCGGCCGCACTCAAGCCGGGGGTGTAGCGCTGCACCGTCAGATCGTGCGGGCGCACATAGGCAAAGGCGTTGGCATCCTGCGCATCGCCATGCTCGGGCGTGGCCAGCCGCAGGCCGTGCTGGTCGCCGCCGATCAGCATTTCGCCTTCATGCGCGCGGCCGTGGAACAGATTCACGTCGCCCAAAAAGCCATAGACAAACGGGCTGGCCGGATGGTCCCAGACGTCCTGCGGTGAGCCCACTTGCTCGACCTGACCGGCGTTCATCACTACCACGCGGTCGGCCACTTCCAGTGCTTCTTCCTGGTCATGGGTGACAAAGATGCTGGTGACATGCAGATCGTCGTGCAGGCGACGCAACCAGCGGCGCAGCTCCTTGCGCACCTTGGCATCGAGCGCGCCAAAGGGTTCGTCCAGCAGCAGCACCTTGGGCTCCACCGCCAGGGCGCGCGCCAACGCGATGCGCTGGCGTTGGCCGCCGGACAGTTGTGCCGGGTAGCGGTCGGACAGCCAGTCCAGTTGCACCAGGCCCAGCAACTCATGCACTTTTTGCTTGATGACGGATTCCGAAGGCCGGCTGGCGCGTGGTTTCATGCGCAGGCCAAAGGCGACGTTGTCGAACACGCTCATGTGGCGAAACAGGGCGTAGTGCTGAAACACAAAACCGACGTTGCGCTCGCGCACGTCCACGTCGGTGGTGTCTTCGCCGCTGAACAGAATGCTGCCGGTGTCGGCCGTTTCCAGGCCGGCGATGATGCGCAGCAGGGTGGTCTTGCCGCAGCCGGACGGTCCCAGCAGCGCGACCAGTTCACCCGAGTTGATGTCCAGCGACACATCCCGCAGGGCGTGGAAGTTGCCAAAGTCTTTGCTGACGTTGCGAATTTCGATGCTCATATTTTTCTCAATCAGTTCGGTTCAGTTCAGACCACGGGTCGTTCCGGCGGCAAGTCGGCGGCGGCTTTTTGTTCGCGTTCAAACTGCCACTCCACGCCCGACTTGATCAGCAGCGTGACGACCGCCAGCAGCGCCAGCAGCGAGGCCACGGCAAAGGCGGCGACCGACTGGTATTCGTTGTACAAAATCTCGACATGCAGCGGCATGGTGTTGGTCTGGCCCCGGATGTGGCCCGACACCACCGACACCGCGCCGAACTCGCCCATGGCGCGGGCATTGCACAAAATCACGCCGTAGATCAAACCCCACTTGATGTTGGGCAGCGTCACATGCCAGAAGGTCTGCCAGCCGGTGGCGCCCAGCACCATCGCCGCCTGCTCTTCTTCCGTGCCCTGCGCCTGCATCAGCGGGATCAATTCGCGGGCGATGAAGGGGAAGGTGACAAACACCGTGGCCAGCACGATGCCCGGCACGGCAAACACGATTTTGATGTCGTGCGCCTGCAGCCACGGGCCAAACCAGCCATGGGCACCAAACATCAGCACGTAAACCAAGCCCGCCACCACCGGCGACACCGAGAACGGCAGGTCCACCAGCGTGATTAAAAATGCCTTGCCGCGGAATTCAAACTTGGCAATCGCCCAGGCCGCCGCCACGCCGAACACCAGGTTCAAGGGCACGGCAATGGCGGCGGTGATCAGGGTCAGGCGGATGGCGGTCCAGGCATCGGGCTCCTGCAGCGCTTCCAGATAGGCGCCAACGCCCTTGCGCAGCGCCTCGGTGAACACGGCCGCCAGCGGCAGTACCAAAAACAAAAAGATAAAGCCGAGCGCGATGCCGATCAGCGACCAGCGCACCCAGGTCGGTTCGGTGGTGCCGGCTTGTGCCCGTCTGACGGTTCTTGCACTCATGATGCGGCTCCTGAGCGGCGGCGTTGCCAGGCTTGCAGCGCGTTGATGACCAACAACAAGATGAACGAGAAGCCGAGCATCACCACCGCCACGGCGGTGGCGCCGGCGTAGTCGTATTGCTCCAGCTTGCCGATGATGATGAGAGGGGTGATTTCCGAGACCATCGGCATGTTGCCGGCGATGAAAATGACCGAGCCGTATTCACCAATCGCGCGCGCAAAGGCCATGGCAAAACCGGTCAGCAGCGCCGGTGCGATGGTCGGAAAAATGACGTGGCGAAAGGTCTGCCAGCGCGTGGCGCCGAGGCAGGTGGCGGCTTCTTCCAGTTCTTTTTCGCAGTCCTCCAGCACCGGCTGCACGGTGCGCACCACAAACGGCAGGCCAATGAAGATCAGCGCAATCACGATGCCGTTGCGGTTGAACGCCAGCTGGATGCCATAGGGCGCCAGCACTTGGCCGACCCAGCCGTTGTCCGCCAGCAGCGCGGTGAGCGCGATGCCGGCCACGGCGGTGGGCAGTGCAAACGGCAGGTCCACCAGCGCGTCAATGATTTTCTTGCCGGGAAATTGGTAGCGCACCAGCACCCAGGCCACCAGCAGGCCAAACACCACGTTGACCAGCGCCGCAATGAAGGAGGCGCCAAAGGTCAGCTGGTACGAGGCGACGACGCGCGGGCTGGCGACGGCTGTCCAGAACTGTTCCCAGGTCAGCGTGAAGGTCTTGAACACCAGCGCCGAGAGCGGAATCAGCACGATCAGGCTCAGGTACAGCACGGTGTAACCGAGCGTCAAGTTGAAGCCCGGCAAAACGCGTCGGCTGGGCCGCTTGCGCACCGGCTGATCTGCCGCAGACCGCGGCGAGGAAAGAATAGCCGCCGTCATTTACTTGACCGTGTAGAGCTTGTCGAACTGACCGCCGTCGTTGAAGTGCACTTTTTGCGCCTCGGCCAGCGAACCAAAATACTGGTTGACTGTGAAGAACTGGATCGGCTTGAACGTTGCGGCATATTTTTTCAGCACGGACGGGGCGCGCGGACGCAGCCCATGCTGCGCGGCAATCTCCTGCGCTTCGTCCGAATACAGGTAATTCAGATAGGCCTTGGCCAGTTCGCCCGTGCCCTTTTTCGCCACGGTGCGCTCCACCACCGCCACCGGGTTCTCGGCCACGATGCTGACCGAAGGGTGCACGGCATCGACCTTACCGGCGCCAAATTCGCGGTCAACCGACACCACTTCGGACTCAAACGTCACCAGCACGTCGCCGATGTTGCGTTGCAGGAAGATGGTGGTGGCATCGCGCCCGCCCTTGGCCAGCACCGGCACGTTCTTGTAGAGCTTGCCGACAAACTCGGCGGCTTGCGCGTCGGTGCCGCCTTTGTGGCGCACGTAGCCCCAGGCTGCGAGGTAGGCCATGCGGCCGTTGCCGCCGGTTTTGGGGTTGACCACAATCACTTTGACGCCCGGTTTGACCAGATCGTCCCAGTCCTTGATGCCCTTGGGGTTGCCGTTGCGCACCAGAAACAACATGGTGGAGGAGGTCGGCGAGGCGTTGCCGGGAAAGCGCTTGGCCCAGTCCTTGGCCACCACGCCGGTGCTGGCCAGAAAATCAATGTCGGTGGTGGTGTTCATGGTCACCACATCGGCGTCCAGCCCGTCGTTGACCGCGCGTGCCTGGGCGCTGGAGCCGCCATGGGCCTGGTCGATCTTGACGTCTTTGCCCGTGGTCTTTTTGTAGTGCGCCACGAACGCGCCGTTGTAGTCCTTGTAGAACTCGCGCGCCACGTCATAGGAAGCGTTCAGCAGCGTGGTTTGCGCTGCTACTAAATTAGTAGCTGTCAGCGCAATGCTGACGAGGGCTAGAGTCAATTTTTGTTTAAATTTCATACAGATTCCAAGAGGGAGGTTGAAGAGGGTGGAGGGGCGAACGCGGCGGTGGCCGAATAGCTGTCGCCGGTCAGCGACTGCAGCAGCGCCAGCCCGAGCGGCCAGGCGCCGAAACCGGCCTTGATGTTGATATGGCCGGCTTTTTGCAACCGCACAAATTCGCTGCCCCAAGCCCGGGCATAGGCGCCGGCGGTGCGCACTGGGCAATAGGGGTCGTTGCTGCTGGCCACGATGATGCTGCGGTAGGGCAGCGGCTGGTACGGCACCGGGGCAAAGTCGGCCAAAATGCTGCGGCGCTCCGGGTCGGCCGGGGCCACCAGCAACGCGCCTTGGATGCGGGCGGCCGCTTCCGGTGGCAAATGGGTGGTGGCAATGCAGCCCAGGCTGTGCGCCGCGATCACCACCGGGCCGGGTTGTTCGAGGATGGTGCGGCAAATGGAGGCGACCCAGGCGCTGCGCGAGGGCGTGGTCCAGTCGTCCTGCTGCACCCGCACCGCGCCGGGCAACTCCGCCGCCCACAGGATTTGCCAGTGGCCGGGGCCAGAATCACGCCAGCCGGGAACGATGATGATGCTGACCATGGGAGGGTTTAGAAGGTATGTTGAGTGGTCGGGCAGGGTTCTTGCGGATTGTGGGCGGACACCGTTAAAACTCAAACGACTTATTTCCCATTTGTTTATCGCAAAATAGACATAACGATTTTTGCGATCATTACTCCATGATTTCTGCTACCGCGGCGCTGCCCGCTTCTGTTCTCGTTGTTTGCCTGTGTGCCGAGTGGTGCGGCGTCTGTCGCGACTACCGCGAGCGCTTTGAGCAGGTGCAGGCCAAATTCCCGCAAGCGCAATTTCTCTGGATCGATGTGGAAGATGAGGCCGACCTGCTCGACCCGCTGGACGTGGACGACTTTCCCACGCTGCTGCTGACCGTGGGCGATGCGCCCCGCTTTTTTGGCCCGGTGACGCCGCAGCTGGAAATGCTGGAGCGCATGGTCCGTGCGCAGATTGAGCACCCGCAGGCGCCGGCGCTGGCCGACCCGGCTGTTAAAGCGCTGGTGGCCAGAATTCGGGCCGAAAAACAGATTTCGTAGCCACTCAGGCAAGAGGTGAGCACCGCTACCCACGGTGGGCCGTCACCCCATTACGCTTGAATCCATTGAACCTGACTGAGCAGTCAGTAAGTTAGCGCATGATGGCCGGTGCTGGACTCAGGCGGTCAGGTGTTTAACCAAGCTGCTGGGCCACCCGCTCACTGTATTTCGGTGGCTTCAACAGGGTGCATTCATTGCAGGAATGCATCTGGCGGATCACCTGGAATGGTTCAAGAATGGTTGGGAGTTGAAAATAATTAGGTTCATTTACCGCGAGGTGGCGGCCTTGCGTCTGTCAGTGTTCGTCATGGCGGTCTCGTTCGCGTTGTGCCTGAGTGGCGGCGCACAGGCGTTGAACGCCGTCAGCCCGGCGCAAAAGCAGACACTGGTGGTCGGCAGTGAACAAAACTATCCGCCGTTTGCGACCGGCATGACCGATGCCACGGCCGGTGGCTTTTCGGTTGATTTATGGAAAGCGGTGGCGGCAGAGGAAGGCTTGGACTACACCTTTCGTGTGCGACCCTTCCATCAACTTATCCAAGAATTCAAAGAAGGCAAGATCGATGTCTTGATCAATCTGGCGCAATCGGATGAGCGCCGCCAGTTTGCCGGTTTCACGGTTCCCCACGTCATTGTGCACGGCGCCATCTTCGTCCGCCAAGGTCAGTCCAGCATCCGTTCGGAAAGCGATCTGGCCGGGAAATCCATCATCGTGATGAACGCCGATCTGGCGCACGACTACGCCGTCAGCAAAGGCTGGGGCAAACAACTGGTGCTGGTGAATTCATCGGCCGAAGGCTTACGTTTACTCGCCACGGGCCAGCACGATGCCATGTTGCTGAGCGAGTTGTCCGGACTGCAGACCGTGCAGGCCTTGGGATTGGTCAATATCGAAGCGCTGAAGGTAAAAGCCGACTTTGTGCAGAAATTCGCGTTTGCCGTTCATAGCGGGCAGTCCGAGTTGTTGGGCCAGCTCAACGAAGGGCTGGCGCTGACCAAGTCGAACGGGACCTACACCGCGCTGTACGACAAATGGTTTGGCATTTATGAAGTGAAAGAAGTCGGCCTGCGTGACTTGCTGAAGTACCTCATCCCCCTGGTGGTGGTTTTTCTTGTGATTGCCCGCTACTTCTTTTATCGGCAGCAAGTGGAGCGCAAACAGGCGAGAGACCTGCAGCGCCAGGGCGACATCAGGCTGCAGGCCACGTTCGATGCGATTCCCGATTTGCTGTTCGAGCTCAGCCTGGACGGCCGGTACTGTGACTACCATTCTCCGCGCACCGACTTGCTGGCCGCGCCGCCGCAAGACCTGCAGGGCAAGCTGGTGGCCGACGTCCTCCCGTCCGCCGCAGCGGCGACGGTGCTGTCGGCACTCCAGGAGGCGAATGAGAACGGCCGCTCCAATGGCCGGCAGTTTGAACTGCCTCTGCCGCAAGGTCGCCTCTGGTTTGAGTTGTCAGTCGCCCGCAAAGCCTCGCTAGCGGGGGAAGAGGCCCGGTTTATTGTTCTGTCGCGCGAAATCACCGAGCGCAAGCAAACCGAAGCCGAACTCCGCATTGCCGCCACCGCCTTTGAGTTGCAGGAGGGCATGTTTGTGGCCGATGCGGCGTGGGCGATCCTGCGTGTCAATCGAACCTTCAGCGACGTCACCGGCTATAGCGCCGAAGAAGCCGTGGGTCAGCGGCCCCACAGCCTGCTCGGGTCGGCTGACCTGGAAGACGCTTTTGATGACAGCATGGCCGAATGCGTCGAACATATCGGAACGTGGCAGGGCGAAATCTGGAGCCGCCGCAAGGACGGCGAGGTGTTTCCCGCCTGGCTGGGCATCACGTCGGTCAAGGCGGACGATGGCGCCATCACCCACTTTGTCGCCACGCTGACCGACATTACCTTGCGCAAGGCCGCGGAAGATGAGATCAAGAGCCTGGCTTTTTATGACCCGCTGACGGGCTTGCCCAACCGGCGGCTCCTGATGAACCGGCTGGAACAGGCCCTAGTGGGGACCACCCGTTTCCATCGCAAAGGGGCGCTGCTGTTCGTTGATCTTGATGATTTCAAGACGCTGAACGATACGCTCGGGCACGACAAAGGCGACCTGCTGCTGCAGCAAGTCGCCAAGCGCTTGACCTCCTGCATCCGCGAAGGCGACACCGTGGCGCGTCTGGGTGGCGACGAATTCGTGGTCATGCTGGAGGATCTGAGCGCTAACTCGCTGGAAGCTGCCCAGCAGGCCGAAACCGTCGGCAGCAAAATTTTGGTGGCGCTCAACCAGCCGTACCAGCTCGCCCGCTTTTCGCATCACAGCACGCCCAGCATCGGCGTCACCTTGTTGGGCGAACAACAGGAAGCGGTTGATGAGCCGCTCAAACGGGCCGATCTGGCCATGTACCAGGCCAAGGCCGCAGGCCGCAACACGCTGCGCTTTTTTGACCCGCAAATGCAGGCGGTGGTCTCGGCCCGGGCTGAACTGGAAACGAGTTTGCGCCAGGCCACGCTGGCGAAAGATCAGTTCGTCCTGTACTACCAGGCCCAGGTGACGGGTGAAGGCAAGCTCACTGGGGCCGAAGCCCTGCTCCGGTGGAAACATCCCCAGCGCGGCATGGTGTCGCCGGCCGAATTCATTCCCCTGGCCGAGGAGACCGGCGTGATCCTTCAACTGGGCCATTGGGTGCTGGAAACGGCGTGCTGCCAATTGGCCCTCTGGTCAAGCCGGGCGGAGATGGCGCATCTCACCATCGCGGTCAATGTCAGTGCCCGGCAGTTTCATCAGCGCGATTTTGTCGATCAGGTGCTGGCCGTGCTGGCGCGCACCGGGAGTAACCCGCAAAGGCTGAAGCTGGAATTGACCGAGAGCTTGTTGATCTCCAACGTGGAAGACGTCATTGCCAAGATGACCGCCTTGAAGGCGCAAGGCGTTGGCTTCTCGCTGGACGACTTTGGCACCGGCTATTCATCGCTCTCCTACCTGAAACGGCTGCCGCTGGATCAACTGAAGATTGACCAGGGTTTTGTCAGAGATATTCTGGTGGACCCGAATGATGCCGCGATTGCCAAGATGGTGGTGGCCCTGGCCGGAAGTTTAGGGTTGGCGGTCATCGCTGAGGGGGTGGAAACCGAGGCACAACGAGACTTCCTCGCTGACCAGGGCTGCCATGCCTATCAGGGCTACCTGTTTAGCCGCCCCTTGCCGCTGGAAGCGTTCGAGGCGTTTGCACTGAATTTTGACTTGAATTCGATGACGGCCGCCTGCTGCTAGCCGGACGCTTCCAGTGACTGCACCCAAAAAGTGGATTTCCCCGCGCGCTTGGCCTCGTACATCGCTGTGTCGGCGGCATTGACAAACTGGTCCGGCGAAACGGCAGTCCCCGCTATGTGCAAGGCAATTCCAATGCTGGCGCTGATCTGTACCGAAGCCACGCCAATCTGGACGGGCATGGCAATACTCGCCAGCAGCTTTTCAGCCACCCCGATGGCGGCGGCGCGCCCACCGGAGAGTCCCTCCAGCAACACGGTAAATTCATCGCCGGCCAACCTGGCCACGGCATCGGTTTGCCGCACGCAGTACGACAGTCTGCGGGCAATCTCACGGAGCAAACTATCCCCTGCTTCATGCCCCCAGGTGTCGTTGACCGCTTTAAAACCATCCAGATCCAGAAATAACAAAGCGGCTGCGGCGCCGTTTCGATTCGATCGGGCAATTGCCAGCGGCAGCATTTCGAACAAGGCCCGCCGGTTCGCAAGCCCGGTCAGCGCATCGTGCCTGGCTTCATGCTCTCTTGTTTCCTCATGGAGTTTGCGTTCTGTGATGTCGTGCAGGAAGGCGCTGAAAACTTTTTTCCCGTCCAGGTCGAGCGCCCGGACTCGCACCTCCACTTGCAGCGTGCTGCCATCCCGGCGCATGGCGGTCAGTTCCAGTCGCTGGTTCAACATCTTGGACTCGCCAGAGCTTAGGTAGCGCTTCATGCCCGCACGGTGCGCCTCGCGCAGGTGGGGCGGAATGATCAATTCATCCAGGTGGCGTCCAACCGCTTCTTCCGCGGTCCAGCCAAAGGTATCTTGCGCCTGGCGGTTCCAGTCGTTGACCAAACCGGCCTCATCCATACAGACATAAGCGTCGTTGGCGTTCTCAATGACCGCGCTGAGTTCGGCCTCGCGTTTGATCAGGGCCTGCTGGTAGCTGACCTGTTGCGCCATGCTGTAAGACAACATTTCGTTGGCGGTACGCAGTTCGCGCGTGCGTTCCTCGACGCGTTTGCCGAGGTCACGCCGCAGGGCGGCCAGGGATGCTTCCGCCTCCTTGCGTGCATGAATATCTTGAATGAAGGAAATAAAGTATTCCAGTTCACCATTCGGACTTAGTTGTTTGGTGACACTGAGATTGATCCACACCGTTTCCCCGTTTTTTCGCAAATACCGTTTTTCGAGTTGGTAGCGGTCAATCTCACCCGACACCAGTTGCTGCAGCAGACGCAGGTCCAATGCCAGGTCCTCCGGGTGCGTGATGTCTTGAAAAGTCAGGCCAGCCAACTCCTCCTGGCTGTAGCCCACTATTTCGCACAGGGCTTCATTGACGCTGATCCAGCCACCCTCCGGCGCCACGATGGCGATGCCGAGTGCGGCTCGTTCAAAGATGGATCGAAAACGCGCTTCACTTTGTTCAATGGCCGTCTGGGCGTGATCTATCTGGCGGCGGGCGAGCAGGACGGCCTCCCGTTGCTGAATTTCTTTACTGACCAGGTCGGCCAGATCAATCAGCGTATCGATCTCATCCTGCATCAAGATTCGCGGCTTTGAATCGATGGCGCACAGGGTGCCGAGTGCTTTACCTTCACGGGTAAAAATGGGTGCGCCGGCATAAAACCGGATGTTCGGGTCGCCGGTGACCAGTGGGTTGTCTACAAAACGCGCGTCTTGGGTGGCGTCGCCGACGATCATCGGACCGCCCTGCAAAATGGTGTGGGCGCAGAAGGCAAATTCACGCGGGGTTTCGAGCGCGTTCAACCCAACCTGCGATTTGAACCATTGACGGTTTGAATCCACCAGGGAGACCAGTGCAATCGGCACACGCAGGGTGCGTGCCACCAGCCGGGTGATGCGGTCAAAAGACGGCTCGGCTGGCGTGTCCAGCAAGTTAAGGGCGTGCAGGAGCGCAATACGCTCAGTCTCATTAGAGGGGAGTGCCGCTGCAGCCATTGATTTCCTTTGATATTTTTCTTGTCTGGATGTTGATTTTAAAGCTGTCGATGACGTAGACAAGTCAGCGGCTTTGAATGGCCTTGCAGCACCATGCCCGATGAATAGGAGTCCGAAAAGCCTGACTGTCAGCTGACGCCGAGCAGGAATATCACTGCCAAATGTAGGACAAGGAATGTAACATTGGGGTTACATCAGCAGCAACACCATCCTGGCGGATGAAGCGTGGACCGGGTTCAATATTGGACCGGTCGGGCGGTACCAGGGAAAAGAAAATAATGAATTTCATCCGTATCTGTCTGTTCATTTTCGCGCTTGCAAGCTTGCCGGCGAATTCCTCAGTCGTAAAGAATCAGCCACAGACCGTTGGCAATGCAATGGGGTTGAATCTGACCGCACAAGAGCAAGCCTGGCTTTCTGCGCACCCCGTCATTCATGTCGGCATGGACCCGGACTATGCCCCGTATGAATGGATCAACAAGAACGGCCAGTACGTCGGTATGGCCGTCGATTACATGCGCTTGCTGGAACAAAAACTGGGGGTGCGTTTTGAGATCGCGCGCGACAAGTCCTGGGCCGAAGCCGTCGAGATGGCCAAGCGTGGTGAGCTGGACATTCTGACCAGCATCGTCAAGACGCCGGAGCGCTCCAACTACTTCACGTTTACCGAGCCGTACCGGGATACTCAAACGGTGATCATTGACAACGGGCAGGGTGACTTCATCGGTGATCTGGCGCACCTGGAGGGCAAGCGCGTGGCATTGGAAAAAGGTTACTTCACGCAGGAGTTGCTGGAAAAAGACCATCCGAAAATTCAGCTGCTACTCGCCAGCAATACGCTCGCGGCCTTGAGGCTGGTGATGGATGGCAAAGCGGATGCCCATGTCGGGGATGTTGGCAGCACCAACTACGCCATCAAAAAAAATGGTCTGCACGGTCTGCGTATTTCCGGTCAAACGGAGTACCAAAGCCAACATCGTTTTGCCGTTTCGAAAAAAAATGCAAACTTGGCCCTGATCGTCAGCAAAGCCATGGCGGCCATCCCCAAAGAAGAGTCCGACGCCATCTTCAGCCGATGGATGGGGCTGCGGATCGAGTCGGGCGTAGAAATCAAGACCGTGGGCAAGTATGGCGCGGGCTTGTCGCTGGTGTTTCTGCTCGTCGGCTACTGGGTCTATCGACTGCGACGTGAAATTGGCTATCGCAAGGCGGCCGAAATGCGGGAGCACGCCCGCAGCAATATTTTGGAAATGCTGGCCAATGGGGCCCCCTTGCCGAAAGTTCTGGAGGCCATCGTCCGAAGTGCCGAACAAGAAAATGCCGCCACACGGTGCAGCATTTTGTTGCTTGATGGTGAAGGAAAACACCTCGGTCAGGCGGTGGCCCCGAGCCTGCCTGATTTCTATAACGCCGCCATTGAGGGCGTCGAAATTGGCCAGGGGATCGGTTCCTGTGGCACGGCGGCCTTTACTGGTGAACGCGTCATCGCTGAAGACATTGCGACGCATCCCTATTGGGTGAACTACAAAGAACTTGCGGCCAGGGCTGGATTAGGCGCCTGTTGGTCGCAACCGATTCGCGCCGCATCAGGCCAGGTACTGGGCACCTTTGCCATCTATCACCCTGACGCGCACAGGCCCGCTGACGCTGACCTGGCCATGATCGAACAGTCGGCTCATCTGGCCAGCATTGCCATTGAGCGCAGCATGGATGCTAAAAAGCTGCGCGACAGCGAGGCGCACTTTCGCCTGCTCACCGAGGACGCCTCTGATGTGGTCTGGAAGGCCGACGCCGATCTTCGTATTTCCTATATCAGTCCCGTGGACGAGCGGCTGCGTGGCTACCGTCCCGACGAGGTCATTGGTCACCATGTGTTTGAAATGTTCACTGAAGAGGGGATTGCTGCCGTCAAGGAAATCATGCGACAGAGGCAGGAGGCTGAGCAGGGTGGCGCGCTGAACGGCGCTTCAACTTTTGAGGCCCAGCATCGCTGCAAGGATGGCCGCCTGTTATGGGCCGAAGTGCTCTCCAAGCCAGAGCGCGACGCCCACGGGGTGATTACCGGCTACCACGGTATCACCCGGGAAATCACCGAACGCAAGCAGATGCAAGATCAGGTGCGTCAGTTGGCGTTTTATGACTCCCTCACCAAACTACCAAACCGTCGGTTGCTCAACGACCGCCTGAACCAAGCCCTGACCGCCAGCAAGCGCAGTGACTGCTATGGCGCGGTGATGATCCTCGATCTGGATAATTTCAAATTGTTGAATGACACGCACGGGCACCTGGCGGGTGATTTGCTGCTGATTGAAGTGGCCAGCCGGTTGACCCATTGCGTGCGCGAGATGGATACCGTGGCGCGTTTTGGCGGCGATGAGTTTGTCGTGATGCTGAGCGATTTGGAGGCCGATAAGGCCGGCGCACTTTTGCAAGCCGGTATCGTCGCCGAAAAAATCAGGATCAGCTTGTTTGCGCCCTATGTGCTGACGCTCAGCCAAGCGACGAAGGCGGAGGCCACGGTCAACCATCGCTGCTCTGCCAGCATTGGGGTGGCAATTTTCAAGGGCATTGAAACCAGTCAGGATGACGTTCTCAGGCAGGCTGATACGGCCATGTACCAAGCCAAGGATGCGGGGCGCAATCTGGTTCGGTTTTACGAGTCGGGAACCTGAGTCCTTGCCAGGGTGATCGTGCGACGGGTACAGTCCCAAGCTTAAAAAACATCTCTACCTGGGTGCAAGCCATGAAAAATTTGTCCCAACTGTCTGTCGCTGTTGTCGCTGCTTTTTTATCGCTGAACGCTGGCGCACAGACCGCCGCTGACTTTAAGGTGCCACCAGAATCCAGCATGCCGGCCGGTCCCAGAGGCCTCGCCATTCAGGAAGGGAAAAAGCTTTTGACGGAGACGCACCAACGGCTACCAAAGAATGTAGGAAACGGTCTTAACTGCACCAACTGCCATCTCACCGGGGGAACCATTGCCAGCGCCTCTCCTTGGGTCGGCATCTGGGGCGTTTTTCCAGAATACCGTTCGCGTAGCGGCAAAATGATTTCCTTGCAGGAGCGGGTGAACGATTGCTTTGAGCGTTCGATGAACGGAAAAGCGTTGCCGTACAACTCGCCGGAGATGAACAACATCCTGGCCTACATGCAGTGGTTGTCGTCGGGTGTCCCCACGGGCGTGAACGTGAAAGGGCGCGGCTTTGGCGCCATCGACCAGAAGCTCAAGCCGGACGCCAGCCATGGCAAACAGGTGTACGCCACCAAATGTGCCAGCTGCCACGGCGTGGACGGCCTCGGGGTGAAGAATCCGGCCGGTGGCTATGCCTTCCCGCCGGTTTGGGGCAAGGCGTCGTTCAACGATGGTGCCGGGATGGCCCGCACCTTTACGGCCGCGGCCTTCGTCAAACACAATATGCCTTTAGGACAAGGCGGCACGCTGACCGACCAGGAGGCGGTGGATGTGGCGGAGTTCTTTACCCACCAGCCTCGGCCGGTCTATCCTGGTAAAGCCAAAGACTGGCCGAAAGGCGATAAGCCGAAGGATGCGCGTAGCTGAACGGCGTCAAGCGTTGTCAGCCAGATCAGCGCGGCCCCAGGATTCGACTCAGCATCTCCGCCGATGGCGCCCCCTTCATGCTTTTCAGGTAGCCGTCTTCGTCTTTATAAAGAATCGCGGGGGTGGCCGCAAAACCCAGTTGCTGCATCAACTGGGCATTGGCCTCAAGTTGTGCGCTGACCTTGGGTGCAATCTGCGCCAGCGGTTTCATGCCGCCGGTGCGTTGTTGTTGCTCGTGTTGGGTTAGTGCCGCCTGCGGGTCCGGGGCCGAGATCAGCGCGGCCGCTTTCCCGGGACTGGTCGGTGTGAGGATGGCCACCATGATGTGGCGCAGCTGTACCTTGCCGGCCTGGACCCAGGGCCGGGCATCGTTCCAGAACTTGTTGCAGTACGGGCAGTTCGGATCGGTGAAGGTGTAAACAATGCGCGGCGCATGCTTGGCCCCATCGGCAATCCAGGTGCTGCCTTCCAGTTGCTTCCAGGTTTTCGCGGTCATGGGTTTGTTCACCAGGCGGTTCAGCGGTTCCTCGCTCAACTCCACTCCTTTGCCGTCAATCATGGTGCCGATGATGGCTTGCTTGCCGTCCGGAGTGACGTAGATGGCCAGCGGTTGCTGCCGGATCAGGCCGGCGTAGCCGGTCAGTCCGCCAGGGGCTTCAAAAGTGCCCATCACCTCGACGCCCTGGGCTTCGAGGGCCTTGATCGGGGCCGGCCAGTCTTTGGCTTGAGCGCCCAGGGCGAGGCCGAGCGCGGCCAGTAAAACGGCAAGCTGGGTCGTTGGTTTTTTCATCATGGTCGTTATTCCTTGGTTAAGGGGTCGGTGCGCGTGCGCAATCGGTTTAATTTACTGGCCAGCGAGGCGGCCGACAGTTCACCCAGGTGGGTGTCGACCAGCTGTCCGCTGGCGTCGTAGAACAGTGTGGTGGGGAGGGCGGTCGAACCGATGGCGCGGCCCAAAGCGGTCCCCGGGTCAAGCAGGACGTTGGCCAGATTCAGCGGGCCGGCGCTCAGGTAGCGCAGGGCGGCGGCGCTGTCTTCCCCCTGATTGGCGAAGACAAACGTGACTTGTGTTTCTTGCTGCTGGGCCGCCGCCAGCACGGGCATTTCACGGCGGCAAGGGGGGCACCAACTGGCCCACAGATTGACCACCATCGGCTTGCCTTTGGCCAGCGCGGCGAGCTGGGTCGGCGCGCCGGCCAGCGTCGTTAATGCCACCGTTGGCAGGCCGGGTTGGGATGCCTTGTCCAAGGCCCCCATCACGCCAAACATTGCGCCCCAGGCCAGCAGCCCCGCCGTCACCCCCCAGAGCAGCGGTTGGCGCAGTGGTGGCCGTCGCCAGCCGCGCCAGAGCGCCACGCCGGCCGCCGCCACCAGCCCTGCCCACGGGGTAAAGCCGCCATCGCGGATGTCCAGCATCGACCACGGGGCGTTCCGGTACAGCTCAAACCAGGTCGCAATAAAGACCAGCCGTGCCGCCAGCAAGGCCGCCCACAACATGTCGATCAGGCTGTTGCCGATGCCGATTTGTTGTTGGCGCCCGACCAGGTGGCCAACGCCGGTGGCCACCAGCAAGGCGGCCAGCAACAGCAAATGACTGACCTGCAAGGCAAAGGGGCCCAGGTTAACGTTCAGCATGTTCAATTTCCTTGTTTGGCCTGCGCCAGGCGGGCGAGAAATTCGTCGGCACTGAGCTCTCCGATGATGCGCTCGGCACGGCGCTCTTTGCCATCCGGGCCGATCAGCAGCAGGGTGGGCGGACCGAGAATCTGATGGGTGCGCATCAGGGCCTGGTCATCGGCGTTGTTGGCGGTGACGTCCGGGCGCAGCAGCTGCATGTCGCTCAAGGCTTGCTGCACGCGTGGGTCGGCAAATACCTCGCGTTCGATCACGCCGCATGACACGCACCAGTCGGCGTAGAAATCGACCAGCGTCCACTGGCCGCGTTGGCCCGCGGCGGCGACCAGCCCCGCAAGCGCTTGCGGTGTCTTGACCGGTCCGAAGTGGCTCATGTAACTATTCCCTGCGGAAGCCGGCGCGAGCGTGCTGGCACTGGCGCCGATGTTCAGCGGCTGCAGGGGGTCATGGGCGCCACCGGCCGCACCGATCACCATAGAGCCGCCCCACAGCCCCAGCAGCAATGCCAGGAAGCGGGAGAATAAACGACCCCTGTCGGTACCGAGTTTGTGAACCAGTGCCAGCAAACTGAGGGCAATCGCCAGCACCCAGGCGCCCCACAGGCCCAGCGTCAGTGCCGCGGGCAAGACGCGCGCCACAAAAAAGATGGCGCTGCCCAGCAGGATAAAACCGAACAGCGTCTTGACCCGGTTCATCCAGTCGCCGGGGCGCGGCAGCAGCCGGGCCCCGAGGGTCCCGACCAACAACAGGGGCACCCCCATGCCCAGTCCCATGGCAAAAAGGACCAGGGCGCCGGTCAGCACATCGCCGGTATTGCCGATATAAAGCAGGGCGCCGGCCAGTGGCGCGGTCATGCAGGGGCCGACCAGCAGCGCCGACAGCACGCCCATCGTCGCGGCGCCGGTAACGGTGCCGCCGCGCTGGCCCTGGCTGGCATGGTTCAGGCGGTTGCGCAACAGCGCCGGCAGTTGCAGTTCGTAAAAATTAAACATGGCGAGCGCCAGCATCACAAATACCAGGCCGAAGCTGCCGAGCACCCACTGGTTTTGCAACACGGCCTGCAGATTGGCGCCAACCAGCGCCGCCGCCGCGCCGACCCCGGCATAGACCAGCGCCATCGGCAGCACGAAGGCCAACGACAGCATAAAGCCGCGTTTCGGACTCGCGCCGCTACCCGCGATCAGGCTGGAGAGAATCGGCACCATTGGCAAAACACAGGGTGTGAACGTCATCAGCAAGCCCAGTCCGAAGAACACCAGCAGCATCCAGCCCAGGTTGAGGCGTGACAGCCGCTCGGCCAGATCCTGGTCCTCGGCCAAGGGGCTGCCCCCGGCTTGCGGCACCTTGGCCATGGCCATGCCCGCTTCAACGGCGGGTATCGCGGTGACATCGGCCAAAGCCACGCGCCGGGTTTGCGGCGGGTAACACAGACCGGCCTCGGCGCACCCTTGCCAGCCGATTGTCAGGGCCTGGGCCTCCGGTGCCGTGAGTAGAACCGTGACCTTGTCGTGGTAGACCTCGCTCTCGCCGTAGGTCTCATCAGTCTTGAGGGTGCCGGCCGGCCACTTGACTTGGAGCGGACTGCCGACGGGGTCCACGGCGACCTTCATCTGCTGGCGGTAGAGGTAATAGCCTGGACTGATGTCCCAGTTCAGGCGCAGTTGGCCATCGGCCTGCTTGCTGACGCTCAGCTTAAAAGCCTCTTCTGGCTGCAGAAAATCCGGCTGGGCCTGCGCTGGCAGCGCCCACAAGAAGGTCAAAACGACCGACCACAATAAACGCAGCATAAGCGCCTCATAAATCAAATGAAGCGCCCATCTTTGCGTTGCCAGATTAAGGCAACGTTAACGGTTGAGGCGGCGAGCTATAGGGAAAATCATCTAGTCGACTGACCTATGACCCCAATAGCAGCCGGGTCATTCCGCCCCTAAGCTGACAGCAACCCTTGAACCAAGGAAAGTTGTCATGAAAATAGAAGCTATCAGCCCCACCGACCCGCTCGAGTCTTCCTCGAGACGGTCGTTTTTGCGTGGGATTCCCGTCGTCACCATGGGGGCCGTGAGCGTGCCAAGCGCCGCCTTTGCCGCGCAGTCCGGCCCGCACTGGGGCATGCTCATCGACATCCGCAAGTGCATCGGCTGCCAGGCTTGCACCATGGCCTGCATTAACGAAAACGAGGTGCCCGAAGGCAGCTTTCGCACCATCGTCTCCACCTACAGCGTCAAGCAGAGCGATCAGGCCGCGCAGCCAGCGGGCACCTACGTCCTGCCGCGTTTGTGCAATCACTGCGACAACCCGCCGTGCATCCCGGTGTGTCCGGTTGGCGCCACCTTCAAGCGGGCGGACGGTCTGGTGCTGGTCGACGGCGACCGCTGTGTCGGCTGCGCCTACTGCGTTCAGGCCTGTCCCTATGACGCCCGCTTTATCAATCACGAAACTGGCAAGGCTGACAAATGCACCTTCTGCGGTCACCGACTGGAGGCCGGTTTGCTGCCGGCCTGCGTTGAAACCTGCGTCGGCGGCGCGCGGATTTTTGGCGATCTGAACGATCCCAACGGTGAATTGCGGTTGCGCATGAACGCCGCCAGTGATCAATTGAAGGTGCTCAAGCCAGAACTTGGCACCAAACCCCGCGTCTACTACATCGGCCTGGACGAACGCTTCCAGGGCAAGGTGGAGGGCCAGGGCGCACTGTGGAAACCTGCAACCCATGGAGACGAATCATGAACCCGACCATTGTTGAAACCGTCAATGTTGTCCGCGAAGTCGCCTGGCTGCCGTGGGCCGTCCAGTATTTCTTTCTCATTGGCCTGTCGTATGGCGCATTCCTGGTCTCGTTGCCGGGCATCGTCTGGCGGCGCCCCGGCTGGATCGGGATTTCGCGGGTTGCCCTGCTCGCCGCGTTACTTTGCGGCCTGACGGCGCCCGTTGCGTTGCTGGCCGACCTGCACCAACCCGGTCGCTTCTATCACTTTTACCTGTATTTCACTCCTTCCTCATGGATGTCTTGGGGTGCCTTCTTCATCCCGATCTATCTGGGCGGCCTGATCCTGTATGCCTGGCTGGCTTTCCGGCCGTTGCTGGCGCAACAGGCGGCGGCGGATAACGCCCTGTCGCCGCGCCTGACCCGTCTTTGCCGACTGATGGCTTATGGTGGGTTTGAAAGCCGGGGCGCGCTGCTCGCCGCCGCTGCCCTGGCTTTCGTTGGTGCCTCGCTGGTTGCGGTGTATACCGGCATGGAGGTGATGGTGGTGCGAGCGCGTCCGCTGTGGGACACCCCTTTCCTGCCGGTGCAGTTCGTGGTCACCGCGCTGGCGGGTGGCATCGGCCTCACGCTGATTCTCCAGCGTTTTGCTGGGCAGCCGGCGTCATCAGACGATACCAAACGCCTGTCCAAGGCATTGGCGATAACGCAGGGACTGGCCCTGCTGATCGGCGCGGTCTGGCTGCTGCTCGGCCTCACGGGCTTGTCGCCGAGCCACGCCCAGGCACTGGCCCAAGTGGCGCCTTCCGCGTCCTGGCGGTTGACTGCGGTCTGGGCCGCTGGCAGCACCGCATTGACGCTGTGGCTCGCGCTGCGCCGGCCGGGCAGCGGATGGCTGATCGGCCTGCTTGCCCTGCACAGCGCCTGGATGATGCGCTGGAGCATCTTCATCGGCGGCCAGGAAGTACCCAAGACCGGGGCCGGCTTTTATCAGTATCAACTGCCGCTGGGCTATGACGGCCTGCTTGGCATTGTCGGCACCTTTGGCTTGTGGATTGCGCTGTTTATCGCGCTCACGACGTTGTTGCCGGTCGACCGTTTGACCGCCAAGAGCGCGTAAGCGAAAGGAAATCACCATGAAAAATACACGTCGCCAACTCATCGCCGCAGGCGGACTCACCGCCTTTGCCGTCGGTTTCTCGCAAACCCTGGGCCGCATCGCCGACAAGGTGATGGGCAAGGATGCGCCCAAGCACAATGTCTGGGGCAATGCTGCCGCGCCCGAATTCACGGTTGATCCCATCACCGGCAAGCTGCAGCCCAACCCCGCGCAGCAGGTCAGCTACACCGCCTGCCTGGGCTGCACCACCCAGTGCGGTGTGCGGGTGCGCATCGACAAGGCTTCGGGCCGCATCATCCGCGTGGCGGGCAATCCCTACAGTCCGCTCTCGACCGAGCCCCACCTGCCGATGAAGGCCTCCGTCAAGGAAAGCCTGATCGCCATGTCGCGTTTTCAGGATAAAGGCCTCGTCGGCCGCTCGACCGCCTGCGGCCGCGGCAACGCGGTGCTCTCGCAGATCACCTCGCCTTTTCGCGTGTTGACGCCGCTGAAACGCGTCGGCCCGCGCAACTCCGGCAAATGGGAGCCAATCGCCTTCGAGCAAATGGTCCGGGAAGTGACCGAAGGCGGCAACCTGTTCGGGGAGGGACCGGTTGCCGGCCTCAAGGCCCTGCGCGACCTGAGCACGCCCATCGACCCGGCGCAGCCCGAACTCGGCGCCAAGGTCAACCAGGTGGCGCTGCTCTCCAGCGTCAATGACGGCCGTGAGCCGTTCGCCCGGCGCTTCTGGAATAAATCCTACGGCACCCTCAATTTTGTGGGCCACGGCTCCTACTGCGGTGGCGCCTACCGTTCCGGAAGCGGCGCCCTGTTTGGCGACATGAAAAAAATGCCGCATGGCAAGCCTGATCTGGCCAACAGCGAATTCGTCATCTTCATCGGCACAGCGCCGGGCAATGCCGGCAACCCGTTCAAACGCACCGGTGCCATGCTGGCCAAGGGGCGCAGCGATGGCAAACTGAACTATGTCGTGGTTGACCCGGTGCTGACCAACGCCGACAACCGCGCCGCCGCTGATCGCGGCCGCTGGATTCCGATCCGTCCCGGCACCGACAGCGCACTGGCGCTCGGCATGATGCGCTGGATGCTCGACCATGAGCGCATCAATACCGCCTACCTCGCCAACCCCAATCTCACGGTCGCCGAGCAGCAGGGCGAGCCGTCTTTCTCCAGCGCGACCTGGCTGGTCATCACCGAAGCCGGTCACTCGCGCCAAGGGCGTTTCTTGCGTGGCTCAGACATGGGACTGCCGGTCACGCCCGAGGAACGCTACAAAGAAAGTGACCCCTACTTGATCCTGGACGCCGACGGCAAACCCACCCCGGCCAGTCAGGCCAGCGGCCCGGCAGTACTTGACGCCCAGGCCAGTCTGACCGTCGACGACAAACCGCTGGCCGTGCAAACCGCCTGGTTATTGCTTAAGGCCTCGATTGAACATCAGACGATTGAACAATGCGCCGAGGCCTGCGGCATCCCGGCCGCCACCATCACGGCCTTGGCCGACGAATTCACGCGGCACGGCCGCAAGGCCGCCGTCATCGCCCACGGCGGCATGATGTCCGGTGCCGGCTTTTACAACGCCTTCTCGGTGATGACCCTCAACCTGTTGATCGGCAACCTGAACTGGAAGGGTGGTCTGGTGGTGAATGGCGGCAGCTTCAAGGAAGACGGGGCGGGGCCGCGTTACGACCTCGAGAGTTTCCCTGGGGCGATCACGCCCACAGGGACGCCGCTGGGTCGCAATATGCCGTATGAAAAGAGCAGCGAATTCGCGCGCAAAAAAGCCGAAGGCAAACCTTACCCGGCACAGTCGCCGTGGTTCCCCAACGCCACGGGACTGGCCACTGAATGGTTCACCGGCGCCCTGAATGGCTACCCCTATGGCATTCAAGCCCTGATTTTGTGGAGTTCAAACCCGCTTTATGGCGTCCCGGGACTGCGTTCGCAGATTCAAAAAGACCTCGCTGATCCGAAGAAAATTCCGCTGATCATCTCGGTTGATCCGCTGATCAACGAAAGCAACGCCTATGCCGACTACATCGTGCCGGATTCGCTGATGTACGAAAGCTGGGGCTGGACGGCGCCGTGGAACGGCGTACCGACCAAGGCCTGCACCGCGCGCTGGCCGGTGATCGAGCCGAAAGCGGCAAAGACGCCGGACGGTCAGGCGATTGGGATGGAAACCTTCTTCATCGCGCTGGCCAAAGCCATGGCGCTGCCCGGTTTTGGGCCAGAAGCCATGAGCGACACAGAAGGCAATCCGCTGCCGTTGGAGAGGCCAGAACACTGGTATTTGCGCGGGGGTGCCAACATCGCCTGGCTCGGCAAGGAGCCAGTACCCGACGCCACTGACGAGGATCTGGCTCTGTCCGGTGTGGATCGTTTGCGCCCGATGTTGGAGGCCAACCTGAAAGCAGAGGAATGGCGCAAGGTGGCCTTTCTGTTCACCCGTGGCGGCCGTTACCAGCCGGCCAAGGATGCACAGGACGAGAGCAACCTCGAATGGCAGACCAACCGCTTTAAAAATCCCCTCTGGCTCTGGAGCGACATGGTGGGGGGCAGTAAAAACAGCATCACCGGCAAGCGCTTCACGGGTTGTGCCAGCTGGCAGGTGCCGGCTTTTGTGGATGGCACGCCCATGCGCAAGATTTACAGCGAGGCGCAGTGGCCGTTGCAGGTGGTCAGCTTCAAGTCGGCGTTGCAAAACTCCTACAGCATCGGGGCCACCCGGCTGACCGGCATCCATGCCAACAATCCGCTCCTTGTGCACCCGGTTGACGCAGCCAAGGCCGGCCTGAAAAGCGGCGACATCGCCACGCTCAGTACGCCGGGCGGCGCCGTCAAAACGACCGTGATTGTGCATGCGGGTGTGATGCAGGGCGTCGTCGCGATTGAGCATGGCTTTGGCCATCGTGAACTCGGCGCCCGCGCCCACCGCATTGGCAAGGAGCAGCAACCGGACAAACCGGCACTGCGCGCTGGCATCAACCTGAATGACCTTGGACTCGCCGACCCCACCCGGTCCGGCAAATCAGTGTGGGTAGACGCCATCGCCGGCACTGCGGTCCGCAACGGCTTGCCCGCCAGATTGGGCAGAGTCTGAATTCGGGCTGTTGGTTTCAGTCCAGCGCGCGCGGGTCAACCCGCAGCATCAGGCGCGCCAGTTCGGCGGCACTGCCAACAGCGACCTTTTCCATGACGTGTTGGCGATGCACATGCACTGTCTTCTCGCTGATCGCCAGGTCGCGTGCCACCTGCTTGTTCGGATGGCCGCAGGCGACGAGACGGGCGACTTCGCGTTCACGCGGTGTCAGGCGATCCAGCAAGGTCTGCGCCTGTTCGCGTAGTTGACTTGCGATCCGCTGGGTGTCGCCGTGGCGCACGGCGGCGGCCACGGCATCCAGCAAGGCCTGATCGCGAAACGGTTTTTCGAGAAAGTCAAAGGCACCCTGCTTCATCGCCTGCACGGCCAGTTCGACATCACCGTGTCCGGTCATGAACACCACAGCCGGCGTCCAGCCCCGTGCGCGCAGGGCTTGTTGCAGTTCCAGTCCATTCATGCCGGGCATGCGGATATCCAGCACCAGGCAGCCGAAATCTGCCGGTGGTATCGGGCAGGCGGTGAGAAAGTCGGCGGCTGAGGCGTGCGCAAGCACCGACCAGCCGAGGGACTCGAGCAGAAAAACGAGCGACCGGCGAAACGCCGCGTCATCGTCCACGACATGGATCACCGGGTTGTTAGAAAAATCAGTCATGAATGGGGAGCGTGAAAGTGAAGACCAGTCCTGGCCCTTCGGCCGGTGGCTGGGCTGAAAGGCGGCCGCCGTGCGCTTCAATGATGGTGGTGCAGATCGACAGGCCGAGCCCCAGGCCGTCCGGCTTGGTGGTGAAAAAAGGCTCAAACAGATGCTCCCGCGCCTCGGGGGCGAGGCCGCGCCCGTAATCGCGAACCGCAACGTGCAGCGTGTTGTTGTCCAGTCGCAGCACGATATCGAGGCGGCGTTGGTCGTCAGGCAAATCCTGCATCGCGTCCAGCCCATTTTTGAGCAGGTTCAGCATGATTTGCTGGATCTGCAGGGGATCAACCTCAACCCCACAATTTGCAGCCGCACCCTCATCGACCCGAATCTTGGGCCGGTTTGAAAGCATCCCCGAAAACAGCACCACCGTCTCGCGCACCAGTTCGGCCAGGACACGGCGTTCACGCACGGTCGCCCGCTTTCGGGAAAAACCGCGAATGCGACTGAGGATGCCCGCTGCCCGCGCGGCCTGGCCGGCAATCTCGAGGCTGGCCTCACGCACGGCGGCATCGGTCACGCGGCCGTTGTCCACGCGCAGCACCAGGCTCTGCGCATAGTTGCCGATGCTGGCGAGTGGCTGATTGATTTCATGCGCCAGCGTGCCGGAAAGCTCGCCGAGTATTGAGAGGCGTGACAAGTGCTCGACCTGTTCCTGATGCACGCGCATGCGTTCTTCAATCGCCTTGCGTTCGTCCAGCGCCTGTCGCAACGCGGCGGTACGCGCCTGCACCAGATACTCCACCCGCACGGTGTAGATAATCCAGGCGACCATCAGCGTCGCCAGAATGAGCACCAGCGGCCAGTAGCGGACCACTGCCGCACGCAACGTACTTTCCTTGAGGTAGCGGTACGGCCCCGTTTGCAATTCACGAAACAACTCATGGACCGACTGGTAATCGGCCGGCACCGTCCACGACATGCCTTCCGCCGTCACCGGCATGGCGAGCAATGCGGTAGCGACGGACTTCGCCAGGGCCGGCGGCGTGCTCCGCAGCGTGGCAATCGGCCAGTCGGGATAAAGCCGGGTCGACGTCTGACAGGGAAAATCCGGCTCGCGACGTGGCGACAGCACGCGAAAACCAGCCGGAGGGCGTGACGTCAGATTTTCAATGGTGCAGGCCCGAACGATCCCTGCATCGGCACGGCCTGCGGTGACCGCGTCGATCACCTTGTGCATCGGCAAGCCGACGAAGTCGAGTTGCGCGAAGTCCGTGAAGGGGTCAATGCCCAGTTGCACAAACTCCCGCCAGGCCACCTGGAAACCACCAAAAGCATTTTCTCCAACGGCGATCACGCGCTTGCCCGCGAGATCGGCCAGTGAACGCAAATCCTGGCGGTCAGCCCGCACAATCACGGCGGAACCCACTGCGCGCATCGGCGATGGGGCCTGCGCGGTATCCAGCGTGGCGATCCGGCTGATGCCGAATTCCATTTCAAGCGCGACATAGTTGCCGGGGTTGGTGATGACGAAATCGACGGATTGCGCCGCTACCGCTGCCTGCAGCGCCGCCTGATCAAGCTGTACCAGAACCGGGGTGTAACCCGGGAGCGCGGTGGCGAGGTGGGCAAGCAGCGGGGCCCATTGGCTGTCCATGGTCTCGGTATCGAGAAAGGCCAGCACGGCGATGCGCACGGTGCGCGGTTCGGCAGAAGCTGACAGGATCGGGCCGAAGAAAAACATCAGCGCAAGGACAAGGTAGCGGGGAGAAAAGGACATATCTAGGGAGGGGGAACTCAGCCAACGCAGCCTTGCCATCTTACCTTGGGTGGGGCTTGTCGAAGCACCGCATTGACGCCCTAAGATGGTGTTGCAGGTGACTGATGGGGTGCAATTTATTAGGGTTGAATCAGGCGCACGCGCGGCGATAACGGCCGGTCGTGAACAATGCCTACTTTTAACTGAAAGCGACAGAACCTCTCATGCGCGTGTTGCTGATAGAAGACGATGAACTGATTGCCCACGGCATCCTGGCCGGTTTGCGGGCCCACGGGTTGACGGTCGATGGGGTGCGCACCGCCGCCCAGGCCGAGGCCGCGTTGTCGGCCGTGCACTGTGATGTGGTGATTCTCGACCTCGGCCTGCCCGACGAGGATGGCATGAGTCTGCTGAGCCGCCTGCGCGCGAGCGGCATGGCACTGCCGGTCCTGATCTTGAGTGCGCGTGACACGGTGCAAGATCGCGTTGCCGGCTTGCGTGCCGGCGCCGACGACTACCTGCTCAAACCCTTCGATCTGGACGAACTGGTGGCCCGGCTGCATGCCTTGCTGCGGCGCGCCGCGGGCCGCAGCGTGGATGTCATTGAACATGGCCCGTTGCGTCTTGATCCGGCCAGCGGGGAGGTCACCCTGCACGGCCAGCCGGTGGTTTTATCGCGCCGCGAACTGGCGCTGCTGGCGGCCCTGCTGCAGGCGCGTGGCCGCATTCTGAGCCCCGACCAGCTCAAAGACAGTCTCTACGATTTCAGTGAAGAAATCGAAAGCAATGCACTCAGTGTGCACATCCATCATCTGCGGCGCAAACTGGGGGCCGACCTGATCGAGACGGTCCGTGGCGTGGGCTACCGGTTCAGCAGGGGGCACGCATGACGCTTCGACTGCGCTTGCTGCTGATGATTGGCATCTCGATGCTGCTGCTCTGGGGTGGGGTGGCGATCTGGATGCTGCACGACCTGGAGCAGGAAATGCAGCGCACCCTGGACCAGCGCCTTGAAATGTCGGCCCATATGGTGGCTGGCTTGATGTCGCAGAACCCGGCCGCATGGGATGGCCGTACCGGCAAAGCCGGCGCCTCCACCTTGAACGTGCCGGAGACGGTGAAAGGTTTGGCGTGTCAGGTCTCGCTGCGCGGCGAGGTGATTGCGCGCACTCCGGGTGCGGCATCGGAGGCCATTGACCTCGCCGCCCCCGGGTTTTCTGATCGAAAAATCAAGGGTGAACACTGGCGCAGCTACACCCTGGATAAACTGGGTTTGCGTGTCACCACGGCCGATCGTCTGAGCGAGCGCAACACCTTGTTGCGCAATGTCATGGTGGCGGCGGTGGTTCCTTTTGTGGTCGCCCTGCTGGGCAGCCTGCTGGTGCTGTGGTTCGGTGTTGGCAATGGGTTAAGGCCACTGGAGCGCCTGCGCCAGGTTCTGGCCAGCCGCACACCCGATACCTTGACCCCGATCGAAAATGCGCCGCTGGCGCCCGACTTGCAGCCCTTGGTCAACACCCTGAATCACCTGCTGGCGCGAATGAACGAGACCGTCAGTCGCGAACGCCGTTTTACCAGCGATGCAGCCCATGAATTGCGCACGCCGCTTACCGCCATCAAGACCCATCTTCAGGTCGTCCGCATCACACACGGCCAGGAGGCTGCCGTGGCCATGGCTTACGCGGAAGAGGGCGTGGCGCGGCTGCAGCACTCGCTCTCGCAGTTGTTGACGCTGTCACAAGTAGAAGGGGCTTTTGTCTGGGAAGAGGGGCACCTGGCCGAAGCCAATGCCGTTGCCCTCCTCGCCATGCGCGATGCGGCGCCCGATGCGCCGGAGCGCATTGAACTCGACAGCGATGCCAGCGGTGCCGAGCTGGTACTGCCGCAAGCGCTCGCCGTTACCGCTCTGCGTAACTTGCTGGAGAACGCCTTGCGATATTCCCCTGCCAAAAATAGCGTCCGGTTGGAAATCCGGCGTGGGCCGGACACGGTTCGTTTCAGTGTCTGTGATCAAGGCCCAGGGCTCAGCGACGAGGCGCTGGTCCTGGCGAAACAACGTTTTTGGCGGCGTGGTTCGGGGCGCGGCAGCGGACTGGGCTTGTCCATTGTTGTCGCCATCGCCGAACGCTTTGGTGGCTCGTTCGAACTGGTGCAGCGGCCCGAGGGCGGACTGGAAGCCAGATTGATCTTGCCCAAAATTTGATTATGAAATGAGAGTTTTCAAACTGTAGGGGGCGTCGATGCTCGGCTGCTTGTAGGTGCACTCGGCCTAGTTTGACTTCAAATGTTTTTTGATTCTAGACATGTCCATCTTTGCGTTTTATCAATTCGTAAACTTCATTCTCTGAATTTAATCTTCATCCTTGGGTTGCGCTTTTCGGGGAGAAAGACCCTGGTGCTGGCGCACAAGAAAGAGTGGAGCGAAGGCCCCGCATTCTCTTCAACAGGCAATCAAAAAGGACTTTCATGATTAAGCATTTCAATCTCAAGGCGTCATTCGTTGTTGCTGCCATGCTGGTGTTTTCGGGGGCACAGGCAGCGACCATGACCAAAGCCGACTACAAGGCTGACAAGACCCGCATTAGTGCGGACTACAAGGCTGACAAGGCAGCCTGCGCTTCGCTATCAAGCAACGCGAAGGACATCTGCGTGGAAGAAGCCAAGGCCAAAGAAAAGGTCGCTCGCGCCGAATTGGAATACGCTTATAGCGGCAAGTCCAGCGATCAGAACAAGGTGATGGTGGCGAAGGCCAAATCAGCCTATGCGGTTGCCAAGGAAAAGTGCGACGACAAGGCGGGCAACGAGAAAGACGTTTGCGTCAAGGAGGCCAAGGCCATCGAGACCAAGGCACTGGCTGACGCCAAGATGGGCAAGCAGATCGGCGAGGCCAAGAAGGACGCAACCGACGATAAACGCGATGCCGACTACAAGGTCGCCGTGGAAAAGTGCGACGCAATGGCGGGCGATGCCAAAGACAGCTGTATGGCAGCCGCCAAGACAAAGTTCGGCAAAAACTGATCGCTGCAAGCGGGCTTGAGTCCGCCCCGCGTGGAAGTACCCCTTTGGGGCAACATTTTCAATGTTTAACTGTAGGAGAAAAATCATGAATAAAAACCAGGTCCAGGGCACCGTCAAAGATGTCGCCGGTAAAGTTCAAGAAGAAGCTGGAAAGTTAGTTGGAAACAAGGAGCAAGAAGCGAAGGGTTTGCAAAAACAGGTCGAGGGCAAAGCGGAGAAGCGACTGGGGGATGTCAAAGAACTCGTCAAGGATTCCAAAGAAGCGGTCAAAGATGCAGTCAAAAAACTCTAGCCTCGGTATTGCCACCGATCCCGGCAGAGGGGTAAAGAATTAGTCTTGATGTGCACCCTGCCACCCTTTTTTTGTTTTAAAAGGATTTTTCCATGAACCGTTCCATACTGATTTCGGCGCTGCTCGCCACGCTGGCCCTTGCAGCTTGTGACAAGCGCACGGTCGTCAATGTTCCCGCGGTACCCGTCGCACCCGTCGTGGTGCCCGGACCCCCAGGTCCACAGGGCGCCACCGGTAGCCAGGGTGGCGAAGGCAGCCAAGGCGCCACCGGCAAGCCTGGCGAAAGCAGTACCGTGATCGTGATGCCACCGGCTTCAGCGCCAGCGAACTAAATCTGTTTATTTAAAATTTCAGGGAGAGCGCCATGAGCTTGGGAACCATACTGTTGATCGTTTTAATCCTGATGCTAATCGGCGTCATGCCGACCTGGCCGCACAGCAGGAGCTGGGGTTATGGGCCAAGTGGTGGATTAGGACTGGTCGTGATCATCATCATCGTGTTGCTCTTGATGGGGCGGCTGTAACGGGGTAGTCAGACCGCCGCCAAGGCCTGCGTCAAATCTGCCAGCAGGTCATCGATGTGCTCGATGCCGATCGACAGCCGCACCGCATCCTCCGGCACACCAGCTTTCACCAACTCCTCGGGTGACAGCTGGCGGTGCGTGGTGGAGGCCGGATGGGTGGCCAGCGACTTGGCATCGCCGATATTCACCAGGCGTGTGAACAGCTTGAGCGCATCGAGGAAGCGGGCCCCTGCGACCCGGCCCTCGCCAGGCACGGACTTGAGGCCAAAGGTCAGCAGGCCGGAGGCCTTGCCGCCGAGGTACTTTTGCGCCAGTGCATGGTCGGGATGATCGGGCAGACCGGCGTAGTTGACCCACGCCACCTTGGCATGCTTCTGCAGGAATTGCGCCACCTTGAGGGTGTTGTCGATGATGCGCTCCATGCGCAGTGCCAGCGTCTCAATCCCTTGCAGAATCAAGAACGCGTTGAATGGCGAAATGGCCGCACCGGTGTTGCGCAAGGGCACGACGCGGGCGCGGCCGATGTAGGCGGCTGGTCCTAGCGCTTCGGTGTAGATCACGCCGTGGTAGCTCGGGTCGGGCTCGTTCAGGCGCTTGAAGCGCGCCTTGTGTTCGGCCCACGGGAACTTGCCGGAGTCGACAATCGCACCGCCAATCGAGGTGCCGTGGCCGCCCAAATACTTGGTCAGGGAATGCACCACGATGTCGGCGCCGTGTTCAATCGGCCGCAGCAGGTACGGCGTCGCCACCGTGTTGTCGACGATCAGCGGCACGCCGTGGCGGTGTGCGATCTCGGCGATGCGCGCGATGTCGGTCACGTTGCCTAGCGGGTTGCCCACGGATTCAACATAGACGGCCTTGGTCTTGTCGTCGATCAGCGGCTCAAAGCTGGCCGGGTTGCGCGGGTCGGCGAAGCGTGTCGTGATGCCAAACTGCGGCAAGGTGTGGGCCAGCAGGTTGTAGGTGCCGCCATAGAGCGCCGCGCTGGCGACGATGTTGTCACCGGCCTCGGTGATGGTCTGGATGGCGTAGGTCACGGCCGCCTGGCCCGAGGCCAGTGCCAGCGCGGCAATGCCGCCTTCCAGCGCCGCCACCCGCTTCTCCAGAACGTCCTGCGTCGGATTCATGATGCGGGTGTAGATGTTGCCCGGCACCTTCAAATCGAACAGGTCGGCACCGTGCTGCGCGCTGTCGAAGGCGTAGGCCGCGGTCTGGTAGATCGGCACCGCCACCGCCTTGGTGGTCGGGTCGGGCGAATAGCCGGCGTGCACCGACAGGGTTTCAAATTTCCAGTTCTCAGACATGGGTGGCTTTCGTGGAGGGTGGGGAGGATGAAAAGGGCTGAAGAATCAAGCCGCCCGGGCGTCGTGGCGAACCAGCAGATGCTGGTTTTCCGGCCGCGCCAAGCCCAGGTTTTCACGCAGCGTGGTGCCTTCATACGCGGTGCGGAACAGTCCGCGGCGCTGCAGTTCGGGAATCACCAGATCGACGAAATCGTCCAGGCTGCCGGGCAACACCGGCGGCAAGATGTTGAAGCCGTCAGCGGCTTCGTTTTCGAACCATTCCTGGAGCTGATCCACCACCTGCGCCGGGGTGCCGACGATCGTCCAATGCCCGCGCGCGGTGGCCACCCATTCATACAGCTGGCGGATGCTGAAGCCGTGTTTGTGCGCAATGTCCACCATCATTTGCTGGCGGCTGATCCAGCCCACAGTCTTGGGTAATTCAGGAAACGGGCCATCCAGCGGGTAGTGCGACAAGTCCGTACCCCCTGCCAGGTGCGCCAGCAAGCCCAGACCCGCCTCGGGGGCAATCAAATCATTGAGCTGGCGCAGTTTGGCCTGGGCTTCCGCCTCGGTGGCGGCCACGTAAATCGACACCCCCGGCATGATCTTGAGCTGGTCGGCGGTGCGGCCAAACTTGGGCAGCCGGCCTTTGAGTTCACGGTAGAAGGCTTGCGCATCTTCCAGGTTTTGCTGGGCGGTGAAGACCACTTCGGCGGTGCGCGCCGCCAGCTCCAGCCCCGGCTCGGACTGACCGGCTTGCACGATCACCGGGTAACCCTGCGGCGGGCGCGGCACGTTGAGCGCGCCGTCCACGGAGAAATGTTTGCCCTTGTGGTGCGGCGGGTGCAGCTTGGCCGGGTCAAAAAACTGGCCGCTGGCCTTGTCGCGGATGAAGGCATCGTCCTCCCAGCTGTCCCAGAGTTCGGTCACGGTGTCGACAAACTCTTCGGCCCGGTCGTAACGGTCGGTGGCGACCGCTTGCTGCGCGCGGCCGAAGTTGCGTGCGGTGGCGTCGTCGGTCGAGGTCACCACATTCCAGCCCGCGCGGCCGGCACTCAGGTGGTCGAGCGAGGCAAACTTGCGCGCCAGCAGGTAGGGGTCCTCGTAGGTGGTCGATGCCGTGGCGATGAAGCCAATGTTTTTCGTCACCGTCGAGAGGGCCGAGAAAAGCGTCACCGGCTCAAAGCCGGTGCTGCGGTCGCGCTTGCCCGAGGCATCGCCGCCAAAATTGACGGACAGGCCGTCGGCCAGAAAATAGGCGTCAAACAGGCCGCGCTCAGCGGTTTGGGCCAGGCGTTTGTAGTATTCAAAATCAAACACACTGTTTGATGCGGCATCGGGATGGCGCCAGGCCGCAACGTGCTGTCCGGCGCCGGGCAAAAACGCCCCAAGTCTCAGTTGTCTCAGTTTTTTGCTCATGATGAGGGACTGCCTTTCAAAAGTTGGGAAAAGTTGGAAGAAGGGGAAATTCGGGTTGGCTAGAGCTTGGCGATGGAGACTTCGGTCGACTTGACCAGCGCCACCACTTCGGAGCCGACCACCAGTTCCAGGTGATCGACCGAGCGGGTAGTGATGACCGAGGTGACGATGCCCCACGGCGTTTCGACGTCGATCTCGGACACGACATCGCCGCGAATGATTTCGCGCACCTTGCCCCGGAACTGGTTGCGTACGTTGATGGCTTGAATGGACATGAATTTCTCCTTGAAAGTCCGTTAAAAAATGAATAAAAGCGACGCTCAAATCGCCCAGCGCAGACCTTGGGCCAGCACGCTGGGCCAGTGGGCGTCGGCGCCGGCCGGTTCCCGCGCCGGCTTTTGCAGCACGCGGTCCAGAATGCGTTTTTCCAACGCGGCAAAAGCGGCGTCGCCATGTACGCGGGGCCGCGCCAGGGCAATGGTTTCGTCGAGCGCGATGCGGCCGTCCTCGATCAGGATCACGCGGTCGGCCAGCGCCACCGCTTCCTGCACGTCGTGTGTCACCAGCAAGGCGGTGAAGCCGCTGCACAGCCACAGCCCTTCGATCAGCCGGTGCATCTCGATGCGGGTCAGCGCATCGAGCGCGCCCAGAGGCTCGTCCAGCAACAGCAGGCGCGGGTTGTGCACCAGAGCGCGGGCCAGCGAGACGCGCTGGCGCTGGCCACCGGACAGGCGCGCCGGCCAGTCGTTTTCGCGATCCGCCAGGCCAACCCGGGCCAGCACGTCGGCGGCGGCAGCGCGTTGCTCTTTCGGCAAGCCCAGCGCCACGTTGTCGACCACGCGTTTCCACGGCAGCAGGCGCGCGTCCTGAAACATGATGCGGGTGTCCGGCGACAGGCCCGCCTGCGGCTGTTCGTTGACGGCGATGCGGCCGGCCGAGGCGTGTTCCAGCCCGGCCACCAGCCGCAACAGCGTGCTCTTGCCGCAGCCGCTGCGCCCGACGATGGCGACAAACTGGCCCGGTTCGATGCGCAGGTCGGCCTGGCGCAGCACCTCGCGCTCGCCGTAGCGTTTGCTCAGCCCGTGCAGCGTCAAAGCCACGCCGCGCCCGTTTGTGCTTGGATTAGTAGTCAAATCGGCCTCCAGCCCTTGTGTGGTATGCATAAGTAGCTATGTAATTCATAGTGATTTGGCGTCACGGCGTCTGGTAGCCCGGATGCCAGCGCAGCCAGTAGCGCTCCAGCCCTTTGGCAAACATGTCGGCCAGCTTGCCGAGCAGCGCATAGAGCAGGATGCCGACCAGCACGATGTCGGTCTGCAGGAATTCGCGTGCATTCATGGTCAGGTAACCGATACCGGCCTGCGCCGAGATGGTTTCCGCCACGATCAGAATCACCCACATCAAACCGAGCGAAAAGCGCAGGCCGACCAGGATGGAAGACAGGGCGCCGGGCAGAATGATTTGCGTGTAAAGCTGCCAGCGCGACAACCCATAGGTGCGCCCCATCTCGATCAGACCCGGGTCCACATTGCGGATGCCGTGAAAGGTGTTGAGGTAGATCGGGAAGAACACCGACACCGCGATCAGGAACAGCTTGGCGGTTTCGTCAATGCCAAACCACAGGATCACCATCGGGATCATGGCCAGCGCCGGGATGTTGCGCACCATCTGGATGGTCGAATCGAGCAACGTCTCAAAGAAGCGCACCGAGCCGGTCAAGAGTCCGAGCCCCAGCCCCAGCCCGCCGCCGACGGCCAGCCCGGTCAAGGCCCGCACCGCGCTGACCGAGACATGGGTCCACAACTCGCCCGACTCCGCCAGCGTCCAGGCCGCCGTGATGACCTCCAGCGGCGCTGGCAGCACCCGGGTCGAGAGCCAGCCCAGGCTGGAGGCAATTTGCCAGGCCGCGATCAGCGTCACCGGCACCAGCCACGGCAGCAGCCGCTGGCCGACGTTGCGGCCAAACCGCAGCAGCGGGGCCGCTGACACCGGCGTGCCTTGCCGTTCTCTTGAGAGTTGGGTCATGCGGCTCCCCTTGGTGCGGCGCGGGGGATGTAGCTGTTGCCGACCACCTCGCCGAGGCGGGTGGCGAGCGTGGGGCCGGCCAGCTTCTCGCGCAAAGCCAGCGGCAGCAGCGGAAACACTAGTTCGGCAAAGCGGTAGGCCTCTTCCAGGTGCGGGTAGCCCGACAGCACAAAGGTGTCGAGGCCGAGCGCGGCGTATTCCTGCAGCCGCGCTGCCACGGTCTGCGGGTCGCCCACCAGCGCGGTGCCGGCGCCGGTGCGCACCAGGCCGACACCGGCCCATAGATTGGGGCTGATTTCCAGATCGGCGCGACTGCGTTTGGCGCCGCCCGCGTGCAAAGCCGCCATGCGGCGCTGCCCTTCCGAGTCCATGCGTGAAAAGGTGGCTTGCGCCCGGTTCACGGTCTCGTCGTCCACATGGCTGATCAGGTCCTCGGCCGCTTGCCAGGCCTGCGCCTCGGTTTCGCGCACGATCACATGCAGCCGGATGCCAAATTTGACGCTGCGCCCCAGGCGCGCCGCCCGGGCCCGCACGTCGGCCACTTTCTTGGCGACCTCGGCCGGCGGCTCGCCCCAGGTCAGGTAGGCGTCGACCTGCTCGGCCGCTAGCTCGTGCGCCGCCGGCGAGGAGCCGCCAAAGTAGACCGGGGGATACGGTTTTTGCACTGGCGGGTAGAGCAGCTTGGCGCCTTTGACGCTCAGGTGCTGGCCTTCAAAGTCAAAGCTTTCATCGTCATGGCTGCGCGTCAGGATCTCGCGCCAGATGCGGATGAACTCGGCCGATTGTTCGTAGCGCGCGGCATGGTCCAGGTAGACGCCGTCGCCTTCCAGCTCGGCCTGGTCGCCGCCGGTGACCAGGTTGATCAGCAGGCGCCCACCGGAGAGGCGGTCAAAGGTGGCCGCCATGCGCGCCGCCAGGCTGGGCTGGTGCAGGCCGGGCCGCACCGCCACCAGAAATTTCAGGCGCGTGGTGACCGGCAGCAAGCTGGCCGCCACCACCCAGGGGTCTTCGCAGGAGCGGCCGGTTGGAATCAGCACGCCTTCATAACCCAGGCTGTCGGCGGCTTGCGCCACCTGCTTCAGGTAGTCATGGCTGATGGCGCGGGCACCCTGCGCGGTGCCGAGGTAGCGGCTGTCGCCGTGGGTGGGGATGAACCAGAAAATTTTCATGAGGCTTCTTCGGTGTGAGGGGTGGGGTGGTCAGGGCCGGTGGCGACTTAGGGCCGCCAGACGATGTCGCTCACCTTGACCGGCTTGGGAATCAGCGCCAGCCGGGCGAAGGCATCGGCCACGCGCTGCTGCTCCAGCACCATGGCCGGTTTCAGTAAACCCACCGGGGACGGCGGGCGGCGCTGCAAAAACAGGCTGACCACGCCGGCGTCCAGGCCACTGAAGTCCGCAATCAGCTTGATCGCCTCGGCCCGGTGCGCCTGCACAAAACGGTCGGCCCGCGACAGTTCCTCGAACAGCACGCCGATCACCTCCGGGTGCTGGGTGGCGAACGGGCGTGACGCCAGGTAAAACGAGTTGTTGCCGGACAGCCCTTGGCCGGTGGCCAGCACGCGCGGCTGGATCGCCAGCTCGATGGCGGCGTAGAACGGGTCCCAGATCACCCAGGCGTCAATGCTCTTGCGCTCAAAGGCGGCCCGCGCATCGGCCGGCGCCAGGTAGATCGGCTGGATGTCGGCCCACTGCAGGCCGGCTTTCTCCAACGCCCGCACCAGCAGGTAGTGCGAACTGGAGCCCTTTTGCAAGGCAATCTTGCGGCCCTTGAGGTCGGCCAGGGTGCGAATCGGTGAGTCCTTGGCCACCAGAATGGCCGAGCTTTCGGGTTTGGACGGCTCGGCGCCGGCATACACCAGGTCTTTGCCGGCCGGAGCGGTCTGGGCCCAGGCGCTGCTGGCGGTGATCGGACCGGCCAGGCCCCAGGTTGCGGCCGTGACGGCCAGCAAACGCAGCAGTTGTCGCCGGGTGCTTTGGACGAGGGGTTGCAAATGAGGCATGGGTGTTCTCCTGGTACGGGGTTCAGCTCAGATTGACCGGGGCGGCGTGCAGCAGATTGAGCTTCTTCGGAATCAGCTTGAGTTCAAAGAAGGTGTCGGCAATCACTTGCTGTTCGGCCAGCACCTCCCGCGTGACCGGTGCGGTGCCGTAGCCGGCGCGGCTGACGAACAGCTCGGTAATGTTCTTGTCCAAGCCCAATACAGTGGACAGTTCGGTCGCGGCCGCTGCCTTGTTTTTGGCAATCCAGGTGTCGATGTTGTTGATTTCTTCAATCGCGATCTTCAGGACATCGGTGTTTTTAGTGGCGAAGTCGCGCGAGGTGAAGTAATAGTTGCGGTTGTTCGCGACACCGGTGGCGTCGGCCAACAGGCGGGCGTCCAGTGTTTTCTGCGCGGCGGCCAGGAACGGGTCCCAAATAGCCCAAGCGTCGACCGCGCCTCGCTCGAATGCGGCGCGGGCGTCGGCCGGTGCCAGAAAGATGGGTTGCACGTCGCTGTATTTCAGACCGTTCTTTTCGAGCAGCTTGACCAGCAAATAATGAACGTTGGAGCCCTTGTTGAGCGCGATTTTCTTGCCCTTGAGCTCACTCACGCTGCGGATGGCTGAAGCCTTCGGCACGATCACCGCTTCCAGCCGGGGGCGCGGGACGGTGGCGCCGACATAAACCAGCGGCGCGCCGGCGGCCTGGGCAAAGATGGGCGGTGCTTCACCGACGTCGCCAAAATCGATGGCGCCAACGTTGAGCGCTTCCAGCTGCACCGGGCCGGCGTTGAACTCGGTCCAGGTGATGCTCACGCCCAGCGGCGCCAAGCGTTTTTCCAGCGTGCCGCGGGCTTTCAGCAGCGACAGCCAACCCTTTTGGTGGCCGATGCGCAAGGTGCGGCTGGCTTTTTGGGCCAGAGCCTGGCCGGTGGCGCCGAGGGCGGTGGTGGCGACAGCGGCGGCCAGAATCTGGCGGCGGTTCAATGCGGTGCGGTGTGTCATGCGAGCTTTCAGTTGTGCGTCGGCAAGGTTTCTCCCTTGCCGCGCGCGCGGTTTACAAAAAAAACAGAATGGAAAAGTGGTCCGGCCGTCAGGCGGGCGGTCGGCGGTGCTTACACGCTACAGCGCACTTGCGAAAACGGCACCGCCGCAAACTGGCCGGCGGGCGTCAGTACCGGGCGCAGGGTTTCGGTGATCAAGGTGTTCACCGCGTCGTCCAGCCGGGCGCCGATGTCCGCGTTGATCAGGTACGCGCCTTCCGGGCTGAGCGTGACTTGCGCGTCCGTCGCATAGATGCCTGACAGGATGTGCTTGGCCCCGAGCGACTGCAGCACCGGGCGCAGCGCATAGTCCAGCGCCAGCATGTGGTGCGGGCTGCCACCGGTGGCCAGCGGCAGCACGGTTTTGCCTTGCAGCGCGTTCTGTGGCAACAGGTCCAGAAACACCTTGAGCACGCCGCTGTAAGCCGCCTTGTAAACCGGGGTCGCCACCACCACGACCTCGGCGTTGGCCACCCGCCGGATCGCGTGGCTGATGGTGCGGTGGCTGAAATCCGCCAGGATCAGCGCCTGCGGCGACAGGTCGCGGATCTGCAGCCGCTCCACATGGGCGCCGCGCTGGTGCAGCCGCTGCTGGACGCCGTCCAGCAAGGCGGCCGAGCGCGATTTTTCAGAGGGGCTCCCGGCAATCAATAAAACAGTCATTATTTTTCTCCCTGATCAGTGCGTGTGTGACAGCGTTTGGGCTTACTTTTTCAGGTAAATCTGGTCAAAGCTGCCGCCATCGGCAAAGTGCGCTTTGTCCGCCTTGGCCCAGCCGCCAAAGGCCTGCTCAATGGTGAACAGGTTGAGCTTGGGCAACTGTTTCAGGTACTTGGCCTGCGCCTTGGGCGAAATGGGCCGGTAGAAATTCTTGCCGGCGATGTCCTGCCCTTCGTCGGTGTAAAGATATTCCAGGTAGGCCTGCGCCACGGCGCGGGTGCCCTTGCGGTCCACGTTCTTGTCCACCACCGCTACTGGCGGCTCGGCCAGGATGCTCAGTGAGGGGTAAATGATGTCGACTTTGCCGCCAAATTCCTTCTCCAGCAGATGCGCTTCGTTTTCCCAGGAGATGAACACGTCACCCTGGTTGCGTTGGGCAAAAGTGATGGAAGAGCCACGCGCGCCGGTGTCGAGCACCGGCACGTTCTTGTACAAGGCCTGCACAAACTCTTTCGCCTTCGCTTCGCCGCCAAATTTACGTTTGGCAAACTCCCAGGCCGCCAGGTAGTTCCAGCGGGCGCCGCCGGAGGTCTTCGGGTTGGGGGTGATGACGCTGATGCCGGGTTTGATCAGGTCGTCCCAGTCGCGGATCGCCTTGGGGTTGCCCTGGCGCACCACCAGCACGATGGTCGAGGTGTAGGGGGCCGAGTTGTGCGGCAGGCGTTTTTGCCAGTCAGCGGGAAGCCATTGGCCGTTCCTGGACAAAGCGTCCACGTCACCGGCCAGCGCCAGCG
>Ga0209100_1000038_pt1 | contig 177423 bp, 161 predicted proteins | sample lystaG_FD_185480 | JGI IMG/M metagenome (GOLD analysis project Ga0209100, IMG submission 185480) | Glacier valley bacterial and archeal communities from Borup Fiord, Nunavut, Canada, to study Microbial Dark Matter (Phase II) -... | ecosystem: Environmental > Aquatic > Freshwater > Ice >...
ACTTGTCGCCTTGCTGCAATGGAACCGGTCCGGTAATGTCAAACACCGGCTTGGTTGGGGAACCCAGGCACGTAAACAGAATATTGCGATTGATGTTCGCCGGCAATTTCAGCCCCGCGGCGGCCACTTGGCGCTGCTCAAGGAAGGAGTGATCCCGGGTGCGCGCCAGCAGTTCAACCTGGCGCACCAGATAGAGCCGGGAATCACCACAATGAATCCAGGTCACGGCCCCGCCCTGCACCACAGCTGCCACCAAGGTGGTACGGGGCGTGTCCAGCATGCCCTTTTCAACCGAATAACGCAGAATTTGCCGATGCGCCGTCAACAACGCAGACGCCAAAAATGCGGCCACATCCGGCAGTTCCGGCTTAGCCTCTTTTTGAAACAAGGCCGAGATGGTCTGCAAGGCCAACTGGGCCGCCACTTCACCCAAAGGGTGCCCACCCATGCCGTCCGCCAGCAGAAAAATACCCGAGCCACGGGTGTAGCAATACCCCATGCGATCTTCGTTTTTTTCCCGCCCACCTTTGCGACTGACCTGGAAAACAGAGAATTTCATTTTATTTTCCCGCCAACGCCGGTGGCTTTTTGGACGTTCTTTTTGGTGTCTGACACCATGGTGTCAAACTGAAGCCGGACTTTTTCACTGACACTCAGTTTGGTGTAGCGCCGCTCACCCTCACGGCTCAACTCTTTTTGCAAGGCGAACACCGACTGCGGCCGGGAGAGCGGATCAAGCGACATACACCACTCCACCACCTCAATCAGATTGTCGGAATAAACGCCACGCAGGCGCGCCAGGGCAATGGCAATGCGGTCTTTTTCCAGCCGCTGCGGTGCCTCATTGGGCGGATAACCCTGCATGCAGGCATAGATACAGGCGCCGATTGCGTAAATATCAGTCCATGGCCCCATGGAGGCATCGCGCCGGTACATTTCTGGCGCGGCAAAGCCGGGGGTGTACATCGGACGGATGAAGTTGCCCTCTTTGCTGAGGACTTCACGCGCAGCGCCGAAGTCAATCAGCACCGATTTATTGTCATCCGTGATAAAAATATTGGCCGGCTTGATGTCCAGATGCAGCATCTTGTGCTGGTGAACAATGCGCAAACCACGCAGGATTTCGTCGAACAGGGACCGGATCGTGGATTCCCGGAATACTTTGGTCCGCTTGAGATCCCGCGCCGTGATGATGAAATCTTGCAGGGACGCGCCCTCCAGATAATTCATCACCATGTAAACGGTTTCATTCTCACGAAAGAAGTTCATCACACTCACCACCGATGGGTGTGAAATCTGGGCCAGAGAGCGGCCCTCTTCAAAAAAACTCTTCAGTCCAAGCCGGTACAAGGACAGTTTTTCGGGTTGAACCTGGGGCAGTAGCTCGCCCGGAGCACGCGTGGCCAGTGATGACGGCAGGTACTCCTTGATCGCCACCTGCTGCCCTTCGGCATCGACCGCCAGATACACCACGCCAAAGCCACCCGCCGCTACTTTGCGAACAATGCGGTAACCACCTATCTTGGTGCCGGGGGGTAACGGTGCGGGTTTGACCTTGGACATAATTTTCGAGTGAGCTCCCGTGCGGACTGCCAGAACCGGGTTATTCTCAGGCACATTCCATTGATCAAAGAGTCGCAATGCCAGTTTACAGCATGACTGGCTATGCCAGTGCCCAGCACAGCACAGCCAATACCAGTACCGAAACCGAGTCCAGAAACACCCCTCACAGTCAGCTTGGACTGGAAATCCGGTCAGTCAACAGTCGCTTTCTGGACCTGTCGTTTCGCTTGCCCGAAGAGCTTCGCCAGTACGAACCCGCGCTGCGGGAACTGGTTGTCGGTCGCCTCAAACGCGGCAAAGTCGAAGTTCGCGTTGCCATTGAAACCGGCACCCAGAACAGCGTTGCGGATCCAACGCCCCGCTTGCTGCAACGACTCAACGCGGTGCAGGACAGCATCAAAGCCTGGCTGCCGGAGGCCAGACCGTTGAGCGTGGCTGACGTCATTCGCCTGTCCGTTGGTGAACAAACCTCCACCCGTGACTGGCGGGAAGATATTCTTCCGCTCGCCGAGAAAACCATCAAGGAACTACTTTCCGCACGCCAACGCGAAGGCGCCCGCCTCGCCACCATGCTGCTGGAACGCATCGGCCAACTTCGGGCGCTGGCCGCACAAGCTGGGCCCTTGGTGCCCCAACTGGTGACACAACAGCGCCAACGCTTCCTGGAGCGCTGGAAAGAAGCCATGGCCTTGACCGATGGCGCCACGCTGCCCGAGGCGGCACAGGATCGGGCCCTGACCGAAGCCACTGCATTTGCCATTCGCATTGACGTCGCAGAAGAAATCACCCGCATCAACTCTCATCTGGATGAGTTGGAACGGTTGATCAATAAAGGCGGCGAAATCGGGAAACGACTCGATTTTCTGATTCAGGAACTGCACCGCGAAGCCAACACCATGGGTTCAAAATCGGCCGCACTGGAATTGACCCATATTTCAGTAGACATGAAAGTGCTGATCGAACAAATGCGCGAGCAGGTGCAGAACATAGAATAGGGCGACCCTGTCATTCGCCGTCAAAGGCCGCTTCTCTTATGGACTATCCCGGAAATTTGTTTGTCGTTGCCGCCCCCAGTGGCGCTGGCAAATCCAGCCTGGTCAAGGCCCTGCTTGAACTCGATTCACATGTGCAACCGTCGGTTTCGCACACCACGCGTGCCCCCAGAGGGCAAGAAAAACACGGGCGCGAGTACTTTTTTGTCTCCGAGCCCGAATTTGATGCCATGGTGCAAGCGGGTGCCTTTGTGGAATGGGCTTACGTGCACAACCACCGGTACGGAACCTCAAGAAAAGCGATAGAAGAGCGCATGGCCCAGGGCGCAGATGTCATTCTTGAAATCGATTTTCAGGGCGCCATCCAGATCAAGAAGATTTTTGCCAATGCCATCAGCATTTTTATCCTCCCGCCCAGTTGGGAAGAGTTACGTTCACGGCTGGAGCGCCGCGGTGAAGACTCACCCGAAGTCATCGAATTACGGATGAAAAATGCGGCCATTGAGGTCGCACAGGTCCAGCAATTCGACTTCGTTATAATTAATGAGTTGTTTGACCGGGCGCTTTTTGACCTCAAGGCGATCGTTCACTCGCAACGACTCAAGTTCTCGGCGCAACGTCGCGCTAGAGCTGAAACATTTAAAGCACTGAACATCCCTTAGTGCTTTCCCCTGGTCTTTCGGAGAATTTCATGGCCCGTATTACCGTCGAAGACTGCCTTGTGCAGATCCCCAACCGCTTCCAGTTGGTATTGGCCGCAACTTACCGTGCGCGCATGCTGAGCCAAGGCCATGCGCCCAAGGTTGAGTGCAAAAACAAGCCTGCTGTCACGGCCCTGCGCGAGATTGCAGCCGGCAAAGTCGGTCTGGAAATGCTGAAAAAAGTACCGCTCTAACGGCTTTCCAAACTTCTAAAAAGCACCGTTTACGGTGCTTTTTTATTGATGCACAACAAACCATCGGCTGCACGTTATATATTTGAGGGGTGAGTACACTTCTCAAATCAGCTTTCAGCAAGGTCCCTGCCTCTGGTGCAAATAGTCAGCAGGCCATGCCCAGTCCGGCTGCCGCCAACGCAGCCGCAGCCAGTTTCGCCAGTCTGACAGCGAAACTTGACTACCTGTCCCCGACTGATCTGGAGCAGGTCCGCTTGGCCTACCGGTTTGCCGACCAAGCCCACTTGGGACAACTTCGCAATAGCGGCGAACCTTACATCACGCACCCGATTGCCGTAGCCGCCCAGTGTGCGGAATGGAAACTGGATGCCCAAGCGCTCATGGCCGCGCTTCTTCATGATGCACTGGAAGACTGCAGCGTCACAAAAATTGAACTGATCGAACGTTTTGGCTCCCCGGTGGCTGAACTCGTGGACGGACTGACCAAGCTCGACAAACTGCATTTCAACACCCGGGAAGAAAATCAGGCCGAGTCGTTCCGGAAAATGCTGCTGGCCATGGCACGCGATGTACGCGTTATTCTGATCAAACTGGCTGATCGAACCCACAACATGCGGACACTGTCAGACGCGCCGCGCGAAAAATGGTCTCGTATTGCCTCGGAAACCCTGGACATCTACGCGCCAATTGCGCACCGTTTAGGCTTGAACCAGACCTACCGGGAACTCCAGAACCTCTCTTTTTCCCATTTACGGCCCTGGCGCTTCGCCATTTTGTCCAAGGCCGTGGCAAAAGCGCGCAGTCGGCGAAGAGACCTGATTCAAAAAGTACAACGGGAAGTCGAGTCCGCATTCGCCAGCAGTGGCATGAAAGTCAGGATCGCCGGACGGGAAAAAACACTGTACTCCATCTATCAAAAGATGGATGAAAAACACCTGAGCTTTGCCCAAGTCACTGACATCTATGGCTTCCGGGTACTGGTACCCAGTGTGATTGATTGCTACACGGCACTGGGCACACTGCACCAACTCTACAAACCGGTTCCCGGCAAGTTCAAGGACCACATTGCCCTTGGCAAGGTCAATGGCTACCAGTCGCTTCACACCACACTGGTTGGTCCCTCGGGCGTCAATGTGGAATTTCAGGTGCGTACTGAAGCCATGCACATCGTTGCCGAGTCGGGCATTGCCGCGCACTGGCTGTACAAAGTCAACAACCCACAAGATACAACGAACAGCGACAGGTTGGGCTCCAAGTGGTTGCAGTCACTTTTGGAAATTCAGGACGAAACACGGGATGCCGCTGAATTCTGGGACCACGTCAAGGTGGATCTATTCCCGGATGCCGTGTATGTTCTGACGCCAAAAAGCCAAATCATGGCCATGCCAAGAGGGGCAACGGTAGTGGACTTTGCCTATGCAATTCACAGCAATATCGGGGACCGCACCCTGGCGGCAAAGATCAATGGTGAGCAAGTGCCCTTGCGCACCGAACTCAAAAACGGTGACGTCATTGAAATCGTCACCGCACCAGTTTCAACACCCAACCCGGCTTGGCTTGGTTTTGTACGGACGGCGCGTGCGCGTTCAAAAATTCGCCAGCACCTCAAAACGCTGGCCCAAGCCGACTCAGAAGGCCTGGGTGAAAAAATGTTGGCGCAGGCATTGCGAGCTGAAGGCATTGAAAAACTGCCGGACGAAACAAGTAAAAACCAAGCAATTTGGGAGAAATTACTGCGTTTTAGCGGCAACAAAAACAAATCCGAACTGTTAACGGATATTGGTTTGGGCAAACGAATTGCCAGCATCGTCGCTAAACGCTTGCTGACCCTGCTAACTGATAGCGGCGAAAAACAGGATGCCTTACTGCTCACACGCGAACGCTACACGGAGAGCGAAACGGTGTCGCAAGGCAGCATCGTGCTGGACGGAAGCGAAAACGCCTCCGTCCGTTTTGCGCCATGCTGCAGGCCTGTTCCTGGTGACGGCATTGTGGGTTATCTGGGGCGCGGCGAAGGTCTGATCGTGCATGCCGACGACTGCGCCGTTGCGGTGAGGCTCAAGCACAAGGACAGTGAACGGTTTATCGGCGTGGAGTGGTCTGATGAGCCTGTTCGCACGTTTGAAACCGAGATTCTGGTTACCGTCACCAATGGCAAGGGCGTGTTGGCACGTGTGGCAGTGGCATTGGCGACCGCCGAGGCGGACATCACCCACATTGACATGGAAGATGAAGCCGCTCAGGACGCCACTGATTTACGTTTTATCATTGCCGTGCGTGACCGTAATCAGCTGGAGATTGCGCTACGCAACCTGCGAAGAACGCCTTCTGTGCTCAAGGCGCAACGGGCCAAGAGCACGCAATAGATTAGCGCAACGTTGGCACGGGGTATTGAACGCTAACGACTTCAATCTCCACAATACCGACAGGCGTCACCAACTGCAGCACGTCGCCAGATCGGGCTTTCAGCAGGGTTCTGGCAATGGGCGACACCCAGCTGACTTGACCCTGTGAACTATCCGCCTCATCGATCCCCAAAATAGTGACTGTTCGCGCCAAACCGGTGTCGTCCAGATAAGTCACACACGCACCGAAGAATATCTGGTCACTCCCGTGGTGAACAGCGGGGTCTGTGATCTCCATAATTTCAATTCGCCTGGTCAAAAATCGAATCCGACGGTCAATCTCGCGCAGACGTTATTTACCGTAGATGTAATCACCATTCTCAGAGCGGTCGCCGTTGCCGGCAGCCCAATGCACGATTTCTACCACTCGGGGACGCTCGTTATCAATCAAATCCAGCAATTCGCTATGAATACGGGCATAGCCTTGCGGGGTGATGTAATTTTTGCCGCCTGTTGGAATTAAGGGCAATTGCGGCTCATCATCGTCCGCGTCATCTGTTTCTTTGGTGAACGCCTTGTTCATGACAATTTCTCCGAATAGCGCAGGCACTTGTATTTTCGAAGATACAAAAGAAAAAGGTCTACAACTTTTCAGTTGCAGACCTTTACTTTTTTTGGTGCGGCTGGCAGGAATTGAACCCACGACCCCTTGGTTCGTAGCCAAGTACTCTATCCAACTGAGCTACAGCCGCCAAGAACTAAATTATAACCTACTTTAATTGGTGGGCCGTCACAGACTTGAACTGTGGACCAAAGGATTATGAGTCCTCTGCTCTAACCAACTGAGCTAACGGCCCAACCTCAGTTCAGATTGTAAAGGTCTACTTGTGATAACTCAGTGCGTTGCTGACCAATTTTGACGTAATGTCCACAATCTGGATCATTCGGTCATAGGCCATGCGCGTTGGGCCAATGACGCCCAAGGTGCCGACCACTTGGCCATCCACCTCATAAGGGGCACTGACGATAGACAAATCTTCAAACGGCACGACTTGGCTTTCACCACCAATAAAAATACGCACGCCCTCTGCCTGGCCAGCGATATCCAGCAAGCGCATGAGTTGTGCTTTTTGATCAAACAACTCAAAAGCACGCCGCAGGTGACCCATGTCATGAGAAAAATCGGAAACAGCCAGCAGATTACGCTCGCCAGAAATAACCACCTCGTCCTGAGTCTCTGAAATGGCATCCGAGCTGACGGCCACGGCCGCCTGCATCAGACTGGCAATTTCCGAGCGGAGCGATTCGACCTCATTTTTTAACCGTTCGCGAACCTGCTCGATCGCCAGACCAACGTAATTACTATTGAGGTAGTTCGCCGCTTCAACCAGCTGAGTTTGCGAATAATCCACCTCGGTAAAAATCACCCTGTTTTGCACGTCGCCCTCTGGAGAAACGATGATGACCAGCAAACGTCGTTCGGACAGCCGCAAAAACTCGATGTGCCGAAAAACGGAGGAACGACGCGGAGCAATGACCACGCCCACAAACTGGGACAAACTGGAGAGCAGATTGGCCGCGTTGGAAATCACTTTTTGCGGTTGATCTGGCGCCAGACTGTGCACTGCAAACTGACCTTGCCGCACCGTCAGCATGGTATCGACAAACAAACGATAGCCGCGCGCCGTTGGAATGCGCCCCGCCGAGGTGTGCGGACTGGCAATCAGCCCGAGATCCTCCAGATCAGACATGATATTTCGGATAGTGGCGGGTGACAAATCCAGCCCCGAGGCTTTGGAGAGCGTGCGCGAGCCCACCGGCTGCCCATCGGCGATATAGCGCTCGACCAGCGCTTTCAATAACAACTTGGCGCGGTCATCCAACATGGTGGCATTTTAGTGATGTAATTTGTCGATGAAATCGAAATTTCGGCAGGTTGCGCTAATAGGTAAATACCAGACGGTCGCGTCGGGTGCTTCAGGGGCGTTCTCGCGCAGTGCGCTGGAAGACATTGCCCATTTTTTACACGCCCAGGGTTGCGAGGTGGTTTTGGAGCATGACACGGCGCAAAACATGGGCATTTCCGGTTATCCGGTATTGACTGTTCCCGACATTGGCGCGCAATGTGATTTGGGTCTGGTGGTTGGCGGCGATGGCACCATGCTGGGCATTGGCCGCCAGTTGGCTCATTTTGGCGTGCCGTTGATCGGTATCAACCAGGGACGACTGGGGTTCATCACCGACATTCCATTTGACAGCTTCACGTCCACGCTGGCCCCCATGCTGCGGGGCGAGTATGAAGAAGACCATCGCAGCCTGATGCATGCCCGGGTCATGCGCGATGGCCAATGTGTATTTGACACGTTGGCCATGAACGATGTGGTGGTGAACCGTGCGGCAACCTCGGGCATGGTGGAGTTGCGCGTGGAGGTGGATGGCCATTTTGTGGCGAACCAGCGGGCCGATGGCTTGATCATTGCCACGCCCACCGGCTCTACTGCTTATTCTCTGTCTGCCGGAGGGCCGCTGCTACATCCGTCCATTCCGGGCTGGGTGCTGGTGCCCATTGCGCCGCATACTTTGTCAAATAGGCCCATAGTCCTTGCCAATGTTTCGGAGATTGCTATTGAAATAGTAGCAGGTCGGGATGCCAGCGCCAGTTTCGACATGCAATCGCTGGCGTCGCTGCTGCACGGTGACCGCATCGTGGTGACGCGCTCGAAACATCACGTCCGGTTTTTACACCCCAAAGGCTGGTCCTACTTTGACACATTGCGCCAGAAATTACATTGGAATGAAGGAGTAGCCTGACCGTGAGCTTAAAACGTATTGTTTTGCGCGATTTCGTTATCGTGAGCGAGCTTGATCTTGATCTGGCCAGCGGATTCACCGTCCTCACAGGCGAAACGGGTGCCGGCAAATCGATCCTGATTGATGCACTGCAACTGGTCACCGGCGGCCGGGCTGATGTTGGTGTCATCCGTGAAGGCAGTAGTCGCACCGATGTCAGCGCCGAGTTCGATGCAACGGAAGCTTTGACCGTCTGGCTGGATGCAGCCGGATTTGACACCGGCGACAGCCTCCTGTTGCGCCGCACGGTAGACACCCAGGGCAAGAGCCGCGCCTGGATCAATGGCAGCCCGGCCACGGCCACCCAACTGCGCGAGATCGGCGAGCAATTGCTGGATATTCATGGGCAACACGCCTGGCAAAGCTTGACCCGCCCGGATGCGGTCCGGGGCCTGCTGGATGCCTACGCTCGGGTCTCGTCCGCCGCCCTGGCCATACTTTGGCAACGCTGGCGGCAAGCGCAACACGACCTGACGCAAGCCCACGCAGCGCAAGAATCACGGCTGCGTGAGCGTGAACGCCTGGCATGGCAAATTGGTGAAGTTGACAAACTGGCGCCGCAGCCCGACGAGTGGAATGAACTCAACACCGAACATGGCCGCCTGTCCAACGCCCAAGCCCTGCTGGATGCGGCACAAGGCGCCGTTCAGACCCTGGACAACGAAGACGGCGGTGCGCTGGGCACACTGCACAACGCCTGCCAAATGCTACAACAACAAGAGCACCTAGAGCCCTATTTCAGGGGGCTAACCGAGGTTTTAGCATCCAGTCTGGCGCAGATGGAGGACACGGTTCATTCACTGAGGGCCTACCTGCGCAAGACTGAACTTGATCCACAGCGCCTGGGTGAACTCGATGGGCGGATGGCCTTGTGGTTGTCACTGGCCAGGCGCTACAAACGAGCTCCAGCGGAGTTACCCAATTTATTGGCATCCTGGAGGCAGGAACTGGCCGATCTCGATGCGGCGGCTGATTTGGCGGGACTGGAAGCGACCCAAACCGCCGCGCTGGACGCCTACATGCTGGAGGCCAAGCGGCTTTCGAAGGCGCGCGCCAAAGCGGCACCACTTCTGGGCAAAGCTATCACCCAAGCCATGCAGGGCCTGGGCATGCAAGGCGGCCAATTCGAGGTGACGCTGCAAAAGTCAGCGCAACCGATGCAAAGCGGCCTGGAAGAGGTCAGCTTTCTGGTCGCGGGGCATGCCGGCAGCACCCCGCGGCCCGTCAACAAGGTGGCGTCGGGCGGCGAGCTGTCCCGCATGGCGCTGGCCATCGCGGTCACCACCAGCCAGCTCGGTACCGCGCAAACGCTGATTTTTGACGAAGTCGACTCCGGCGTGGGCGGCGCGGTGGCCGAGACCGTGGGTCGTCTCATGAAGCAATTGGGCGTTGACCGGCAAGTCCTCGCCGTGACCCACCTGCCGCAAGTAGCCGCCTGTGCAGATCACCATTTGGTGGTCGCGAAACAGTTGCAAGGCAAGTCGACGGTGAGCTCTGTGAACGCGGTGCAGGGCGAACAACGGGTGGCAGAAGTGGCCCGCATGCTGGGTGGCGAGCGGCTCTTGGGCACCACGCTGGCGCACGCCAAGGAAATGCTGCAGGCGCGGGAATGACGCGATGAAAACCGAACCCATGGATTTGCAGATCGTTCTTATCACAGGCATGTCGGGCTCCGGCAAGTCGGTGGCGCTGCATGCGCTGGAGGACGCCGGCTTTTTCTGCGTCGACAACCTGCCGCCGGAATTGCTGGTGCCCTTTGTGGCACTGGAAAAAGAGCATAAAGCCACGCGGGTGGCCATTGCAATGGATGTTCGCACCGCAACGTCCCTACCCTTGCTGCCCGAGCAGCTCGCGGTCCTGAAAGCACAGGGGATCAAGGTGAAGTCCCTGTTTCTGGATGCCACCACCGGAACGCTGGTACGCCGCTATTCTGAAACCCGGCGCAAGCACCCACTGTCGCAATCCGCCTCCGAACACTCGACACAGGACCAGCGACGTGCACTGGTGGATGCCATTGAACTGGAACGTGAGCTGCTGGCTGATCTGCGGGAAAACGCCCACGTCATCGACACCAGCATCATTCGGCCCTCGCAGTTGCAGGGCTATGTCAAATCACTGATTACCACTCCCGGCGAGCAACTGACGCTGGTGTTCGAGTCGTTTGCCTTCAAGCGCGGGGTGCCAGGCGACGCCGACTATGTATTTGATGTCCGCATGCTGCCCAACCCGCACTATGAGCCTGAACTGCGCCCGTTGACGGGGCAGGATGAGCCGGTCGCGGCCTTCCTGCGTGAGCAAACCGATGTGGCACAAATGCTTGAACACATTCAGACATTTTTGACGTACTGGCTTGACGGGCTGGCGCGCGATCACCGCAGCTATGTCACGGTGGCCATTGGCTGCACTGGCGGACAACACCGCTCGGTATACCTGGTGGAACAACTGGTAAAGTTGTTTGAGGACAAGTGGGTCACGCTCAAGCGTCACCGGGAACTGGAGACCCTCTGATCGGGCTCTTAACCCGCTTATTCCTGCGCTAACAACTTTCTGACGGGTGCCGGCAAGCCCAAGCGAGACCACTCATCAGCGGCGACCCAGGCGCCCTCTGAAGACGCCATGGCAGAGGGTGACAATTGCACCTGAACCGGGTGCAGATGCAGGTCTTTGTGGGTCAAGACATGGGTGAAAAAAGGCCAGTCTTGTAATGCCGACCGGCAGCGGGCAGGCACAGCAAGTTCCAGTGCCTCGCGGTTGTCAAACAAAGGAAAGCAATAGAGCCCGGCCCAAACGCCCGGAGTCGGCCGCTTACTCAGCCACACGGACGCATCCCCAGTCTGCGCCCACAGCAACCAGATTGACTGTGCGCTGCGCTTGAGCTTGCGTGTCTTCACGGGGTACTTTTCGGGCTGCCCCTGCCCCCGCGCCACGCAGGACTGAGCGAGCGGACATGCCCCACAATCAGGCTTTTTACTGGTGCAAACCGTGGCGCCCAAATCCATCACGCCCTGCGTATAACGCGGCATGGCATGCAGCAGATCATGCACCGGCAGCAATTTTGAAGCTTCCTCCCACAACTGTCGCTCGTTGGCCGCGCTGGACAGATCGGCATCAAAGCCCAACACGCGGGTCAGAACCCGCTTGACATTGCCATCCAGAATGGCAACCCGCTCCGCAAAGCACAGGGAGGCAATCGCCGCCGCCGTGGAGCGACCGATGCCCGGCAATGTTTGAAGCTGTTCAGCTGACTTCGGAAAAACGCCACCGTGTAAACCCATCACCGCAATGGCGCACAAATGCAGGTTGCGGGCGCGGCTGTAGTACCCCAGACCACTCCACAAGCCCAGCACGTCATCCAGCGGAGCGGCGCCCAGCGCAGCCACATCAGGAAAGCGAGCCAAAAAGCGGGGGAAATAATCCAGCACGGTCGCCACCTGCGTCTGCTGCAGCATGACTTCGGACAGCCAGACCCGGTACGGATCACGCGTGTTCTGCCACGGCAAATCGTTGCGCCCATGCGTTTTCTGCCAGGTCACGACCTGGACGGCCAAATTTTTCTGCACGATTGGTTAAACCCGCTCAAGTACGCGGGTCGTCTCGGGACGTACCCGGTCCGTCGCGTTTATCAAATAGTCAGTCAACTCTGACAATTTGGCCTCCAATTGCTGCAAGGCGTCTCCCCGGGCCTGAATTTCACTAATTCGGTCATCCAGTCCACCGGACGCCTGTTGTATGCGGTCAATGGCTTCCAGGCGGCGTGCGAAGTTTCGGCGGCGTTCCCGCAACTGCGCATCCAGTTGAGCGGCGGCCGATTTACTCCACAACTCAATATCGGCCAGTGCCGCTTCGTGGATGGCACGAAGACGGGTGGAAAGTGCCCGCACCAGTCGATCCGCAAACTCGGGCTGCGCCAGCCTGAAGGCATTGCCAATCCCCAGGTACTGTAAATGGCTTCGTTCCACCAGATCAAGATCGTGCAGGTACCCGGCCAGAGAAGGCTCGGCCGGGGCCTGCAACGAAAAACCGTGCTCGGCATTCAATTGCCGAAACGTTGCCGCCAGCATGGATTGAATCTCCTCACTGATGGCTTGAACCTTGCGCAGACTCGCGCGCAGCTCGCCAAAGGTGTCGCCATAGGCGCGCTTGACGCCCAGCTTGAGGCCTTTTTGCTGCAAGACCGCCGTGAGTTGTGCCATTTCTTTTTTGAGCGCAGTTGGTCCCAGCAGGCTGAACACCTCGCGAAGCAGCTTCAGGTGGACCGAGCGCACTGCGTGAATTTTTGCCCCACCCAGATCAAATTCTGTCTGTTCTTGCGAAATCCGGGAGCGCATGCTCTTGATCACGGGTGAATTTTTGCCTTGAAGCCCCTTGAGCTCCAACATCTGTTCCGTCAGATCACATCGACGAATATTGATGACCCGTCCCGCCTCGGTGCGCAACTCTGAAATGCCACTGAAGACGGCCGCCCCCAGCATTTTTTGCCGCTGCCCCATGATGCCCTGGCTCAAGGCTTCTTCAAGCGCAGGCAAGCAACTGAGTTCCAGCAGGGCTGAATCGTCTGTCACTTTGGCAACCAGCCCTTTTTGCGCGGACACCGGAATGACCTGCTGCACGGGAATGCCCAAAATCTCGGCGGTGGAGGCCCGTTGGCGTTCAATTTGCGCCTGAACCTGCGCCGGGGAACTCAGGGCATCCCATAAAGTATCAATTTTGTTGAGCACCACAAGCCTGGTGCTTATATCGTTCGAATCATTGACCAGATGCTCGCGCCAGATCGAGAGATCCGATTTGGTCACCCCAGTGTCGGCACCCAACAGAAAAACGATGGCATGCGCTTGCGGAATCAGGCTGACCGTGAGTTCAGGCTCGGCACCAATGGCGTTCAGCCCTGGCGTGTCCAAAATCACCAGTCCCTGCTTCAACAGCGGATGCGCAATATTGATCAGCGCATGACGCCACCGGGGGACTTCGACCAAGCCTTGGGCGTCGACCATCGGGTTGTCTTCCGGCGCTTCGAGTTGCCAGAAGCCAAGCGATCGGGCATCGTCCTGCGTCACGCGGCGGGTTTCAGCCACCTTTTCAAGCGCAGCAGACAATTGCTTGGGATCATTCACATCCAGATCAATGCGGGTCCACTTTTCAGGCACCATGCGCCACTCCATCAGCGACTGGGGCTGCAAGCGCGTTTCAATGGGCAAGAGGCGCAGGCAAGGCGGGACGTCTGCGTCATAGCCCATCTCGGTCGGGCACATGGTCGTTCGCCCGGCGCTGGCGGGCATGATGCGACGACCATATCCGGCAAAGAAAATGGCGTTGATCAACTCGGATTTTCCGCGGGAAAACTCCGCCACAAAAGCCACCATGACTTTGTCGGCGCGCACCCGGGCTTCCAGTCGTTGCAGGCGCTCCTCCACCGCGGCATCCAGCAGTTCGTGGTCTTTCATCCACTCGGCCAGCAACTTCAGCCGAAGGGCAAACTCACGCCGCCACGTACCGTGTTGGTCAAACTGTTCGTTGAATGAAGTACCCAAATATCCTCCGCTTATTGTTTCAATATAGCACCACACATCGTTGTGATGCTCAAGCTTTCTGACAATTGGGACAGTAAAAAGTCGACCGCTGACCTTGCCGCAAAGACTTGATGGGTGTGCCGCACACCCGACAGGCCTGCCCTTCCCGTCCGTAGACCATCGCATCCAACTGGAAATAACCACTCTCGCCGCTGGCACTGGAGAAATCCCGCAGGGTGCTGCCGCCCTTGGCCACCGCGCGTTGGAGCACATCCTGGATCGCCGCGTGAAGCTTGGCGACGCGCGGTCGGGTTAAGCGCGCAGCACTCAGAGTCGGCCGGATACCGGCCAAAAATAGCGCCTCGGAAGCGTAAATATTGCCCACGCCCACCACCACCTCACCCGCCAGCAACACTTGTTTGATCGCGGCTTTGCGCCGCTTCAGTCCAACGTAGAACTGCTTGACATCAAAATCATCGGACAAGGGCTCCATGCCGAGCTTCCCCAGCAGCTTGCGGGCCTCGGGGGCATCCTCACTGTCGGCATAGACCACAGCCCCAAATCGGCGCGGGTCATTGAGCCGCAGTATGCCGTGGGTGGTCACCATCTCGAAATGGTCATGGACGCCCGCCAGCGGCAACTGCTTGGCAAACCTCACACTCCCGGACATGCCCAAATGCAGCAACAACAAACCCTGATCAAGATCAATCAGCAGATATTTGCCACGTCGGCGCACGGCCAGCACCGTTCGACCGACTAATTGAGTTGTAGCGCAACCCAACGGCCATCGCAAGGCTTTTCCCAGGCAGACGGACAGCACTTTCGCGCCTGCGATGGCGTCGGCAAAACTCAATCGCGTCACTTCAACTTCGGGTAATTCAGGCATGACAAAAAAATTGAGCAGACATGGATTATTATGGTCTGATGTTGCGTTTCAACCGTTTTTCACTCCTTTTCCTGTTTGTTTGCGCGCTAACCGCGAACGCTCAAACCCTCAACCGCAAACCGACCGAACCCATCAGTTCGGCGATGGACAGTGAACTTTTTTATCAGCTCTTGCTGGGAGAGCTCAATGCCCGCGAAGGGGAACCCGGCGCTGGCTACTCGCTGATTCTTGATGCGGCGCGAAAAACGAATGACACCAAGCTGTACCAGCGTGCCGTCGATATTGCGCTACAGGCGCGCTCAGGCGAATCGGCCCTGCTGGCAGCCCGGGCCTGGAAACAAGCCCTGCCTAAATCAAGAGAAGCCAATCGCTACGTGCTGCAGATATTGATCGGACTGAACCGAATTGGCGAAGCCCTGGAGCCGCTCAAACGCGAGATAGCGACAACCGACCCCAAAGACCGCGTGGCGGCCATCATGACCATTCCGCGCTATTTTTCCCGTGCCAGCGACAAAAAGCTGGCCGCCACCACGGTTGAGCAGGCGCTGACGGGCTACCTGACAGCGCCTGGCGTCGGCGTTGCTGCCTGGACCGTGATCGGGCGCATGCGATTTGATGCGGGCGATATCAACGGCGCGGTGGAGGCGGCCCGCAAGGCTCAGGCCATCGACGCCCAATCGGATCTCCCCGCCCTGCTGGCCTTGTCCATGATGAGCTCGAAGGCACCCCAAGCCGAAGTCATTGTGAAAAAGTACCTGGACGGACAAGCGCAACCCGAAGTGCGCATGGAATACATCCGCGCCTTGCTGGACGCACAGCGCTACGCCGAAGCGGTCGCCCAATTGCAGATCCTCACGGCGGAAAAACCCGACTATGCCGATGCCTGGCTGATCCGGGGCGTCCTTGAATTGCAGGACGGCAAAGCATCGGTGGCCGAGCGGTCCCTTAAACGTTACGTGGACCTGGCGCAGGCCAAGCGCACGGAGACACCTCGTCCGGAAATGGGCCGTGGCCTGGTGCAGGCCTACCTTTCGCTGGCCCAAATTGCCGAGCAAAAGAAAGACTTCAAACAAGCCGACGCCTGGCTCAAGCGCATTGACAGTGCCGACGACCTGCTCAACGCCCAACTGCGGCGAGCCGCCATTCTGGCGCGACAGGGCAAGCTCGAGGAAGCCCTTGCATTAATCCGCAGCCAGCCCGAGAAGTCAGCAGCAGACGCCCGGCTGAAAATCGCCGCTGAAGTTCAACTGCTGCGCGACAGCAAACAGTACAAAGGCGCCTACGACCTTCTCGCGGATGTCACCTCGCGCAACCCCACCGATTTTGATTTTGTTTACGACATGGCCATGGTGGCCGAAAAATTGGGCAATCTGGAAGAAATGGAACGCCTGCTGCGCCGTGTCATCGAGAGCAAACCTGACTATCAACATGCTTACAACGCGCTGGGCTACTCGCTGGCCGAACGCAACACCCGTTTACCCGAGGCCAAACAGCTTATTTTGAAAGCGCTGGAATATGCACCGGGTGACCCGTTCATTACCGACAGCTTGGGCTGGGTTGAATTTAGAAGCGGCAATCTGGCCGAGGCTGTGCGCATTCTGCAAGAGGCTTTCAAAGCCAAACCGGATGCAGACATTGCGGCGCATCTGGGGGAGGTCTTATGGACCATGGGACTGCGAGATCAAGCGGTGAGCACCTGGAAAGAAGGCCTGCAACTCAATGCTGAAAACGAGGCCTTGCTGGAAACACTCAAACGACTGCGTGTGAAGCTGTGAGCCGGCTAGGGAAGGTCGCTTGTTCGATCATCATTTTTGCTACTATTTTTATAGCAGGTTGCGCAGCACCGACAAGGGCTATCGTCTCAAACGAGTCTGAGGTTTCGCTGTGGCGCGGGCGTCTGGCCGTCCGGGTCGAGTCTGAGCAGCCCCAGACTCAGCCCCAAGCCTTTTCTGCCGGATTTGAGCTGACCGGCAACGCACAGGCCGGCGAACTGACGCTGTATACGCCGCTGGGTAATACAGCCGCCGCCCTTTCCTGGTCGCCCCAAACGGCCGTCATGCGCTCGAATGGCGATGTCCGCCATTTTGAGTCCCTCGACGCCTTGATCAAGCAGGCGGTCGGCACCGAGATACCCGTGGTGGCGCTCTTCGCATGGCTGGCGGGTGACAACATGGCGGTCGCGGGCTGGAGCGCCGACTTGTCGGATCATGCCAATGGCCGAATCACGGCTCGTCGCACGCAACCGGCCCCCCTGGCGGAGTTGCGACTGGTGCTGGAAAAATAGAACACACGCACATTAGCTGGGGGCAGCGCCAACGGTCTACCCCACAAACTCACAACCTATGAAGTCTCTCTACGACGTTTGCGCCCCGGCCAAACTCAATCTGTTTCTGCACATCACGGGCCGAAGAAGCGATGGGTATCACCTGCTGCAATCCGTCTTCATGCTGATTGACTGGTGCGACACGCTGCATTTCGACCTTCGCCCAGATGGAGAAATCAGTCGCGAAGACCTCTGTACGCCTTTGCCTGCGGATGACCTGATCGTGCGTGCCGCACGCGCCCTGCAAGCCGCCAGCAGCAGCCCGCTTGGTGCGCACATCGGCATTGAAAAACGTATCCCGGCACAAGCCGGAATGGGCGGAGGCTCCTCCGACGCCGCCTCGACCCTGCTGGCCCTGAATCGTCTGTGGCAACTCAAATTTTCATTGGAAAAACTCACCCAAATCGGACTTGCGCTGGGTGCCGACGTGCCATTTTTTCTGAGCGGACACAATGCTTGGGTCGAAGGTATCGGGGAAAAAATGACCCCGATTTCCTTGCCCCCAAGCAGGTTTTTGGTGGTTAAACCAATCGACGGATTAGACACAAGATTGATTTTCTCGGATCCATCTCTAAAAAGGGACAGTGAAACTGCTATAATTTCAGGCTTCGCTGCAGATATATTCGGCTTTGGCCGGAACGACTTGCAGAGTGTTGCCCAAAGACTGTGTCCTGGTGTTAATCAAGCTTTAGAATGGCTTGCCTCACAGGGACTCAGTGGCCGGATGACAGGCTCTGGAAGTGCTGTGTTTGCACAAATGTTGCCCGATATTGATTTGCAAAGTGCTCCAAGCGCGTTTCAAATCAGGTTGTGTAACAATTTGAATGTTCACCCCTTAATGGGCTGGGCATCCAGCGAAAGTTTATCGGTCGACAGCTTATAGCTGCTGACCCGTGTAGGGGAGTCGCCAAGTTGGTTAAGGCACTGGATTTTGATTCCAGCATGCGAAGGTTCGAATCCTTCTTCCCCTGCCAAATTTTTTGTTGTACGTGCCAAGCACTGGCCGTACAAGCGCAAACGTCACTCAATAGCTGGGACACTCATGCAGGCTTCTCCACCCCCTGATTTCATGGTTTTTACCGGCAATGCCAATCCTGGCATGGCCGCAGAAATCGCCAGCCACTTGGGTATCAGACTGGGTTCCGCAACGGTTGGTCGCTTCTCCGATGGCGAAGTGACTGTCGAAATCAATCAAAACGTACGGGCCCGCGACGTCTTCGTGGTCCAATCCACCTGCGCGCCGACCAATGAAAACCTGATGGAATTGCTCATCATGGTGGATGCACTCAAACGTGCTTCCGCCGAGCGCATCAGTGCCGTCATTCCTTATTTTGGTTATGCCCGGCAAGACCGTCGTCCGCGCTCAAGCCGCGTCCCCATTACCGCCAAAGTGGTGGCCAACATGCTGCAGGCTGTCGGTGTCGCCCGCGTCCTGACCATGGACCTGCATGCCGACCAGATTCAGGGCTTCTTTGATATTCCGGTGGACAACATTTATGCATCCCCCGTGTTGCTGGGTGATCTGCGCCAGAAAAACTACGAAGACCTGATTGTGGTGTCACCCGATGTGGGTGGCGTGGTACGTGCCCGCGCACTGGCCAAGCAGCTTCATTGCGACCTCGCCATCATCGACAAGCGTCGGCCCAGAGCCAATGTGAGCGAGGTGATGCACGTCATCGGTGAAATCGAAGGCCGCAACTGCGTCATCATGGATGACATGATTGATACCGCCGGCACCCTGGTCAAGGCCGCGGAGGTTTTGAAAGAGCGCGGCGCCAAGAAGGTTTACGCCTATTGCACGCACCCTATTTTTTCGGGTCCAGCCATTGAACGCATCACCAATGGCGGTGCGCTTGATGAAGTGGTGGTTACCAATACCATCCCCCTGAGCCAGGCCGCTTTGGCTTGCCAGAAAATTCGGCAACTGTCCGTGGCACCGCTGATTGCAGAAACGATCCAGCGCATTGCCAAGGGCGAGTCCGTCATGAGTTTGTTCTCGGATCAGGAAAATCTTTTCTGATACAGGCAAAAGTGGGCTCACGCACGAATCATTACGTGCCGTGAGCCTTTTTAAAATCGGAGTCACACTGGTCGCGGTGGACTTCTTCAGGAGTTACATATGAAATTCGTCGCTTTTGAGCGCGCCAAGCAGGGCACGGGTGCGAGCCGCCGTCTCCGCATCACCGGCCGCACGCCCGGTATCGTTTATGGTGGTGCTGCTGAAGCATTGCAGATCGAAATTGATCACAATGCTCTCTGGCACGCCTTGAAAAAAGAAGCCTTCCATTCCACCGTTCTGGACATGGAAATTGACGGCAAAGACAGCAAAGTTTTGTTGCGTGACGTGCAAATGCACCCATTCAAGCAACTCATCCTGCACATTGACTTCCAACGCGTCGATGCCACCACCAGATTGCACGCCAAGGTGCCTTTGCACTATAGCGGTGATGAAAACTCAGCCGCGATCAAGACCGACGGCTGTGTTGCCAATCACGTGATCACTGAAATTGAAGTGCTGTGTCTGCCAGCCGACTTGCCTGAATTCATCGCGGTGGATTTGAGCGGCCTGAAAAAGGGTGCTTCACTGCACTTGACCGACATCACTCTGCCCAAGGGTGTGACTGCTGTTCCGCACGGCGGCAACAAAAATCCGGTTCTGGTCTCCGTGGTGGCCATTGCAGGCGCTGAACTTCCTGCTGCTGAAGCTGGTGTAGCTGCTGCTGCCGCTCCTGCAGCTGGTGGTAAGCCAGCCGCCGGTGGCAAGGCAGCACCTGCTGCTAAAGCACCTGCAGCCAAGAAGAAGTAATCTTTTACAGGTTACCTGCTTTCTGCACATGAATGGCCCACTTCGGTGGGCCATTTTGTTTTCAGCTCTTACCCTGATAATTTGTTCATGATTAGACTTTTTGTTGGCCTTGGTAATCCCGGCCCCGAATACGAATCCACCCGCCATAACGCCGGATTCTGGTTTATTGATGCGCTTGCGCGTGAACTCAAGACCCCGCTCGTGATGGATAAAAGCTACCACGGGCTGGTGGGCAGAACCACGGTGAACGGGCAAACGGTCTGGCTGCTCGAACCTCAAACTTTCATGAACCTGTGCGGCAAGTCGGTCGCGGCACTGGCGCGTTTTTTCAAGATTCAGCCCCAGGAAATCCTGGTCGTGCACGACGAACTGGACATCATCCCGGGCGAAGCCAAGCTCAAACTCGGCGGCAGCCACGCTGGACACAATGGTTTGCGTGACATTCACGCCCAACTCGGCACGGACGACTACTGGCGCCTGCGTTTGGGAGTGGGTCATCCGGGCGTCAAATCCGAGGTCATCAACTGGGTGTTGAAGAAACCTTCGCTCGATCACCGGATTGCCATTGATCAGAGCATTGACCGTGCGCTCAAGGCCTTGCCGCACTTTTTGTCGGCTGACATGGACAAAGCCACCATGCTGGTGCACACCAGCAAGCCGCCCAGGCCCAAGCCACCGCGTCCTGAAAATCCGCCGCTGTAATATCCGCTTGATCCAAACCCATCGAACAGAAAGCACGCCATGCAATGCACCGTCTTGAATGCTATATTTTTAATAGCTACTTGCGCTTTATCGACGGGGGCTACAGCTCAAAATACATATAAATGCGGGGATAGCTACAGCCAGGTGCCCTGCCCCGGTGCCAAGGTTATTGACGCCACGGACAGCCGGACACCCGCCCAGAAAACGCAAGCCGACCTGGTAACAGGGCGCGTGGCCCGCACGGCTGATGCGATGGAGAAGGCGCGACTGCAACAGGAAAAAATAGACAGCGCGGCCAACGCGTCACCCGTGCCGCCAGCGCACCTGGAGACCGCCAGCGCCTCCGGCACGATGCAAGCCAAGAAGAAGAAAAGAAAAGCGCCTGATTACTTTACGGCACAGGCGCCTGGCGAGAAAAAGAAAGCCGCTAAAAAGATAACGGCAAAAAAAGACGCGACCAAGTCCTGAGGCAAGCGGGCCTCGCCGGCTGACTCAATGACCGGCCGAGTTATTCGTTTCCAGCTGCAGGCGCCGGTACTTCTGCCATAAGGTTTCGCGGTCTTCCACAAACTGCGGATTGACGGGGATGCACGCCACCGGGCACACCTGCACGCACTGGGGTTCGTCAAAATGGCCGACACATTCGGTGCATTTATGGGGGTCTATCTCATAGATTTCCAGGCCCAGATAAATCGCCTCGTTCGGGCACTCCGGCTCACAGACATCGCAGTTGATGCACTCGTCGGTGATGATCAAAGCCATGGCTTGGCATCCGCTGGATTGTTAAAAGGAGTCAGACTAAACATCATGGGCGAATTATCCCCGTTCTGGCACAAACCAGGCCAATCACCCTGCTGCCAGCAGGTCGATGGCGCGGCACCGTCCTGTCGCTGCGTTCCACCGCTGGCTCAAGCGCTTTGAAACAGGACGTAAAAGGTGATGTCGAAACGAGCCTGCGCCGCGTTATAGGTACATAACGAACCGGCGCCACCGACAGGGTTGCGGCCGGCACGCTGGTGCCAGTTTCGATGGCGGGACGACCCGATTTATTGAAATGACGCCACCCATCTTTTCGGAAGGAATTCGTCATGCAAAGCCAAACCCTGCGCCTTCGGGCTCTTACCTTCGTCGCCGGCGCCGCCTTTTTACTCTTTAGCGGCTGGGCCAATGCGGACCCGCCAGCGCGCGTGGCGCGCTTGGGCTACGCGAGCGGCGCCGTCAGTTTTTCACCGGCGGGCGATAACGAATGGGTCCAAGCTCCAATCAATCGGCCGCTGACCAATGGCGACCGCCTATGGACAGATGCAGGGGCGCGGGCGGAAATCCAGGTGGGCGGTGCCATGATTCGCATGAGCGCCGGGACCAGCGTCACCGTGCTTAATCTCGACGACCGCATCGCCCAGTTGCAATTGACCCAGGGCACCTTGAATGTCCGCGTGCGCCGGCTGGAGCCCAACCAGGTGTTCGAGGTCGACACGCCCAACTTCGCCTTCACCCTGCGACAACCCGGCGAATACCGGATCGTGGTGGACCCGGACGGCAACGCCTCGGACATCATCGTGCGCAAAGGCCAGGGGGAGGTGTATGGGGAAGGCGCCTCCTATGTCGTTGATTCACGGCAACCGTATCGCTTCAAAGGCACCGGCTTGCGCGATTACGAGTATCTCGATGCGCCGAACCCCGATGAATTCGACCGCTGGGCGGTTGAGCGCGACCGCCGATATGACAACTCGGCCTCCGCCCGTTATGTTTCGCGGGACGTGGTGGGCTATCAGGACCTCGATGCGAACGGTACCTGGCGCGAAAACGCGACCTACGGCAGCGTCTGGGTTCCGAATCGCGTGGCGGCCGGCTGGGCGCCCTACCGTGACGGCCATTGGGCCTGGGTCGACCCATGGGGCTGGACCTGGGTGGATGACGCCCCCTGGGGCTTCGCCGTCTCCCATTACGGCCGCTGGGCCAATATGGGCGGCACGTGGGGCTGGGTCCCTGGCCCCGTGCGCACGCGGGCCTACTACGCCCCGGCACTGGTGGCCTTCGTGGGTGGCAACAACTTTCAGTTGACGATCTCCAGCGGCAACGTCGGTGGCGTCGCATGGTTCCCGCTGGCGCCGCGTGAAGTCTATCAACCGTCCTACACGGCAAGTCGCCATTACTTCGAGAACGTCAACCGCAGCAACACGGTCATCAACAACACCGTTATTAAAAACACCTACAACACGACGAATATCACCAACGTGGTCTACGCCAACCGGCAAGTGCCCGGCGCCGTCATCGCCGTGCCGAGGACTGCGTTCGTGCAGTCGCAGCCGGTGGCCAGGGCAGCGGTTCACGTGTCGCAAAAAGTGGTCACCAGCGCACCGGTCGCCGTGATTGCCCCCTTGGCGCCGACCGAAAGAAGCAGCCGATGGGCCAGCAACCCGGGTGGCAAGCCGCCCGCCCGCGTGTTTGAGCGATCCGTGGTCGCCCGCACCGCCCCCCCGGCCGTGCACCCTGGTTATGTGGCGCAACCCACGCCACCGAGCGAAAAATCGGGCAAACCACGGGATGACGCTGACCGCAAACCATGGAAACCCGCCGTGGCAGCGGCGGCGACCAGCGTCAAAGTGCTTGACCCGGCACAACTGGCCGTTCCGACGGCACGGCCGCCACCCGTGGCGCCGGCTGCCAAGCCAGGCGAAGCGCGCGACCAGGCCGATTGGAGAAACCAAAGCGCAGTGCCAGCGGCGCCTGTTGCGCCACCGGCGCAGTCCAAAGCTGCGGTGCAGCCCCAGCCCAGCAACTGGCTTACCACGCCGCCAGCAACGCCGGCAACCGCTGCGCCACGCGGCAAGTGGGAGCAGCAGCGCGACCGCAGCGAACAGCGCACGCCGGCTGTTGCGTCCCCGCCCCTGCCACCACAACGCGCGGCTGAACCGAAGATCACGCCACCGCAAGTCGCTCCGGCAGCGCCGGCAACACAAGGACCGTCGCCATGGTCTGCTCAGTCCAGGATCGTCCCACCCGCGCAAGTTGTTCGACCGGCTCCGGCCGCGCCGCAAGCGGCAAAACCCGCGCCAAGACAAGCCGAACCCGATCGGCCGGTCGCAGTACCCCCATCACCGCCGCCTCATCCTGCTGAGCCCAAGCCCGTCGCGCCGAAAGTAGCGCCATGGACAGCGGCGACGCCAGCACCGCCGCCGTCAGTGCCACCCAAGTGGAACGCAGCACCGCAGAATGCGGCACCGGCACCGGCAGCGCCGGCGACTCGGCCCGCACCTCCCGCATGGCATTCGGCACTCCCGGCGAATCCCGAGCCGGCCGCTGCCGCCAGGCCCGCCGAACCGCGCCCGCCGGTGGCAACGCCCAAAGTGCCACCGCCGCCACAAGTCCAAGCGGCACCCAAATCAGAAAACCATGTGCAAAAACCGAAACCAGACGGCCGCAAGCCGGGTGACGGCAAAAATGACAACGAGGACCCCAAGCGCTAAGAAAAAAAGAGGCCACCCCAAAGGATGACTCCGTCGGGCGTTCACACGTCAAGTGGGGCCAACCGGGTTTGATCGTAGATCGGCTGCGCCGGCAAGTCGGCCAGATGTTGCGTATCGGCCCAGGTCAGGATGTCGATTCGATCACCCTCGATGCGCACCCGGTTCAAACCGGCATTGGGAATGGCGCTCTGGCGCGGTCCCGCCAGGGGCAAGGCACGCGCCGTGCGGTAGATCATGTCCAGCACGCCCCCGTGCGTCACCACCACCAGCGTCTGCTGGGCATGGGCCAACACCAGCGCCTGCACCGCCGCCATCACGCGGGCATGAAACTGCCGCGTGCTTTCGCCCCCGGCAAAAGCGTAATCCGGCTGAAACTGGAGCCACTGCGCCCAAGCCTCCGGGTGCTGGGCCTTGATGTCGTCAACCCGCAGGCCATCCACCACCCCAAAATTTTGCTCGCGTAAAGCGTTGTTCAGCAGTGTGTGGCGAGCGAACGGCTGCAAACTTTGCTGCCGGATGGGCAAGGCCGTTTGCTGGGTGCGGATGAGGTCACTGCACACCAGCAGGTGCGCCGCCTCGCCCGCCAGCCGAACGGCCAGACGCCGCGCCTGTTCATGGCCGACAGCATTAAGCGGCACATCGACCTGCCCCTGAAAGCGCAGCTCGCGGTTCCAGTCGGTTTCACCATGGCGGATAAGAATAAGTTCGGTCATGGGCGCGTTGATGCAAGGCGCTGCCGCTTGCGGCGCAGCCAGACTTTCTCAATCTCAACGGCGAAGAAGACCACCGCGGAAGCCCCGAGGCAGAGCAACAACTCGGCCAGACTCAGCGGCTCGGTCTTGAAAATCGGGTTCAGCACCGGCACATAAATCGTCGCCATTTGCAGCACAAAGGTGAGCAGCACGGCGCCCAGCAACGGCCGGTTGGTACCCAGGCCAAGACGCCACAAGGATTCGGTTTCCGAACGGACCGCCAGCACATGCGCCATCTGCGACAAAGTGAGTACCGTGAACACCATGGTCTGCCAGTGCGCGTGACCGGTCGACAAGGCCCAGGCCTGCACCAGCAGGCACAGCCCGCCAATCAGCAAGCCGACCCACAAAATATGCTGCCACAGGCCGTGGGCGAACAGACTTTCTTGCGGGGGACGCGGGGGACGCTGCATGATGCCGCGCTCGGCGGGCTCGGCCGCCAGCGCCAGCCCCGGCAAGCCGTCGGTCACCAGGTTGACCCACAAAATGTGAATGGGCAGCAGCGGAATGGGCAAGCCCAGCATCGGGGCCAGAAAGATGGTCCAGATTTCGCCCGAATTGCCGGTCATCGCATAGCGGACAAACTTGCGGATGTTGTCGTAAATGCGCCGGCCTTCCCGTACCGCCGCCACGATGGTGGCAAAGTTGTCGTCGAGCAAGACCAAGCTTGACGCCTCGCGTGCCACGTCGGTACCGCCGCGGCCCATGGCCACGCCGATATCGGCCCGCTTGAGGGCAGGCGCGTCATTCACGCCGTCGCCCGTCATGGCGACAAACTCACCGCGCGCCTGCAAGGCCTCGACAATGCGAATCTTCTGCGCCGGATCGACCCGGGCATAGACCCGTACCGATGCCACGCGCTCACGCAGAGCGGACTCAGTCATCGTCGCCAGTTCCAGCCCCGTCAGCACCTCGGCCTCGCCATCCGTCACGATGCCCAGCCGCCGCGCAATCGCCAGCGCCGTCGCCGGATGGTCGCCCGTGATCATCACCGGCGTAATGCCTGCTGTTTGACAGTCGCGCACCGCAACGGCAGCCTCCAGACGTGGCGGGTCAATCAAGCCGATGAGCCCAATCAGGCTCAGACCAGACTCCAGCGCCTCGACTGATCCAGGGGCGGGCAGCGTCACATGGGTACGACAGGCCAGCGCCAGCACCCGCAAACCCTGCGCCGCCATGGCCTCGGCGGCGGCCAGCAGCGCCGCCTGCTGCAACGGCAGCGCACCGTCCACGCGCCATTGCGAACTGCACAAGGAAATCACCGATTCGGGCGCCCCCTTGGTGTAAGCAATGAAGCTGTTTCCGACCCGATGCAGGGTGCTCATGCGCTTACGTTCCGAATCAAACGGCAGTTCCTGTACCCGTTCAAACTGCCGCTCAAGTTCTGCTTTATCGAGCCCGGCCTCCAGCGCCACTTGGGTGAGCGCGGTTTCGGTCGGGTCGCCCTGCCACACCCCGTCGCGGTTGCGATTGGCGTCATTGCACAAGGCGGCCGCACGCAGCAGTTCCAAATGAAGGAGCCCCGCCAGTCCACTGCCCGGCACCCATTCCTGCCCATCGACCAGCAACAGTTCAGCGTGCATGCGGTTCTGCGTCAGGGTGCCGGTCTTGTCGGAGCAAATGAAGGTGACCGAACCTAGCGTCTCAACCGACGGCAGACGTCGGATCAGCGCATTGAGCGACACCATGCGGCGTGCGCCCAGCGCCAGCAGCACCGTCACCACCGCAGGCAAGGCCTCTGGAATGGCGGCTACCGCCAAACTCACAGCGGTCAGGATCATCAGCACCGGCGCCTCGCCGCGCAGTATCCCGACCAGAAAAATCACCACACAAATGGCAATAACCGCCAGCGCCAGCCGCTTGCCAAAAGCCGCCAGGCGCAACTGCAGTGGCGTGCTTCGATCCGTGTCACGGTCCAGCAGCCCGGCCACCTTGCCCAGCTCGGTCGCCATGCCGGTAGCAACCACCAGACCGCGGCCGCGTCCATGGGTGGCGGTGGTGCCCTTGAAAGCCATGTTCAGCCGATCGCCCAGCGTATGCGCGACGCCGCTCAATGTCGAGGTGTGTTTGGCCACCGTGACCGACTCACCGGTGAGGGCCGACTCGTCCACCTTGAGTTGGGCAATCTCGATCAGCCGCAAATCTGCGGGGATTTGGTTACCGGCTTCCAGCAGCACAATGTCACCGGGCACCAATTCACTGGCGGCAATCACCAGCGTCTGCCCGCCGCGCAGCACCGTGGCATGGGTGGCGGCCAACTGCTGCAGCGCCGCCATGGCTTTGTCTGCCCGCCAGGCTTGCACAAAACCGATGGCCGCATTGAGCAGCACGATCACCAGGATCGCCAGCGTATCGATCAGATCACCGATGACGCCCGAAATCACGGCGGCACCCATCAGCACCAGCACCATGAAATCCTTGAACTGGTCAAGGAACTGACCCCACAAGCTACGGCCCGGTCGCCCCTGAATTTCATTCGGACCGTGCTGTTGGGCACGGCGGCTGGCCTCGTCCGCCAGCAGGCCATGCGCCGGGTCTACCCCATGCTGACGCGCCAGTTCATGGGCATCACGCAGGTGCCAATGATCGGGAGCAACCTGAGGTGATTCCTCCGCCATGCCGAATTTACTGCCAGGTCAGTTGTTCATTCCGCCGCATCAAGCGCATCCAGCTCGGACGGCTCACTCAACTTGATGATCATTACTGGCACGCCAGCGGCGTGCAGCACTTCATTGGAGACCGAACCCAGCAAAGCGCTGCGCAGGGAGCTCATGCCGCTGGCCCCCATGATGACCAGATCGCATTGGTAGTTCTCCAGGATGTCAATGAGAGTGTGTGCCGGGTCACCCGAGGCCACTTCGCTTTCGTAAGGAATATTGGCATCCTTCACCAAGGCTTCGGCTGCCAGCAGGGTGTGGGCGCCAGCGGCGGCACTTACCTGCTCAATCACTTCCGGATCGTGCGCCACCACCAGTTCATACAAGGTGGCGGGTTCCTGCACATTCGCCAAAACAAAGCTGGTCTCAAGACCCGCCTGCGCCATGCGAATGGCAAAGCGAACCGCCTCCAACGAGACAGCAGAACCATCCACGGGCAATAGTATTTTCATTTTTTCTCCGACTTAAATATTAGAACGAACCCTGCAAGCGTAGATCACCCGCGCGGGACTCGTCTTGAGTTGGGTCAATATACGCCAGTCTCTGGCGGACCCCGATCAGGCTATGTCCGGGTCAGACTCTGTACTTTTTCCAGCAAGCGCTGGTTCACCAACGGCGACACAAACTTATCCACCTCACCGCCCAGCGAGACGATTTCGCGCACGAAGGTGCTGGAGATGAACTGGTATTTGTCACTGGGCGTGAGAAAAACGGTTTCCACGTTGGGCATCAGGCTACGGTTCATGCCCGCGAGCTGGAACTCGTAGTCAAAGTCGGTCACGGCGCGCAAACCGCGCACCATCGCCTTGGCGCCGCGCGCCACCACAAAGTCACGCAACAGGCCCGAAAAGCTCTCAACTTGCACCTGCGGATAAGCCTTGCTGGCCTCACGCGCCATGTCGATGCGCTCCTCCAGCGAAAACATCGCTTTTTTATGATGCCCCGCGGCGACCGCCACGATGACGCGGTCAAACAACTGCGTCGCCCTGCGCACCACATCTTCATGGCCGAGGGTTATGGGGTCAAAAGTGCCGGGATAAACAGCAATTACGTCATTGGCCATTTTTTGTTTGTGGGTCAGTTGAGGGGGAAAGCTCGGGGGCTTTTTTGTCTCGGGGCTCGCCTACGCTGCATTATGCAGCGCACCAACAAACGCCTAACCCAGGCGCTTGAGCAAATGGGCATGCACGGCACCGGCCTTCAGGTACCGATGCACCTTCAGCCCGGCGGGCAGCAACTGCTCATCCGTCCACAAGATCGGTGCCTCCAGATAGACAAAGCCATCCAGTGCCACCACGCGGCCGGCCGCTTGCAGCGCCGCTTCAAACAACACCGAGTCAAAGGGCGGATCGAGAAACACCACATCCAAGCTGGCCGGATCGATCTGTTTGAGCGCAGCCACGCCGTCGCCGCGCACGATTTGCGTCGCGCTGGCCTGCAGCTGCGTCTGAATGCGCTTGAGCTGCACCACCAGGGCGGTGTCCTGCTCGACCAGCGTCACCTCTTTGGCACCACGCGAAGCGGCTTCAAAGCCGAGCACACCGGTGCCGGCAAAGGCATCGATACAACGCCAGCCTGTCAGGTCCTGGCCGAGCCAGTTGAACAGGGTCTCGCGCACGCGATCAGGGGTCGGGCGCAGGCCGGGCTTGTCGGCCACCGCCAGCTTGGTGCGCTTCCACTGGCCGCCGATGATGCGGACTTCATGGCTCTGCGGGGCGGCATGAACGGGGACGCGGGGCTTACGAGGAAGTTCAGATTTTTTTTGTTTCATCGGTAAAGCTTAACCCAAGCGATAGCGGTCACCCACACGCCAGCCCCGCCTGCAATTTGATGCCCTGCTACCGTTGCCATGGATCCTGCAAAGATCCGTGTTTCAACTCGTTTCGCACGAACGACTCGGCACGACCAAGGCGGAGTTCAGCTCGATTTGAGCCGCTTTCGAACCATATTCGTGCGAATACACCCAGGTGAACTCGGCGCCGAGCAGGAAAATTTGCGCCGAGAAATAGACCCATACCAACAGAACGACCAGCGAGCCGGCGGCGCCAAAACTAGACGCAACACCGGTTGTTCCCAGATACAGACCGATCAGCAGTTTGCCAATTTCAAACAAGAGCCCGGTGACCGCCGCGCCAACCCACACATCCTCCCAAGCGATGCGTGCGCGTGGCATGAATTTGTAAATCATCGCAAAAAGTGTCGTTGTGATCACGAAAGAAATACAAAAATTGACCACTTGCAACAACGCCTCCCAGCCGTTAAACCAGCCATGACTCCATTTGCTAAAAGCAGCGATCACGGCACTGACCACCAGCGAAACCAACAGCAAAAACACCAGTCCCAGCACCACACCAAAAGACAGCAGACGCGAGCGCAGCAGGGTCCAGATGCCGTTCTCTTTCACCGGGGCGGGCACACGCCAGATGCGATCCAGGTCGCTTTGCAGTTCCCCGAACACGGTTGTGGCGCCAATCACCAGCGCCGCAACGCTAAATAATGTCGCCAGGATGCCTTGGGCCGGCGCACTTGCACTTTTGAGCAACCCCTGCACTGCAATCGCGCCCTCCCAGCCGATCAAGCCCTGGATCTGATCGACGATTTCACCGCGCGCTGCTTCCTGACCAAACACCAGGCCCGCCACCGCTATCACAATGATGAGTAGTGGGGCAATAGAAAACAGCGTGTAGTAGGCCAGCGCAGCGCCCATGCTCGGCGCATAGTCATTCACCCAGGCCTGAACGGATTGATGAATCAGGCGCCTGATATTCTTGCAGAGCACGCTACCCTTCTGCAGAATTGGCCGGTACATGCTAGTGGTCAGCATCCGTCCCGCCCAGCACCACCGTCACCATCTTCCCCGGCTGCAACTTGCGCGCGAACGCGGCTTTCACGTCGGCAGCACTTACTTTTTCTACCTGCTGCGTCCAGGTGTCCAGGTAGTCCAGCGGCAACTGGTTCCAGACGATGTTGGCAACGTTGTCGAGCAGCTTGCGGTTGCTGTCGACGCGCAGGGCAAAGCCGCCGATCAGGTTGTCTTTGGCGGCTTTGAGTTCTTCCTCGAGCGGGCCGTTGGCCACGAACTCGGCCACCACGTCACGCGCCACCTGCACCGCCTGGTCCGCCTGGTCGGGCCGGGTTTGCAGGCCCAGGGTGAAGGCGCCGGCGTGCAGGCCAGGGGCAAAGTAGCTGTAGACGCTGTAGCTCAAGCCGCGCTTTTCGCGCACCTGCGTTGTCAGGCGCGACACAAAACCGCCGCCGCCCAAAATGTAGTTGCCGACCGTGAGGGCAAAGTAATCCGGGTCAGCGCGCTTGAAGCCGGGCTGGCCGATCAAGACTTGGGCCTGTGCGGAGTTGAATGCAATACGCTGCTCAACGGGTTTGTCCAGCGGCGCAACCTCGGCCACGGGAGGCAATGCCGGGCAACTGGTTGCGGCCCCAGCCGCCTTGGTCGTCGCCGACAAACGTGAAAACAACTGGGTCACCAGGTCGTCGGCCTGTGCCCGGTTGACGGCGCCCACCAGCGTCACTTTGGCCCGGCACGGCAGAACCAGCGTGCGGTACACCGCCTTCATGTCGGCCACGCTGATGCGGGCCAGGGTTGCTTCGGTCATCTCAAAACCATAAGGGTGCGATCCGTACACCGCCTGATTGAAGGCACGCGCGGTCAGGGTGGCGGGCCGGGTATTGGCCTCTTTCAGGGCCGCATTCAGGGTGGCGCGCTCGCGCAGCCAGATGGCGGACGGAAAGGCCGGCTCGCCCAGTTGCCGGGCGGCCAGTTGCGTGGCTTTGGCCAACAGGTCCGGGTAGGTCAGCGAGCGCAGCGAAAAACTCATGCGGTCAGAACTGGCAGCGCCGCCAAACGAGGCACCCAGATCGGCCCAGGCTTCGCTCAAGGCGTTTTCATCCAGCGCGGCTTCACGGCGAGCGCCAGTTTTAGCGTCACTGGCCAACACGCCTTTTGACGTCATGCTGGCGGTGACGCTGGCCAGCCCGGCCTGTTGGGCCGGATCACGGCGACTGCCGGCGTCAAAGTCAATCTGCACGTCCACCATCGGAATGGCGGGGCTTTGCACCAGATAGACCTGCACACCCGAGGCTTGCGTCCAATGCTCGATGGGAAGGCCTGCCAGTGCAGAATTTATACAAAATAGGCTTGTAGCCCCCGTCCATACTGCGTAGATAGCTATCTTTTTAAGAGTACTCATGGCGTGTATCAAAGTGCGTGCTCAATGCCGGGCGCCCGGCGGGGGCGTGCGTGGCTTGCGGTTTTTGTCCAGCGGCTGCGGCTGCAATACCGCCACCGTGAGCTGGTCGTCTCCAAAATATTTGCCGGCCACCGCCTTGACCTGCGCCGCTGTGACGGCGCGCAAGCGGGCAATCAGTCGTTCGTCCGCATCCAGCGGCAAGCCCTGCACCCAATTGCTGCCCAGTTCGCGGGCCTGGTTGAACACCGAATCCAGCTTGTACACCTGGCTGGCCACCCACTGGGTCTTGACGCGGTTGAGTTCGGCCTCGGTGACCCCGTCGCGGGCGATACGGGTGATCTGCTCACGCAAGGCCAGTTCAACCTGCGCGGCGGTCTTGCCTTGCGCCGGCACGCCTTCCAGCATGAACAGCTGCGGGCCACGGCCCCACAAGCCGTTGTAGGCGCCGGCACTGTCCGCCACCCGTTTGTCACCCTGGGTGAGCGCGCGCTCCAGCCGCGCGCCGCTGTAGCCGTCCAGCACGGCGGACAAAACCGTCAGCGCCAGGGCATCCGCATCACTCGCTTGGGTGCTGGCTGGGCTGTCGGCCAGCGACTGCAACGCCGGCACCTTGAACGCCAGCGACAGGTAGGCCTGCTCGGCCGGGGCCTTGAAATCCATGCGCCGGATGCCCAGTTGCACCGGCTCCTCGCGCGGCTTGCGCAGCGGCACCGCCCGCGTGGGCAGGACACCATAGTATTTTTCCGCCAAGCGGCGCACCTGCACCGCGTCCACATCACCGGCCACCACCACCACGGCGTTGGCGGGCACATACCAGCGTTTGTAAAACTCGCGCGCATCGGTCGGCGTCATGGCTTGCAGATCGCTCATCCAGCCCACCACCGGGCGCCGATACGGCGACGCGACAAACACGGTGGCATCCACGGCTTCGTGCATCAGGGCGCGGGGGTTGTCTTCGGTGCGCATGCGACGCTCTTCCTTGACCACTTCCAGCTCTTTGGCAAACTCTTCATCGGCCCACTGGTTGTTGGCGAACCGATCGGCCTCCAGCTTCATCACGTCTTCCAGACGGTTGGCCGGAATCTGCTGGTAGAAGCCGGTGTAGTCCTTGCCGGTGAAGGCGTTCTCCCGCCCGCCCAGTGCCGCCACCCGGCGCGAGAACTCGCCCGGCGCCACGCTGGGCGTGCCTTTGAACATCATGTGTTCCAGCACATGCGCCACACCCGAGGTGCCATCCACTTCGTCCATGGAGCCGACCCGGACCCACAGCATGTGCACCGCGGTGGGCGCGCGCCGGTCGGGTTTGACAATCACCGTCAGGCCATTGGCCAAGGTAAATTGTTCAACTTCAGGAGGGGTTTGCGCCTGGGCTGCTGCGCTGAATAACTGGCAGACAAAGAGGCCGACAAGAGGTAGCAGACGGGTTGGCGAAGAAGCGGTTGGTCGTTGCATGGGTCTTTCCATAGAATGGTGTGATTCTAAGAAACCACCAAATGTTCAGTTTTTTTAAAAAAAAGTCCCCCCTCGCCGTACCGCCATTAACGCCGCCATTAGCGCCGCCAGCGCTGCAACCCGTCTTAACGCCTGAGGCGCAGCCGGTCACGCCGCCATCGGCAGCGGCAACAGCTCCCGCGCCGCTGGCGCCCGCCACCACCGCACCGGAGCGAAAGTCCTGGCTGGACAAGCTGAAAGTCGGCCTGCGCAAGACGGGCTCCAGCATTGCGACCGTCTTCACCGGCACCCAGATTGACGATGCCCTGTATGAAGACCTGGAATCGGCCCTGCTGATGGCGGACACCGGTGTCAAGGCAACGCAACATTTGCTGGACGATCTGAAACGCCGGGTCAAGGAAAGCAAAGCCACCGACCCGGCCACCGTCAAAGGCTTGCTGATCGAGTCCATCACCAGCCTGCTGACCCCGCTGGAAAAACCCCTGGTGATCGGGCAGCACAAGCCCACCGTCATCATGGTGGCCGGCGTCAACGGCGCCGGTAAAACCACCACCATTGGCAAACTCACGCGCCATCTGTCCGACCAGGGCACGTCCGTGCTGCTGGCGGCAGCGGACACTTTTCGCGCAGCGGCGCGCGAGCAGCTCAGTGTCTGGGCCGAGCGCACCACGGTGGAGATCATCAGCCAGGAAGGCGGCGACCCGGCCGCCGTCAGCTTTGATGCCGTCAGCGCCGGCAAGGCCCGCGGCAAAGACGTGGTGCTGGTGGACACGGCCGGCCGCCTGCCGACCCAGTTGCACCTGATGGCCGAACTGCAAAAAATCAAACGCGTGGTGCAAAAAGCCGATGCCACGGCGCCGCACGAGGTGCTGCTGGTGATTGACGGCAACACCGGACAAAACGCATTGACGCAAGTGAAAGCCTTTGACGACGCGCTGCAACTCACCGGCCTGATTGTCACCAAGCTGGACGGTACCGCCAAAGGCGGCGTACTGGCCGCCATCGCGCGGGAGCGGCCGATTCCGGTCTATTTCATCGGCGTCGGGGAAAAGCTGGAAGACCTGCAAACCTTCAATGCCCGCGAGTTTGCGCAAGCGCTGCTGTCATGACCGACGCCCACGCCTTGCTCAATGCCGCACAGACCGCTGCCCGCCTGCCGTACGGCGCGCTGGTGGACGAGATCGTCAACCTGCTGACCGATGACTCGGTGCAGGTGCCACAACGGCTGGTCCAGGCGCTGGCCGGCGGTGGCAGCCTGTTTGTGATGCCGGCCATGGACCGCCGCGTGGTCATCACCAAACTGATTACCTTCACCCCGGCCAACGCGGGCACGGCGCGCCCGACGATTCAGGGCGATGTGGTGGTGTTTGACACCGCCAGCGGCCAGCGCCGGCTGGTACTCGACGGCCCAACCGTCACGGCGCGGCGCACGGCGGCCGTGTCTTTGCTGGCGGCCCAGCGGCTGGCGCCGAACACGCAAGGGCCGCTGCTGATCGTCGGCGCTGGCGTGCAGGGTTTGGCCCATCTGGAGGCCTTTGCCGACGGCTTGGGCGTCACGGAGTTTGTCATTGCCTCGCGCAGCCCGGCCAGCGCACAAGCGTTGGCCCAACATGCGCAGGCCCGGGGTTTGCACGCCCGCGTGGTGCAAGACGCCAATGCGGCGCTGGCCGACTGCCCGCTGGCGGTTTGCTGCACGCCGGCCAGTGGCGTGGTGCTCAGCGCCCTGCCCCGCCCAGATGCTTTTATCGCCGCAGTGGGTGCCTTCACGCCCACGATGGTGGAGCTGAGCGCCGGCTTATGCCAGCACTTCGCCGAACAGGGCACGGTATTTGTGGACACGGCCGATGCCGCCCATGAAGCGGGCGACCTGCTGCAGGCCGGACTCGATGTGAGTCACTTTGCCACCTTGGCCGATGTGATTCGCCAGGACATTCCAAAACCCACTGGGCCGGTGCTGTTCAAAAGCTGCGGCTGGGCCGGCTGGGACCTGGCGGCGGCGCGGACCGCGCTCGCCCGGTAAAACCGGACACGGGCCCGCTGCGGTCTGACTGGCTTTACTCCAGTACGCCCTTGTAAATCGACTGCAGCATGTCCTTGCCAACCCGATCGGCCATCTTGGCATGCACCGGCGCCATTGCGGTCTTCAGCGCCAGCCGTTCTTCCTTGCTCGGCTCGTAGACGAGGGTCTTGCCGCTCTTGCGGACCCCCACCAGCGCCTGGTCGTTTTCTTCCTGGGCAATGTTGTTGCCATACACCGTGGCTTCATTCATGGCCTGCTCCAGTTGCCCGCGAATGTCGGCGGGCAGACCGTCCCAGAACTTCTTGTTCACGATGACCGCGTAGCCGATGTAGCCGTGGTTGGTCAGCGAGAGGTGCTTCTGCACTTCGTGCGTCTTCTGGGTGTAGATGTTGGAGATCGTGTTCTCGGTGCCATCCACCACGCCCGTCTGCAGCGCCTGGTAGACCTCGGAGAACGCCATCACTTGCGGCAGGCCGCCCACCGAACGGATCTGCTCCTCCAGTACCTTGGAGGACTGAATGCGAAATTTTTTGCCTTTGAAGTCGGCCGGGGTCTTGAGCGGCGAGTTGGCGGTGAAGGACTTGAAACCGTTGTCCCAGAAGGCCAGCCCCCGGATGCCCTTGGGCTCCAGCTTGGCCAGCAAACCGGCGCCGACCGGACCCTGGGTGATCTTGTGCAACTCAGCGGTGCTGTCAAAAATGAAGGGCAAATCGAAGGCCTCGAACTCCCGCACCCCGAGCGGCCCAAACTTGGACAACGAAGGCGCCAGCATCTGCACCGCGCCAATCTGCAGCGCTTCGATCTCTTCCTTGTCCTTGTACAAGGAGCTGTTGGCATAGACCTCGACCTTCACCTTGCCCTTGGTCAACTCTGCGGCCTTCTTGGCAAAAAACTCCGCCGCTTTGCCCTTCGGCGTATCCAGCGCGACGACGTGGCTGAACTTGATGATCGTCTGCGCGCTGGCGCCCAGGGCGGCGCAACTGACCAGCAAACCCAGCAACAATTTAGAAACCTTCATTTGATATCTCCTCATTTTTGTTATCACCATGGAACGAAACTTAGAACTGCGGCAGGCCCGGCCGGCTTTGCGCCAGCGTGCGTTGCGCGAGCCGCAGCACGGGCGCATCGACCATGCGGCCATCGAGGCTGAACACGCCGCCACCCGCTGCGGCGAACGCCGCCATCACGCGCTGCGCCCACAGCAGCTCGGCCGCGCTGGGCGCAAAAGTCGCATTCACGCCGGCCACCTGCGCCGGATGAATGCAGAGCTTGCCGCCAAAACCACCGCGCCGGCTGCGCGCCGCATCGGCCTGTAGCTGCGCACTGTCCTGCGTGCCCGGTGTTACGCCGTCCACCGGCGCGGGCAGGCCGGCGCGGCGTGACGCCAGCACCAGGACCAGGCGCACCGGCGCCAGTTCGGCTTCATCGGGGCCGCAGGCCAGGCCCAGGTCGGCCTGAAAATCGAGGTTGCCAAATGCCAGCCGCAGCACCTGCGGGGCAGTCGCCAGCGCATCCGCGGCGTCCAGCCCGGCAACGGACTCCAGCAGCGGCAGCAGCGCACAGGCCGGCCCCACCGCCTGCGCCACGCATTGCAGCCCCGCCAGCGTTTCGGCCTTCGGCACCATCACACCGGCCAGACCCTGCGCGGCGAGTTGCTGCAACAGCCGCAAGTCATCGTCCTGCCAGAGGCTGCCGCAGGCGTTCAGGCGCACCAGCAGCCGTGCACGCTCGGGCGCAGAAAAAAGACCAAACGCGTCGGCCAGCTGGCCGCGTGCCGCAAGCTTGTCACGGGGCGCCACGGCATCTTCCAGGTCAATGATGACCGCGTCCGCCCCCGAGGCCAGCGCCTTGGCAAAACGCTCCGGCCGGTTGGCGGGCACGAACAAAAAGGAACGCGCCACCGCCAGCACGGCACCGGCGTGTTGAACGGGCAGCGGCGGGGCCAGTTCGCTCATGCCGCGCGCTCCAGCAACGCACCGACGCGCGGCCAGCTGGCCACGCCCCACAGGGCGTCCACCGCAGCCTGCATCTCGGCTGCCGTCGCGCCGCCGCTGAAGGCCGCCAGCCGCAGTGCCTTGGCCGTGATCTCATCGCGGCTGAGCGTGTTGCCGGGGTCGCCCTTGGGTTCGTCGACCCGGCCACGCAGCACACGGCCGTCGGCGGTGTAGACCGTGACCTTGCCAATCCAGCGCTGCGGGTAGGCCCGCTCCACTTCTTCATCGAGCACCATCTCGACGCGGTCGCGCAGCTGTTGCGTGGCCGCGTCCTGGAAGTGCTGGTCAAACTCCACCAGCCCCGCGTGCCCAAAGCGTGCCACCAGCGCCAGCACCGTGCCCATGGAAAACTTGCTCTGGTGCACCGTGGTCGGGTTGAGCACCGGGCCCAGCACGTCGAGCGCACTCTGATGCACCTGCGTCACCACGCGGGCCAGGTCTTCGGGCTGGAGACTATGGGTCTGCATCACCTGCAACAACGCATCCGCCGCCGGGTGTGTGTGGCGGCACGAGGCGTGGAACTTGAACGAGGTCTCGGCTGTGGCCCAGCGCGTGCCCAGACCATCAATCAACCGGGCGGGATTGGCGTCGCTCGACATGCCCGCCGCCATGCCCTGCGGGCCTTCCAGGATCTGCGCCGCGCCGGTGAAACCGTCCTTCGCCAGATACGCCGCCATCAGCCCCGCCGCCGCCGCGTGCGCGGTGTGCAGTTGTTTGCTGTCGGCGGCCGTGCGCAAAAACTCCCACAACCCCGCCGCCTGGGTGCCGGCCGAGCCGAAGGCGTGCTGCATCTGCGCCGCGTCCAGCCCGAGCAGCTTGCCCACCGCCGCTGCCGCCGCCAGCGTGCCGGCGGTGCCGGTGGTGTGAAACACCTTGTAATGCGAGCGACCCAGAAATTCGCCGACGCGGATACCGACCTCATAACCGACCACCGCGGCCGTCAGCAACTGCGGACCGCTGGCGCCCAGCGCCTGCGCCACGGCTAGCGCCGCCGGGAAGACCACCGTGGCCGGGTGGAACACCGAGCCGTTGTGCACGTCGTCCTGCTCGGCCACATGCGAGGCGGCGGCCTTCGCCATCGCAGCGAAGTAGGGGCTGGTGCGGCCCCGGCTGATGATCACTTCCGACGGGCCCGTCGGCGGCCCCATGGCCAGGGCAAAGCGCGTGATGCTGTCCACCGGGCGCGCGCCATGCCCGGCCACCGCCGAGCCGAACCAGTCCACCAGCAAGTCCTCGGTATTGCGGAGCACCGAGGTCGGAATGTCGGCCAACTGCAGGTTGGCGGCAAACGCGGCGAGTTGGGCGGTGGGAGAGTTCATGGCGGTCATCCTTGCAGTTAAATTGGCACCTAGCCCTCGTCGGAAGGTCGTTGTTTGCTATGGTTTCAGGAGTAGTCAGTTGACCGGTCAAATCGCCCCAGCGGCGCGCAGGGCCGCGATGGCCTCATCGCCTTGCCCCAGCTCGCGCAGGATGGCCTCGGTGTGCTGGCCCACGGCCGGCACCGGGTCCATGCGGTAGTCAAACGTGTTGTTGCGCCCCGGCGGCAGCAGCGCCGGAATGTCGCCGGCGGGCGTGCTCACGGTCTGCCAGCGCTGGCGCGCTTGCAGTTGCGGGTGCGCCCACAGGCCGGCCATGTCGTTCATACGGGCATTGGCGATCTGCGCCTGGTCCAGTCGCGCCACCACCTGCTCCGCCGTGTGCTGGCCGAAGGTAGCGAGGATGATGGCCTTCAGCGCTTCGCGGTGCTCGTTGCGGCGCGCGTTGCTGTCAAAGCGCAGGTCGCTGGCCAGCGCGGCGTCGTCTAACACCACCGCACAAAACACTTTCCACTCGCGCTCATTCTGCAAACCCAGCATCACCGTGCCGCCATCACCGGCCGTAAAGGGTCCATAGGGATAAATGCTGGCGTGCGCGGCGGCGGTGCGCGGTGGCGGTGCTGCGCCCTCAAACGCGTAGTACATCGGGTAACCCATCCATTCACCCAGCGCTTCCAGCATGGACACATCGATGTGCGAGCCCTGCCCGGTCTTGCCGCGCAGCAGCAGCGCCGACAGGATGTTGCTGTAGGCGTACATGCCGGCCGCGATGTCGGCCACCGAGTTGCCGGCCTTGCTCGGCGCCTCAGGCGTGCCGGTGACCGACAGAAAACCGGCCTCGCTCTGGATCAATAAATCGTAGGCTTTCTTGTCGCGGTACGGGCCGTCTGCGCCATAGCCCGAAATGTCACAGACGATCAGGCTCGGGTGGTCTTTGCTGAGTACCTCGTACGACAGGCCCATGCGCGCGGCCGCACCGGGGGCGAGGTTTTGCACCAGCACGTCGGCCGTGGCCAGCAACTGTGTGAGGGCCGCCAGTGCGCCCGGCTGCTTGAGGTCCAGCGTCAGGCTTTCTTTCGAGCGGTTGGTCCAGACAAAATGCGAAGCCTGGCCCTTGACACGGGTGTCGTAGGCGCGGGCAAAGTCGCCGCTGCCGGGGCGCTCCACCTTGATGACGCGGGCGCCCAGGTCGGCCAACTGGCGTGTGCAAAACGGCGCGGCGATGGCGTGTTCGAGGGAGACGACGGTGATGCCGTCAAGAGGTCGTGTCATGGACAGCCTTATTCAAAAAGACCGTGGCAGCCCGAGGATGTGCTCGGCCACGTAGGAATAGATCAGGTTGGTGGAGATCGGCGCCACCTGGTACAGGCGCGTCTCGCGGAACTTGCGCTCCACGTCGTATTCGTTGGCAAAGCCGAAGCCGCCGTGAAACTGGATGCAGGCATTGGCCGCTTCCCAGCTGGCCTTGGCCGCCAGGTACTTGGCCATGTTGGCCTGCGCGCCACAGGGCTGGCCGGCGTCGAACAACTCGCAGGCCTTGAAGCGCATCAGATTCGCGGCTTCCACTTCCATATAGGCGTCGGCAATCGGGAACTGCACGCCCTGGTTCTGGCCAATCGGGCGACCAAACACCACGCGCTCGCTCACATATTTGGTCACCCGGTCCAGGAACCAGTAGCCGTCGCCAATGCACTCGGCGGCGATCAGCGTGCGTTCGGCGTTCAGGCCGTCCAGGATGTACTTGAAGCCCATACCTTCCTGGCCGATCAGGTTCTCTTCCGGGATTTCCAGGTTCTCGAAGAACAGCTCGTTGGTCTCGTGGTTGACCATGTTGGGGATCGGCCGCACCGTCATGCCGGACTTTTCGGCTTGGCGCAGATCGACCATGAAGATCGACATGCCCTCCGATTTCTTCTTCACCTCGGCCAGCGGCGTGGTGCGCGCCAGCAGGATCATCCAGTCGGAATGCTGCACGCGCGAGATCCAGACCTTTTGCCCGTTGACGACGTAGCGGTCGCCCTGCTTCACGGCGGTGGTCTTGATCTTGGTGGTGTCGGTGCCGGTGCTGGGCTCGGTCACGCCCATCGACTGCAGGCGCCATTCGCCGGTGGCAATCTTGGGCAGGTACAGTTCTTGTTGCGCTTTCGAGCCGTGGCGCAACAGCGTGCCCATGTTGTACATCTGGCCGTGGCAGGCGCCGGAGTTGCCGCCGCTGCGGTTGATTTCTTCCATGATGACCGAGGCTTCAGCCAGGCCCAGGCCCGAGCCGCCGTATTGCTGCGGGATCAGCGCCGCCAGCCAGCCGGCCTGGGTGAGCGCGTCAACAAAAGCCTCCGGGTAGCCGCGTTGCGCGTCGATCTTGCGGTGGTATTCGTCAGGAAACTGGGCGCAGAGGGCGCGCACGGCGTCACGGATGTCCTGGTACTGGTCGGGGGCGGTTTTGATCATGGGTGGGGTCGGTGGTTTTTGTGGAGTGCCGGTCAGGCGAGTTCGGCGCTGCCTTGCATGGTCAGCCAGCCTTCATGGTCTTCGGCCCAGAGCCAGACGGTCTTGCCATCGGCCGAGGGTTGGCCGCTCAGGCGAAACGGGTGCAGGTCAAACGTCGGCCGCACCGCCTTGAAGCTGAACGACTTGATGAAAGCGCCCGGCACATGACGGCGCACCAGATCGACTAGCAAGGTGGCAATCAGCGGGCCATGCACGATCAGGCCCGGATAGCCCTCGACTTCGGTCACATAGCGGCGGTCGTAGTGAATGCGGTGGCCATTGAAAGTGAGCGCGGAATAGCGGAACAACAGTACGTCGTCCGGCACGATCTCGCGCTGCCAGGCGGCACCTTTTTCGGCCGGCACCGGCGGCGGTACCAGGTCGCCCGGCTGGGCGAGCGTCGACGGGCCGCCCCTAGACGCGAGAGCCCCCTCGGGGGGCAGCGAGGACACACCCGTGCCGAGCGTGGGGGCCTGTGGTGCCGCGCGGTAAACAATATCGTGTTCTTCGGTCAGCGCCAAACCTTTGGCGTTGTGGACTTCATGTTGCACCAGCACAAACAGCAGGTCGCCCGTGCGGCCGGCCTTGCGCGTGACCGACTCGATGCGCGAGATGCGCTGCACGGCATCGCCCACCCGCAACGGGTTGTCCGGCAACCACTGCAGCCGACCGCCGGCCCACATGCGGCGCGGCAACGGCACCGGCGGCAGGAAACCACCGCGCTTGGCGTGGCCGTCGGGGCCGAGTTCACTCTGCCGGTGCTGCAGCAAAAAATACAGCCAGTGCCACAAGGGCGGCACGGCCGTGCCGGGCATTGGCAGCGCATCGTCGCGGTCCAGCGTGGCGCTGAGCGCGCGCAGCGGCGCGGCGGTGATGTCGTCGGTCAGGGTTTCGGTTTTACCGACCCAGCGCTGCAGATTTTCCAGCGTGGCGGCGTCCAGGGTGCGCATGGGGTGATTCATCGTGGTCATTCCGTTTGGCTTTGATCTAGCGGCCATCCTCGCTTTTTTAGCCGGCGAACACCATCACTCATTTTCAAACGAAGCCTTCGGAATTTCCGAAGGCTTGCAGACTTTGCGTTAGCATGAAGCGATGCAATTCGACCTGTTGGATTTGAGACTTTTTGTGTTGGCGGCGGACGAAGGCAGCCTGACGCGGGCGGCCTTGCGGGGGCATCTGTCGCTGGCGGCGGCCAGCAGCCGCATCAAGTCACTCGAAGCCCAGTCGGGCCATGCGCTGTTTTACCGAGAGGCCCGCGGTGTCCGCCTGACACCCCCGGGCGAAGCGTTTTTGCACCACGCCCGCGGCGTGCTGCGCCAGGTGGATCAGTTGCGCGTTGACCTGCAGGAATACGGCGGCGGCCTGCGCGGCCACGTCCGCGTCTTCGCCAACACCACGGCGGTGACGGATTTTCTGCCGGAAATCCTGCCCGGCTTCCTGTCGGAAAACAGCCGTGTCAATGTCGATCTTCAGGAAAAACCGAATGCCGAAATCGCCCGCGGCGTCCTGGACGGACGCGCCGACATCGGCATCGTCGCCGGCCAGGTCGACATGCTGGGTCTGCAGGCCATCCACTTCAGCACCGACCGGCTGGTGTTGGTGACAGCCCAAAATCACCCGTTTGCCAAGCAGAAAACGATCGCCTTTGCCGATACGCTGGAAGAAGACGCCGTCGGCATGAACCACCGCAGCACGCTGCAGACCTTTCTGGCCCAGGTGACGGAAAAGCTCGGCAAGCCCCTGAAACTGCGCATTCAGCTCTCCAGTTTCGACGCCATGTGCCGCATGATCGGTGCGGGGGTCGGGGTGGGCATCGTGCCCGAGAGCGCCGCACGACGCAACCAGGAGAGCATGGGCCTGGCCCTGATCGAACTGACCGACGCCTGGAGCGTGCGCGAACGCTATATCCTGGTGCGTGACCGCGCCGCCCTGCCCCGCTATGCGCAGGCGCTGATCGAGACCTTGTGTGCGCATTACAAACCATTGACCAATCAAGGCGAGGCGACATAGCCATGACCGCATCAAGGTAAACTTCGCCAATGACAGAACTCGTCGAAAAGCTTGCTGACCTGACCGCCCTTCGGGACCGCGATGCACTCGACATCGCCCTCGTCAGCGCCATCAATGACCTGCTGAAGCCACAGTCAGCGGCGATCTACCGGGTGGTCGGCGACACCGACAATGAGCGCTGGCTCACCACGGCGCAGATGGACGCCGATCAAGTAACACCGACCAGCGACTCCGCCTGGTCCGAGTTGGACTTGCTGCCCCGAATGTCCGAACACCCCCTGCGCCAGCAAGCGGTGGCATCGCGCCAGGTGATGCAGACGTCCAACGGCCCAGACATCACGGTATTCCCTCTCGCCAGCAACCCGGGGGCCGTTGGCATCCTGGAAATTGGCACGCAGGCGCCGCTTTCTGACAATGACCGTCGTTTAGTGAGCGGCGTGCTGCGTCTGTACCTCAATTTCCAGAGCTTGCTGGACTATGGCGAACGCGACGCCCTGACCGAACTGCTCAACCGCAAGACGTTTGACGGTGCTTTTCTCAAAGCCACCCTCGAACAAACACGGACGGAAGACAACCCACAAGGCAACCGCCGCAGTGCGGCCTGTGCCGGCAGCTACTGGCTGGCCATGATCGATATTGACCACTTCAAGCGGGTCAATGACAACTACGGCCACCTCATTGGCGACGAAGTCCTGTTGCTGCTGGCGCGCCTGATGCGAACCTGCTTTCGCTTTCACGACCAGCTTTATCGCTTCGGCGGCGAAGAATTTGTGGTGCTGATGCGCTGCAACGGCGAGCAGGAAGCGACGGCTGCACTGGAGCGGCTCAGAACCACCACCGAAAAACACCTGTTCCCCCAAGTGGATCGCATCACCATCAGCATCGGTTTTTCTGAAATCAAGACCGGGGACACCCCCAGTGGCGCCTTCGAGCGCGCCGACAAGGCGGTCTACTATGCCAAGGAGCATGGCCGCAACCAGGTTTGCAGCTACGCGGCCTTGATCGCCAGCGGTGAACTGGCCGACCGGGCGGCCAACGTGGGCGACATGGAACTGTTTTAAGGTCCGGCCAATTCTGCTGTGGCGGCTTTTGACCCTAAAATCGAGGCCATTTTTCCGCACAATGTGCACAATAGTCCCCGGCTTCGTTCGACCCTCACGGTCCGTTAAAGGTCCTCACGCCGTAAAAAAGCGGGGCCGCACTTTAAATACTTTTCCCACATGAACACCTTGCTCCCCCGCATTGAAATCGAAAGCGCTCCGCACCCCACCGCCGCCGTCATCTGGTTGCATGGCCTGGGGGCCGATGGCAACGACTTCGCCGCCCTCGTGCCCGAGCTGGATTTGGCCGCCTGCCCGCCAATTCGGTTTGTGTTTCCGCACGCCCCCAGCATGCCCGTCAGCCTCAATGGCGGTTATGTCATGCCCGCCTGGTACGACATTTTTGGCGCCGACCTGGTGCGTCGCCAGGACGCCGCCGGTATCCAAAAATCTGCACGCGCCATTACGGCGCTGATTGATCAGGAAGTGGCACGCGGCATTGCACCCGAGCACATCGTGCTGGCCGGTTTCTCGCAAGGCTGTGCCATGGCGCTGCACACCGGCTTGCGCTATCCCAAGCGACTGGCGGGCCTTCTGGCGCTGTCCGGCTACCTGCCACTGGCGGACACCCTGAGCACCGAGCGCACGGACGCCAACGCCCACACGCCCGTCTTCATGGCCCACGGCAGCATGGACCCGGTGGTGGTGCCGGCCCGGGGCGAGGCCTCGCGCGATTTACTGGCCGGGCTGGGCTACCCGGTGCAATGGCACAGCTACCCCATGCAGCACAGCGTGCACCCGCGCGAAGTGGCGGACATCTCGGTCTTTCTGGCCAGCGTACTGAAGCAACACCCCGATGCAGCCTGAGAACGTGTCAGGGCGGCCCCACGGCGTGGTGCTGGGGATCGACTTTGGCACGTCCAACTCGGCCGCTGCGCTGGTGGGCGAAGACGGCCAACTGTGCGTGATTCCGCTGGACGGCCAAAAATCGGCCATGCCGACCGCGCTGTTTTTCTCCCACGAGACGCACACCACCCTGTTCGGCACGCAAGCGATGCAGGCCTACCTCAGCGGTACCGAGGGGCGCCTGCTGCGCTCCATCAAAAGCCTGCTGGGCAGCAAGCTGATGGAGGAGCAAACCCTGGTCAATGGCCAGTTGCTGAGCTTTTTTGAGATCGTGGTGCTGTTCTTCAAGGAACTCAAGTCCCGCTGCGAAGCCCATGTGGGCCACCCGATTCACCGCGCCATGCTGGGGCGCCCGGTGCATTTTGTGGACGATGACGCCGAGCGCGACGCGCTGGCCCAAGCCACACTGGGCCGCGCGGCGCTGGCCGCCGGCTTTACCCACATCGACTTTCAGCTGGAACCGATTGCGGCAGCGTTTGACTTTGAGCAGCGCGTCACCACCGACACCACCGTGCTGGTGGTGGACATTGGCGGCGGCACCTCCGACTTCACCGTCATCCGCCTCCAGCCCGATCGCCGGCAGGACGCCGACCGCGCCCAGGACATTCTGGCCACCACCGGCGTGCACCTGGGCGGCACCGACTTCGACCGCCTGCTCGACCTGAGCCACGTCATGCCGCTCTTGGGCCACAAACACATCGGCCCCGGTGGACGCCCGGTGCCCAACAGCGCATTTTTTGATCTCTCCACCTGGCACCTGATCCACCACGCGTACTCCCGCAAAAACATGCACTTTGCCCGCGAGTTGTGGACCTCTTACACAGATCGGACGCTGCATGCGCGCCTGCTGCAGGTGCTCGAAGGCCACCATGGGCACCGCATTCTGGCGAGCGTCGAAGCGGCCAAGATCGCCTGCTCCGTCGCGTTTGAGAGCGCACCGGTGGATTTGAGTTTTCTGGACACCGCCAACGCCCTCGCCCAATGCCCTGTGGTGACCCCGCACAGCATGGGCGAGGCGCTGGCCCAGTCGCTGGACCAGGTGGTGCAATGCGCCTTGCAGTGCGTGCAAGCGTCCGGACTGGCCGGCGTGGATGTTGTGTACCTGACCGGCGGCTCGTCTGCGCTGCAGCCGCTGATGGACGCCTTGCAGGCAGCCCTGCCCGGGGCAGCCATGGTGCCAGGCGACCGCTTTGGCGGCGTCGCAGCAGGCCTGGCTTACGCGGGCTTTGTGGCCAACAAGCCCCAACCCAGTAAAGCCAAAGAGTTTGCCACGAATGCTATTTAAACAATAGCTACTTGCGCATATTGGACGGGGGCTATGGCCCGATTTTGCTTAAAAATTTAATCAAAACCAAGAACTGGTAACGTAGTTGAAGAGATCGGGGCGACCGCCGTCAGGGTCAATCTCTATAAGGTTTTCATGGCGTTGGCATGACAATAGAACATTTTCCGTCCAGCTACCGGCCCTATGCCCGCAATAAACACTGACCCTGACGCTCACGCCAGCCGCCGCGACACCTTGGCGCAGTTGCGCCTGGCGTTGCGTGAGCAGCAAGTGGTGCTGGACAGTGCAGGTGTCGGCATCGTGTTTATCAAGCACCGCACTGTCATCCGCTGCAACCAGCGCTTTGCCCAGATTTATGGCTATGCGGAGGCGACCGACATCCTGGGCAGCACCAGCGTCTCGCTGTACCCGGATCAAGCCGCTTTTTACACACTGGGTAAAACCGCCTTCACAGTCATGGCACAAGGCTTGGCTTACAAGTCAGAAGTATTGATGAAGCGCCGCAATGGCGAATTATTCTGGTCCCACCTGACCGGCAAACTCGTCAATCCGGCAGACACCAATGAAGGCTCCATCTGGATCATTGAGGACATCAGTGAACAAAAGGCGGCGCAAGCCCAGCTCCAATCGGTCTTGACTGAACAAAATCTGATTCTGGACAATGCCATGGTGGGCATCGTGTTTCTGCGCGGCCGCACGCTCACCCGCTGCAACAAAAGCTTCGAAAACCTGTTGGGCTACGAAGCGGGCGAGTTGCATGGCAGTTCCTCAAGAAAATGGTACCGGACCGAGCAGGAATGGCGGGACGCTGCACGCCAGTGGCAAGAACCTTTCGCGGCCGGCCAGGCCTTTGAGGGTGAAATACTGCTGCGCAAAAAGGACGGCTCCGCCATTCATTGTGAAGTTCGCGCCAAGGCGATTGACCCCAGCCATCCAGACGATGGATCGATCTGGATCACCATGGACATCACGGCGCGAAAAAAGGCTGAAACCGAATTGCTGCAAGCGCGCGCAGACCTTGAAAAACTGGTTGAACTCCGAACCCAGGAACTCCGCCGCACCGTGATGGCGCTGGAGAGAAAAGCAGCGGAACAAAAAGAAGCCGAAGCACATATCCAACGCCTGGCGCATTTTGATGCGCTCACCGGGTTGCCCAACCGCTTGCTGTTGAACGACCGTTGCCAGCATGCCCTGAGCGTGGCACAACGCGGGCAGCAACCGGTCGCCTTGATCTTTCTTGATCTGGACCATTTTAAAAACATCAACGACTCGCTGGGCCATCGCGTCGGCGATGAGGTACTGGTTGAGTTGGCAACCCGCCTGAAAGCCACCGTTCGCGAGCAAGACACGGTCTCGCGCCTGGGCGGTGACGAATTCATCTTGCTGCTGCCCGACACCGATGCGGTCGGCGCGGCCAGTGTGGCAAAGAAGTTGCTGCAGGCGGCGCTCATGCCGATTCAGATTGAACAGCATGAACTCACCGTGACGCCGTCGATCGGCATCGCGCTCTACCCCAAAGATGGCACTGATTTAGACACTCTGTCCAGATGCGCGGATGCGGCCATGTACCGTGCCAAAGGCGAGGGGCGCAACAGCTACCGTTTTTATACGCCAGAGATACAGGCCCAATCCGACCGCACCCTGCTGCTGGACAACGCGTTGCGCCGCGCCCTGGCGCGTGACCAGCTGCGACTGCATTACCAGCCGCAAATCTCGATGGCGACCGGGCAAACCGTCGGGGCCGAGGCTTTGCTGCGCTGGCATCACCCGGAGTTGGGCGACGTCTCACCAGCGGAATTCATCCCGATTGCCGAGAGCAGCGGCCTGATCCTGCCCATTGGGGAATGGGTCATTCGCACCGCGGTCAAGCAATTGGCCGAATGGATCGCGCGGGGCATGGCGCCCATCACCATCGCCGTCAATTTGTCAGCGGTTCAGTTTCGGCATGCCGACCTGCCCCAACTCATCACCAGCATCCTGGCGGATGCGGCCCTGGCCCCCCAGTTGCTGGAGCTGGAGCTGACCGAAAGCGTGGCCATGACCCATCCGCAAGGCGCCATCGCCGTGATGGATGACCTGCACCAGCGCGGGGTGCGTATGTCGATTGATGATTTTGGGACTGGCTACTCCTCGTTGAGTTACCTGAAACGCTTTCAGGTCTACAAACTCAAGATCGACCAGTCCTTTGTGCGGGACATCACGGAAGACCCGGACGACAAAGCGATCGTCGGCGCCATCATCAGCATGGCCAGCAGCCTGGGACTGAAGACCATTGCCGAAGGCGTGGAAACCGAGGGCCAGCTTGAGTTCCTGCGCACCCGGGGTTGCGACGAGGTCCAAGGCTACTATCTGAGCCGCCCCTTACCGGCAGAGGCGTTCGAGCACTTTGTGCAAAACCAGGCTAGCGGGAACACACTCAAGCAGCGTTGACCGCTGCCTTGACCTTACTTGCTGGCAGCTTTAGCAGGTGACTTGGCCGCCTTGGACACCGGCGCAGCAGTCGTGGGCAATCCCAGACGTTTGGCAATGGACTGCTCCAGGGTTTTCACCTTGGGATCGATCGTGCCCTGCATCTCAATCACCAGCTTGTCGACCAGCACTTTTTGCATCTCGCCGCTCATCTGCGAAAATTTACGGTTAACGGGCGATTCGATGATGGCAATGAGTTGCTTGAGTTCGTCTTCGCTGAACTTTTCTTCCAGCATGGCGCCAATGGTTGATGGGGCGACTTTGACGGCACGTTCACGCACCAGGGGCACCGCCTCGTCCGCGTATTTCTTCACATCGGCCTGAATCTCTTTGGCAATGCCCTCGCGCTTTTCGGGCGCTACTTTGGTCTGCAAAGCCAGACCGGCCTGCTGCATCAGTTGCGCCGCAGGCCGCTCGGCCAGGGCTTGCCCAGCCTGCTCAATGCCGGGTTGCTGCAACAGCAATACCTTGGCGACCAATTCTTTCTTGGCGGCGGTGGACTCAGCCTGCGCGCCGGTAGCCAGCGCCAGCAGCGCGATGATCACTAATTTTTTCAAAATAATCCCCCTAATAGAAAAAAACAAAACTGCCAATCGTGATCGGCAAGCACCAATTCATTATGACCCTGGAGCACAAGGAAACCTGAAAACCAGATGTTTATGGCATTAAGACCCTGAAGGATTTTCGAGTCCAGCTTGAAATTTACCACGCGAAAAATCAATTTACCTTTATTTCATGCAGAGAAAACCACCCCTGGTAACACGCGGGTACAAGGCTTACAACTGAGCGCGGCCCGCCGGCAGCGACAATAATGCAAGGCCCAAAGCCTGGTTTGTCTGAGCCAGTTGCCTTGGTTAACCGCAAGCTGTTTTGCCCTGTCATCTGAATTACCACCTTTTCGTACTGACCTTCCATTCATGAAAAATCTGGTATTGCTAGGCGCTGGCCATGCCCATGTGCACCTACTGTCCACGCTGGCAAGCCAGCCCTGGCCGGGCGTGCAGATCACCTTGATTGCGCCCTACCCGCGCCTGCTTTATCCGGACATGGTGCCGGGTTTTGTGGCCGGGCACTACCCCCTGGACAAGTGCGTGATTCCGCTGGAGCCGCTGCTGAAAAACACCGGTATCCGCTGGCTGGCCCAGAGTGCGACAGCCCTCGATGCCAATGCACGCAGCCTGACACTGGACGACGGCAGCACGCTTGATTTTGATTGGCTGTCGGTCAACACCGAGCCGGTGCAAGATCGCCAGCAAATTGAACAACTCATGCCAGGGGCGCGCGAATACGGCCTGTTTGTTCAGCCGACGGAGGCGTTTGGGGCGCTGTGGCCCCGGGTCACCGAGTTGGCGCAAAGCCGCGCGCTGCGCGTGGCCGTCATCGGCGGCAGTGCGCTGGGCATTGAACTGGCCATGGCCATCCGGCACCGGCTGCCAACCTCCTCGGTCACCCTCGTCACGGAAGGGGCCAGCGTGGCCGATCACGACACATCCGCTGTGCAACAGCGGGTGGTCCAGGCCCTGAAACAGCGCAACATCACGGTCCTGGCAGATCAGGCCGTGAGCATCCAAGCCGGTGAAGTCACACTCACCAGCGGCGCCCGGCTGGCCTGCGACATACCGGTGATTGCCTCTGGGGCGCAAGCCCCGGCCTGGCTCGCCGGCAGTGGCCTGGCACTGGACGCGCAAGGTTTCATGGCGGTCGACGCCTGCCAACGCGCCACCAGCCACGCCAACATCTTTGCCGCCGGCGACATCAGCACGCGGGTGGATCAGCCACTGGCGCACAGCGGTGTCTTCGCCTTGCGGACCGGCCCTGCGCTGACCCAAAATCTGGCGGCGGTCGTCGCCGGCCTGGAACCCCGCCCCCACGCACCGTCCAAATTCACGTTGAATTTGCTGTCCTGCGGCGACGAAGAAGCCATTGCCAGTTGGGGCCGCTATTGCGTACAAGGCCACTGGGTGTGGTTGCTGAAAGACTGGATTGACCGCTCGTTCATCCAGCGCTACCGCAAGGACTGAGGCGAGCCGCCTTTGAATAAAGATGCCCATGGACCACCAACCCAAAGCCGGCGATGAAGTACACGCCCGCACGTCCGACTGGCACAGCAAGCTGGCCTACGGCTCGGCCCAACACAGCCCGGCGGCCGAGCGCAACCAGCGGCCGATCCTGCAAGTCTTGCAGCAGGTGCTGCCCGCGCAGGGGCTGGCGCTGGAAATCGCCAGCGGCACGGGGCAACATGCGGCGTTTTTCGCGGCCGGCTTAGCCGGCTGGATCTGGCAACCGAGCGACGCGCAGGCCGATGCCTTTGGCTCAATGGCAGCCTGGTGCGCACAAGCTGGCGTTGCCAACGTCAGCGCGCCGGTGGTGCTCAACGTGCTGGCGCCGCAATGGCCGTCCGAAGGCGCGGAATTCACGCAGCCCTTCGATGCGGTTTACTGCGCCAACATGCTGCACATCGCGCCATGGGTAACCTGTGCGGCGCTGATGCAGGGCGCGGCGCGCTACCTGGCACCGCACGGCAGGCTCATCACCTACGGCCCCTACCTGGAGCACGGCGTGCCGACTGCGCCAGGCAACCTGGAATTTGATGCAAGCCTGCGCCAGCGCAACCCGGCCTGGGGCATTCGCCAGCTAGCCGACGTGGCGCAGCAGGCGGCGCTCGCGGGCCTGCACTTGAGTGCGCGATTTCAGATGCCGTCCAACAATCTGCTGCTGGTGTTCCAGCGCGTCAGGCCTGCGGGGCAAGCGACTTCTTCGTTGGCGACTGCAACATAACGATTGAAATTCGGCGCCGCTCGGCCTCAGAGCCACATGCCGCTGTGCGGCATCTGAACGGCATGCGACATGCTGCCGCCAAGCACGAAGGAGCCGATCACAAAACTCAGCACGGCAATAAAAATGCTGGCAAAAAAGGCGGTCCAGAAACTGGAAACCGTGAAGCCCTTGACCAGTGACGAAACCAGCAAAATCATCAGCGCATTGATCACCAGCAGGAACAGGCCGAAGGTCAGCAAAGTGAGCGGCAAGGTCAGGATGATCAGCAGCGGCTTGACGATGGCATTCGCAAAGCCCAGCAGCAGGGCGGAGACCACCAGCGAGGCGGTATCGGCGAATTTGATGCCCTGAAAAATCTGGCTGGCCACCCAAAGCGAGAGCGCGGTGATGGCCCAATGCAGAAGAAAAGGCGTCAGGTTGTCCATCATGTCAAAAGCTCTCGTGGGTGCCGGGAAGGGCGATCAAAGAATCATACTGCCCCATCCTTCAGCGCACTTGCAGCTTCGCGCCGCCCGTCATCGCCGTGATTTCACCGATCTCCGTGGCGGCATCGAAGCCATGCTGTTTAAAAATAGCCAGCACCGCGTCTACGGCGTCCGGGGCGCACGACACCAGCAGACCGCCGCTGGTTTGCGGGTCGCTCAACAGTGCCTGGTCGACCTCGGCAAAGCCGGCCGGCAAGCCGATGTCGTGCCCATAACCGGCCCAGTTGCGGCCCGAGGCGCCGGTCACGTTGCCCTGCAGCGCCAGCTCGCGCACCCCGCCCAGCAAGGGCACGCGGGCCCAGTCCAGTTGCACCGTGCAGCGGGCGCCCCGCGCGATCTCCAGCGCGTGACCGGCCAGACCAAAGCCGGTGACATCGGTCAGGGCATGCACGCCGGCCAGCGCGGCCAGTTCCGGTCCCGGTGTGTTCAGTTTGGTGGTGACGGCAATCATTTGCGCGTAGCCGGCGGCATCCAGCTTTTCTTTCTTCAGTGCGGCCGACAGAATGCCCACGCCCAGCGGTTTGCCCAGAATCAGCTTGTCCCCAACCTGGGCATCGGCGTTGCGTTTCACCCGGCTGGGGTGCACCAGGCCAAGCGCCACCAGGCCATAAATCGGCTCGACCGAATCAATGGTGTGGCCGCCGGCAATCGGGATGCCGGCCGCGCGACAGACCGAGGCGCCGCCTTCGAGGATTTTGGCGATGGTTTCGGTGGAGAGCACGTTGATTGGCATGCCGACCAACGCCAGCGCCAGAATCGGCTGGCCTCCCATGGCATAAACGTCCGAGATGGCGTTGGTGGCGGCGATGCGGCCAAAGTCAAACGGGTCGTCCACGATCGGCATGAAGAAATCGGTGGTGGCAATCAGGGCCTGCTCGTCGTTGAGCTTGTAGACCGCGGCGTCGTCCGCCGTCTCGATGCCGACCATCAACTCTTTGGGCATCGGCATGGCGGTGATGCCCTTCAGGATTTCAGACAGCACGCCGGGTGCGATCTTGCAGCCGCAGCCGCCGCCGTGGGACAAGCTGGTGAGGCGCGGTTCAGCCAAGGTGCGGGCCGTGCTGGAAGTGGTGGGTGTTGGAGAGGGTTGGGTCATGTCATGTTCCATTGAATCGTCAAATTATGGGGTTCTGCCGCTCATGCGGCTAGCAGCGAGGCGACCAGCTGGCGCAACAGGGTCTGCTCGCGCTGCGGCTCAAACAAGGGGGCCCGCGTCGCGCACTGCTGCCGCAACAGGGGTAAAAAATCGGCATCGTCCCGGCAACGCTGCAACAGCGCGGCCAGGGCGTCATCATCGCCCAAAGCGAAATACCCGGCATAGTCTGGGCCCAACATGCCCACATTGCCTTCAATGCGCGAGGCCAGCACCGGCGTGCCGCTTTGCACTGCTTCCAGAATCACCTGGGCGCCACCTTCCATTTTGCTGGGGTGCACCAGCAGATGGGCGCGCTGGACATGGCTGCGGGTCTGGGCATGCGGCAAGCCCCCGAGCCAGCGGTAGTGCGGATAACGGCTGGCGGCCCGCTGTGCCGCTTGCCCCAATGCGGGATCGAGCGCCGCGCCAATGTGGTCAAGGAGGATGTCGGATCGGAGGGCCAGGCGGGCTGCGGCACGCAAGTAAGTCAAGGGGTCTTTTTCGTCCCGCAAATGGCCCACCATCAGCGCCCGCAGATGACGATCGGTCTTGTTGAGCGTGGCGCGCCGTGGCGCCGACTGGAAAATGACCTGCGCTTTGTGTCGTAGCACTTCCGGCAGCGCCTGTGCCCCACGCTCTTGCAGCAGCACCAGCTGCGCGGCCAACTGCAAGGCGCGCTGGGCTGACGGGTCGGTTTGAATGTCCCGGTACAGGTCGGTACCGGTCAGCACCACGGCCAGTTGCGCCGCGCCCTTGGCCTGCGCCCAGGCCAGCGCCGCGTCCGCTGATTTGCGCGCATGCAGCGCCAGCATCACGTCGGTGGCCTCGCCCTGCCACTGGCTGGCAATGGTGGTGCGAAACAGCGGGCGCAACAGGCGCGACCAGCGCCAGGCGGTTTGCCAGTTGCCGTTGTTGGCCTCGGCCAGCGCCGGGCTGATGATCAGGACATGCGGTCGATTCATAGACGAAACAGGCCTCTAGCCCCCGTCCCTGCTGCGCAAGTAGCTATTAATTCAGTAGCACGCATCATCCCCCTCAATCGCGCGCCAGAAACACGGCAAACCAGTCCCGGGCATCGCGCCATTGCGTCACCTGCGAAAAGCCGGCCTCGCGCAGCAGGGCTTCAAACTGCGGTGGCGTGTATTTGTAGGAATTCTCGGTGTGAATGCGCTCGCCTGCGGCAAAGTGGCGCTGCGCCCCGGGCCAGTGCACTGTCAAATCCTGCACCGCCTCCAGGTGCATCTCGATGCGGGCGACCTCGGCGTTGTAGCAGGCCCGGTGCCGCCACTGCGCCACCTCAAAATCGCTGCCCAGCAGCCGGTTGATGTGCAGCAGCATGTTGCGGTTAAAGGCGGCGGTCACGCCCAGCGCGTCGTCGTAGGCCGGCTCCAGCAGCGTGATCGGTTTCAGCAAATCCACCCCAATCAGCAGGCCGCCAGCCGGGGCGGCCTGGCGCGCCTGGCGCAGGAACAGCAAGGCGTCGGCCGGCGAAAAGTTGCCGATGCTTGAGCCCGGATAAAACAGCAGGCGCTGACCCTCGCCCGCTTCTGGCGGCAGCGCCAGTTGCGACGAGAAGTCCAGACCGACGCCCAGCATGTCCAGCCCGGGGTACTGGCGCTGCAGCGCCGCCAGCGCGCCACGCAAAAACGCCACCGAAATATCCACCGCCACATAGCTCGCCGGGCGCAGCAAGTCAAACAGCCGCGCCGCTTTTTCACAGTTGCCCGCGCCCAGGTCCACCAAGGTCAGGCCCTGCGGCAGCAGCGCCGCCATGTCAGCGCCATGCTGGGCGAAGATGGCGGCTTCGGTACGCGTCGGGTAGTACTCGGGCAACTCGGTAATGGCTTCAAACAGGCGCGAGCCGAGCGCGTCGTACAGGTACTTCGGATGAGTGAAGGCCGCGTGGGCCAGCAAACCACGCGCCAGCTCGGCACGCACGGCGGCATCGTCGTCCTGATGCAACTGGACAAACCGGGGGACACGCACGCGAGCGGAAGTGAGGATCATGGGCGATAACTTTCTTCAATCCTGGCAATCAATTTAAGTCTTATTGAAAACCATGCAGCCGGAATTGCCAGCCTTGCGAGCCAGCTCAAAGGAGAAGTTTCGAGTCTAATCGGAGATTCCAAAAACGTTAACGGAGTTCCGTATGGTCAGCCTTTCCTCTTCTTCTAGCCGCACCCTGAAAGCCCTGCTGGCCAGCGCCATTTTGGCCGTCAGTAGCCTGGGGCATGCGCAACCGGTGTTCAAAGTCACCGCCATTCCCGACGAGTCGCCGACCGAGCTGGCGCGCAAAGCGGTGCCGCTGGTGAAGTACCTGGAGAAAAAGCTGGGCATGAAGGTGGAGTTCACCCCGGTCTCCGACTACGCGGCGGCGGTGGAAGCGCTGGTCAACAAGCAGGTGGACATGGCCTGGTACGGCGGCTTCACCTTTGTGCAGGCCAATGTCCGCTCCGGCGGCAAGGTCATACCGCTGGTGCAGCGCGAAGAAGATGAAAAATTCAAATCCGTCTTCATCAGTGGCGACCCGAGCATCAAGACGCTGGCCGATCTGAAAGGCAAAACCGTGAGCTTTGGCTCGCAGTCCAGCACCTCGGGCCACCTGATGCCGCGCAGCGTTTTGCTACAGGCCAACATTGACCCTGACAAAGACTTCAAACGCGTGGCTTACTCCGGTGCGCACGACGCCACCATCGCTGCCGTGGCCGCGGGCAAAGTGGATGCCGGCGCCCTCAATATCTCGGTCTGGGAAAAATTCGTCGCCGACAAAAAGGTTGACACCAACAAGGTCAAAGTGATTTTCACCACTCCGGCTTACTTTGATTACAACTGGACCGTGCACGCCGACATGCCGGTGGCGCAGCGCGAAAAGCTGGTCAAAGCCTTTCTCGACCTGAACAAGAACACGCCCGAAGGCAAGGAAATCCTGGAGCTGCAGCGCGCCACCAAGTTCGTCCCGACCAAGGCCGACAACTACAAGGGCATCGAAGCCGCCGCCCGCAGCGCGGGTTTGATCAAGTAATTGCCATTCGCTACTTAATTCATAGCTATCTACGCCCTATCGACGGGGGCCAGCGGCCTATTTAACTCATGAAAATATTGCTGGAGAACTGCACCGGGTGCCACCCGGCCGCCCGGGTCAATGCCCCGGCGGCGCTGCGCGGCCTGAACCTGACGGTGGCCAGTGGCGAGCAGCTGGCCGTCATCGGTCCCTCCGGCGCCGGCAAAACCACCCTGCTGCACCTGCTGGCCTGCGCGCTGAAGCCGGTTAGCGGCACGCTGCAACTGGACGGGCGCAACCCCTGGCAGTTGTCACGTGGTGACTTGCAACGGCTGCGCGGCGAGCTGTTTCTGGCCCCGCAGGTGCCGCCGCTCCCGGCGCGACAGCGCGTGGTCACCGCCGTGCTGGCCGGGCGGCTGCCGCACGAAAGCCTGTGGGCCAGCGTGCGCAGCCTGTTTTACCCGACCGACATCGCGCTGGCCGACCAGGCGCTGACGCGTTTTGACGTCAGTGACAAACTGTTCGAGCGGGTTGACCGGCTCTCCGGCGGCGAACGCCAGCGCGTCGGCCTGGCCCGCGCACTCTTGGCGTTGAGCGTCGCCGGGCCGCCCCAAGGCGCGAAGGCCCCCTCGGGGGGCAGCGCAGCACACCAAGTGGCAAGCGTGGGGGCGACACTTCTTTTAGTGGACGAACCGCTGTCGGCGCTGGACCCCACCCGCTCACAGCAAGCCATCGAGTCGCTCACCCAGGCGGCCCGCGAGCGCGGTGCCACGCTGGTGACCACAATGCACCATGTGGAGATGGCTTTGCAGCATTTCCCCCGCATCATCGGGCTGCGCGACGGCGAGCTGGCCTTTGACCTGCCCGCCGCGCAAGTGACGCCGGAGCGGCTGCAGCAGTTGTACGCACAGCATCTGGACGAACTGAGCGGCGCCCCTTCGACGGCGCTGCAGGATGCCCCGGTGGCCGCCGCACCGGTGGCGATGAATTGTCGGTAGCGCGGCCGGCCATGCTTTTCCCCGCCAAGCGCCCGCTGCCCGGCAGCCCCCCAGCCGCCTTGCGTGACCCGGCCTGGCGTGGCCGCGTATTCTGGACTCTGGCCACGCTGGCGCTGCTGTGGCCGATGCTGGTGCTGACCGAGTTCAAGCCCTGGCTGCTGCTGGAGCCCGACGCCCTCACGCCGGCGCTGCGTTTTTTGGCTGATTTTGTGCCGCCCAAGCTGGACGGCGACTTTCTGGCGATGGTGGCGCGCGAAACCTGGCGCACCGTGGCGATTGCCACCGCCGGCCTGACGCTGGCCCTGCTGCTGGCGGTGCCGCTGGCGCTGCTTTCGGCGCGGGTGCTGTCGATCTCGGCGCTCACCGGCCGCATGGCCTTATTGCCGGCGGTCGTGCGGCAACTGGTGCGCTGGCTGCTGATCGTGCTGCGCAGCGTGCCCGAGTTGATCTGGGCGCTGGTCTTTGTGCGCGTGGTCGGGCTGGGCCCGACCGCCGGAGTGCTGGCCATTGCGCTCACTTTTGGCGGCATGCTGGGCAAGGTCTATGCCGAAATTCTGGACAGCGGCGAGACGCATGGCACCACCAGCTTGCTGCGCAACGGCTCGGGCCGGCTGCAGGCCTTTTTATATGCGCTGCTGCCGCAAAACGCCGCCGAGCTCACCAGCTACACCGTGTACCGCTGGGAATGCGCCATCCGCTCCTCGGCCGTGCTCGGCTTTGTCGGCGCCGGTGGTCTGGGCCAGCAAATGGACGCGTCCATGAAGATGTTCAACGGCTCGGAGGTGGCCACCATGCTGCTGGTGTTCATGGCGCTGGTCTGGCTGGCGGACAAAATCAGCGCCTGGCTGCGCAGGGGGCTGGCATGACGGTTGACACCCAAACGGCGGCGAACGAGGTCTACAAACTGCCGCCCAAACTGTTTGACGCCCGCTGCAAAGCCTGCTGGTTCGTGGCCGCCGTGTTGCTGCTGGTGGGCTTAAGTTTTGGAACGCTCGACCTGCAGTGGGCGCAATTTCTGTCGGCGCAGGCGTTTTCCAAAATGGGCAAGTTCCTGGGTGAACTGCTGCCGCCGGAAACCGGCCCGGTGTTTTTGAAGAAGCTGCTGGCCGCCGCGCTCGAAACACTGGCCATGTCCGCGCTGGGCACGCTGCTGGCAGTGCTGCTCGGCCTGGCGCTGGCCGTGCCCGCCAGCAAGACCTATGACGGCGACCCGGCGCGCTGGCGCAGCCTGACCCGGCTGCTGCTGAACGCCTTGCGCAGCGTGCCGGAGCTGATCTGGGCCACCTTGCTGCTGATTGCCGCCGGCCTGGGGCCGTTTGCCGGCACGCTGGCACTGGCGTTGCACACGGCAGGGGTGTTGGGCCGCCTGTTCGCCGAGGCCATCGAGAACGCACCGCCCGGCCCCGCCTTTGCCCTGCGCGTGCGCGGCGTCCCGAGCAGTCGCGTGTTTTCGTATGCCACCTTGCCGCAGGTGCTGCCGCAACTGCTGAGCTACACCCTGTACCGCTGGGAAAACAACATCCGCGCCGCCGCCGTGCTGGGGGTGGTGGGCGCTGGCGGGCTGGGCCAGATGCTGGCGTTCCACATGGGGCTGTTCCAGATGGGAGAAACCAGCAGCATCCTGATCGCCATGCTATTTTTGGTGGCGCTGGTGGATGGACTGAGTTTTGCCAGTCGGCGCTGGCTGGCCAGTTAGTGATCAAGCTCTAGCCACCCGTAGGCTGGCTGACAGCCCCGATTGACAGAACGCAAAGATAAGTTCCCGATAAAACGCTATAAGCCCCATTGAACTTTTGAATTGGCACTCACTCAGACAGAGTGCTAATATAAAAGCTATGACAAAAAGGAGTTCAGGTATGGCTTATCAAACTGGAGTTTCAGGCGCTGCGCTGGCAGTTGCCAATCCGTGGTCGATGGTGCCCCCGTTGGGTAATCTGGATGCTTACATCTCGGCGTCCAACCGTTTACCCATGCTTACGCTCGAACAAGAGCAGGAGTTTTCACGCAAGTTCCGGCAAGACAATGATCTGGAAGCGGCGGGAAAGCTGGTGCTGTCGCACTTGCGGCTGGTGGTGTCGGTGTCGCGTCAGTACTTGGGCTACGGTCTGCCGCACGGCGATTTGATTCAGGAAGGCAATGTCGGTCTGATGAAGGCGGTCAAACGCTTTGACCCCGATCAGGGCGTGCGTCTGGTGAGCTATGCGCTGCACTGGATCAAGGCCGAGATTCACGAGTACATCCTGAAGAACTGGCGCATGGTCAAGGTGGCGACCACCAAAGCCCAGCGCAAGCTGTTCTTTAACCTGCGCTCCATGAAGCAGCGTTACAAATCGGATGACGCCGCGGCCGATGCCGGCACGCACCGCGAAACCCTGAACGAAGTGCAAATCGAGGCGATGGCAGCGCAGCTCAAGGTCAAGCGGGAAGAAGTGATTGAGATGGAAACCCGGCTTTCCGGTGGCGATGTGCTGCTGGACCCGAGCCCATCGGACGATGGCGAAGATGCCTATGGCCCGATTTCCTACCTGACGGATGCCAAACACGAGCCCATCGCCATGATCGAGGCCCGAGAGCGCGACGCCCTCGCCAGCGATGGCATCGCCAGTGCGCTGGAAGCGCTGGACGAGCGCAGCCGCCGCATTGTGGAAGAGCGCTGGCTCAAGGTGAATGACGACAACTCGGGCGGCATGACGCTGCACGAATTGGCGGCCGTGTATGGTGTGAGCGCCGAGCGCATTCGTCAGATTGAAGTGGCGGCCATGAAGAAGATGAAAAAGACACTGGTCGAATACGCCTAACGTCCTGCGTCTGACCGCACCAAGCCCCTGACGGTTACCCAGCTCAGGGGCTTTTTTTATGCAGTCGGCGATGCATGCCGGCGCTTAAGAGTTCTTCAGCAGCAGCTTGATGTCAGCGGCTAGGGCCGGGGCACCGGAGCCGTAACGGGTGAATAAACGCAATTTACCCTGCGTGTCATACACGTAGCTGCCGGCCGAATGGTCCATGGTGTAGCTGGTGGGTGTTTTGCCATCCACTTTTTTGTAATACACCTTGTAGTCTTTGGCGAGCGCTTCGAGTTTTTCGGGCGTGGTGTAGAGCGCCAAAAAGGTAGGGTCAAAATTGGCCATGTAGGCTTTGAGTACTTCGGGCGTGTCGCGCTGGGGGTCGACCGAGACAAACAGACCCTGCAAGCGCTCGCCATCTTTACCGAGCAGCTTTTTCACCTCGGCCAGCTCGGCCATGGAGGTGGGGCAGACATCCGGGCACTGCGTGTAGCCAAAGAACACCACCACCACTTTGCCGGCAAAGTCCTTGATGCTGCGGGGTTGGCCATTGTGGTCGGTCAAGGCGAAATCGCGGGCGTAATCGGCGCCGGTGATATCGATGGCGGAAAACGTCGGTTTTTGCTCAGAGCATGCGGTCATACTGGCTGCAGCCACCGTCAAACATGCGTATCCAGCTATTAATTTAAGAGCGCTTCGTTTTTTCATGCAATGATCATAGTACATAGTGGTCCACCAGCAAGGCGGCAAACAGCACGCTCAAGTGAATGAGAGAGAAGCGAAAAGTCTTGCGCGCCAGCTCATCCGAGTAGTTGCGCCAAAGCCAAAAAGCATACAGACAAAACCCAAAACTCAAGCCCAGCGCGGCGATGAGATAGATCCAGGAACTCATGCCGAAGATGTAGGGCATCAGGCAGGCGGCAAACAAAATAAAGGTGTACAGCAGCACCATCAACCGGGTGAACTCGTTGCCGTGCGTCACCGGCAGCATCGGCAGGCCGGCTTTGCGATAGTCTTCCACGCGGTACAGCGCCAGCGCCCAGAAGTGCGGCGGCGTCCACAGGAAAATGATCAGGAACAAAATGAAGGCTTCCGGTCCGACATTCCCGGCCATGGCGGCCCAGCCCAGCACCGGTGGCATAGCACCCGAGGCGCCGCCAATCACGATGTTTTGCGGCGTCAGCGGTTTCAAAATCACGGTGTAGACCACCGCATAGCCGACAAAGGTGGCAAAGGTCAGCCACATGGTCAGCGGATTGACCCAGACATACAGCAGCGTGGAGCCCGCAATGCACAACACGGCCGAAAACAGCAGGGTTTGCTTGTCGTCCAGTTCGCCTTTGGCCGTGGGGCGCCAGGCGGTGCGCTTCATCTTGGCGTCGATGCCCTTTTCGACAATGCAATTGAACGCGGCCGCCGCCCCCGCCACCAGCCAAATGCCCAGGCAGGCCAGCAGCGCCAATCGGACTTCGGCCCAGGTGGGCACACCCGGCACGGCCAGCACCATGCCAATCAGGGCGCAAAACACGATCAGTTGAACCACGCGCGGCTTGGTCAAGGCATAGAACTGCCTGAATACGGAAACTTGAAGCGTTAGGGAATTGGCACTCATGCGGGGTGTCTCGATAGGGATGGGTCCAAGGCAGTCGACGCCTTGGCAGAGGGGCTCGTCTGGCTCGCGGCGACGGCCCAGGTCAGGACGACGACCAGTGCGCCGGCCCCGCCGGTATGCAGCACGGCGGCCACCAAGGGCCAGTCCAGCACCACATTGCTTAAACCGGTGATCAATTGCAGGCTGACCAGGGCCGCCAGCCAGCGGGACGGACGGCGCAGCGCCGGCACGCGGTTCAAACGCCAGGCCAGCACGCCAAGCAAGGTCAGCACAATGACCGCCATGATGCGGTGAACATAGTGAATGGCGGTCAACGCGGCAAAGCTGATGGGCTCACCCGCCGCGGTCAATCCGAGCTCGCGCCAGAGTTGAAAGCCTTGCTGGAAGTTCATCGCTGGCCACCAACTGTTTTGGCACATCGGAAAGTCGGAACACGCCAGCACGGCGTAATTGGTGCTGACCCAGCCACCCAGCGCGATTTGCACAACCAGCAACGCAAAGGACAATCCCAGCAACCCGCGCAAACCCGGGCCAACAACGACGGGCAGCACGCCACCCTCCACTTGCACAGAACGCACCACCTGCACGCACAGCAACGCCAGCAACACCAGCCCGCCCAGCAAATGCAGCGTGACGATGGCGGGAAAAAGTTTCATGGTGACGGTGAGCGCGCCAAAAGCACCCTGCAGGCACACCCACAGCAGGGTGAGCGTGGGCCACCACGGATTGATCGGGTGAACGTGTGCCTTTCGTCCCCGCCAGCCCAGCCAGCTCGCCACGGCCAGTACCAGAATCAGCACACCGACACTGGTCGCCAGATAACGATGGACCATCTCAACCCAGGCCTTGCCGTGCGTCACAGGGCCGGTGGGCATGGCACTTTGGGCAGCGGCAATGTGGACATCGGCACCCAGCGGACTGGCATGGCCATAACAGCCCGGCCAGTCGGGACAACCCAGCCCCGAGTCGGTCAGCCGGGTAAAGGCGCCAAACAGGACCAGATCAAAGGTCAAAAACAGGGTCAGCAGCGTGAGCGCCTGGATTCGTCGCAGGGGCGTGGCGCGCCGATTACGAAACCACACCCACGCCAACGGTCCGGCGGCCAGCAGCGCCCCCACGAACATCATGCGTACCAGCGGCGACAGATCGTAAAGTTCTTGCACCGTCAGGTCCTATTGCACAGCCAATTTTCCGGCTTCACGCCCGGCCTGATCCCAGCCGGCTGACGCGCGCATCAAACGCTCCAGATCGCGCTTGGCCTTGGCGGCGCTGGAAAGATCCAGATTGGCCGGGAAGCGCATCATCCAGTTGCCCATCGGGTCCACCACGTACAGGTGCTCGGCGAGTTGGTGACCCGCAGTCGGCGCCAGCCAGGCGGACAGCCCGGCCGGGGACACGCGCAGCACCGTAGCCTCTTTCAGGGCTGGCAACAGTTTGCCAGGCACCGGGGCGTCATCGGGAATCAGCCAGACCCAGTCCATCCGGTCTTTGTCCTTGCCCAAGCCCTCGCGCATCTGGCGCTGCAGATACAAATGGTGGCTGCAGATGTCATCGCAAGCGCCGCCGGCCACGCTGATCAACAGCCACTGGCCTTTCAGCGCTTGCAAGTTGCTGCCCTGCCCGCTCAGGCTCGCACTGGCGAGGTCGGGCAAGGGACGCTGCGGATCGATCAGCTCGCCGAAATTGCGACGCCCGTCCGGTCGCACCACGTAATAGGTGAAATACGAGGCCACCACCGGCGCGGCACAGACCAAGAATACCGCCAGCATCTTCCAGCGGCCGCTGACCTTGCGCCGGGCCTGCGCGTCCATCACACGTTCAGGCGACGGCATGGAGTGAACCGTCAACCCCAGGGGCTGATCGACACGGCTGGCGCGCGGACGGGAAGAAGCGTCAGGCGCGTCGGAAGGAGAAGAATCGTCTAACAATTTGGAACCAGACATAAAGAATTGCGATCAGCGCACTCAGTGCAAACCATTGAAAAGCATAACCATAGTGGGTGGCCACACCCGTGGCAACCAGTGGCCATTCCCGCAGCAAACCTTCACTCGCGACACCCAGTTGCTGCACCGACACGGGCAGCAACGGCACCCCCAACTCGGCACTGAAACGGGTCATATCGAGATTTTGCCGGATACGGCCCATCTCCGGACCGCCAAGCTCGTATAACTTGGAGGGTGGCGGGACAATGCGGCCCTGAATTTCGACCACTCCCGACGGCGTTTCAATCCTGGGCAGACTGGTGCGATCGATGAAATTTCGGGCCACCCAGCCACGCTGCACCAGCACCACGGCAGGACTGCCTTCCAGCTGCAGCGGCGTCACCACATACAAGCCCGGCTTGCTGTTCATTTGGCGGTTGTCCAGAAACACCGTGTGCGCTGCCAGCCAGTGCCCCCGCAGCGTCACCCGGCGCTGCAACTCGGCCGCCTGGCCAGCCCGCATGATCAATGCGGGTCCGTCCAGCGGGGACAAGGTGGCTTGTGCTTCGATACTGGCCTGCAAGGCTTCTTTCTGGGCGGCACGCGACAACTGCCAGCGCCCCAATGCCAATGTGGAAGCCACCGCCAGCACGGTGCCCAAGGTGATCAGCCAGAACTTCCAGCGCAAACTCACGAGATAATCCAGTCCATGAAATACTTAGTCATTCTTGCATTTGTCGGCATCATCGGCAGTCTGGGCACCGCGCTGTTTTTCATGATGAAGAGCAATGCCAAAGGAAAATCCAGAAGCCAAAAAATGGCGCTGGCACTGGCCCTTCGGGTGGGCATTTCAATTCTGCTTTTTGCCAGCATCCTGGTGGCCTGGAAACTGGGCTACATCCACCCGACCGGTATTGCATCCGGACAGTAAGCAAAACGCCCCAACAACAATCAAAAAGGCACCGCGCAGGGTGCCTTTTTCAGGTCAGTGCCGCAGACTACAGCCAATAAACCAGCACGTAAAGTCCAAGCCACACCACGTCAACAAAGTGCCAATACCAGGCGGCGCCTTCAAAGCCGAAATGACGCTCAGCGGTAAAGTGACCTTTTTGCAGCCGCAAGGTAATGAACAGCAGCATCAACATGCCCACGAACACGTGGAAGCCATGGAAACCGGTCAGCATGTAAAAGGTTGAGCCATACACGCCCGATGTCAGCTTCAGATTGAGCTCATGGTAGGCGTGAAAGTACTCATAACCCTGCACACACAGGAACACGATACCCAACAGAACCGTCATCCACATGAAGCCAATCGTCTTCGTCCGGTGGCCTGCAATCAACGCGTGATGCGCAATGGTCAGGGTCACACCGGAGCTCAACAGCAAGGCGGTATTGATGGTGGGCAACCAGAACGGCGTCATGGTCAAGAAGGGTTCCACGATGCCGGCGGGCGAGCCGGTCACGCCCGCCGCCAGGCTGGGCCAAACGGCCTTGAAATCAGGCCAGAGCAAGGCGTTTTCCACACTGCCCAGCGCCGGGATGGAATGGCCGCGGGCCCACCACAAGGCCGTGAAAAACGCGCCGAAGAACATCACTTCCGAGAAGATGAACCAGCTCATGCTCCAGCGGAAGGACAGGTCGACTTTGTGGCCGTACTGGCCGCCTTCGCTCTCACGAACCGCCTCACTGAACCACTGAAACAGCACGCCCAGAAACCACACCATGCCGAAGGCCAGCGAATACTTGCCCCAGTCAGCGCCGTTCACCCATTGACTTGCGCCAAGGATGACAAAAAACAGTCCCAATGCCGCCATCGCCGGATGCCGTGACGGGCTGGGTACAAAGTAGTACGGGGTTACGCCGCTTGTTGTTGAACTCATTTCAGCTCCATTCCTTCCGGTTCTCTTCAATATTTTTTCAGGTGCAGGGGGGTGCCTTATTTGGCAACCACCCAATTCACCAACACTATCAAACCAACTACAAAAATGACAGCCCCCGCAATCCCCACCAGAATGATGTGAAACGGGTTAACGCGGGCCATGTCTTCCTGCGATTCGCTACTTTTTCGAATTCCAAAAAACGACCAGCTCACCAACTTGATGCTGCGCCAGAAAGACGTGGTGGGTACCGCGTCTTTGTTCTTGCCGCTCTCGCTCATGAGCCTGCTCCAATCAGTCCATGCGCACTGGCATCAGCCACTGGTGCGGCGGGTGTTTTGCCACCCACTTCAAAGAACGTGTAGGACAGGGTGATCGTCTTCACGTCCTTCGACAGCTTGGGATCAATCACAAAAACCACTGGCCAGGACTTCTTTTCACCCGGCTCCAGCGTGTACTGGTTAAAACAAAAACACTCCAGCTTGTTGAAGTGGGCACCGGCCTGCTGAGGCGCATAGCTCGGAATCGCTTGAGCCGACATGCGCCGGTTCTGCACATTCTGAAACTCGTACATCACCGTCGCCAACTCGCCCGGATGAACCTGCAGCGAACGCTTCGCCGGCTTGAACTCCCAAGGACCGCGGGCGTTGGCATCAAACTCCACCGTGATGGTGCGACTGGTGTCCACCTGGGTATTGGCGGGCATGTCCGGCGTGGCGCCGGGAATATTCCGGTCACCCAGGGCCAGAATATTGATGCCTGTCAGCTCACAAATGGACTTGTAAATCGGCACCAGCGCGTAACCGAAGGCAAACATACCAGCCGCGACAACGACCAGTTTGCGGACCATCCGAAAATTTTCGCGCTTCAGCGTCATGGCCTAGTGGCTTTCCAGGTACATCTTGGCAAAAAAACCGACGAAGAACACCACGGCCACCGAGGCCAGGATCAGTCCGGTTTTCAAATTGGCTTTCTTTTGTTCGGGGGTCATGATTCAGGCTCCCAGTCTTAAGCGATGATTTTGGTCGCGGTCACGTCCAGCTTGGGCGGCGTCTCAAAGGTATGAAAAGGTGCGGGTGATGGAATCTCCCACTCCAGGCCTTCGGCGCCTTCCCATGGCTTTTGCGGTGCTTTTTCGCCTTTGCCGCGCATCGTGGGCAGCACGATGAAGAGGAAGAAGTAAACCTGGGCAAAACCGAAGAAGAAGGCCCCCACCGAGGCGATGGCATTGAAGTCGGCAAACTGCATCGGGTAATCGGCATAGCGGCGTGGCATACCGGCCAAGCCCAAAAAGTGCATCGGGAAGAAAGTCACGTTGAACGAAATTAGCGACCACCAGAAATGGATCTTGCCGCGTGTTTCGTTGTACATCACACCGGTCCACTTCGGGCTCCAGTAGTAATAGCCGGCAAACAAGGCATACAGCGATCCGGCCACCAGCACATAGTGGAAGTGCGCCACCACGTAGTAGGTGTCGTGGATCTGGATGTCAATCGGTGCCATGGCCAGAATCAGGCCGGTGAACCCCCCCAGGGTGAACACAAAGATGAAACCCACCGCGAACAACATCGGCGTTTCGAACGTCATGGAACCCTGCCACATGGTGGCAACCCAGTTGAAGATTTTCACGGCGGTCGGCACGGCAATCAGCATCGTGGCGTACATGAAAAACAACTGGCCCGTCACTGGCATGCCGGACGTGAACATGTGGTGCGCCCACACGATGAACGACAGAATGGCAATACTGGAGGTGGCATACACCATCGAGGCGTAACCGAACAAGCGTTTACGAGCGAAGGCCGGCACGATCTGGCTGATGATGCCGAAGGCCGGCAAAATCATGATGTAGACCTCGGGGTGACCGAAGAACCAGAAGATGTGCTGGTACATCACCGGGTCGCCGCCACCAGCAGGGTTAAAGAAGCTGGTGCCGAAATGGCGATCGGTCAAGGTCATGGTGATGGCACCGGCCAGCACTGGCATCACGGCGATCAGCAGGTAAGCGGTGATCAGCCAGGTCCAGCAAAACATCGGCATTTTCATCAAGGTCATGCCGGGTGCGCGCATGTTCAGGATGGTGACGATGATATTGATCGAACCCATGATGCTGGAGGCGCCCAAAATGTGCAGCGCAAAAATACCGGTGTCCATGGACGGGCCCATTTGCAGCGTGAGCGGCGCATACAGCGTCCAGCCTGCAGCAGGGGCACCACCTGGCATGAAGAAGGAAGTAGCAAGCAACAGGCCGGCCGGAATCATCAGCCAGAAGCTGAAGTTATTCATGCGCGCAAAGGCCATATCGGAGGCGCCAATTTGCAGCGGAATCATCCAGTTGGCGAAGCCGACAAAGGCCGGCATGATGGCGCCGAACACCATGATGAGTCCGTGCATCGTGGTGAGCTGATTGAACAATTCGGGGTTGACGAACTGCAAACCTGGTTGAAACAGTTCAGCACGAATGATCAAGGCCAAGATGCCGCCAATCATCAACATGGTGAAGCTGAACAACAAATACAAAGTCCCAATGTCTTTGTGATTGGTCGCGAACACCCAGCGACGCCAGCCGGTCGGCGCATGGCCGTGGTGATCGTCATGAACGGGGTGGGCGGGGTGGTCTAGAACGGCACTCATTCAGATTTCCTTAACTATTCTTGTATTCGAGCTACGGGTCGCTTACTTGCGTGCCGCAGTGACGTCAGCCGGCTGAACCAGTTGCCCCGTCTTGTTGGACCAGTTGTTTTTGGTGTAAGTCATGACCGCGGCGATGTCCGTGTCACTGAGTTGCTTCCAGGCCGGCATGCCCAGATTGACCCGACCATTCAGCAGCACCGTCAGCTGCACACCCTTGTCAGCATCCAGCACCACGGCTGAACCATCCAGCGGCTTGATGGGGCCGGCGCCTTTGCCATTGGCCTGGTGGCAGGCCACACAGTTGGCGGCATACACTTTGGCGCCGCGCTGGGTGATCTCTTCGGCCGTCCAGACCTTGGTCGGATCGTCCAATTTAGCGGCCAGCTTGACCTTCTCGGCACCCACCCATTTGGAGTAGTCTTCGGCGGATACCACTTTCACGTGAATCGGCATGTAGGAGTGCTCTTTGCCGCAGAGCTGGGCGCACTGACCGTAAAAATCACCAATTTGCTCAGCCCGGAACCAGGTGTCCCGCACAAAGCCCGGAATCGCCGCCTGCTGAACACCGAAGGCCGGCACCATCCAGGCATGAATCACGTCATTGGCCGTGGTGATGATGCGGATTTTTTTGTTGACCGGCACGACCAGCGGATGGTCTACCTTCAGCAGGTAATCGTTCACCACCTCGCCCGCCTTGGGGCCACCGTTGTCGGACATGGCACGCTGCGCGCTGTCCAGCGCCGAGATGAAGCCAATGCCCTCGCCTTCGCCCTTGAGGTAGTCGTAGCCCCACTTCCATTGCATGCCGGTCGCCTTGATGGTGAGGTCTGCGCTGGTGGTGTCTTTCATTGCCACCACCACTTTGGTGGCGGGTAGCGCCATCAAAATCACAATGACAAAAGGAACAATGGTCCAGATGATTTCCACCGTCACCGACTCATGGAAATTGGCCGGTTTGTGCCCCACCGACTTGCGGTGCTTCCAGATGGAATAAAACATGACCGCGAAGACGGCAATGAACACCACGGTACAAATAATCAGCATGAACCAGTGCAGCCAAGCCTGGTCTTCCGCAACTTTGGTCACGGCCGGGTGCAAATTGAGCTGGTTAACCGCCGGTCCACCGGGCAAATCACTGACGGCATGCGCTGCGGTGAAAGCTGCGGTACCTGCCCAGGCGCTTGCGGCCTGCAGCGTGCCAGTCAATTTATTGAAAATGCTTTTCATCATGTTCACTTGTTCTTTGCCTCAAATTAACTCAATCTGATCCTGCACACGATGCATTTTTTGTTCGCCTAAAAGGCAAATTTGCGCAGGCTCCACCGCATCCTGGGCATCCAACAAACCACCGGCGACCAGCGTCGGTAATTCAGCCCAAACAAACGACAGAACCAGCACCCCGTGCTAACCCTCGTAGACAAAACTCACAGTGAGAAGTACAACTAGCCCCACTGAGCCCGTGATCCAGGCAACCGAATTTTCGAGATTGTAGCCCAGGCTTCTTCACCGCCAATTTGGCTGTCAAGCCTTTTTATCAAGGATTTCTGGATTAACTTTTGCGCTGGCTCAATGTTTCACGCATTTGTTCAAGTGAAAGCACCGTTTCAGGGCGCATGTCGAGACGTGGCTTGGGCTTGAAGGCATGACCGTAGATAACTTCAAAGGTCAACTGGAGGGGGGCATCGCTCAGGGCCTGATGCAATTGATCGCGCCATTGCCGCCCGCGCAGACCGGCAAAACGTTGCGGCTGCAAATTGCGTCCCAAGCCGCGCAACTCTTCCAGCAGCCGCTGCGGGGTCTCAAAAGTCAGGGTGATGCGCTCCATGTCCATCACGGGTTCGGCAAAACCGGCTCCCGCCAACATGTCGCCCCAATCATGCATGTCGGTGAATTCATGCGAGGGCGCCGGCCAGCCCAAGGCTTGGTACAGCCCGCGCAACTCTTTCAGGGTATCGGGGCCCAGACAGGAAAACATGACAAAACCATCCACCGCCAGGGCGCGATGCCACTGCGCTATCAAGGCTTGTGGATCAGCGGCCATGTGCAGAGCCATGTTGGCCCACAACATTTGAACGGCGCCATTGGCAGGCGTCTCAAAACGCGTCGGCTTAGCCGTCCAGCGGGCGGGATGCCACCAGGAAACGGCTATCGTTTTGGCCGCGTACTCGGCGCGGGCCTCCTGGGTTTCCGTGACAAAACAGCCTGCGTCCGGATAACGGCGGGACAACAGCCCGTGCGCCTGCAGGCCGCCGCGCACCGGCTCCCAATGCGCCCAATTTTTGGGTTGCAGCTTGATCCATTCAAGCCGTTCTTCCATGCGCCGAGCCACCTCCTCATGCAGCCAGGGGGACGGACCTGCTGGCATTTTTTGCCAGCGCTGGGCGGCTTGGGGGTCGATGGTGGGGGGGCGCTGAGTGGACATGATGTAGGGCGTGAAGTAGTCGCAAGAGTATATTGATTCGATGTTTCTCAAGTTGATCAAACGGGGGGTTGATGCACTGCCGAGCCAATGCCTGGTGTGCCATGCCTGGCCGACCGAGTCCGTGTGCGAGGCATGCGTGAACCAATTCGCCCAGCCACAGAGTCGCTGCCAGACCTGTGCGCTACCGGTACCCGCGAGCGTCAGGCACTGCGGCGCCTGCATCAAAACGACGCCGCCGCTGGACGCCTGTCTGGCGGCCGTGTCTTATGCTTTTCCGTGGTCGGACTTGATCGTCGGCTACAAGTTTCACAACCATCCGGGGCGGGCCAGTGCCTTTGCCGTCTTGTTGCGCAGCACGCCGTGGGTGGAGCCGGCACTGGACGCAGCCGATGTCGTCGTGCCCATGCCGCTGTCCAAAACCCGATTGCAGACGCGCGGCTTCAACCAGGCACTGGTGCTGGCCAGGCTTCTCGCGCCGGACAAGACCGACAGCCGTCTGCTGCTGCGCATCAAGGACACGCCCGCGCAAAGCTCGCTCAAGCGCGCCGAGCGGCTGGACAGCGTGAAGGATGCATTTGCCGTTGACCCTTTGTTGTCAGCTCCGCTCAAAGGGGCGCGGCTGGTCCTGGTGGACGATGTCATGACCAGCGGCGCCTCGCTGTATGCGGCCGCGCGAACGCTGAGGGCGGCGGGTGCGGCGCACATCACGGGCCTGGTGATCGCGCGCACCGAATAATGCCCCCACGCTGCGACAATTGCGCCATGTTTCATATCGTCCTTGTCGAACCCGAAATCCCGCCCAACACAGGCAACATCATCCGCCTGTCGGCCAATACCGGCTGCACCCTGCATCTGATCGAGCCACTCGGCTTTTCCATGGACGACAAGCACATGCGCCGCGCCGGGCTGGACTACCACGAGTACGCCAAACTCAAGCGCCATGCCAGCTGGCAGGCTTTTCTGGACACCGAACAGCCGGCACGGGAGCGCCTGTTCGCCCTGACCACCCGCGGCACGCGCAACCCTTATGAAGTGGCGTTCCAACCCGGCGATTGGCTGGTGTTTGGCTCCGAGACCAAGGGCTTGTCCGACGCCGTGCGGCAAACGTTTGCGCCAACCCAAGGCCTGAAGCTGCCGATGATTGAAGGCCAGCGCAGCCTGAATTTATCCAATGCCGTGGCGGTGACGGTTTTTGAAGCGTGGCGCCAAAACGGGTTTGGATCGCCCACAACGGCACCCGGGGAAATCTAGGGGTAATGCCGAACCAGTGACTCGGCCACGCACACGGGCTTCGACAGTCCCTCGCGCTCAATTGCTACTTGCCACGTCATTTGAACGCCGCCGTTGTCAATCGGCGCACTGGCAAGCAGCGTCAATCGGCCGCGCAGCCGGCTGCCCACCGGCACCGGCGCCATGAAGCGCACTTTGTTCAGCCCGTAATTCACGCCCAGGCGCGCTTCCGCAATGTGCAGGGACGATTCCAAAAACTGCGGAATCAACGCCAACGTCAAAAAGCCGTGCGCGATCGTGCCGCCGAAGGGCCCCGCTTTGGCTTTCTCGACATCGACATGAATCCACTGCTGGTCGCCCGTGGCATCGGCAAACTGGTTCACCTGCGCCTGCGTGATGGTGTGCCAGTCGCTCACCGCAATTTCCTGCCCGACCAAGTTGGACAGTTCCGCGAGGGTTTGAAAAGTTTTCATGACGCCACTGTAGCGACGCACCTGCCAGCGGCTTGTCCAATGAGCGACAAACCGGCCGCCTGAGACTTGCGCTATCTTCAAGGTATGGACGAACACCCGCGCACACCCCCAGACGAACCTATTCCGGCACCCCCGGTTGCCAGCCAGGGCATCTACCTCCTCGCCGCCCACCCCAACTTGCGCGAATCCCGCGTTAACCGGCGCCTGCTGGACGCGGCCCGCAGCGTCACCCAAGTCGACAGTAATGACTTGCATGCCCGCTACCCGGACTACTTCATTGACGTCGCCGCCGAGCAGGCGCGGCTGGCGGCGGCGCAGCTGATTGTGTTGCTGCACCCGATTCACTGGTATTCCATGCCGGCCCTGCAAAAGCTCTGGCTGGACGATGTTCTGACTTACGGCTGGGCCTATGGCGTGGGTGGCGACGCCCTGCGCGGCAAAGACCTGTGGCTGGTGGCCACCACCGGTGGCCCGTCGAGTTCTTATCACCCGCAAGGCTACAACCGGCATTTTTTCGATGCCTTTTTGCCACCCTACGAGCAAACGGCGGCCCTGTGCGGCATGCGTTTTTTGCCGCCGCTGCTACTGCACGGCGCCCGCAACGCCTCCGAACCGGAGGTCACGCAGCATGTCGAAACCTTTCGGCAGCGCCTGCAAAGCTACCCGCGCTGGCCCGAGATGGACGAACTCGGCAACTGCCCCGCTTGCGACGTACCGCTGGTAGATCGCCCCAAGGACTGACATGGAAAACATCCCGACCTGGCTGACCAACAGCTTCATTTACCTGAGCGCGGCCGTCATCGCCGTGCCCTTGAGCCAGGCGCTGGGCCTGGGTTCCATCATTGGTTATCTGGTGGCGGGCATCGCCATTGGCCCGTGGGGCCTGGGACTGGTGACCAATGTGGAAGACATCCTGCACTTTGCCGAATTTGGCGTGGTGCTGATGCTGTTTCTGGTCGGGCTGGAGCTGGAGCCCAAACGCCTGTGGAGCCTGCGCCGTCCGATTTTTGGCTGGGGCAGCGCGCAGGTGCTGGGCTGCGCCCTGCTGCTGACCGGGGTCGCCCTCGCGTTGGGCGTGAGCTGGCGGGTGGCGCTGGTGGCGGGCCTGGGGCTGGCCTTGTCCAGCACCGCGATTGCGCTGCAGGTCATCAGCGAGCGCAACCTACGCCCCACCAGCAGCGGGCAGGCGGCGTTTTCGATTCTGTTGTTCCAGGACGTGGCCGCCATCCCGATCCTGGCGCTGCTGCCGCTGTTGGCCCATGTTTCAGCATCAAACGAGGCGCTAGCCCCCGTCAACATTGCGGAAGAAGCTCTTAAAATAATAGCAGTTATCGCCGGCATCGTGCTCGGCGGCCGGCTGCTGATGCGCCCGCTGTTTGGCTGGATCGCCCGCTCGCGGACACCCGAAATTTTTACCGCCACCGCCTTGCTGCTGGTGGTGGGCATTGCCGGCTTGATGCAACTGGTCGGCCTGTCCATGGCCTTGGGGGCCTTTCTGGCCGGCGTGCTGCTGGCCGAAAGCGAATACCGGCGCGAGCTGGAAACCGACATTGAACCATTCAAGGGCTTGCTGCTGGGCCTGTTCTTCATTGCCGTCGGCATGAGCATCGACTTTGGCGTGCTGCGCCAGTCGCCGGGGCTGATGGCGCTGGTCGTGCTGAGCTTTCTGGCCGTCAAGGGCGTGGTGATTTACACGCTGGCACGGCTCATGAAGCTGCCGTTTCAGGAGCGGCCCACCTTCACGCTGCTGCTGACGCAAGGCGGCGAGTTTGCCTTTGTGGTGTTTCAGGCCGCCGCCGGTAGCCACGTGCTGCCGAGCCAAACCGCCTCGCTGCTGATCGGCGCCGTGGCGGTGTCGATGCTGGTGAGCCCGCTGATTCTGGTGGGCATCGACAAGCTGCTGTTGCCGCGCTACGCCCAGCGCGGCAAGGTCAAGATGGACGAAATTTCCGAGCCGCAGGAGGCGCCGGTGCTGATTGCCGGCTTTGGCCGTTATGGGCAAATCGTGGCCCGCGTGATGCTGGCGCAAGGCATCCCCTGCACCGTGCTGGAGCATGACGCCGAGATGATCGAGGCGGTGCGCAGCTTCGGTTACCGCGTGTTTTACGGTGATGCAACCCGGCTCGACCTGCTGCGCACGGCCGGGGCCGCTAACGCCCGCATTCTGGTGGTGGCGGTGGACGACATGACGCAGTCGCTGGCGATTGTGGACCTGGTGCAGGCGCATTTTCCCCAGCTGCAGATCGTGGCGCGGGCGCGCGATGTCACCCACTGGAACAAGCTGCGCGACCGTGGCGTGATGCGGGTCGAACGCGAACTGTTCGAGTCCAGCCTGCGCAGTGCGCGCAGCGTGCTGGAGCTGCTCGGGCACGGCGCCTTTGAGGCGCGTCAGACCGCCATGCGCTTTCGTCAACACAACCTGGCCCTGTTTGAAAAAATGCATCCGCACTACCAGGACCGCGCCAAGTTCATCGCCGTGGTCAAACAGGGGCGCCAGCAGCTGGAAGCGCAAATGGCGCAGGAGCGCGCCGAACGCGCCGAACAGCGGCCGCCCGGCTGGGACACCTGAGCCCGTACCGAACGGCTCCAAACAAGCACACCATGCCCAGTCCCTACACCCGCTGCCCCAAATGCGGCCACCAGCCACTGCCGGCCGAGCAAGCCTTGCCGGCCGCCTGCCCGGCCTGCGGCGTGATCCTGGCCAAGGTTGACCAAGGTGTGCGCCGGGCCGCCCCCGTGCCAGACGCTGATCCATATTTACCCCGTGATGACACGCATTGGACGACGCTGCTGACCCGCATCCCGGCGCGGGTCGATGCCCTGAGTTTCTGGCTGCGCGTCGCCCTCCTGGCGGGCTTGGCTATTTGGAGCTGGCAACTGATCGAAATGGATTACCGCAGCGGCGAAATGGGCGAATCTTTCATTCACCGCCCGATTCTGGTGTTTCACGAAGCTGGCCACATCCTTTTCATGCCGCTGGGACACTGGATGATGGTGCTGGGCGGCACGCTGGGCCAACTGCTGATGCCGGCCATCCTGGCCGGGGCGCTGCTGCTCAAGAACCGCGACCCCTTTGGCGCGGCGGTGGGCTTGTGGTTTTTCGGTGTCTCGCTGCTGGATGTGGCGCCGTATATGTATGACGCGCTGCAGCCGCAGTTGATGCTGCTGTCCGGTCAGGTCGGCGAAGCCGGCGGGCACGACTGGATCTACCTGTTCTCCAGCCTGGGGCTGCTGCCCAAGGCGCAACTGATCGGCAGCCTGACCCACAAGCTGGGGGCGCTGGTGGTGTTGCTGGCGCTGGGCTGGGGCGGCGGGTTGCTGCGGCGGCAGTACCCGCGGCGGGAGGATCATGTCAGGCAGGAAGATTAAAAATTTATATCAAACCAGCCTCTAGCCCCCGTATCTATTGCGGAATTGGCTATTAATTTAATAGCAATTTGAAGCGATTCTAAAGTCCGAGCGGCATTTCGCGGGCATCAAAGCCCATGGACTGCATTTCACGCCGGAAGTGCGTCATGGCCAGCGGAAATGCCTGAGCGACCAGCACGTATTGATACAGCTCTTGTTCAAACCGGGGAAGTATGTTTTCCTCAGTGACGGCGGCGGGGTAGTCAAACTTGGCCTCGTATTCTGCGTTGAACATGGCTTTTTGGCTGGGCTTGCCATCGCTGGACGCCTCTGCAATCAAGGCGATTTTGACGACCGCTTGCAAAATTCCACCCGACACCAGGGGTACGGCCAAACCGACTTCAATGTTCTGCGTCAGTTCAAACGACCAGGCTTGCGCACCATTGGCCGGGCTTTTGTTCTCGCCATGAAAAGCCAGCGCCCTGAACGAGACGAGCTTGGGGCGTTGTTCGACTAGTTCCATTTTTTGGTCTCGTGCAGGTAAGACCGAAGGGTTGTCTTGTTGGGGCCGCGTGATGCGTCATTCCGGTAATCCGCCATGTGAATCACCGTGGACGTCACCGACGTGGAGGCCACGGGTTTCACTTTAGAGAACTCTGCCGCCATGCCCTTCTCCGCTACCAGTTCCCAAAACGCCGCCTCACTACGGCGAACCAGTCTCAGCAAGGTGTCCATGGACTCCGACTGCGCCACATCATCGTTCTCGTACTTGCTGAACGCCACCGGGCCGCCACCAAACAGTTTGGCCGCCTGGCCTTGGGTCAACTTGTATTTATTACGCAGCGCACAAATCTCAGCGCCCGTGAGCAGCCCGTCCACTGACTTGCGAAATGCCATGATGGCGCGCTTGTTCAGCTTGCTTTCACGCGCACCGGCAAAGTCCGAATGGCATGCGTCGCACAGTTGGTAATGCAAAGGCAACAATGCCTTGTGCCCTTTGTATTCGCTCTCTACTGAGTCCACGTGATCCGTCACGTGACCTTCGCCGCAAATTGGGCAGAGCTCTTTGGTATCCATCTTTATCCCCTATTTAGGTATGACAAGAAATCGTCATCACCATCGTGCCAAGTTTGTTAACTGCAAACTTCACGAAATACTCAATCAGCATGTCTTTATGAACGGCTTCAATCCATTCTTTCACCCGTATTGAATAAGCATCGCAGGCGGCAAATGCGCCCCTGCCGTTCTCGCACCATTCCGAATCAATGTAATCACCAATCCGCAATTGCTGAATCAAATCAATGACGTCGGCGGTTTCCCAACCCAGTTCAGCCACGTTTTTAACGCAGTCTCTTGTCCACAGTTGCAAACCTTTGCCATCTTTGATGATGGCCTTTACCCGCTCCAAGTTGTACAGCGGCCCACCCGGAATCTTTTCGCCCCCGCCTTTGGTCGGCGAAGTCAAACTGTACTCTGAAACGATGTGGAAATTTACCATAGTGGTAATTTTATAGATGAAGATCGGGTTATTACTGGATGCCTAGACAGTAGTATCGCTGCTTTTCCCCCACACCCGATCAATCGCGGCCTTGACCTTGGCCTCCATGCGGCGGATCAGTTCGCGGTTGGCGTTGACCAGGGCCTGTTCGGCTTCGATTTCGGCGACGATGGCGCGTTGGGTGTCCAGAGACGGGAGAGGAAACTGGATTTTGAGCAAATCCGGCGTATTGATCTTCAGTGTTCCGTGCGCTGCAGTTTCAAGAATTTTCTCGAACTGTGCCGTCTGCTGTTGAAGCGAAAGCCGCAAAAACGTAGTGTCCACATCAGTTGTGGGCTCCATCGCCTTGACGTCTTGGTTGAATGCGCATGGCATCGCTATTTCACAAATCGGAACTCCGTTGGCTAAGCCCATGCCCCGCACAAGAATCAGCAACGAACCCGGTTGAGCGAGCCGTGTACTCGATTCATTGACTGCGGACTCTGAAACGTGCAGCAGAGCACCAACGAGTAGATCCGTTTTCATATCCTTTGCCGATACCCAAGGGATCTCGCCTTGCCAATAGGCTGGGTTCGCCTTTGACGGCGTTCCGCCGCTGCTGAGGCTGCACACATCACCTACCTGCACGACAGGCCAATCTGGACTTACTTCAAAGCGTGGCTGATAGTTGTCAAGCACCTGCCGGGCACCGTCGATGATTTTTTGGTAGCACTCGATTTCAGCCACGATTTGGTGTTGGACTTCGAGGGGTGGGAGAGGAATCTGAAACGCGTGAACGATGCTCGCTTTTAAGTTATGGATGTTCGCTCCCGCAATGCTTTGCTCCAAGTGCTGCCTAAACGATTGTGTGCGCAGACATTGAAACAAGAAATTTGGCAAAACCTTGGGTTTGGCGCGGAGTGCAGCCATAAAGCCACCGAAGTAAAAAGCAGTGTCCTCCTCACAAAAGGCCACTTTTCCGACATGGTTAGCACTACCGCTTGCCGCGCAAATGAGCACGTCACCAGCCACCAATCGCTGCACGTTGTTGAACTCCAGATGTTTCGATACTTGTTTTATGTCGACGAAATTGAGCTGACTCGTTTTTTCTTCGATGTTGTTTGCGCGTAAAACGCCAATACCATCGGAAACGACTTCGTCCTGCTTGGAATAAGTCACGCCACGCACATAGGAGCAAAGGTTCTCAAGGGAAACCAGCGGGTAAGCGGTGGCACGTTGCGCCATGACGACATACCGATCTCCACTCAAATTGAAGTCCCCGCTCTCTCCAATCCTGCCGCGCTCCACTGCCTGCGCCATCGCCCCGCCGCCCTCAAACCCCTGCGGCGCCGTCATCCAGTTGCGCAACAATCGCGTCGCCTCCGGCAAGTCGCTGTTCAGCACGGCCCGCCGTTGCGCGCCCAAGTTAAAGCCATCGTTGCCGACTTTGACAAACAGCACGCGGTCGAGCTGCTTGTGCAGGCGCTTGTCCAGAATCAGGATGCTGGTTTTCACGCCGCTGTAGGGGTTGAACACACCGGCGGGCAGGCTGACCACGGCCACCAGCGAGGTATCGACCAGCATCTTGCGCAGCGACTTGTAGGCGGTGCCGCTCTGGAAGATGATGCCTTCGGGCACCACGATGGCGGCGCGGCCGGTGGCGGTCAGATGCTCGGCCATGTAGTCCACAAACAGCACTTCGCTGCGGGTGGCCTGCACGCTGAAGCGCTTGTGCGGCTTGATGCCGCCTTTGGGCGACATGAAGGGCGGGTTGGCCAGAATCACGTCGGCCACCTCGTTCCACTTGTCATCTTGCGTGAGGGTGTCGTACTCCTCAATGCGCGGGTCGGTGAAGCCGTGCAGGTACAAGTTCACCAAACTCAGGCGCACCATGTCGGGCGAAATGTCGTAGCCGTGGATGCTGGCGGCCAGACGCGCCCGCTCGTCGGGTGTGAGCAAATTACCGGCCCGGCCCCCGTCCACTGTTCGTGAGGCGCTATCTTTTTTGATAGTCTTCGCGGTATTGGTTTTGAGGATGTGCTTCCAGGCCGAGATCAAAAAACCGGCCGTGCCGCAGGCCGGATCGAGGATGGTCTCGTTCTTTTTCGGGTCCATCACTTCGACCATGAAGTCGATGATGTGGCGCGGCGTGCGGAACTGCCCGGCGTCGCCCTGGCTGCCGAGCACGCTCAGCAGGTACTCAAACGCATCGCCCAGCCGCTCGGAGTGGTCGTAGGTGAAGTAGTTGATTTCCTTGAGGAAGCTTTTCAGGGTTTCCGGGTCGCGGTAGGGCAGGTAGGCGTTTTTGAAGATGTCGCGAAACAGCGGCGGCACGCCGGGGTTTTCGTTCATCTTCTGGATGGCTTCCGAGTACAGGGCCAGCACTTCAAAGCCGCCCAGGTTGGGCGCCATGACGCGCGCCCAGCCAAAGCGGGCGTAGTCACCGGCAAAGAAGCTGCGCTTGCCGCCCAGTTCTTCGGCCTCGGCGTCCATGTCGTCCATGAACTTGTAGATGAGCGCAATGGTGATCTGCTCTACCTGGCTTTTGGGGTCGGGCACTTTGCCCACCAGAATGTCGCGGCAAGCGTCAATGCGGCGTTTGGTTTCGGAGTCGAGCATGGTTGATTTCTTGAGAGGTGTAGCTTTTCAAGCTACGTTCGTAGCCTTTTTGGCTACATAAACTGGTTGAGGGGCACGTAGTCTTTGACGTACTCAGGAATGAGGGAGCGCCAGGCTGGTGGCACGGCTTTGAAGTCGCTCATGCCAAAGGCGGGGTACACATTCAAATCGGTCAGGCGTTTGGTCTCGATGATGTCGCGCAGTTTGTGGTCGGTGGCGTAGGCTTTGAAGTAGTACTTCATGGCCACGATGGCAGTGGCGGCGGAGTCGGCACTGAAACCAGTGGCGTTTTGCTGGTCCAGCAGGAATTTGTCGAATTCTTCTTCCAGCAACTGGTCTTTACTCTTGAAACCGGGAATCAGGCCGAAGGCTTTTTCCAGAATCTCGCGCAGCCCCAGGCGGCGGTCCACCCCGGCGGCGCGGCGCAGCTTGTCGAGGTTGACGTAGTCGTTGGGTTTGTCAAACAGCTCGGTGGTGATGTAGTTGATGGCCTGGTCCCACTGGGCGTGGCTGACCTGCTCGATGATGACGGGGTCGGCTTTGACTTTGTCTTCAAACTTCTCGAAGAACATGCGGTCCACCTTCATGCCCTGAAAACCGATTTGCTGCTCAACCTGGCTGGCGATGGCGTCGGGGGCGGTGTGGGTGTAGGCGCCGTTTTCTGTATCGCCTTCGCCTTGGCCGGTGTCCGTGTTACCGCCCTCACCTTCGCCTTCATCCGCGCCCGCTCGGGCAGCGGGGCGCGGCAGCTTGAGCACTTCGTCGTAGTTGAACTTTTCTTCAAAGTATTCGCAGCTGGCAAAGAAGTCAAACAGCTTGTAGGCCGTTTTGTGCGGTGCGGTGACTTGGGGTTTAAGGGTTTCGTCGCGCAACTGCTCGCGGAAGTCGTGTTTACGCGTGCCGCGACCCTTGATCTGGACAAAGTCGGATGGAGAGAACACCGGCCGCATCAGGGCCAGGTTCAGCAAGTCGGGGCAGTCGTAGCCGGTGGTCATCATGCCCACGGTCACGCAGATGCGGGCCTTGCTGGTTTTGTAGGTTGGCAGCACATTGGCCGAGCCCAGCAGATTGTTGTTGGTGAAGTTGATGGTGAACTGCTGCGCGTCCGGGATGAGCGAGGTGACTTGCACGGCAAAGTCAGACTGATAGCGACCGGGGTATTGCTGGTCGGCCAGGTCGTTCAAAATTTGCGTGAGCTTGGCGGCGTGGTTTTGGCTGACGGCAAACACGATGGTTTTGCCAAACTCGGCGCTGATCGGATCGCGCAGGCCGTGGGCCATCAAGGTTTCACAGAACAGCACGTTGGTCGCTTTGGAGAAAAACTTCTTCTCGAAGCTGCGTTGTTTGAAACGCTGCTCGCTGGACTTTTCGCCCTCAGCAGCTTCGTTGATCACCACCGCCGCGTAACCCTGGTCGGACAGCAGCTGGGTAGTGACCTCGGTGCGGGCATCGACCACCAGCGGGTTGATCAAGAAACCTTCGCGCACGCCGTCCAGCAAGGAGTAGCGGAACGTGGGCTCGCCGGTTTCGCAGCCAAAGGTGCGGTAGGTGTCGAGCAGCAGGCGGCGCTCCTGCTCGCGCGGGTCTTTGGTGGTGGGTTTGGCGGCGTCAAATTTCTTGAGGTAATCCTTGGGCGTGGCGGTGAGGCCGAGCTTATAGCCGACAAAATATTCAAACACGGCACGGGCGTTGCCGCCAATGGAGCGGTGCGCTTCGTCGGAGATGACCAGATCAAAGTCGGTCGGTGAAAACAATTGCTGGTATTTGTTGTTGAACAGCAGAGACTGCACGGTGGTGACGACGATTTCAGCCTTGCGCCAATCGTCGCGGTTTTCTTTGTAGATGCTGGATTGGTAGTCGTTCTTGAGCAACTGGGTGAAGGCTTTCTGGGCTTGGTCTTCCAGCTCCAGCCGGTCGACCAGGAACAGCACGCGTCGCGCATTGCCGGTGCGCAAAAACAGCTTGATGATGGCGGCCGAGGTCAATGTTTTGCCAGTGCCGGTGGCCATTTCCAGCAGGAAGCGGGTTTTACCTTCTTTGACCGCCAGCTGGATCGCGTGCGCGGCGCGCTGCTGGTAGAGGCGCATGAAGCGCAGGCGGTTTTTCTGGCTGAACTCTTCTTGTTCAGCGCTGTTTTGCCAACCGGCCTGTTGGTCATACGCCGGCAGTTGGGTGCGCGCGATGTAATCCAATGGCACGTCTTCCGCCACCAGCCGCGCCGGGTCGGGCTGAAAGCGGGTGTAGCCCTTGATGGAATCTGGCGCGGGGAAACGCGTGATGAGGTGCGGGTTGCCGTGCTGCAAGTCCCATAGGTAATGCAGGTTGCCGTTGCTCAAGATGACGAAGCGGCAGTTTTGCGACTTGGCGTATTTGCGGGCTTGCTCTTTGCCGATCAGCGGATTTTTGTTTTCGGCCTTGGCCTCCAGCACCAGCAAGGGAAAACCTTGATCATCCAGCAGCAAGAAATCGATAAAACCCTTGCTGCTGGTCTCAAAATCATTGCCCATCGCATCAACCTGCGCTTGCGTGAGCTTGACGTTGGGCTCCAGCGCGACATTGGCCTTACCCTGCCCGTCATCGAAGAAGCGCCAACCTGCGGCTTCGAGCAGCCTGTTAATTTTGATACGGGCTTGGGCTTCTTTGGACATGGCGGCCATTATCGGGTCTGCGTTGGAGGCGGAAAAATTAAGAGAAAAACAAGCATCTAGCCCCCGTCCCCATTGCGCAAGCAGCTATTAATTAAATAGTATCTACACCACCGCATCCCACACCAGCTTGGTACCGGTCAGGAACATGCCCAGGTACACCAGGCGGTAAAACAGCGCTTGCTTGATGCGCCGGGCCAGCTTCACGCCGACCCAGACGCCAATCGGTGCAATCGGCAGCAGCACCAGCGAGGTGGCCATGTTGCGGCCATCCAGCAAGCCCAGCCAGGCGTAGGGAATCCACTTGGACAGGTTGATGACGAAGAAAAAGAAGGCCATGGTGGCGGTGAACTTCACCGGCGACAGGCGCAGCGGGATCATGTAGGCGTTGACCGGCGGGCCGCCGGCATGGGCAATGAAGCTGGTAAAGCCCGAGGTGGCGGTCAGGATCGCGCCCAGCCATTTGGGCGGCGGCGCGCTGTCCACCTTGGGCGGGAACAGCAGGCGCTGCGCCAGAAATAGCAGTGTGAAGACACCGACCAGGCCCGCTACCGTGTGCGCCTCCAGCACTTTGAACAGCAGCGCGCCAATGACGATGCCGACCAGCCCAAAGGGAATCAGAAACTTCAGCAGCTGCAGATCGAAGTCCTTGCGAAAGGCGGCCATCCCCAGAATATCCATCACCAGCAGCACCGGCATCAAAATGGCCGCTGCCTGCGGCACACTGACCGCCAGCGCCATCATCGGCACGGCCAGCGAGCCAAAACCGGCGCCAAAGCCGCTCTTGCTGACGCCCAGCAACAGCACGGCGGGGATGGTGACGGCGTAGAAATAGGGGTCGGTGATGAGCGGCAAAGCCATAGCGCGAAAATCCTGGCATGAACAATATTCAATCCTGGGGTGAAACCCTGAGACTTTTGGTGGAACTGGCCGCTACGGCGGCGTTTGCATTGTCGGGTGTTTTGGAAGCCGCCCGCAAACGACTCGACGCCGTCGGCGTCTGTGTGGTGGGCTTTGTGGCGGCGTTTGGCGGCGGCACCTTGCGCGATTTGCTGCTGGACCAGCGCCCCTTCTTTTGGGTGCGCCATGAGGAAATGCTGTGGGGCGTGCTGGCGTTGTGCATGCTGGCCATGCTGTTTCTGCGGCACCGGCATTTTGTCTTGACCGAAAAAGCCATCCAGTGGCCGGACGCGCTGGGCTTGGGGCTGTTCACGGCCACCGGCGTGCACCAGGCGCTCACGCTGCAAATGCCGGCGCTGGTCGCGGTGCTGATGGGCCTGATCACCGGAGTGTTTGGCGGGGTGCTGCGCGACGTGCTGTGCAACGAAATCCCGAGCGCCTTTCGCGACCACCAGCCGTACGCGGTCTGGGCCTTCGTCGGCGGCTGGACCTATGTCGGCCTGTGGCAGGCCGACGCCCCCGGCTGGCTGGCGCTACTTTCCTGTGTCGGCATCACCGCCGGCTTGCGCGCCTTGTCGCTGTGGCGTAATTGGGAGCTGCCGGCCTGGCGGATATGAGCTGGCCAACCCAAGGGCTCACAGCGCGGCGGGCGACATCGGACGGATGAAGCGCGACAATACGCCTCATTATGTTTTCACCTTCCCAAGCCGATGTGCGCCGCTTCTTTTGCTCTATTTATGCCAAAGCCCAGGCGGGTCAACCGCTGGAAGCTATTGAAACCATAGCAAGCCTGTGGATTGACGAGCACCCCGAGTACCACGCCGAACTGGCCGATGTCGATGCCGCTTTGGCCGCCATGCAGCAAGCCGATGAGGGCAAGGGCAATCCGTTTTTGCACCTGTCGATGCACCTGTCAATCAGCGAGCAATGCAGCATCGACCAGCCGCGCGGCATCCGGCAAGCGGTGGAGCTTCTGACCCATCGCCGCAACTCGCTGCACCTCGCCCACCACGAGGCCATGGATTGCCTGGGCAAAATGATCTGGGAAAGCCAGCGCGCCGGTCGGCCACCCGATGGCGACGCCTACATTGGCTGCGTGCAGCAGCACGCCACGCGCGACTGACGCTCCAGCCCCAACGGGTCGTTAAAAAGCCGCTCTAAAAGCGGCTTTTTGCGGGGTGATGAAATTTAGCGGAACTTGCTCTGCGGCACCGTCTTCAATTCACCCGGCAGTGAACCCAAGTAACTGGCCAGTTCTTTCAGTTCCGCATTGGTGAACTGCTTGGCGACACCGCCCATGATGCCGTTGGCGCGGCCCCAGGTCGCATTGCCCTCGGTCTTGTAGGACTTGAGCGCTACAAACAGGTAGTCGGAGTGCTGGCCGGCGATCTTGGGGTAGGTCGGGTCAATCGGTTTGCTGAAGTTGTCACCATGGCAAGAGACACAAGCGCCTTTGGTGACCAGGGCGACGGCATGGGCATTGCCGTCCGCCGCTTTAGCCAAGGCGGGGGCACCGTCAACCTTGCCAAGGGTTTCGTAATACACGGAGATATCGGCCATATCCTGTTCGCTCAGGTTGTCCACAATACCGCGCATACTGGGATGTTTGCGATCGCCTTTTTTGTAGGCCGTGAGTGCTGACACAATGTACTTGGCGCCCTGACCCGCAATCTTCGGAACCTTGTAGATTTCGGGAAAGCTGGCCTGGTAACCCTGGATGCCGTGGCAACCAATGCACATCGAGATTTTTTTCTCGCCGGCGTTGGCATCACCTTTGACCTCTTGGGCATGGGCAGAAAAGACCGTCGCACAAGCGACAACCAGAGCAGACAGTGACAGCAAGAATTTATTCATTTTGAGAGGACAATCAACCAACGTTTGAGATAGATCAAACATTCATTATATCGGTCAACAATCCTTCAGCTACCTGCTGTTTTCCCTGACAAAGCCAGAACCATGAAATTCCAAGGAACCAAAAACTACGTCGCCACCCAGGATTTGATGCTGTCCGTGAATGCGGCCATCACCCTCAAGCGCCCGCTGCTGGTCAAGGGCGAGCCCGGCACCGGCAAAACCATGCTGGCCGAAGAAGTGGCCCAGGCGCTGGACATGCCGCTGCTGCAGTGGCACATCAAGTCCACCACCAAGGCGCAGCAGGGCCTGTATGAATACGATGCGGTGAGCCGCCTGCGCGATTCGCAACTCTCCAGCGTGGACGGTGGCGAGCGCGTCAAAGACATCAACAACTACATCGTCAAGGGTGTGTTGTGGCAGGCCTTCACGGCCGAGCAGCCGGTGGCGCTGCTGATTGATGAAATCGACAAGGCCGATATCGAGTTTCCGAACGACTTGCTGCGCGAAATCGACCGCATGGAGTTTTACTGTTATGAGACCCGGCAACTGATCAAGGCCAAAAACCGGCCGCTGGTGTTCATCACCTCAAACAACGAAAAAGAACTGCCGGACGCCTTTTTGCGCCGCTGCTTTTTCCACTACATCAAGTTCCCCGATGCCGACACCATGAAGAGCATTGTGGACGTGCACTTTCCCGGCCTGAAGCAAGAACTGCTGACCGCCGCCATGAAAACGTTTTATGACGTGCGCACCCTGCCCGGCCTGAAAAAGAAACCCTCCACCAGCGAGTTGCTGGACTGGCTCAAGCTGCTGGTGGCCGAAGACATCCCGCTGGAGGCGCTGCAAAGCCAGGACGACAAGGTCGCGGTGCCGCCGCTGGTCGGTGCCTTGCTCAAAAACGAGCAGGATGTGACGCTGTTTGAAAAACTGGTGTTCATGCAACGGCATAACCGCTGAACCGGGAGCGTTACACATGGACAAATCACTGTTGATTGAAGGCCTGTCGGACGCCGTCGGCTTTATCGGTGGCGCCCTGCTGGGCTTCTGGATCGGCCGCCTTGTGGGGCTGGACATCTTTAGCGCGGGCTACAGCAACGCCAGCATTGCCGGCATTGTGCTGGTCGGTGCGGGCGGCGGCGGCGGCCTGCAACTGGCGCGGCGCTGGCGCAAAAACAGCAATGCCAAACGCAAAGACTGAGAGATAAGCATGGCCTACGTTGAGCCGGTCACTCTGGCCGCCAGGGGTGTTGAGTTGGTGCCGCTGGCGCTCGCCCATGAAAGCGGCCTGCGCGCGGCGGCGGCCGATGGCGAACTGTGGAAGCTGCGCATCACCTCCGTGCCCGAGCCGGAGCAAACCCGCAGCTACATTGAGCACGCGCTGGTCATGCGCGAAGCCGGTCACAACTTTCCCTTCGCTGTGCTGGACGCCGCCAGCGGCACGGTGCTTGGCACTACCAGTTTTCATGACATCGTGCCTGCGCTCAAGCGCGTGGAGATTGGCTGGACCTGGTATGCCCGGCGCTGCCAGCGCACCCACGTCAACACCACCGCCAAACTGCTCCTGCTGACGCATGCGTTCGAGACGCTGGGCTGCCTGGTGGTGGGCTGGCGCACCGACAACTTCAACTTTGCGTCGCAGGCCGCCATCGAGCGGCTGGGGGCCAAAAAAGACGGCGTCATTCGGGGCCATGCCCTGCGCCGCGACGGCACCATTCGCGACACCGTGATGTACAGCATGCGCAGCGGCGAATGGCCGGAAGCCAAAGCCCAGCTGCTGTACCTGCTGGACAAACCGCGTGCATCGCTAATCAGTTGAGGACACCATGCTGATCGATTTTTTTTACAGCTTGCGCTCGGCCAAACTGCCGGTATCGGTCAAGGAATTCCTGACCCTGCTCGAAGCCCTGAAAGCCGGCGTGGTGGGCCCCAACTCGCTCGAGCCGCAGGGTGACGATGAGGCGACCGGCTACAAGATCGACGACTTTTACTACCTGAGCCGCACCACGCTGGTGAAGGACGAGAAGCACTTTGACAAGTTCGACCGCGCCTTTGCCGCCTACTTCAAGGGCGTGGAGATGATTGCCGACTTCACCAAGGACATCCCGCTGGAGTGGCTGCGCAAGAACCTGGAACTGGAACTCAGCCCCGAGGAGCGCGCCAAGATCGAGAAGATGGGCTGGGACGAGTTGATGGAAACGCTGAAAAAGCGTTTTGAAGAACAAAAGGAACGCCACGAAGGCGGCTCCAAGTGGATCGGCACCGGCGGCACCAGCCCGTTTGGCGCCTACGGCCAGAACCCGCAAGGCATTCGCATCGGCCAGGACAAGAGCCGCAACCGCAGCGCCGTCAAGGTGTGGGACCAGCGCGCCTACAAAGACTACGACGACTCGCAAGAGCTGGGCACCCGCAACATCAAGATTGCGCTGCGCCGCCTGCGCAAGTTTGCCCGCGAAGGCCATGAAGAAGAGCTGGACCTGGACGACACCATCTACTCCACCGCCGCCAACGCCGGCTATCTGGACATCAAGATGCGCCCCGAGCGCCACAACAATGTCAAAGTGCTGTTGCTGATGGACGTCGGCGGCACCATGGACGACCACATCCAGCGGGTCGAGGAGTTGTTCAGCGCGACCAAATCCGAGTTCAAGCACCTGGAGTTTTATTACTTCCATAACTGCGTGTATGACTTCATGTGGAAGAACAACCGCCGCCGCTTTGCCGAAAAGTTCCCGACCTGGGACATCATCCGCAAGTACAACAAGGACTACAAGTTGATCTTCATCGGCGACGCCACCATGAGTCCGTACGAGATTTTGCAACCCGGCGGCAGCGTGGAATACAACAACGAAGAGGCCGGAGTGGAGTGGCTGCAGCGCCTCACCAGCGCCTTCCCCAAATTTGCCTGGATCAATCCCGAGCCGCAAGGCGTCTGGCAATACCGCCAGAGCATCAGCGTGGTCCAACAGCTGATGAACCAGCGCATGTTCCCACTCACCCTCAAGGGACTCGAAGAGACCATGCGCTTGCTGACAAAATAGCCGGATGTTCGGGCCATCCAAAAACAAACGATTCAACACGCTGACGCAAACGCTGTTCTTGTGGACAGCTTTTTTTGTTTGGATGACAGGATGTGCCGGGGCGGTGCAGGCGCAAACGCCACTCACCAGCCCGACCGTCCCCACGACCACGCCTGCCGCCGCGCCAAGCCAGGCCTTTGACATCGAGATCCAGGCGCCGTCCGAGGTGCAGGACTACCTGCAACGGCACATCGAGCTGCAGCGCTACCGCGAGTTGACCGATCTCGACCCCAGTGAGCTGGCGCGGCTCTTAACCGCGGCGGAACGCAATCTGCAAGACCTGTTGGGCACGCTCGGCTATTTTTCGCCTGAAATCAAACTGGTGGTGCAAGACACGCCACAAAATCCCAAAGCCGCGCGCCATGTCTTGATTACGGTACAGCCGGGCGAACCGGTCAAGATCGCCGAATTCACGCTCGAATTTGCCGGCCCGATGACACAAGATGAAGCCACGCGGGAGCAGCGCCGGGCGATCCGCGCCAACTGGGCCTTGCGCCGTGGCATGGCCTTTACCCAGGCGAATTGGGATGCAGCCAAAACACAAGCGTTGCGACAACTCATCGCCCAGCGTTATCCAATCGGGACCATTTCTGCCAGCCAGGCGGACATTGACCCGGACACCCAAACCGCCCGGCTCAGCGTCACACTGGACTCGGGCCCGGCCTACCGCCTGGGGCCGGTGCAGATCAGCGGCACCCAACGTTACGACGAGCAACTGGTGACCCGGCTGGCGCAAATAACGCCAGGCGCCGACTACAGTCAAAGCCAATTACTGGAAGCGCAACAACGGCTGCTGGACAGCGGCTTCTTCGACTCGGCGTTTGTGTCGCTCGACACCACGGGCAATCCAATGGCGGCGCCCGTGCTGGTGCAACTGCGCGAGGCCAAGCTGCAGAAAATCGTATTGGGTGTCGGGATCAGTACCGACGGCGGACCGCGCCTGTCCATGGAGCACACCCACCACAAAGTGCCGGGCATTGGCTGGCAGGCCGTCTCCAAACTGTCGCTGGACCGCGAAACCCAATCCTTCGGGACCGAGTTGACGGCGCCGCCGGATGAATCCGGCTGGCGCTGGGCAACTTCGGCCCTGTTTCAGAGCCAGACCTCGGGCAGCTTCGAGGTGGACAGCCAGCGCTACCGGGCCGGTCGCGGGCAAACCAGCGAGCGGACGGACCGCAATTACTATTTGCAATATGACCGTGCCAAAGCCTACGGCGCAGGTTTGCCGACAGTGGCCGATGCCCTCAGCGCCAATTACGCCTGGACCCAGCGCAACTTCGACAGCTTGCCGTTTCCCAGCAGTGGCTACGGCCTCGGTGCGGAACTGGGCGGCGGCGTCACCCTGGGCAGCAGCAGAGAACCCTATCTGCGTGTGCTGGCGCGCTGGCTGGGTATTTGGCCTTTGGCGGGTGCGCAGGCGGGCACACGCGCCACGATGCGCGCCGGTCGGGTGGCGCTGCGGACCGAAGGCGGCATGGTGCTGGCCCGCACTGGCGCAGAACTGCCCAGCACCCAGCTGTTCCTGACGGGGGGCGATAACTCCGTGCGCGGTTATGCCTTTCGCAGCATTGGCACGGAACTGGCCAATGGCGCGATCGCCGCCGGTCGCTACCTGGCCACGGGCAGCGTGGAGTGGCAGCGCCCGATCGTGATCAACGACAAACTCACCGATTGGGAAAGCACGGTCTTTCTGGATGCCGGGGCCGTGGCCGACAAGCCGTCGGCGTTGCGGGCGCAAATGGGTGTCGGTGCCGGTGTGCGCTGGAAGAGTCCGGTGGGGCCGCTGCAAATTGATTTGGCGTATGGCGTTGCCGTCCAGCAACTGCGCCTTCATATGAGCGTGGGGTTCACTTTCTGATGAAACTGCGTCCGCTCTTCCTTTGGTTCACCGGTTTGCTGAGCACGGCGGTGCTGCTGGTCGGCACCCTGCTCCTGACCTTCTGGGTCTGGACCGACAGCGACACGTCGCTGGCCACCGCGCTGCAACAGGCTTCGCGCTACCTGCCTGCCGGGCAGGTGTTGGTGGCCGAAGACGTGCGTGGCACCCTGCGCAAGGGCGGCCACATTGGCTTGCTGCGCTGGGAGAAAAACGGGCTGGTGGTGGAGGCGCGTCAGGTCGATCTGACCTGGCAAGCGCTGGCCTTGCTGGACCGCCGCTTGCAACTGGACACGCTGCATATGGCCCAGCTCAGCGTGGATGACCAAAGCCCGGCCAGCCCGGCCGCGCCGCTGGACAACCTGCTGCTGCCGTTTCAGGTGGACCTGACGTTTGTCATCGATGCCCTGCACTGGGCGGGCGCGCCACAAGCCACCCACCTGTCGGGCCACTACCAGTTTGAGGGCACGCGCCACGCCCTCACGCTTAAGAGTGCCCAGCTGGCGGCAGGCCAGTACCAGGCGCAGGCCAGCGTGCTGGCACAAGCCCCGTTGACGCTGGAGGTTCAGGTGCAAGGCGATGTGCAAGCACCCCTTCCCGGCAATGCGCCGCCGCTGCCACTGGCCGCCACCGCCTCGGTACGCGGCCATCTGGCCGGACCCGATGCACGGCTGGAGGTACTGGCCGAAGTACGCCCGGCCAGCCCCAGCACCACATCCCGTATTGCAGACAAAGCCACAACGCCGATGCAGGCCAGACTGGCGGCCAAGATCAGCCCGTGGGCAGCGCAACCTGTTGTCAAAGCCGATGCCACGTTCAATGATCTGAACCTGGCCACCCTGTGGCCGGCGGCACCACAAACCCTGCTCACTGGCAGCGCCGCCGTGCAGCCGGACACAACGACAGCAGCCCCTTCAAGCTGGCTGCTGCAAGGCAAGCTCACCAACCGCCTGAGTGGCCCCTGGGATCTGGGCCGCCTGCCGATTGACACTGCGCAGGCAAACTTAAGTTTCAGTGACGGGCAGTGGCAGGTGCAGTCGCTCACCGCCGACTTGGCCGGTGGGCGGTTGGCCGTGCAAGGCCAGTTGACGGGCAATAGCAGCAGCCGTTCGAACACCACGGCCACGCGGAGCTGGCAGGCGGAGGCCACGCTGAAAAACATCAACCCGGCCGCCCTGCATACGCAACTGGCGGCGGCGCGCATTGACGGGCAACTTCATGCCACGGCCACACCGCAAGCGATTGAGTTTGACACCCGCTTGCAACCCTCGGCCAAGCAACCCGATGCCTCCCGCCTGCAGGGGCTGCACCTGAAAAACGCCAGCGCCAAAGGGCGCTGGGCCGATGGCACGCTGAGCCTGCAAACGCTGCAACTGCAAACCAGCGACGCCCAGATGCAAGGCCAGATCGACGTGCACCTGGCCAGCAAAGCCACCCGCGGGCAAATGCAGCTGACACTGCCAGGCGGACAGGCACAAGTTCACGGACAGTTGAGTGCGCAGAGTGGTGCGGGCGAATATTCCTTGAAGGTGACGGATGCGGCGAAAGCCTCGCGCTGGCTGGCAACGCTGCCCGGGTTGTCCAAGCTGCTGGCCGACAAGGCGGTCCAGGGCAATGGAGAACTGACCGGGACATGGGCCGGCGGTTGGCAAAGCACCAATTTAATGGTGCAAAGCAGCCTGCGCGCCCAAGTCCTGCAACCCGTCGAAGGCCAACCGGCAACCGGTACGCGTCGGTTCGATCTGCAAGCCCAGGCCACCGGCCGGCGCCAGCCCAACGGCGCCTGGCAGGCCGTGGTCAATTCCGCCCGACTGCAAGCGCAGAGTGGCCAACGCCCGGGCACCTGGACCGTTCAAAGCAGCCAACCCGTCAGCCTCGGCTGGAACAGCACGGCCACCGGCAGCGTGCTGGAAACCAGCGCGGGTGAAGCCGCCCTGACCGGCCCGGTCCCCGGCGCGGCCACCCTCGTCTGGCGCCCGATTCGCTGGAGCCGCAGCGGGGCGCGCCAGGAGCTGAAAACCCAAGGTCGCTTGCAAGGCGTGCCGTTGGCCTGGCTGGACCTGCTGGGCAGCGCACAGGTGACCAAGATGGGCCTGCGCGGCGATCTGGTTTTTGATGGCGATTGGGATGTGCTGGCAGCAGACACGCTCAAAGTAAACGCCTCGCTGGTGCGGCGCAGCGGTGATATCAGCTTGCAGGCGGAAGGGGACACGGGCCCCGGCATCAGTGCGGGCGTCAAGGATGCCCGTATCACCCTGAAAGCGGACGGCGATGCGCTGCGCGTCAGCGCGCGCTGGGACAGCGAACGGGCGGGCGTGGCGCAAGGCGATTTCAGCACCCGAATCGCGAGCGGCGCTGACGGCTGGCGCTGGCCGGCCGAGGCACCACTAACCGGCTCGCTGCGGGCCCAACTGCCACAAGCCGGTGTTTGGTCGGTACTGGCCCCGCCGGGCTGGCGCATTCGTGGCACGCTGGACGCCAACATCGCCCTCAGCGGCACGCGCATCGCACCGCAGTGGAGCGGCACGCTGAATGCCGACAGCCTGGCGCTGCGCTCCATCGCCGACGGCATTGAATTCAGCCATGGCAAACTGCGCAGCACCTTGCGTGGACAACGTCTTGACATCAATGAGTTCAGTTTGCAGGGCGCCAGCGGGGGTGGCGGCAGTGGCGGCACACTGACAGCCCAAGGATTTGCCCAATGGCTGCCCAGCGGCACCGGCGCTACGGCAGGTCTGTCCAAAATTCGTATCGAACTGGCGGCCCAGGCGCAGGCCCTGCGCGTGACGGCACGCGCCGACCGGCGTCTGGCGCTCTCGGGCCAACTGCAGGTGAAACTACAGGAGGCCCAACTGGAAATACGCGGGGCGCTGAAGGCCGATCAGGCGCTCTTCATCCTGCCCGATGAAAACACCCCCAGCCTCGGCCATGACGTGGTGGTGAAATCGTCCACCAAAAATCCGGCATCTGCGGCCAGCAAAATTGAGAACGACGCCCCGGCGCCCGACAGCCTGCGCATCGTGCCCGATGTCGCCATCACACTGGACATGGGGCCCGACTTTCAGGTGCAGGGCCGTGGTCTCACGACGCGGCTGACCGGCACCCTCATGCTGATCAGCTCGGCGGCCACCAACAGCATCCCGCGCCTGATGGGCAACTTGAGCACGGTACGCGGCAGCTACAAAGCCTACGGCCAGCAACTCGACATTGAGGAAGGCGTGCTGCGCTTCACCGGTCCTTACGACAATCCGACGCTCGATATTCTGGCCATCCGGCCCAATTTAACGGTGCGCGTGGGCGTGCAGATCAGCGGGACGGCGCTGTCGCCGCGGGTGCGCCTTTACTCAGAACCCGAGATGCCGGAAGCCGAAAAACTGGCTTGGCTGGTGCTCGGCCGCTCGGCCGCCAACGGCGGCGCCGAGGCCGCCGTGTTGCAGCAAGCGGCGATGGCCTTGTTGGGCGGCAACGGCCGGGGTCTGTCGGGCGGACTGAGCGCAGCGCTGGGGCTGGACGAGCTGTCCGTGCGCGGCTCGAGCAGCAGCGCCGATGGCAGCACCAGTGCCGCCGCCGTCACGCTGGGCAAGCGCCTGTCGCGCAACTTCTACGTCGCCTACGAGCGCAGCATGGCCGGGACCCTGGGCACGGTTTATATCTTCTACGACCTGTCACGGCGCTTTACCCTGCGCGCCCAGACCGGTGAGCAAAGCACGATTGACCTGATTTTCACGGTGCCGTACGACTGAGCACCTGGTTGACAATCGCGTAGCCCTACAATTCCCGCTTCTCCTCGTAGCACAATGGACAGTGCGCATGCCTCCTAAGCGTGAAATACAGGTTCGATTCCTGTCGAGGGGACCATTTAATCATTTCAGACCGTGTCAGAAGACCTCAAAACCCGCGTAGTTCATAGCTACAGCGGGTTTTTTATTGCCTCACAAGGTCTCACGGGATAACATGACATACCAGCAATTTGATGGTACTTTTACTGGTACTTTTAAATACCAGCAAATGAGATACCAGCAAACAGGGGTTTTCCGTGGCAATTACCGACACTTTTGTGAAGAACATCAAGCCCACAGGGGCACCTGCTGGCGACAAGCACACAGACAGTCAGGGGCTATATCTCCACGTCAAAGCCGCCGGGAAGTATTGGCGGATGGGCTACAGGTTCGACGGCAAGCAAAAAACACTATCGCTGGGGGTCTACCCCTCTGTCTCGCTGGCTGAGGCCCGAGCGCGGCGTGACAAGGCCCGCAAGCTGCTGGCCAGCGACATCGACCCCGGCATAGCCAAACAGGAAGAAAAGCAAGCCAAAGCCACGGCAGCGGCCAACACCTTTGAAGTGGTGGCGGCGCAATGGCTACAGGCCACGTCAGCCAATCGGGCGGCCATCACGCAGGACAAGGTAGCCAACTGGCTGAAAAAGGACATCAATCCCCACATCGGCGCCATGCCCCTGACCACCATCGGACCGCGTGACGTGCTGGCAGTCGCCCGCCGGATGGAAACCCGCAAGGTGTTCGACAGTGCCAAGCGGATCGTACAAATTTGCGGGCAAGTTTTTCGCTACGCCGTGGCTGAGGGCACGGCAGAGCGCGACATCACGGCAGACTTGCGCGGCGCATTGCAGCAAGGCGAGAAAAAACATTACGCCGCCATCACGGAGCCCAAACAGGCCGGCGAATTGATGCGCTCCATCTTCGCCTACAGCGGGCACCAATGCACCCTGGCAGCGCTCAAACTCACCCCGCTGGTGTTTGTACGTCCCGGAGAGCTGCGCACGGCTGAATGGGCAGAAATCGACCTGGACGGCGCGGAGTGGCGCATCCCCGGCAGCAAAATGAAAATGGATAACGATCACATCGTGCCCCTGTCCACGCAGGCCGTGGAGTTGCTGCGCAGCGTGCAACCCCTCACCGGTCATGGGCGCTACGTGTTCCCCAGCCTGCGCACGGGCGAACGCCCAATGTCTGAAAACACCATCAACGCAGCCTTGCGCGGCATGGGCTACGCCAAAGAGGTGCACTGTGCCCACGGCTTCCGGGCCATGGCACGCACCATCATGGACGAAGTGCTGGGCCAACGGGTTGACCTGATCGAGCATCAATTGGCCCATGCGGTGAAGGATGCCAACGGGCGGGCCTACAACCGCACGGCCCACCTGCCAGCACGCCGGGTGATGATGCAGACATGGGCTGACTACCTGGACAAACTGCGCGTAGGTGCGAACGTGATCCAGTTAAAAAAAGCGTAATACAGTTTTAAGCCACGCCTACCTCGACGGAGGGAAAACCGGGACTCCCTGACCCGGCGGCGCTGGTTTTCTTTTCAGGCGTGACAGGGCATGGTATGGAATTTATTAGAAGCCGAATAATGGCTCTCGCTGGCGATGGACCATTGGAAAGGAATGCGAGAAGCCCCGCGTCAGAAGCTGTGACGGTGATGTTTTCCGCTGATGATTGGTATCACAACCATGAATCAAAAAATCTCGGTGATTTTGTAAATATTCTCTTCGCACCCGTTTATAAAAATGAAGACAGTCCTGATTCCTTAATGCACTCCCTGTATCTCGATGAAGATTGTTTAGACCCTGTTTTGAATCTCTTAACGAGAGTTGCTATTTATTGTTCCGCAGCCATCAAATCCGATAAATCTGGTGACTTGAATTTGGCATGGACATACGCGACGGATGCTGTTTCCTTGATGGGAGAAATCAAGGGCGGACACGGCGCTTACAAAGCCGAAATTGACGCTGTTTCAAATCAAGCCAGAAAAGGCGCAAGTGCTGCGCATGCCGAAAATAGAGCCATGAAAAGAGATGCGTTTAAATGGCTTGATGAAAACAGGAGCAAATACAAAAGCATGGATGCGACTGCACAGGCCATGACAGGCGAGCAACCCATTGCATTCAGGACAGCGCGGAGTTGGGTGGGTGACTGGAAAAAACTACGCTCTGCCGGCACACTGTAGCCCCTACTGGCAGACTGCACACTCTGCCAGTAAACAGGCTTCGCGCCATAGCTAAAAATTGAAACACTTGCGTTTTCTCAACAAGAAAGCGCAAGACGTGTCACACAAAATCACCCCACTTCATACCCCGGCTGAACCCAGCGCACCGGCGGTTAAAACTTTAGTCAATCAATCGGTTTTCGACGCCCTGCCAGACAGCGCGTTCATTCGAGAATCGCAATTGGTGCAAAGCCCCAAACGGCCCGGCGTACCGGCACCCTTGCCATTCTCTGCCCCGACGCTGTGGCGCAAGGTCAAGGCGGGCACGTTCCCGAAGCCCGTCAAATTGTCTGAGCGCGTGACAGGCTTTCAAGTGGGCGCTGTACGTGCCTGGATGACCGCACAGGCAGCGGCTTGAGGGGACCCAATGCAAACGACTGCACCCCAAAAAGAAACGCCCACCACTGGCAGCAACCAGACGGCGGGCGTTAAACAAAACGACCTGGCGATTGTCAGCGATATCTCGCGTTCCATCAACTCATCGGCCCACGACCATGTACGTGAGCTGGCTCAAGCTGGCCGGGCACGGCTGCTGGCCAAGGCGGCTAATTTCGCCTCTCTGCACGCACCCCACACCTTGTGGCAGCGGCGAATGAAGGTCGGCGCTTCAACGCTGCTGGTTCGGCTGGAATGGCCTGGCGTGCTGGCCGTGTTCGACCCGGCCACGGGAGAAGCGCTGGCAAGGTCCGCACCGGGTCAACCAGAAACGCTACTTAATTAATAGCTACTCACGTATTGCCCACGGGGGCCAGAGCCTTAAAACATATACAAAACGACACAATATGAATAATTTTCTTTGCAGAGCGGCACGAAGCCGTGCTACAGTTCTTCCCGGTGCTATCAACACCACAAAACAAGCGGTTTACCTTCCCGTCAGCAAGGTTTTTTCATGCCCAAAATTTATGGTTTTGGACGTGGGGAGGGCCTACCCGCAAGGATGGCCGCACAACTTGTTTTGTGTTGATATACCCCACGTCCATTCTGCTGATCTATCAAGTCGGCGAATGGTTTTTCAGTCTCGACAAGGAGCCGAAACCATGACCACGGTCAACACCATCCCCACGCCCAAAGCGGCACCCTTGGGCAACACGCCCGCCATCACGTCAAACTCCAAACTGGGCCGCTTGCTGCACACCCGCATCATCCAACGCCGGTATCCAGCACTGACGACACCCAAACCCAAATCGGCACCGTACCAGCCAGTTACCGACATTGCGTTGATTCAGGCGCAAGTCGCTATCGAGAACGCCTTGAGCATGGCGCTCTACCTGGTGCGCAATCAACAAACCCCCGACGACCTTCAGCAAGCCACGGCAAAAGCCCTCCGCGCCTGCACGCTGCTTAAGCATCAATGCGAGCAACGCAGCGCCAGCCCTGACGGCTTCACCCCTTACCGCAGCGGGAGGGCTTGAGCCATGACCACCGCGACGCCCGAAAAATTGCGCGAAACCATCACTGAAATGGACAGCATGTCGCAAGGCGCATTCAGCGAGATAGCAACCATTGCCAAGCTGGCTTTGGCATCACTGGAAACACTAGAGGGCTGCAACGATATTGACAGCATCGCCCGCATTTTGAGCGCCATTTGGGGCAAGGCTTTGGACGCTGATAGCTACATCAATAGCATGGCCGAGGGTGTGGCCTGCCACTACAAAGACGAGGCCATGATTCGCCGTTGGGATGCCCGAAACAAAGCTGATTCAGTCACTGCCAAAAGGCGGAATAAATCATGAGCGCCACCATTCACGACGCCATGGCTGCGGCAGGGCTGCAACCGCATAAGCCGCTGGACCTGCAAGCCAACGGCAAAATTCACCGTTACCGGGTAACGGGTGACAAGTCCGGCAGCGTCAACGGCTGGGCCGTGCTGAACGACGGGCCCGCACTCTTCGGCGGCTTCGGCAGTTGGAAAACGGGCGAGTCGCACAGCTGGCGTGAAGCGTCATCCAAGCCCCTGACGGCAGCGGAGCGGGCCGAGATTCAACAACGAACTCAAGCCATGCGGCAGGCCCATGCGCAAGAGCGTGAGGCAGTGCAAGCCACCGCCCGCGTCAAGGCGCAAAAGCTGTGGGGCCGTGCCAAGCCCACTACCAACTCACACCCTTACCTGGAGCGCAAGGGCATCAACGCCTATGGCCTGCGTCAGTTGCGCGACATGCTGCTGATCCCGGCGCGGGATGTGAACGGCACCCTGCACACGCTGCAATTCATCAGCGCGGACGGCAGCAAACGGTTTCTGACTGGTGGGCGCATCGCGGGTTGTTATTTCAGCATTGGCAGGCCGGTGGATTCGTTGCTGGTGGCTGAAGGTCTGGCGACAGCCAGCACGTTGTATCAGGCCACAGGCCGGGCGGTGGCCGTGTGCTTTAGTTGCGGCAATATGGCGGCGGTAGCGCGTGCTTTGCGCTTCAAGTTCCCCCAGCTCAAGCTGATTCTCTGCGCCGATGACGACTCAAGAACGCCGGGCAACCCCGGCGTAACCAAGGCGCGAGAGGCAGCACGGGAAGTGGGCGGCTATTTGGCCGTTCCCCAGTTCAAGCGGGAGGTGGCAGTGTGAGCGCGGCGTATTCGGAGTTGCTGGCGGATGACGCCGGGACCGACTTCAACGACATGAGCGCCCTGTACGGACCGGATGCCGTGGCCGAGATCGTGGCGAACGCAACCCCAGCGATTGAGAGGCAGGAAGAAACCAAGGCGGCGCCTGAAACAGTGCAGCCCACCTGGCCAGAACCCATGCTGCCCGGTTCATTGAAAACGCCCGATATGCCCGAGGACATTTTGCAAGGCGCGTGGGGTGAAATGGCGCGTGCGGTGGCAGCCAGTACGCAGACACCCCCCGCGCTGTCGGTCATGTGTGTGTTGGGCGTGCTGGCCACGCTGTTACAGCGCCGGTTTGAGGTGGCACCGCATGGGGATGACTACATCGAACCCCTGGCCTTGTGGGTTGTTTCAGCCTCCCCCAGCGGCACGCGCAAGACGGCGGTGCTGAACGCATTCATGCGTCCGATTGTGAAGTGGGAGAAGCTGCAATATGACCGTTACCGGGTGTTGATCGCCCGCAACAATGCAGCCCGCAGCACGGCCAAAAAGCGCATTGAGGCGTTGAATGGTCAGGCAGCCAAGTGCAAGGAACCGGCAGAGCTGCAAGCCCTTCGCCGCGATATTGAGAACGAGGAACTGGGAACGCCCGAGGAGGTGCGGGCACCACGGCTGTTCACGGGTGACACCACGGCAGAGCGCCTTCAGGCCATGCTGTTTGAGAACGCGGAGCGCATGGCGGTGCACAGCGACGAGCCGGGCATTTTCCGGGTCATGGCCGGGGCCTATTCGGGCGGGGCGCAAAACCTGGACGTATTCCTGCAAGGCCACGCCGGCAGCGCCATGCGCATCGACCGGGCCGGGCGCATGGCCCACGTCGACAAACCAGCCCTGAGCTTCAACCTGATGATTCAACCGGGCATGTTGTCCGAGGTGGCGGGGAGCAAAGGCTTCAGAGATAGCGGCCTGCTGGCGCGGTTTCTGTATGCCGTTCCTGCGTCCAACGTGGGCAAGCGTGACGTGAGGCAGCACACCAGCATTGATACCGAAGTGAGAGAGCGCTACGAACGCGGCGTGTTGTCGCTGCTGGAGGGTTACCTGTGCGAGCCGGGCACCGTGCCAAAGGTAGAGGTGCTCGACCTGGAGGATTCAGCGCAAGAGCTGTGGCTTGATTTTGCACAGGAGATTGAGGACAACCACGGCGACGGCGGCAAGTACGAATCCATGCGGGACTGGACCTCAAAGCTGGCCGGGGCAGTGGCGCGGATCGCGGCGCTGCTGGAGCTGGCCGAGGTGGGGCTAGGCGCTGAGTCGGTCAGCTTTTCCGCCATGGACCGGGCTATTAGATTGGCCCGTGTGCTGATCCCGCACGCACAAACGGCATTCGGCCTGCTGGGTACGGACGCAGCCGACACGGACGCGCTGGCGGTGCTCAAGTGGGTGCAGGTCTATGGCCATGAAGAGTTCACCAGGCGCGACGCCCAAAAGGCCATGGAAGGGCGATTCCGCTCTGTCGACAAACTCAAGCGTGCTGTCGACAAACTCATCGACATGGACTGCCTGATAGAGCGCCAAAGGTACAACAAAGGGGCACGACCAAGCACTTATTACCAAGTTAATCCATGTGTGTCGACACTGTCCAGTTATGCCTAAAGATAATTTTTAACCTTTATTTATTTATATATATCAATGACTTACGCCAATAAGCCCTTACCCCTGTCGACAGTCGACAAACTCGACAAACCCAAAACAAAGGGATTCGCTGTTGATCTGCAAGAAATGTACGCTGCTGAAAGATTGGGCAGTTTGTCGACTTTGTCGATCTGTCGACAGGGGGTGGCGTGCCTGGCTGGGTTATTCGTTTGGACGGTAGGGGGCATCAAAAGTCTGGGGACCGACCACCGGAAACCGATCGCTTAAGAGCATTTTTATGGGAAAGTGAAACTACCCCCTGGGGGTTAACTTTCTGTTGGTCAGCAACACTACAAAAGGCAATGAAAAAAATTAACGATCGCATTTACAGACGAGCACTTCGCCGCCGATGGCTTGAACGGTTTCTTAGTCGGCGTCTCGGGTTCACCAGAAAACGATCTGCGCGTTGGGCTAATTTTGTGCCATGACTGTTTGCTTTTTTGAATTAATTGTGATAACCTCGCGACCATACCGCGATGAAAAGCTAAACGCGGGTTGCAAAAGGCGGGATGTCTTGGTTGGCTGCGGGATGTAGACCAGTGATGCAATGAGCTGATAGCAAGTGCCCTCGGGATGTTGGTGCTTGGATTGAGGCGGCAAACCACCATTTCTTTTTTAAGGTATCCCCTCGTGAAAAATACAAACCTATCCCGCCTCGTCTTCGGCTTGGCAATCGCTTCCCTGGCAATTGGTGCTCAGGCCCTTGGCTTTGATGTGCAATCTTTCGCAGTTCAGCACGCCGATGTGCTGGCAGGTCTTTCCATGCTATGCGTTGGCGACATCACACTCATCACAAAATCTCTCGACAAAATCGAGACTGGGCTACACGAGAGCAAGGCGAGCCAGGCCGAGCTGGCCGACCGCGTGCTTCAGCTTGAACAAAAGGGCGGCGACGGTTACTTTGTCGGCGAGCATAAATCCGGCGGATCAAGCTTGGGCGACAACTTCATTAAGGCGTTTGAAGACAACCGCGAACTGTTTCAGAAAACCCGCTCTGTGCGGCTTGAAATTAAAGCGGCTGGCGATGCCATCACGACCAGCTCAGGCCGCACCATTGTGAGCGGCGGAGTCGGCGCACCTGGTGCAAACATGCTGGGCTTGCAGAACGCCCTAACAGTTCTCCCGGCCAGTGGCACATCGGCGGTTGAATACTCGCGCTATACCGGCCAGCAAGGTGCAGCCGCAGTGCAAGGCGGTGAAGGTGCAGCGAAGGCCGCAGTCCGACCAGACCACACGCTTATTACTCAGGTCGCGGTGACCGTTGCGGGCTTCTCCAAAATGTCACGCCAAGCCATGAACGACAGCGCAGAGCTTCGCCGGTCAGTTGACACCACCTTGACCCGCTCAGTGAATGCCGCGCTGGACGTGATGTTGACTACAGGCGGCACGGGCTTTGCTGGTGGATTGGCTGGACTGTCAACGGCTTACACCTCACTGGTTTACACCGCGCTGGTTGACGCCATCAGCGAAGGCGTGGCGACCATGCAGACCGAAGGATTTAACCCTGACGTGGTGGCTGTATCCCCTGCTGATTGGCTTGCCATCACAGTGATGAAGGACACCATCGGCCAGTACCTGAGCGGGGCTTACCTGGGTGCGATGCCATCGGAAATGCGAGGGCTGCGAGTGGTGCTATCCCCAACGGTGGCAACCGGCAAGGGCTTGCTGATTGACAGCGCGCATTGTGAGCTGAAGATTGTGGATGCCTTCAGTGTTGAGGTTGGACATGTCGGTGATGATTTCACAAACAACCTGGTCACCCTCCTGGGAGAGATGCGCTGCATCCCGGTATTCCGCACGGTCGGTGCAATGCGCCTGATCACGCCGAAGGCTTAAAGAATTGCAAGGGGGTCACGGTCCTCCTAGATAGCGGTAAGTCGTACCGTGCAATAAAACGACCGCCGGTGGCATTGGGAAGTGCGCGACCGGCACCTACTCAGACACACACCTGATACAGTGGCTTTTCTTTTTGTTGGTACTTTTGTTGGTACTTTTCACAAATAGATTTACACAATCTAACATTCATGAGGCTTGCAGCCTGTTTTGTGATTCCTGTCGAGGACCATTCACTCGGCGCTTTCATTTCCTTTGTTTCATTGACTCACCACCCAAAGAGGCTCGCCATGAACATCACTTTGCATTTAATTCCTATCGTCTCGCTCATTGCGGGGATCGTGATCCTCATCATGCCGCGGCTGCTGTCGACCATCGTCGCCGTTTACCTGATCGTGGTCGGTCTGGTCGGCTTGTTTGGTTCGGGCAACTTCCTTCGCTGACTCAGCGCGACGGCGCGCGCAGCGTGCGGCTCAGCAGCATGACCGGAATCAAGCCCACCAGCACCAGCGCCAGCGATGGCAGGGCGGCCTCGCCCAGGCGTTCATCCCGCGCCAACTGGTAAGCCACCACGGCCAGGGTGTCGCTGTCGAATGGACGCAGCACCAGGGTCGCAGGCAGTTCCTTCATCACATCGACAAACACCAGCAAGGCGGCCGCCGCCGTGGAGCGCTTGAGCAGCGGCCAGTGCACACGGCGCATCAGCGCCATATCGCGCGTGCCCAGCATGCGGGCCGAATCGTCAAAACTCGTGGGAATCCGGGCATAGCCGCTTTGCAGCGACTGCAGCGCAACGGCGGAAAAGCGCACCAGATAAGCCCAGATGAGCCCGAGCGACGTGGCGGTCAGCACATAGCCCACGCTGCTTTGTGGCGCCACGGACTGTAGCCAGCCGACCGGCAGCAACAACCCCACGACCAGCACCGCACCGGGCACGGCATAACCCAGGCCGACCAGTTGCACCGCCAGCCGGGTCGGCAGGTCGGGCCGGCGCCGCATGTTGAACGCAAGCAGCAAGGCCAGCGCCACCGCCAGCACGGCGCTGATGGCGCCCAGCCGCAGGCTGTTCAGGGACCAGCCCAGAAACTGCCCCCACGACAAGACCGACCAGTCCGCCAGCAAGGGCCGCAGCATGAACAACACCGGCAGCACAAAGCCGATCAGCACCGGCGCACCGCACAGCAACCAGGCCAGCCACTTGGCAGGACCCTGCAAAGCGAGCGGCCGAGCATCCATGGCACCGGCGCGGCCACCGCGGGCCGCAGCAAAGCGCATGCGTTTTTGCGCCCGGCGCTCCAGGAACAAGAGCAGCGCCACCAACAGCAACAGCAGGGTGGCCAGCTGGGCGGCGGCAATGCGGTTGTCCATGGAAAGCCAGGCCTTGTAAATGCCGGCCGTAAAGGTCTGAATGCCGAAGTAACTGGCCACCCCAAAATCGGCCAGGGTTTCCATCAATGCCAAGGCCATGCCGGCCGCTACGGCGGGCCGGGCCAGCGGCAAAGCCACTTCCAGGATACGGCGGCGCATGGGCGCGCCCAGCAGCCGTGCGGCTTCCATCAGGTGCGCGGCGCGTTCGCCCAGTGCGGTGCGGGCCAGCAAATACACATAGGGATAGAGCGAAAAGGTGAACACCCAGGCCGCGCCGCCCAGACTGCGAATCTCCGGAAACACCCGGCCCTCCAGCCCCAGCGTCGTGCGCAGGAAGGTCTGCAACGGGCCACTGAACTGAAGAAAATCGGTATAGGCATAGGCCACCACGTAGGCGGGCATGGCCAGCGGCAACAACAAGGCCCATTCAAAAATCCGGCGGCCCGGAAACTCAAACATGGTCACGGCAGCGGCGGCAGACAGGCCGACCAGCACCACACCGATGCCGACCATCACGCACAGGCGCACGGTGGTCCACACGTAATCGGGCAACACGATGCTGCTCATCTCCTGCAGGATCTGCGCGGCTGCCGCACCCGAGTCACCCCACGGCAGCCAAGACGCGAACACCGCGACCACCGGCAGCATGAAGGCGACGGTCAGGATCAACAACAGAAATTGGCGCAGCCGGCGAAGTCGTTGCAGAGACATGAAAGGGATCATCCGACTTTGTGCAAATGAGAATTGTAAGCATCTACAATCAACTTCATGTTCCTAGAGGTCTCACAACTCCGAGTGGCTTACGCGGGCCGCCGCCAGCCGGCCGTGCGCGATGTGTCGTTTGGCTTGCATGCGGGCGACATCGGCGTGCTGATCGGGCCGTCCGGCTGCGGCAAAACCACCCTGCTGCGGGCGGTCGCCGGGCTGGAGCCGGTGACGGCGGGGGTTATCAAACTCGCCAACCAGGTGGTGAGCAGTGCCACGATCAACGTGGCACCGGAAGTGCGCCAGATTGGCATGGTGTTTCAGGACTACGCCCTGTTCCCGCATTTGAATGTGGGGCGCAACGTCGGCTTTGGCATTCACCAGCTGGCCAAAACGGAGCGTGCGCAGCGCATCGCCGAAGTGCTGGAACTGGTCGGCCTGGCAGGGCAGGAAGAACGCTTTCCGCACGAACTCTCGGGCGGTCAGCAGCAGCGCGTCGCGCTGGCCCGCGCGCTGGCGCCCAAGCCCCGGCTGCTGTTGCTGGACGAACCCTTTTCCAACCTGGATGTCGATTTGCGTGAGCGTCTGGCGCACGAGGTACGCACCATCCTGAAGGCCGCCAAAACCACGGCGCTATTTGTGACGCACGACCAGCTGGAAGCCTTTGCCATCGGCGACACCATCGGCGTCATGCATGAAGGCCAGCTGCACCAGTGGGACGACGCCTACACGCTGTACCACCGCCCGGCATCCCGTTTTGTTGCCGAGTTCATTGGCCATGGTGTATTCACCCCCGCCACCTTGATACAGGTAGACCAGCAGGTGGTCGTGCGCACCGTCCTGGGCGATCTCTCCGACATGGCCGAATGCCCGCTGCCGAGTGCCTTTGAGGATGGCGAGTGCGACGTTTTGCTGCGCGCCGATGACATCGTGCATGACGACAACGCACCGGTGAAGGCCGAAATCATGCGCAAGGCGTTTCGCGGCTCCGATTTTTTGTACACCCTGCGACTGGCCAGCGGCGACACCGTCATGGCCCTGGTGCCCAGCCACCACGACCACAAAATTGGCGAGTGGATCGGCATTCGCGCCCAGGTCGACCACGTCGTCACCTTCAAGAGAAATAAGGCGCTAGCCCCCGCAGCCATTGCGTAATAAGCTATTAATTAAATAGCGACCAAGCACGTCACCGGTGCAGAAGAATTGCGACGGCGAACCAGCCACCGGAAACCAACCTTTGCCGTTGGCGGGACATGGCGGATGCGCTCGTCGCACCGAAAGGGTGCCAGGTAGTAACATGGTTCGATCAGGGTAAACCCAAGTAACTTTTTTGCTTTTCCTCATTTGAAAACCGGATCATTGACCATGAAAATTGCGCTCCCTTCTTCTGTTTCACTTCGCTTGACTGCGGCGGCCGTACTGAGCCTGATGGCCGACACGGCCTTCGCCCAGGAGGTCCAGACCGTACGGATCGCCCACGCCGGCCCCACGTCCGGCGGCATTGCCCACATCGGCAAGGACACCGAGAACGGCGTGCGCCTCGCCATTGACGAGCTGAACACCCAGGCGGTCGTGATTGGCGGTAAAAAGATCAAGTTCGAACTGGCTGCCGAGGACGACGCGGGCGATCCGCGCCAGGCCACCGCGGTGGCGCAGAAACTGTGTGACGCCAAGGTGGCCGGTGTGGTGGGCCACCTGCAGTCGGGCACCACCATCCCGGCGTCCACGATTTACAACCGCTGCGGCCTGCCGCACATCACCGCCGCCGCCACCAACCCGGACCTGACCAAGCCCGGCTACCCGACGACCTTTCGCCTGATCGCCAACGACAACGCGCTCGGCGCAGCGCTGGCCTACTTTGCCCATGACGCGCTCAAGATCAAGACCATTGCCGTCATCGACGACCGCACCGCCTACGGCCAGGGTCTGGCGATCGTGTTCAAGAACACCGCCCAGCAAAAGGGCATGCAGATCGTGGCCGAGGAGTTCACCACCGACAAGGCGACCGACTTCACCGCCATCCTGACCGCCATCAAGAGCAAAAAGCCCGATGCCATCTTCTATGGCGGCCTCGATGCCCAAGCGGGCCCGATGCTGCGCCAGATGGAGCAGCTGGGCATGGCGAATGTCAAATATTTTGGCGGCGACGCACTCTGCACCGAAAAACTGTCCGAGCTGTCAAGCATGGCGGGCACGCTGAAGAACGTGACCTGCGCCACCGGCGGCGCGTCGGTGCAGAAGATGCAGGGCGGCAACGCCTGGAAGAAAAAGTACGACGCCCGCTTTCCCGGCCAGTTCCAGATCTACAGCCCCTATGCCTACGATGCAACCTTTGTGCTGGTCGAGGCCATGAAACGCGCCAACTCGGTGGACCCCAAAGTCTATGCGCCGTTCATCGGCAAGACCCAGTACAAGGGCGTCACCGCCAACATCGCGTTCACCTCCAAAGGCGAGTTGACGACCCCGGCCGTGACGCTTTACACCTTCAAGAACAACGTGCGCGCCGCGCTGAACTGAAGCCCGCCGGGTCCGCTACGCGGCCAGCCGCAGCGCCGCAATGGTGTTGCGCACATCGGCGGCCCAGGCGCGGCGGTCGCGGCCCTGGAAGAATTCGGGCTCGCCAAACGTCACCACCGCGCACAGCGGCGGTGCGATCAGCGTGCGCCAGATGGAGCCCAGCAAGGTGTCGTGGTCGATATAACACGGCGCCAGGCTGTGCGCACCGCTGGCGGCGTCGGCAAAGCGCAAGGCCACCGGCAGGACCGACACATTGGCGGCGATGGCGGCTTGAAACAAATTGGCATGAAAAGGCAACAAATCCACCCCGTTGCTGGTGGTGCCTTCAGGGAAGATCGCCAGGATATCGCCCGCATGCAGTCGCTCGGCCATGTGGTGCACCACGCGCATGGCGTCACGCCGGGAGTCACGTTCAATGAACAGCGTGCCGGCACCGGTGGCCAGCGTGCCGATCAGCGGCCAATGGCGCACGTCGGCTTTGGAGACAAAGCGGCAGTGACGCGCGGCGTGCATCACCACAATGTCCAGCCACGAAATGTGATTGGCCGCCAGCAACACCGGGCCGTGCACGGGCGGTTTGCCAACCACTATTAATTTAATAGCTAACCGCGCAAGCAGGACAAGGGCCCATGCCTTAATTCGTTCTTCTTTTTGCGGTGACGACAGCTTGGGAAAAACAAAGACGACCGTGAGCAAACCGGTCACGATGTGCGACAGCGTTCGCACGCACTTCCAGCCGGCGAACAGACGAACCTTGATGCGCTGCATCAGGCCTGGAACGCCACGTGCCCGGCCACGATCGTGCAGCGCACCTGGCCCGGCAACTCGTAGCCGGAGAACGGCGTGTGTTTGCCCTGGCTGCGCAAGGTACTTGCGTGCACATCCCATGCCGCCTGCGGGTCAAACACGCACAAATCGGCCACCGCCCCGACCACCAGCCGGCCGGCACTGTCCTGCAGCGCGCCCAACGAGGCACCCAGCACCCCTGCTGGCCCACTGGTAACGACTTGCAGCGCCCGCGCCAGACTGACACCACTGTCCAGGCTCCATTTAAGGGCCAGACTCAAGAGCAGTTCAACCCCGGTGGCACCGGCCTCGCTTTGCGCAAACGGCAGGGCTTTGGCATCTTCGTCCACCGGCGTGTGGTCGGACACCAGGGCGTCAATGGTGCCGTCCGCCAGCGCCGCGCGCAGCGCATCGCGATCGCGCTGCTGGCGCAAGGGCGGGTTGAGCCGGGCCCGGCTGTCAAAGTAGCCGATATCGGCATCCGTCAGATGCAGGGAGTTGATGCTGATGTCGCAACTGACCTTCAAGCCCTCCAGCTTGGCCTGGCGCACCAGCGCCACGCCGGCCGCGCTGCTGAGGCGACACAGGTGCACGCGGGCCCCGGTCGCTTTCATCAGCTCAAAAATGGTGTGCAAGGCAATCGTTTCCGCCGCCACCGGCACGCCGCTCAGGCCCAGGCGGGTGGCCAGCGCGCCACTGGCCGCCACCCCGGTGCCCAGGTACAGCTCCTGCGGGCGCAGCCAGACGGCATAACCAAAGGTGCTGGCGTACTGGAACGCGCGCTGCATGACCAGCGTGCTGGCGAGCGGGACTTCGGCCTGGCTGAAAGCGACACAGCCCGATTCGGTCAGCGACACCATCTCGGTCAGCGTCTCGCCGGCGAGGTTGTGGGTCAGGGCGCCCAGCGGATAGACGCGGGTCTGGTGCAGTTTTTTGGCGCGGTAGCGCAACATTTCAACCAGCCCGGCTTCGTCGAGCACCGGGTCGGTATCGGGCGGACAGACCAGACTGGTGACGCCGCCGGCGACAGCCGCCGCCAGCTCGGACTTGAGCATGCCTTCATGCTCCAGCCCGGGCTCGCGCAAGCGCACCGCCAGGTCGACCAAGCCGGGCGCCACGACGCAGCCGGTGGCGTCGATGGTCCGTGTCGGCCGGAACTCAGGCGCTATATTTTTAATAGCTAACACCACCCCATTGGCGAGGGCTACATCCGCAATTTCATCGAAACCGCTGGCGGGGTCGATGACCCGGCCGCCTTTAATCAATATAGTCATATCAGGCCTCGTTCCCCGCCACGATGCTCATCACCGCCATGCGCACCGCAATGCCAAAAGTCACCTGCGGCAAGATCACACTTTGCACGCCGTCCACCACGGCCGAGTCAATTTCCACGCCGCGGTTGATCGGCCCCGGATGCATCACGATGGCGTCCGGTTTGGCCAGTTGCAGCTTCTCCGGCGTCAGGCCGAAGGTCTTGAAAAACTCATGGCTGGACGGCAGCAGCGCGCCACTCATGCGCTCGCTTTGCAGGCGCAGCATGATGATGACATCGGCGCCGCGAATGCCTTCTTCCAGCGTGTGGCAGACCCGCACGCCCATTTGCGCCATGTCCGACGGCACCAGCGTTTTGGGACCGACCACCCGCACCTCGGCACAGCCGAGCGTGGTGAGGGCATGAATGTCGGAGCGGGCCACGCGCGAGTGCAGCACATCGCCAACAATGGCCACCGTCAGATTGGCAAAATCTTTTTTGTAATGCCGGATGGTGAACATGTCGAGCAAGCCCTGTGTCGGGTGCGCGTGGCGCCCGTCACCGGCATTGATCACATGCACATGCGGCGCCACATGCTGGGCAATCAGGTAGGGCGCGCCGGACTCGCTGTGGCGCACCACAAACAGATCCGCCGCCATGGCGCTCAGGTTGGCAATCGTGTCGAGCAGCGATTCGCCTTTGGAGGCCGACGAGCGCGAGATGTCCAGATTGATGACATCAGCGCTGAGCCGGGTGGCGGCGATCTCGAAGGTGGTGCGGGTGCGGGTCGAGTTCTCAAAAAAGAGGTTGAACACGCTTTTGCCGCGCAACAGCGGCACCTTTTTGACCTCGCGGTCACTGACGCTGACGAAATTCGCCGCGATGTCCAGCACCTGGGTCAGGATGCTCTTGGGCAGGCCCTCGATGGAGAGCAGGTGAATCAATTCACCGTTTTTATTGAGCTGGGGATTGCGCTTGTAAAGCATGGCTTACTGGGCCTCCACGTTGAAACTGAATGCACCGGCTTCGTTGCGCACGAGCGCCAACGACTGGCTGGCGTTTAAGGTCACGCGGGCGGCGCAGACATCCGCCTGGATCGGGAGCTCCCGGCCGCCGCGGTCCACCAGCACCGCCAGTTGGACGCTGGCGGGACGCCCGAAGTCAAACAGTTCGTTGATCACCGCGCGGATGGTGCGTCCGGTGTAGAGCACGTCATCCAGCAACAGGATGTGCGCTTCGTTCACGTCAAAGTCAATCTGCGTCTGGGCGCCGGCCGTCATGCCGCGCCGGGCGTAGTCATCCCGGTGCATGGAGGAGGAGATGACGCCGGGGCGCTCCGTCAGGTTCAGGTCGCGCTGCAACCGTTCGGCCAGCCAGACGCCGCCGGAAGTGACCCCGACCAAACGCATGCCGGGACGAAAGAGGGCCCGCACACCGGCGAGCAACTCAAGGTAAAGCGCTTCCGCGTCGAGCGCGAGTGTGCTCATGGAATACTCCTCAAAAACTGTTCAAGAATAATGCAGGCCGCTGCGGCATCGGCATCTTTGGCGCCCATCGACAGCGCTTCAGTGGTGGTGTAACGCTCGTCCACTTCAAACACGGGCAGCTTGAAACGACCGTGCAACTGGCGCGCAAACTTCTTGGCGCGCGCCGTGTTTTCATGCGCGGCGCCGTCCGGGTGAAACGGCACGCCGACCACCAGCGCATCGGGCTGCCATTCCTTGAGGCGCTCGGCAATTTTGACAAAGCGCGCGTCGCCTTCGGCGGTGATGGTGCCTTGCGGCTGGGCCGTACGCATCAGGCGGTTGCCGACGGCAAAGCCGGTGCGCTTGATACCAAAATCAAGCGCCAGAAAAGTTTGCAATCCGGCCGGCACGCTGACGGCCGCAGGCACCGGCGCCGGCGCCGGCAAGAGATCAGAAGGGGACATGGGCTGCTCGCTCATGCGTGCCCTGCATCCGGTGACAGCATCCACAACTCCAGGCCCAGCAGCAGCAACGCCTGGTCATAGCGCTGCGCCACCGGTGTATCAAAAATGACGTTGTTGCTGGCGGCCACGGTCAACCAGCTGTTGTCGGACAGTTCGGACTCCAGCTGGCCCTCACCCCAGGCCGAGTAACCCAACGACACCAGAACGCGGCGGGGTCCGGCCCCTGTGGACAGGGCTTCCAGCACGTCCTTGGAGGTGGTCATCTCCAGCCCGCCCGCGATCGACATGGTGGAGGCGTAGGCGGTCTCGGCCGGTTGCTCGCCCCCGACGAAGATGGATTCGTGCAAGACAAAGCCGCGCTCCGTGTGCATCGGCCCACCCTGAAACACCGGTTTATCGAGCAGATCTTGGCGGCGCAACGGCAGATCGACCTTGTCAAACAGGCGCTTCATGTCCAGGTCGCCGGGCTTGTTGATCACCAGCCCCAAGGCGCCGCGCTCGCTGTGCTCACACACAAAAACAACGCTGCGGGAGAAAATTGCATCCTGCAATCCGGGCATGGCGATCAGAAAATGGTTCGTCAGATTGGTCAGGGCAAAATCTCCGGGCATATATGAATTTTAACGGTGATCATGAACAAGCAATTTGAAACCGGTTTGATGTGGTTCCGCCGCGATTTGCGCGTGCAGGACAACGCCGCGCTGTGCCTGGCGTTGCAGGCCTGCCGGCAGCTGCACTGCGTGTTTGTCTTTGACCAGGACATCCTCGCCGCCCTGCCCCGGACCGACCGGCGGGTCGAGTTCATCCGCGAGTCCGTGCACGAGCTCGACGCCGCTTTGCGACAACTCAGCGGCCGAGCCGGCGCGGGCCTGATCGTGCGCCTGGGCCACGCCGCTGAAGAAATTGTGGCGCTGGCCACCACACTGCAGGTGCAGGCGGTGTTTGCCGCGCGCGATTACGAACCGCAGGCCATCGCACGCGACGCCCGGGTGCGGGACGCCCTGACCGATGCCGGCATGGCGCTGCACACCTGCAAAGACCAAGTGGTGTTTGAAGGTCGCGAGCTGTTGACCAAAACTGGCACACCCTATGGCGTTTTCACACCCTACAAAAACACCTGGCTGGCAACCGTCACCTCGCAGCATTTGCGTAGCCATGAGGCAGCGCCGCTGGCGGCCGCGCTGGCCCCGCGGCCGCCAGGCCTGCAACAGGCGGTGCCAACTTTGGCCGAGATCGGTTTCGAGCCAAGCAACCTGCGCACGCTCAAAATCCCCACCGGCGCCTCGGGTGCGGCGACCCTGTTTGAAGATTTCTTCGAGCGCATGGACGACTACCATGAAACGCGGGATTTTCCGGCCGTCAAGGGCCCAAGCTACCTGGGGGTGCACCTGCGTTTTGGCACCGTGTCGATCCGGCAACTGGCCGCCACCGCCTTGCAGCGGCAAATTCAGGGCAGCCGCGGGGCGGCGGTCTGGCTGGGGGAACTGATCTGGCGTGACTTTTATTTCCAGATTCTGGCCAACTTTCCGCATGTGGCGCAGGGCGCCTACAAGCGCGAGTACGACGCGATTCAATGGGAACAGGGTCCGCACGCCGACACCCTGTTCCAGGCCTGGTGCGAAGGCCGCACCGGCTACCCGCTGGTGGATGCGGCGATGGCCCAGATCAACCAGACCGGCTACATGCACAACCGCCTGCGCATGGTGGTGGGCAGCTTTCTGGTGAAAGATCTCGGCATTGACTGGCGCCGGGGCGAACAATACTTTGCCCAACATCTGAACGACTTTGACTTGTCGGCCAACAATGGCGGCTGGCAATGGGTCAGCTCCAGCGGTTGCGATGCCCAGCCGTACTTCCGTATCTTTAACCCGGTCAGTCAGAGCGAAAAGTTCGATGCCGAGGGCAAATTCATCCGCCGCTACCTGCCGCAACTGGCGCAACTGCCGAACAAAGTGCTGCACGCGCCCTGGACCGGCAAACCGCTGGAGCTGCAGATGGCGGGCGTGATACTGGGACAAAACTACCCGCGGCCGATCGTGGCGCACGATGCGGCCCGGGCGCTGACGCTGCAGCGCTATGCCGTCGTCAAGAAGTCCCTCCAGACGCCTTAACCAATAACGCTATAAATTTAATAGCTAGTTATATAGCCCCGACGGGGGCTACGACTGCTTTTTATCCTCAACCGGCGCTGCACAGTACAAGCGCACCAAGCCAATCAGCTCGTCTTCCGAATACGGCTTGCCCAGATAGTGATCCACGCCCAGCGCCCGCGCATGCTCACGGTGCTTCTCGGCAATGCGCGAGGTAATCATGATGATGGGGAGATCGCGCAGTTTGGCATCACCCCGGATATTGCGCACCAGATCGAAGCCATCCATGCGCGGCATTTCGATGTCGGACAGCACCACCGCCGGTTTTTCCTCTTGCAAGCGCTCCAGCGCTTGCAAGCCATCGTTCGCCAGCGCGACCCGGAAGCCTTCCCGTTTCAGGAGGCGCTGCGTGACGCGGCGCACCGTGATCGAGTCGTCCACCACCAACACCAGAGGAGCCTGACTGACACCCACCATCAGGGACGCCAGCGGGGTGGCGGCGGCGTAAGACAAGTCGCCGACCGCCTGGTCGGCATGGAGCTTGAGTTGGCGTGCCTGTTCGCCATAAACGGTCGCCAGCGCCACCGGGTTGTAGATCAAAACCACGGCCCCCGAGGCCAGCATCGACATGCCGACCAAGCCTGGGAGACGTGACAACTGATGCCCGAGGTTTTTGACCACCACCTCCTGGTTGCCCAACACCTCGTCGACGTGCATGGCCACCCGCTGACCAGCGCTGCGGAAAATGGCAACCGGCAGGGTTTTGGTTCTGACCTCGCTGCTGTTGGCCGAGGCCTGCAACAGGGCCCCCGCCCAGAAAAACGGCACTTGTTCGCCACCAAACTCGAACACATGGCTCTGGTAGGCGCGTTCCAGGTCGGCCGCGGGTACCCGCCGCACCATCTCGACCAGATTCGCCGGGACACCCGTCACCAGTTCGCCCATGCGCAGCATGACCACCTGCGTTACCGCCGTGGTGAGCGGCAACACCAGTTGGAACTTGGTGCCCTGGCCGCGAACGGTTGATGTTTCGATGCGGCCGCCCAGTGCATTGACCTCGGCCCGGACGACATCCAGACCAATGCCTCGACCGGACAACTCCGTGATCTGCGACGCGGTTGAAAAACCGGGGACAAAAATCAGATTGGCGGCTTCGGCATCCGTTAACGACGCGTGCTCGGCGACATGGCCATCAGCGTGTGCTTTTTCACGGATACCGTCCAGATCCAGCCCGGCACCATCGTCACTGATCTCGACCGACACATCATTGCTTTGCTGTTGCAGCCGGATGGTAATAGTGCCCGCCGCCGGTTTGCCGGCCTCGATGCGGACCGCCGCGTCCTCAATGCCATGGGCCACCGCATTGCGCAGCAAATGCTCAAACGCGGGCGCCATCCGGTCCAGCACGCCGCGGTCCATCTCCAGCGAGCCCCCTTGAATGTCGAGCTTCACCTGTTTGCCGGCATCCTTGGCGGCCTGGCGCACCACGCCGTACAAACGCTCGGCAATGCCCTCAAACTCCACCATCCGGGTTCGCAGCAAGTCGCGCTGCAACTCACGGGCCTGACGGGCCTGGGCGATCAAATCATCCTCGACCCCCTCCACCGTGCGCTGCAGACTGCGCTGCACCGTGGCCACGTCATGCACCGATTCGGCCATCATCCGGGTCAGCTCCTGAACCCGGGTGAAGCGGTCAAACTCCAGCGGGTCAAAGCCTTGCGCCGAGTCTTTCGACTGGGCCAGACGCGACTGCATCTGGGATTCGGATTGCAACTCGATATCGCGCAACTGGTGGCGCAAACGGTCCAGATTGCCGGTCAACTCCCCCAGCGAGCCGCGCAACTGCCCCAAGCGGGACTCCAGCCGCGAGCGCGTGATCATCACCTCGCCGGCCTGATTGACCATGCGGTCCAGCAACTGCGAACGCACCCGCACGGTTTGATTCGGCAAATGGCGCAACGGCGCCAACGGTAGGGTCATTGGCAGCACAGTCGCCGGGACCACCATCGGCGCGACCGCCGCAGCCGCCCCTCCCGGGAGATCCGACGTGATCGCTTCTTCGATCGCCGGCCCGGCCTCCGGCAGACTCAAGGCCTGCTCTGGCGTGGCGCGCAGCCGATCAAAATGGGTTTGTATCGCATCAAAGCGCGCCAGCAACGGCTCCAGCTGCGACGCCTGCAAATTCTCAACACCCAGCTGCTCAATGGCCGACTCCATGCGGTGCGCCATCTCGCCCAGACGCATGGCGCCGGCCAGACGCGCGCTGCCTTTGAGCGTGTGCAACACGCGCAGCACTTCATTGCGGGCGCCCAAATTCTCCGGCCGCGCCGTCCATTGCCGCAAGGCGCCGCCCAGCTGCGGCAACAACTCCAGCGCTTCTTCTTCAAAAATCGGGAACAGGTCGACATCCAGAACATCGAGCGCGTCAATCTCATCCCCATCGAGCGCCAGCACAACCGAGGCGGCGAGCGGGATGCCCTGATCCAATGGAGCTGGTTCTGCCGCCGCAGGCAGGGTGACCGGCAGCGCGGGGGCTACCGGCTCAACTTCCGCAACCACTTCGACATCCGGGGGCTGATCAGCAGCGGCTTCGGGTTCGATTTCCGGTTCAAGTTCGGCTTCCACCGGCTGCTCGCGCTCTTCTGCCACGGCGGGGAATTCAATCTCCACAATGGCTTTGAGCGCGTCAATCAGCGCGCGATCCGGCTCCTTGAGGAAGCCGGCCGCAAATTGATGCAGCAGGCGACGAATATCTTCCGCCGCCGCAATGAAGACCTGGGCGTGCGCAGGAAGACTTTGCCGGTGAAGCTGCACATGCTGCAAGGCGTGTTCCAGTGCCCGGGCAATCTCGGACAAGGCAAAAAACCCCACGGTGGCGGAACTGCCGGACAAGGAATGCGCCAAGGCAATCGTGGTGTCGGACAGCGGCCGCGGCAACTCCAGCGCCCATTCGCTCAACTCGGTGAGCAAACGGCGCGACCATTCATCGGCCTCATTCAAATAAACGTTGTAGAGAGGAATATCAATGCGCAAGGTGCCAATCACCTTGACCTGATCTTCATCCTCGGCTTCCACCAGCTCGACCGGCTCTGGCTCTGGCGGAACTTCTTCGGCCACAGGCTCCAGCTCGACCAGTTCGGGCTGCAAGGTCACGGCTTCGTCCGGCGTAGCGGCGGCCTCGGGCGGTGTTTCTGCAACTTCAGCGACGTCCGCAAAATCAAAATCCATCAGGTCCAGCGGCAACGCTTCCCCAACGGCCTCCGCCTCTTTATCCGGCTCCAGGCTGGCATCAAAGGCTTGCGTTACATCGAAATCAAACAGTTGGGTAGAAACGAAATCAGGCGGCGTTTCTTCTGCGGGCGCGGACACTGGCGCCGGCACTTCGTCACCTGGCAGCAGCAGATCCACCACGTGGTCGTCCAGACGCAGGCCATCGGCCGCCTTGCGAAAAGGCTGCGCAGTCCACGGTGCGACATCGCCATTCGCGATCGCCTCGACCCAGCGACCCAAGCCTTGCATGGCCTTGTCGGCGAGGTTAACCAATTCATGACTGGCTGGTTTTTGCTCTGCCAGCCAGGCATTGAGCAACTGCTCCATGGACCAGGAAGCCTCACCAAACTCGTTGAGGCCCACCATCCGTGCGCTGCCCTTGAGCGTATGGAAGGAGCGGCGCAGCGTGCTCTGCTGCCCCAAATCGGCGGGATCGCTGGCCAGATTCCGGGTCGCTTCCAGCCCGGTTTGAACCACTTCACGAGCTTCTTCCAGGAAGATATCCTTCAACTCACGTTCGTCATCGTCCAGCGTCGCAGCGATTGCCACTGGCAGCACTTCAGGCGGCGCAACCGGCATGGGCGCAGCCACTTCAACCGGAAGTTCCGCTGGCGGGATTTCAACCGGCAACGCCACGGCCGCAAGCCGCTCGGCGGCAACGCTGGGGCTCGCTTCTGCCACGATCTCAGCGGGCTTTTGCCGCCCCATCAGGGGCTTGAACTCACCCAGTTCTTCGTCATAGACAAAGAGTTTTTTGGCCAGTTCGCGCTGATAACTCAGCATGTCGATCAAAAAACCAAGGGCACCCAGGCTATTGCCCAACTTCTCGAAAATACCGGTTCGCGCGGACTCCACGTCGACCTCGTCAACCAGAAATCTTTCGACACTGCCCCGCATGCGCAACGCGGCCAATGCGGCTTGATCCAGCCCCAACACCGAGAACACGCCGCGCATCTGCGCCAGCTGGCTGGGCACCTCATGCAAAGGGACTTTGTCATGCGGGTTGCGAAAGAAAGAATCCAGTGATAGCTCCACCTCGCCCAGCGTCGCTCGCAACTCATCGACCACGCTCCCCATGATCTGCCGATCACTGACCCGGCGGTACAGGTCTTCCATCCACTTTTCGAGCGGCTCGGTTTCTCCGCCGGCATTGACGTTTTCCAGCCGCCGCGCCAGGCTGGCACTGCGTTCCGCCATGTGGGAGTCGGTCGGGTCCAGATCTTCGTAGGCAGCCTCAAGATACAGCACCGCCGTGGCCACTTCCATGGCCAGTGACGGCGCTGGCGCCTCGCCCGAGCGCACGGTTGCTTCGATGGACTGCGTCAGGGCGCGCACCAAATCACCACTCTCGGGGTGCAGTTTCAGTACCGAATCGGTCACCAGGCTGAATTGGTCCGTCGCCGCCTTCAAGCGGTTGGTATCCCCGCCAGCGAGCGCCGACCAGGTCTCGGTGGCGGCCGCAATCCGCTTGCGGGCCTGCACCAGCAGCGCCGGATCAAAACGTCCAAACTGGGGCGTCTCGTAATCAAATGAGTGCGTCTGGGTCAACCCATAGGCGGCGCGAACCGCCCCCAGCACCGGCGCGTCAGCCGCATGGGCCGGAACCGCTTGCGCACAGAAAAACAGCAAATCCTGAATTAGGCGATCGGAAATTCCGGCCTCGCCACGGGCCAGTGTTCGGTATTGCAAAAGAATACGGGATGCAGCCCGTTTGCCATACACATCGGAGGGACACAGCCCCAGCGACACGGCTTCAAAATAGGCGGCACAAATTTTCCAGAAAACGCGCGGCTCCAGCGCACTTTGCTCAGCGGCAAAACCCAGGCTGATATCGTGCATGGCTTTGGCTGCGGCCACATCACCCGACTTGACCACTTTCAGGATCAACCCGTCAAGACGGGCCCTAACAGCGGAGTCGTACGCCAGCGGCATCGCCTCTTCCGGCAGCGCCACGTCAATCCAGCGCCACTCAAACGGCCACAAATCGGCCGGGTGCACGCGATCCTCGCCCACCAACTCCAGCACATCGCGGTACTGGGGAAACAAGGCGACCGACGAGGCATTTTTGCCCTTGAGAACGCCTTCCAGGTATTCAGTCAGTGCAAAACTGGCCCGCTCCACCTTGTTGGCGGCTTCATCGCTGCAAAGCTCGGGGCGCTGCACAAAACGCTGGGCCAGCGCCTCCATGGCGCGCAAGACCTTGGCCGGGGCGGCCAATCCCACCATCTCCAGGGCACCCACGGCCTGATGCAGTTGCTGTCGGGCAATGCGCAACTGGCTGGCGTCCAGCGCGGCCAGATCGGAACCACGCGCCAGTTCGGCGTCACGCACAAATCGGCGCAGGGCTTTGGTTGCACCATCCAATGATTTGCGCAACTCATCGAGCACCCAGGCCAAAGGCCCGAGATCATGGGTCGCGAGTTCATTGTCGCCAGTCAGGGCAGCGTTCGGTTGCATGGGTTCGTGCACTCCTGGGGATAACAAATTCAAACTTATTCAGCTCAGGAAATCTTGAACCGGGCCACAGACTGGCGCAATTCTTCAGCCATTTTGGAGAGCTCGCGCACTTGCGTGGCGGTGGAGCGCGTGCCCTCGCCGGTCTGTTCGGTCACCGCAAAAATGTGCTGGATATTTTCAGCCACCACATTGGCCAGGTTCGCTTCCCGCGAAGTGGAACTGGAAATTTGCTCGATCAACTCGGACAGCCGACGCGACACCTGGTCAATTTCGGTCAGGGCGGTACCGGCGTTATCCGACAGCTTGGCCCCTTCCACCACGCCCTGGGTGGAGCGCTCCATGGCGCCCACGGCATCCTGGGTGTCGGTCTGAATCGCTTTCACCAGCGCCGCAATCTGGCGCGTGGCATCGGCCGAGCGTTCGGCCAGCCGCTGCACCTCTTCCGCCACCACCGAGAAGCCGCGACCGGCCTCACCGGCGGAGGCGGCCTGAATGGCCGCATTGAGCGCCAGCACGTTGGTCTGTTCGGTAATGTCGGAGATCAGCTCGGTGATTTCACCAATTTCCTGGGATGACTCACCCAGACGCTTGATCCGTTTCGAGGTCTCCTGAATCTGGTCCCGAATCGAGTTCATACCGCCAATGGCGTTTTGCACCGCCTGCAAGCCCACCTCGGCGGCGCGCAGCGACTGCCGTGCCACAGAGGCGGATTCCTGCGCCTGCACCGACACTTCATTAATCCGGGAGGCCATCTCGACGACCGAGCGACCGGTTTCCCGAATTTCATGCAATTGCTCGTTGGAAGCGGCCAACAGCTCGGTGGACGTGGTGTCCACATCGGCGGTGGTCTGCGCCACGCGGGCCGCTGTGTTTTGCACGTTCCCCACCAGCGATCGCAATTCTTCCACCGTGTAGTTCACGGAGTCGGCAATGGCGCCGGTAATGTCTTCGGTGACAGTCGCCTCTTGCGTCAAATCGCCCTCGGCCACCGTCTGCAACTCATTCATCAAACGCAAAATCGCAGCCTGGTTGGCATCGTTCACCCGCTTCGCCTCTTGCTCCTGGTGCTCGGCATCGACTCGCTGCGCCTCGGCGGCAACCTGGCGCTTGCGGCTGTCCAGCAACTGAACATAAGACAGACCGGCCGCACAAAGCAGGGCAAACAAAGCGGAGCCGACCAGCACCGCCAAGGAACCAATGCCTAGCCCGGTGTGGGCCGAAAGTTTGCTCTGCAGCGCTTCCAGATTGCGACGCAGCGGTTCGCTGTCACTCACAATGGAAACTTGCGCCTCACGCGCCGACACCAGCCCTTGCAGATTGCCCAGAATGGCGCCAGCCTGCATACGCGTCTCTTCAAACAGTTTGATCAAGGCCGCCAGTTGTTCACGCGTTTGCGGATCTTTGGAGGCGGTCAACCGCAACTCGGGGCTGCCATCCAGCAAGCCCTGTGAAATTTCCTTGAACGAGTTCAAATCTTTTCCCAGCAGGAAAACTGCCTCGGGATTCACACCCTCAACCGTCAAAAACTCATTGGACGACTTGCCAATGCGCTGCGTCAACATAACCAACTGACTTGCCGCCGAAATTTCGGGGGAGGAGGCATTTTGCTGCAGCTTGAGAGAGGACACGGTCTCGGCGATCTCCAGCAGATCGGAAGACTGCCGATTGATCAGGCGAAGCGCGGCCCCCACCTGGGTCAGGATTTTCTGCTGCGCCATCACCGTGGCGGCATGCTTTTCGGCCCGTTCCACCAGAGGCGTGATTTTTTCCAGCTCCACCTGGTAGTCAGAACTCAAAGCCACCAGACTCATCTGTTGATCACCGGCTTTCAGACCGTGCACCGACTTGGCCAGAACACCCGAGCTATCGGCCACGTCCGGAAAGGCTTGCGCGCCCCCCACCAAGGCCTGCGAAACCGATTTAGCCAGCCGTTGTGACTGCATCAAAGAGTTGCCGGTGGCCTCCATCTGTTGCGCCACTCGGTCACCCTGGCTTAAGGCCACCAGCGTCACCGCCGCCAGCAAGACCAAGGCCAAGCCCAGCAAGATCGACAGCATTCGCTGATGCTGAACGACTGTCTTCTTTCCGAGAATGGGCAGGGCAATCAAGTCGGGCGAATCTTCATCAGACTCGTCAGCGGTATTCAGCGCTGGTTCACCCTTTATTTGTCCACTTACCCCCGGCTCCATCGCGGCGTCCGGCATGGCCAGACTCAACCGGGAATCTTCCTCGGAGTCGGGCACCTTTTTTGCAAACATGTTTTTCAGTTGATCGACAACGGACATAAGGGAACCTTAGGTAGAAACTTAAGCGCTAATGCTGAGAAATTCGGGAAGTTGAGATAAGGACTGGAGGTTGATCTCCTGCCAGTGCTCGCCGTTGAGGTCGGTAAAGCGGTTACCGAAATAAGCCGGCGAACCCTCTGGGGGCGCCACGGCGTCAGAGAACGCATCACGTTTGCGCAGCCCGGCCAAGCCATCCACCAACAACGCACAATTGAGCTCCAGCGCCGCATTGAACGTGATAACACTGGATTCAGCCAGCGATTGCTCGCCTCGCAGTCGCGTTGCCCCGTCGCCCAGGAAGCTGGCCAGATCCACAACGCCATACAAAGCGCCGCGCAGATTGATCACGCCCATGAACCAGGGACGGGCATAGGGCACCCGCTGAATATGAGCCAGCGGGAATATTTCGCCCGATTGCGACAGCGGGAAAAGGCAGTTGAACTCCCCCACTTTGACCGCCAGCCACGAGGCAGACACGCCCTCAGAGCGCGCCGCCTGCAATCGGCTGGCGAGACGGGTCTGGAGTTCCCGGAGCGCTTCGCGATTAGCCATGCAGTCCTGCGGAGTTCAACCCAAAGCCTTGATCTTGACCATCAACTCGGCCGCATCGACCGGTTTGGTGATGTAGTCGCGCGCCCCCTGGCGCATGCCCCAGACACGGTCAGTCTCCAGGCTCTTGCTGGTGCACATGATGATCGGGATGCCGGCATATTCAGGCGTCCGGTTGATGGAGCGTGTCAGCTGAAACCCATTCTGGCCGGGCATCACCACATCCATCAGAATCAAATCGGGCTTCTCCTCAGACAGCCGGCGCAGCGCCTCATCAGCGCCCTCGGCGGTGCGAACCGACATGCCGTTTTTCTGCAGCAAATTCGTCATGAACATCAATTCAGTTTTTGAATCGTCCACGATCAGAACTTTTTGGATTGCCATCAATTTTCTCCTTGCATTACGGTGCCAAACTGCTGAACAGCCTGCAACAACTGGTCTTTGGTAAACGGTTTGGTCAAATAGTCTTGCGCCCCGACCATGCGTCCGCGCGCCTTGTCAAAGACGCCATCCTTGGACGACAGCATGACAATCGGCACGCCAGCAAATCGGGCATTGCGCTTGATGATGGCGCAGGTTTGATAACCATCAAGCCGGGGCATCAGGATGTCGCAAAAAATAAGATGGGGTTGGTAGTCATTGACCTTGGCCAGGGCATCGAAACCGTCCTCGGCAAGCATGACTTCATGCCCACCCTGCTTGAGAAAAATTTCGGCACTGCGCCGGATGGTGTTGCTGTCGTCAATCACCAGCACTTTGAAAGTTGATCCCGTCGTATTCACAAGACATGGCTCCTGAACTGGCATTTAACAAAAGTAACGGTGCACATAGGGGGCAAACGGCCTCAAATCTGCACCATTTCGAAGTCTTCCTTGCGGGCGCCACACTCCGGGCAAGTCCAGTTGAGGGGCACGTCACGCCACGGCGTCCCCGGCGCTACACCGTGCTCAGGGTCTCCCGTCTCTTCATCATAGATCCAGCCACAAATCAGGCACATCCAGGTTTTGGTCTCGCTCACAGCTTAAAAAGCCTTCCAATAGAATGTAATCATCGAATAAAGACGGCGTGCGGGCTTCAAACACCGCACACTACAACTCACGATATTCTGCCTGAAGAAAAATACAGGCCCGCTCATGCAAGCACCTATGGTTTCCCTTATAGACGAAGACCCACTTCAAGCAACGCATCCCGCCTGCGTGATGGTGTTCAATGCCAACGATCCCAGCGGCGCGGGCGGGTTGGCGGCGGATGTCACGGCCATTGCTTCGGTGGGCGCGCACGCCCTGCCGATCGTGACCGGCGCCTACGTCCGCGACACCGCCGAGATCTTTGATCATTTTGCGTTCGACGAAGATGCCGTGACCGAGCAAGCACGTACCGCCCTGGAAGATGTCCAGGTTCAGGTGATCAAGGTAGGTTTTGTTGGCTCCCCGGAAAACCTCAGCGTGATCGCCGGCATTGCGGCCGACTACGCGGACGCGCCCCTGATCGCCTACATGCCCGACCTATCCTGGTGGGATGAAGTCCAGATTGACCTGTACCTGGATGCTTTTAAAGAACTGATCTTGCCCCAGACCACCGTGCTGGTGGGCAACCACAGCACCTTGTGGCGCTGGCTGCTGCCCGACTGGAGCACCGAGCGCAGTCCGGGGGCACGCGACATTGCCCGCGCCGCGCAAGAACTGGGCGTGTCCTATACGCTGGTGACCGGCATTCCGCTGCCCGACCAGTTCATTGACAACGTTCTGGCCTCTTCGCTGACCGTGCTGTCCAGCGAAAAATTTGAACGCTTCGAAGCGGTTTTCTCGGGTGCCGGCGACACCCTGTCGGCCGCGCTGGCCGCCCTGCTGGCCAGCGGCGACGACTTGGCTGAATCGTTCACCGAAGCGCTGAGTTACCTGGATCGCTGCCTGGAAGGCGGCTTTCGACCGGGCATGGGGCACATCGTGCCGGACCGGCTATTTTGGGCCCTCCCTGAAGAGGATGCCGAAGCAGAACCCGACGAAACCTCTACTTTTTCCACTCTGGATCTCCCCTCTAATGACACAAAACACTGATCACAACCACACGCTGTTTGAACGCGCCAAGCGGGTCATCCCGGGCGGCGTCAACTCACCGGTCCGGGCCTTCAAGGCGGTCGGTGGCACGCCCCGCTTTATCACGCGCGCCCAAGGGGCTTACATGTGGGATGCCAACGACCAGCGTTACATCGACTACATCGGCTCCTGGGGGCCGATGATTCTGGGCCACGGCCACCCCGCCGTCCTGAAAGCGGTGCAAGAAGCGGCGCTGGAAGGTTTTTCATTCGGTGCCCCGACCGAGCGCGAGGTGGAACTGGCGGAAGAAATCCTGAAACTGATGCCCTCAATGGACATGGTGCGCCTGGTCAGCTCCGGCACCGAAGCCGCCATGAGCGCCATCCGGCTGGCGCGCGGCGCCACCGGCCGCAGCAAACTGATCAAGTTCGAGGGCTGCTACCACGGCCATGCCGATGCCCTGCTGGTCAAGGCCGGTTCCGGCCTGGCCACCTTTGGCAACGCCACCAGCGCCGGCGTACCGCCCGAGGTGGTGCAGCACACGCTGGTGCTCGAATACAACCATATTGGCCAGCTGGAAGAAGCTTTTGCCTTGCACGGCGACTCCATCGCCTGCCTGATGATTGAGCCGATCGCCGGCAACATGAACTTCGTGCGCGCCTCGGTGCCCTTCATGAAACGCTGCCGCGAACTGTGCACCCAGTACGGCACCTTGCTGGTGTTTGATGAAGTCATGAACGGCTTTCGGGTCGCCTTGGGCGGCGCACAAAGCGTCTACGCCCGCGACATCCCCGGCTTTGAGCCCGACATGACGGTGATGGGCAAGGTCATCGGCGGCGGGATGCCGCTGGCGGCCTTTGGCGCCAAGCGCGCCGTGATGGAACAGCTGGCACCCCTGGGCGCGGTGTACCAGGCCGGCACGCTGTCCGGCAACCCGGTGGCCACCGCCTGCGGTCTGGCTACCCTGCGTGAAATTCAAAAGCCCGGCTTTTTCGACGACTTGTCGCGCAAAACCCGCTTGCTGGTCGACGGCCTGACCGAGGCAGCGCAGCAGGCGGGCGTTCCGTTCTGCAGCGACAGCGAGGGCGGCATGTTCGGCTTTTTCCTGCTGGACGCGCTGCCGCAGAACTACCCCGCCGTCATGAAGACCGACAGCGCCCGCTTCAACCAGCTGTTCCACGGGCTGCTGGACCGTGGCGTCTACATTGCGCCGGCCCTGTTCGAGGCCGGTTTTGTCAGCGCCGCGCACACCGACGACGACATCGCCACCACCGTGCAAGTGGCGCGCGAAGTGTTCAAAATGCTCTCAAAATAAGAGCAGCTTGCGCATATTAGACGGGGGCTAGCGCCCAATTTCTTATAAAAAAAGCGGCTCCAGGCCGCTTTTTTTACTTAATACCGATCACTCGGCAGTAAGCCAGTTCAATGGCGGAAATGGCGCACGCCGCTGAACACCATCGCCACGCCGCGTTCGTCGGCGGCGTCGATCACTTCCTGGTCGCGCATCGAACCACCCGGTTGAATCACGCAGGTCGCGCCGGCGTCCACCACCACATCCAGACCATCGCGGAACGGGAAGAAGGCGTCGCTGGCGACCGCCGTGCCATTCAAGGACAGGTTGGCGTGCTGCGCCTTGATGCTGGCGATGCGGGCCGAGTCCAGGCGGCTCATTTGACCGGCGCCGACGCCCATCGTCATGCCATCTTTGCAGAACACGATGGCGTTGCTCTTGACGAACTTGGCCACGTTCCAGGCGAACAACAGGTCTTGCAACTGTTGCGCCGTCGGTTGCACCTTGGTGACGACCTTGAGGTCGGCCAGCGTGAGCGTGTGGTTGTCGGCGGTCTGCATCAGCAGGCCGGAGCTGACGCGCTTGATGTCCATCGTGTTGCGGCCCTGGCTGCCGTCGGTGGGCAGGCTGATTTTCAGGATGCGCACGTTGACCTTGCTCTTGAACACTTCCAGCGCTTCGGGGGTGTAATCCGGCGCCATCAGCACTTCAACAAACTGCTTCGAGATTTGTAGCGCAGCCTTCTCGTCCAGCGTGCGGTTGAGGGCAATGATGCCGCCAAACGCGGAGGTGGGATCAGTTTGAAAGGCCTTGCTGTAGGCTTCCAGCGCGTCGGCACCGACCGCCACGCCGCACGGGTTAGCGTGCTTGACGATGACGCAGGCCGCTTCTTTGCTGGCATCAAAGCTCTTGACGCATTCCCACGCCGCGTCGGCGTCGGCGATGTTGTTGAAGCTCAGTTCCTTGCCGTGCAATTGCACGGCCGTCACCAAGGAGCCGGCGGCCGGGTTCAGGTCGCGGTAGAAGGCGGCTTGTTGGTGCGGGTTTTCGCCATAACGCAGGTCTTGCAGCTTGATGAACTGACTGTTGGCCTGGGCCGGGAACAACTGGCGCGCGGGCGTGTTGTTGCCTTCTTCAAAGGTGATCGACGACAAATAGTCGCTGATGGCGCCGTCGTACTGGCTGATGCGGTTGAACGCGGCCACCGACAGGGCGAACTTGGTTTTGAGCGTCAGGCCACCGTCTTTCAGTTCGGCCAGCACTTGCGCGTACTGCGAGGCGTCGGTCAACACGGCCACGTCTTTCCAGTTTTTGGCCGCGCTGCGCACCATGGCGGGGCCGCCGATGTCGATGTTCTCGATCGCATCTTCCAGCGTGCAACCGGGTTTGGCGACGGTGGCTTCAAACGGGTAGAGATTCACCACCAGCAGGTCGATGGTGTCGATACCGTGCGCTTTGATGGCCGCCATATGCTCGGGCAGGTCGCGCCGGGCCAGCAGGCCGCCATGCACTTTGGGGTGCAGGGTTTTGACGCGGCCGTCCAGCATTTCGGGGAAGCCGGTGACTTCCGCCACTTCGGTCACGGGCAGGCCGGCATCGGCCAGCAATTTGGCGGTACCGCCGGTGGACAGGAGCTTGATGCCAAGCGCGTGCAGCGCCTGTGCAAATTCAACGATGCCGGTTTTGTCGGAGACGGATAAGAGTGCGTTCATGGGTTTAAATAAAATAATCGATAAAAAAAGGGGGGCTCACAAGCGCTGGCGCACGGGTTACTCAATCAGCTTGTGTTCGAGCAGTTTCTTGCGCAAGGTGTTGCGGTTCAGGCCCAGCCACTGGGCGGCTTTGGATTGGTTGTTGTCGGCATGCTGCATGACGACTTCAAGCAGCGGTTTCTCCACCACGTTGACCACCATGTTGTACATGCCATTGGGCTCGCTTTCGCCCAAGTCCCTGAGGTAGTCCGTCAGACTGTTGCGCACGCATTCTTCTATGTGCATATTGCTCATGCTGCTTTTTCCATGTGCTTTTCTTTCTCGCTTTGCAAACCATTCGGAACGGCTGCCGGCATCCGGTCCATCTGCTCGTTCAACCCATCAAAAAAATCAGCCACGGCACGGGTCTGGTAGCCGCAGTCTTCTATCAAATTCATGCGCGCCCGAAAGTCCTCGCCACCGGGCAAGGACTTGACGTACCAGCCAATGTGCTTGCGCGCCGTGCGCACGCCGGAGTATTCGCCGTACAGCGCGTAATGGTCTTGCAGATGGTCCAGCAACAACTGCTTGACCTCGGCCACCAGCGGCGGCGCCAGAGGGGTGCCGGTCGCCATGAAATGCGCCATTTCGCGAAAAATCCAGGGCCGACCCTGCGCCGCGCGGCCGATCATCACGGCGTCGGCCTGGGTCGCGGCCAGCACCTGCAACGCCTTCTCGGGCGACGCAATGTCGCCGTTGGCCACCACCGGCACGCGCACCGCGGCCTTGACGGCGGCAATGGTGTCGTACTCGGCGTGCCCGTTGTAGCCCTGTTCGCGCGTGCGCCCGTGCACCGTGATCATCTGCACGCCCGCCTGTTCGGCGGCCCGGGCCAGCACCACGGCATTTTTTTGCGCCTGGCACCAGCCGGTGCGCATTTTGAGCGTGACCGGCACGCCGCGCGGCGCACAGACGGCCACCACGGCCTCGACGATGGACAAGGCCAGCGCCTCGTCCTGCATCAGCGCGGAACCGGCCCATTTGCTGCAGACTTTTTTGGCCGGGCAACCCATGTTGATGTCAATGATCTGCGCCCCGCGGTCGATGTTGTAGGCCGCCGCCTCGCCCATCATCCCCGGCTCGGTGCCGGCAATTTGCACCGCAATCGGGCCGGGCTCGCCTTCGTGGTTGGCGCGGCGCGAGGTTTTCAGCGTGCCCCACAAATCCGGCCGGCTGGTGACCATTTCACTCACGGCATAGCCCGCGCCCAACTTCTTGCAAAGCTGACGGAAAGGTCGATCCGTCACCCCCGCCATGGGGGCGACAAAGAACGGATTGGCGAGCGAATAGGGACCAATGTTCATGCGGACAAATGAATGGCGATGAGACCTTGTGCAGGGTTAAAACAGGGGGAAGGCAAAAAGCCAGAGGTGAATTCTAACTGCCCAAAATTTCAGCAATTAAAACGTAAACCCTATACTCACGCACCTATGCCCGCCTGGATCGATCACCTCCTCAAACTACTGGCGCTGCCCGAATTCGGCCTGAGCACGGTGTTTGTGGTGTCGTTCATTTCGGCCACGCTCATTCCCCTGGGTTCCGAGCCCGTGGTGTTCGGTCTCGTCAAGCTGAATCCGGCCCTTTTTTGGCCGACCATCCTGGTCGCCACCGCCGGCAACACCCTGGGCGGTGCCGTGACGTGGGCCATGGGCCTGGCGTCGCACAAAGTGGTTGATCGCTACCAGCACTCCAAACACCACCTGCGGGCGCTGGACTGGCTGGAACGCATCGGCCCGAAAGCCTGCCTGCTCGCCTGGCTACCGGGTGTCGGCGACCCGCTGTGTGCCGTCGCCGGCTGGCTCAAACTGCCGTTCTGGCCCTGCCTGGCCTACATGGCGATTGGCAAATTTGCCCGTTACCTGACGATGACAGCGGCACTGGTGGGGGTGTTTGGCGGCTAAAGGCGCCGGACAGACACCCATAATGCTATTATTTCAATAGCTACTTACGCAGGTAGAACGGGGGCTACAGCCCCATTTCTTATAAATATCAGGAACTGAACAGGAAGTTCATCACGTCGCCATCCTTGACGACGTATTCCTTGCCTTCGCTGCGCATCTTGCCGGCATCTTTGGCGCCCTGCTCACCCTTGTAGGTGATGAAATCTTCAAAAGCAATGGTCTGGGCCCGGATGTAGCCCTTCTCAAAGTCGGTGTGAATCACGCCAGCGGCCTGCGGACCGGTATCGCCGACATGGATGGTCCAGGCGCGCACTTCTTTCACGCCGGCCGTAAAGTAGGTTTGCAGGCCCAGCAGCTTGTACGCCGCAATGATCAGGCGGTTCAGGCCCGGCTCTTCCTGGCCGATTTCGGCGAGGAACATTTTCTTGTCTTCCTCTTCCATGTCCGCCATTTCAGCTTCGATCTTGGCGCAGATCGCCACCACCGGCGCGTTTTGCGCTTTGGCGTAGGCGGTCAGGCGGTCCAGGAATGGATTGTTCTCAAAACCATCTTCGGCCACGTTGGCCACAAACATGGCGGGCTTGGCGGTAATCAGGAAAAACTGCGTCAGCAACGGCAACTCTTCCTTGCTGAACGCCAGCGTGCGCACCGGTTTGGCTTCGTTCAGTGCGGCCTGGCATCTTTCCAGAATCGACACCAGCTTGATGGACTCCTTGTCACCAGACCGTGCCGCCTTGGTCACACGGTGCAAGGCTTTTTCCACCGCCTGCAGATCGGCCAGGCACAACTCGGTCTGGATCACTTCCATGTCGGAGATCGGGTCCACCTTGCCGGCGACGTGAATCACGTTGTCGTCTTCAAAGCAGCGCACCACATTGATGATGGCGTCGGTTTCACGGATGTGGGCCAAAAACTTGTTGCCCAGGCCTTCGCCGGTGCTGGCGCCGGCCACCAGGCCGGCAATGTCCACAAACTCAACAATCGCGCGCTGCACCTTTTGCGGCTTGACGATCAGGGACAGCGCATCGAGACGGGCGTCCGGCACTTCCACGATGCCCACATTGGGCTCGATGGTGCAAAAGGGGTAGTTTTCGGCCGCGATGCCGGCCTTGGTCAGGGCGTTGAACAGGGTCGATTTACCGACGTTGGGCAAGCCCACAATGCCACATTTCATGAAATTTCCTTAAAAATCAAAGCACTAGCGAACCCAACGGGGCATCGTGGAAGTGCCGGACCCGCGCAAGATAACGGGGTCAAAAAGATCAAAACCAAACTGGCAAAACACGGCATTCCTGCACAGTTTTGTCCTCGTTTAGCCCTGGAAGATTGATGTCAATTGTAATGATCAGCGAGCCAATGCTTTAAAAGGCGAGCGCGACCGATGGGCGCATCCTGCGGGAGAGTGGCCCAGTCGCACGGAGTACACGGCACCCTGTCCAAAAAAGATTAGACCAAAAACTTGCGCCAGGTTCCGATGTTGTAAACCTTCTGGTAACCATTCTTCTTTAGCAATAGTTTTGCCATGCCACTTCGTGCTCCGCTGGCACAGCAGAGGACAACCGGGGAGGACTTGGGTATCTCACCGAGTCGGCTGCCCAATTCCGGCAGGGGGATGTTGATTGTTCCAGGAGCGTTCCCATTGGCGAACTCCCCAGCCGATCTAACGTCGACAAAGATGGCGCCGTCCTTCTTGAGTTCTGGCAGCATGGCGATGACTCTTTTTGAATTCCACCACTTGTACGCCAACCAGAGACCCAAAGCCAAGAATGGCCAATACTTTTCAAAAAGACCCAGGAAATCCATATAACTCCTTATTAGACTGAATGGATGAAGTATCGGTGAATGCCCGAAAGCGCACTTTTCTGATGGTCACCGCTGTGATGAGCCCATTGGGCTGATTGAATAGGGATTTAGCGCGGGCTTCTACAATCCCGAACATGACTCAACCCTTTGATATTTGCATTCGCGGCAGTGGCATTGTGGGTCGCACGCTGGCGCTGTTGCTGGCGCGTGAGCGTCTTCGCGTGGGCCTGGTATCGCTGGCCCCAACCGTGGCCAAAAACGATTCGCCCGAAAAGACAACAGCGGGCGACGTGCGGGCTTATGCCTTGAATGCCAAATCCAGAGCCCTGCTGGAATCGCTGCGCTGCTGGCCCGATGCCCAGCACGCGACCGAAATCCTGTCAATGCAGGTCAAAGGCGACGACGGCGGTGAGGTGAACTTCAGCGCCACCGACCTCCAGGTTCCCGGTTTGACCTGGATTGTGGATGTGCCGGTGCTCGAAGCCCAGCTGGCCGAGGCGGTGCGGTTTCAACCCCTCATCGAGTTGCTGGAGGCCCCCCAACCGGCCGCACTGACCGTGATCTGCGAAGGCAAGACCAGCAGCACGCGCGCCGAGTTCGGCATTGACTTTGAGGTCACGCCCTATCACCAACGCGCAATCGCCGCCCGGCTGCGGTGCGAAGCGCCCCATGCCCAAATCGCCCGTCAGTGGTTTTCGCAGGGCGAAATTCTGGCTTTTTTACCGATGGGCGGGCCAGAAGGGAACTCTGTCGCCATCGTTTGGTCTGTAGAAGAGGGTCGAGCGCAGGCGCTGCTGGATGAAAGTCCGGACGAGTTTTGCCGGCAGTTGGTAGCGGCGAGTGAAGGCTGCCTGGGCCAACTCACCCTGATCAGTGAGCGAAGCGCCTGGCCGCTGCAACAGGCGCAGGCTGATCGCTGGGTCGGCCGTCATGACGGCAAGGCGTGGGCCTTGGCCGGTGACGCCGCGCACAACGTGCATCCACTGGCCGGGCAAGGCCTGAATCTGGGGCTGGGCGACGTGGCGGCACTGGCAACTGCCTTGCACGAACGCGAGTACTGGCGCTCGGTCGGCGACGAAAAGCTGCTGCGGCGCTATGAGCGCACGCGTAAGGCGGCGGTGTTGACCATGGGCGCCACGATGGATGGCCTGCAACAGTTGTTTTCGCAACGGAGCGCCCCTTGGCAAGCCGTGCGCAACTGGGGCATGAAGGGGTTTGAACGGAGTGGCCTGGTCAAGCAATGGGTCGCACGCCAAGCCATGGGTTTTAAATGATTGACGGGATGATGATGAACTTGATGAAAACCGCCTTGCTTGCCGCCACTCTGGTGGCGGCTTTTAACGTCAGCGCCCAGGAGGCCACCATTCGCAAGAATCTGGGCGAGCGGATTCCTCAGCTGAAAAAAATCGACGAGGTCACCAAGAGCCCCATGCCAGGCCTGTTTGAAATTCGTGTCAACGGCACCGATATTTTTTACACTGATGCCGAGGGCAATTTCCTGGTTCAGGGCAATCTGATCGACACCAAACAACGCCGCAACCTGACCGAAGAACGCATCGACAAGTTGACAGCCATCAGTTTTGATTCGCTGCCGATCAAAGATGCCTTCACCATCGTGCGGGGCAATGGCAAACGCAAGCTGGCTGTCTTTGAAGACCCCAACTGCGGCTACTGCAAACGCTTCGAGCACGACCTGCAGAAAGTGGACAACGTGACGATTCACATGTTCCTCTACCCCATTCTCAGTGCGGACTCTGCCGAGAAGTCCAAGCACATCTGGTGTGCCAAAGACAAAGCCAAATCCTGGCAAGACTGGATGGTGCGGGACCAGCTGCCCAAATCAGCGAGCTGCGACAGCGCCGCCATCGAACGCAATGTGGAGTTGGGCCGCAAGTACAAGATTACCGGCACCCCCACGCTGGTCTTCGTGGATGGCACCCGCGTGCCCGGTGCCATCAGCACCGCCCAAGTTGAAAAATACCTGACCGACGCCAAGAACTGATGGTCACCGCTGCCGTTGGCTACAGCGTGCGGGTGCAAGACCTGCATGCCCATCTGTTTCAGGTCACCCTGACCATCGCGCAGCCCGCTCCCTTGCAGCGGGTCAGCCTGCCAGCATGGATTCCGGGCAGCTATCTGGTGCGTGAGTTTTCCAAAAGCTTGCAACGCTTGCAAGCGCATCAGGGCGCCACATCGGTTGACCTGACACAGCTCGACAAGTGCAGTTGGCAAGCCGAATGCGCGGCGAACCAGCCGCTGGTGCTGAGCTACGAAATCTACGCCTTTGACAACTCGGTCCGCACCGCCTGGCTGGACGCAGCGCGCGGTTTCTTCAATGGCACCAGCCTGTTCCTGCAAGTCGCAGGCCAGGAAAACTTGCCCCATGCGCTGGAACTGTTGGCGAACAAGGCATCCCCCAACTGGCAGGTTGCCACCGGACTGACACCGAAGAAAACCAACAGGAGCGGCTTCGGCCGCTATCTCGCGTCCAACTACGACGAACTGGTGGACTGCCCGGTGGAGATGGGCGAGTTCTGGAGTGGCTCTTTTGTGGCGTGCGGCATCCCGCACCGTTTTGTGGTGACCGGCGCGCCCCCCAGTTTTGACGGCGACCGGCTGCTGGCCGACACGCAACAGATTTGCGAAGCTGAAATCCGTTTTTGGCATGGCCCCAAGGCCGGCAGTCGCGCCAGCAACAAACCACCGCAGCAGAGCTACCTGTTCATGCTCAACGCCGTGAACGATGGCTACGGCGGCCTGGAGCACCGCAACTCCACCGCGCTGATTTGCACCCGCAAAGACCTGCCGCGTCTGAGCAACCCGGCGCTGCTGCCGCACACGACCCAGCCGTCGACCATGCAACCCAAGCCATCGGAGGGTTACACCACGCTGCTCGGTCTCATCAGCCATGAGTATTTCCATACCTGGAACGTCAAGCGACTGCGGCCGGCCGAATTTACCCGTTACGACTACGCCCAGGAAAACTACACGCAGCTGCTCTGGTTTTTTGAAGGCTTTACCAGCTACTACGACGATCTGCTGCTGCGCCGGGTCGGATTGATTGACGACACCACCTACCTGAAGCTGCTGACCAAGACCGTCAACCAGGTGCTGCAGACGCCCGGGCGTGAGGTGCAATCCGTGGCGCAGGCCAGCTTTGACGCCTGGGTGAAGTACTACCGGCAGGACGAGAACACGCCCAACGCCACGGTCAGCTATTACACCAAGGGCGCGCTGGTGGCCTTGTGTCTGGACCTGACGCTGCGTCACGAGGGGCAAAGCACCCTCGATGCGGTGATGCGGGCCTTGTGGCTGCGCTGCAAGGGTGGCCCCATGCGCGAGAGTGATCTGTCCAGTGTGCTGGAAGCCCTCTCGGGTCGGTCTTTTGCCAACGAGATTGCACACTGGGTACATGGCACCGCAGCCCTGCCCCTCCAGTCCCTGCTCGAAGGGCAAGGCATCGCCGTGCTGGAAGAGCCAGCCCAGATCGCTCAACGCCTCGGCCTGCGCGTGGCGGAGAGCAACGGGATTGTGATCAAAACCGTTTTGCGCAGCGGCGCCGCCGAATCCGCCGGGTTCGCCGCGGGCGATGAATGGCTGGGGTTAGAAGTCGGGACGGCCAAGTCCGCCACCCACTGGCGCCTCAGCAAGCTGGATGATTTATTGCTTTATGCGGGCACGGCCACCCAGGTCATCGCCCTGGTGGCACGCGACAAGCGCCTATTGAAACTGGCGCTGACACTGCCCAAGGCTGTCACCACCTGGCGACTGGTGGCGCGCGACGGCCAACGAGTTGGCCAGTGGCTCAACGCCGCCTGATTTTCTTTCGATGTCAACCATTAACAAAAACCGGAGAACTGCATGAATTACGAACTGATCAACGTCCGCACCGAAGCCGACAAAGTCGGCATCATCACCCTGAATCGCCCCAAGCAACTCAACGCACTGAACGACCAGTTGATGACGGAGTTGGGCACCGCGCTCAAAGCCTTTGATGCGGACCCGGCCATTGGCTGCATGATCATTACCGGCAGCGAAAAAGCCTTTGCCGCCGGGGCCGATATTGGCGCCATGGCCAGCTATACCTTTGCCGATGTGTACAAAAGCGACTACATCACCCGCAACTGGGAACAGATTCGCTTAATCCGCAAACCCGTCATTGCCGCCGTCAGCGGCTTCGCACTCGGTGGCGGTTGTGAACTGGCCATGATGTGCGACTTCATCATCGCCGCGGACAATGCCCGCTTCGGCCAACCCGAAATCAAACTGGGCGTGATTCCCGGCGCCGGCGGCACCCAACGTCTGCCACGCGCCGTGGGCAAAGCCAAGGCCATGGACATGGCCCTGACCGGCCGCATGATGGACGCGGTTGAGGCCGAGCGCGCCGGTCTGGTCAGCCGCGTCGTGCCGCTGGACAAGCTGATGGAGGAGGCGCTGGGCGCCGCTTTGATGATCAGTGATTTCTCACAAATTGCCACCATGGCCGCCAAAGAATCCGTCAACCGCTCGTTTGAAGGCACCCTGAGCGACGGCATCAGTTTTGAACGCCGCATGTTCCACGCCCTGTTTGCCACCGCCGACCAAAAAGAAGGCATGGACGCATTTGTGAACAAACGCAAAGCAAATTTCAAGAACCAGTGAAAAACCAGTCGCGCAACTGGCTATAATTCCGGCCTGTGGTGATATAGCTCAGTTGGTTAGAGCGCAGCATTCATAATGCTGATGTCGGTGGTTCAAATCCACCTATCACCACCAAATTATTCAGAACCCGCATCAGCACCCGTTGATGCGGGTTTTTTGTTGATGCGGCCGCTGGCTGAGCGCCCCGAGGTGCGGTGGATCAATGCAGTCGATGCAAGCTATTGATTTACAATGGATTTTGTACAGATTGAGATTCTTCAACCTGAATTCACCTCTCAAACCCCAGCCTCTGGATGAACACCATGAACCGCTGCCTGCCCCTACCAATACTCCGTTTTCTGATGATGCTGGCCATTGTCTGCACGGCCACCTACAGCCCCACACCCGTCGCGGCGCAAAACATGCTGCGCCAGTTTCCACTGGTTGCCAAACGCGGCCTGCTGGAGGTGACGGCGCCGCCGGCGGTGCTGATCAACGGCACGCCCGAACGGCTGTCACCGGGCGCCCGCATCAAGGGCGTCAACAACGGACTGGTGATGTCAGGCTCGTTGGTGGGCACCCGCGTGCTGGTCAACTACCGGCGCGATGCGCAGGGGCAGATTCATGAAGTCTGGATCCTGAGCCCCGAAGAAGCACAAGAAAAACGCAGCGGGATGGAGCCGGTGACGAACTTCATTTTTGGCTCGGACGCCGACAAGCCCAAAACGGATGACGGCAACACCCCGTACAACCAGCTGCCCCAGTATCCCCGGCAGTAACGGTAGCGCCCGGCTCCTCGCAGATTTATATAAAAACAGGCGCTAGCCCTCGTCCCCTATGCGCAAGCAGCTACAAAGATAGTAGCAATTAACCTGAATTTTCTCCATGTCTAAAAAAGTCTTTATCAAAACCTTCGGCTGCCAGATGAACGAGTACGACTCGGGCAAGATGGCCGATGTACTCAATGCCGCACAGGGCTACGAACCGACCGACAACGTGGACGAGGCCGACCTGATTTTGTTCAACACCTGCTCGGTGCGGGAGAAAGCGCAGGAGAAAGTGTTTTCTGATCTGGGGCGCGTCAAGCACCTGAAAGAAAAAGGGGTGCTGATCGGTGTCGGTGGTTGTGTCGCCAGCCAGGAAGGCGCCGCCATCATTGCCCGCGCACCGTATGTGGATGTGGTGTTTGGCCCGCAAACCCTGCACCGCCTGCCCCAATTGCTGGCACAGCGTGATCGGCAGAACCGCTCGCAAGTGGACATCAGCTTTCCCGAAATCGAAAAGTTTGACCACCTGCCGCCGGCGCGTGTCGAAGGCGCCACCGCTTTTGTCAGCATCATGGAAGGCTGCTCCAAATACTGCAGCTACTGCGTCGTGCCCTACACCCGGGGCGAAGAAGTCTCGCGCCCATTTGAGGACGTACTGGTGGAGGTGGCCGGTCTGGCCGACCAGGGCGTGAAAGAAGTCACGCTCTTGGGCCAGAACGTGAACGCCTACCGCGCCCGCATGGTGAGCGACGCGCAATCGCCCTCCAGCGAGATGGCCGACTTTGCCACGCTGCTGGAGTACGTGGCCGACATTCCCGGCATTGAGCGCATCCGCTACATGACGAGCCACCCGAACGAGTTCACGCCAGCGCTGATTGCCGCTTACGAGAAAATTCCCAAGCTGGTGAGCCACCTGCATTTGCCGGTGCAACACGGCTCCGACCGCATTTTGATGGCGATGAAGCGCGGCTACACCGCGATGGAATACAAATCGACCGTGCGCAAACTGCGCGCCATCCGGCCCGACATGGCGATGAGCAGCGACTTCATCGTCGGCTTCCCCGGTGAAACCGAAGACGATTTCGGCAAGATGATGAAGCTGATTGACGACGTCGGCTTTGACAACTCGTTCAGCTTTATCTTCAGCCCGCGCCCCGGCACGCCAGCGGCCAATTTGCATGACGACACGCCGCATGAGGTGAAGCTGCGCCGGCTGCAACATCTGCAGTCGGTCATCAACGACAGCATCAAGCGCATCTCGGAAAGCCGCCTGAACACGGTGCAGCGCATTCTGGTGGAAGGCCCGTCCAAGCGCGATGCCGCCGAGCTGATGGGGCGCACCGAGTGCAACCGGGTCGTCAATTTCGTCGGGCCGACCGAGATGATCGGGCAACTGGTGGACGTCAAAATTACCGAGACGCGCTCTTACTCGCTGCGCGGCGACGTGCTCCCCCAACACGTTGCCGAGCCGGCCTGAGGCGGCCACCTTGCTGGGAAACCGCCTGCTCTACGTCACCCGACACCCGTTGAGAATGCTGCAGCGATTTTCGTTTCGGCAGCTCCTGGTGATCGCTTTTCTACTGATTGCCGCCTTGCTCGGCGCGGCCTCACTGCGTGCCCTGTTCACGCTGGAAGACCTGACGTTGCAAAGCCGCGACGGCGCGGCGCAAGCACTGGAACTCAGCCGCTTGGCCCAGACCCTGAGCGAGCTCAGTGTCTCGATGGAGCGCACCTCGCGCCAGTCGGTGGTGCTGGACGACCGCGTCCTGCGCAAGCGCTTTTCCGACGAGGCCCGTGACGCCACCAACACCCTGGCCAGCATGACCGCCGAAGGCCTGGCCAGCAACAGCAAGCGGGGCTGGCTGGCGCACCTGCAAACCGTGGGCAATCTGCTGACCGGCCCACCCGAAACCGCGCTGGACCGGGAACGCCAGCTGGCGCAAGAGTTTCGCGAACTAGCGGTCGTCAATTCGGCCATCGCGCTGCAGGTGCAGCAGACCATCCAACAGCGCAACAAATCACTGGAAACCAAGCTGGAAGACAGCCGCCGGCATCTGGCGCAACAAGTCACCTGGGCCATCGCGCTGGCGGTCGCCATGGCGCTGGCCTTCGGCATCTGGTTCACCCTGCCGCTGAAGCGGCTGGAGCGCGCCATCGTCGGCCTCGGCGAAAACCGGCTTGATCAGGTGATCGCCATCCGGGGCCCGGCTGACTTGGCGCTGGTGGGGCAGCGGCTGAACTGGCTGCGGCTGCGGCTGGTTGAGCTGGACGCCGACAAATCGCGCTTTTTGCGCCATATCTCCCACGAACTCAAAACCCCACTGGCCTCGATGCGGGAAGGGGTCTCGCTGCTGGAAGATGGTGTGGCCGGCGAGCTGAACCATGAACAACTCGAAATCGCTCAAATCCTGAAACACAACACCGGCGTCTTGCAGAGCCAGATAGAAGACCTGCTGCGTTTCAATACGGCCGCGTTTGAGGCCCGCCAGTTGCACCGAAAAACCATCAACTTGCTTGAGCTGATTGAATCGCAGGTGGACGCGCAGCGTCTGCAATGGCGTGCGCGCGACTTGTCGGTCACCGTCACCGGCGAGCGGACGATGGTGGAAGTCGACCCCGAAAAAATCGGCACCGTGCTGGCCAACCTGTTGTCCAACGCCATCCGCTACTCCCCTCTCAATGGCATGATTCGGCTGGAGTTGAGCACCCTGCCGGGCCTGGTCCGGATCGACATTCACGACCAGGGCATTGGTGTGGCCCTGGCGGACCGGGAGCGGATTTTTGAGCCGTTTTACCGTGGTGAGCGCCAACCGACCGATATGGTCCGGGGCAGCGGCATTGGTTTGTCCATCGTTCACGAATATATTGCCGCACACGGCGGCCGCATCGAGCTGCTCCCGGACCAACCTGGTGCCCACTTCAGAATTGAGATTCCCCATGCTTTTAAATCCTGAAACTTCTGCCTCTCACGCCGTGCGCCGGCTCCGGACCGGCTTACTGACGTCCCTCACGGCGACGGTGCTGGCGGCCTGCAGTACCACCATCACCGCGCCCGTCCCGGCCTGCCAGACCGAGGACGAAGCGACAAACACCACCAGCACGGAGCCATCGCCAACGGCCAGCGCCCCGCCGACAAGCAGTCCACTGCTATCGCCGGCCAGCCCGGCCACGCCGATCACGAACCAGGCCGTCGCCCGCATGCTGGCTTATGCCGAACGGGTGCATCTGATGTCGCCGACAGAATTGAACCAGGAAGCGACCCGCTTGGGCGACCGGGCCAGCCCCACCGAACAAATGCAGCGCTCCCTGGTGTTGAGCCAGATGTTGCAGTTGCCTGAACTGATCCGGGCCCAGGAATTGCTGGCCCGCGTACTCGCCAATAACAGCATGGAGGCGCAGTCGCTGCATGCCCTGGCCCGCCTGTTGGCCGCGCGCTATGGCGAGTTCCGCCGCCTGGAAGATCAACTGGAGAAACAAACGCAACAGACACGCGAGGTGCAGCGCAAGCTCGACCAGACCAATGAGCGGCTGGAGGCCTTGAAGGCCATCGAGCGCAGCCTCACCAGCCACCCACCCACACCCAAGACCTCGACCCCGGCCAAACGCAGCAGCCGCCCCCCAGCACCATGAGCGAAGCCAGCCCGCCCATCAAACCGGCCGCAGCAGCGTCGCTCGCCCAAGGTCCCCATCTGCTGGTGGTGGACGACGACGCCGACATGCTGCGCCTGCTGACCATCCGGCTCACGGCAGCGGGTTACCGCGTCAGCGCCGTCACGTCCGCAGAAGCGGCCATGACCCAGTTGCACATTGAGCGACCGCAGTTGGTGCTGAGCGACGTGCGCCTGCCGGGCCGCGACGGGCTGGCCCTGTTTGACGACATCCGCGCGCAGCACCCCTCATTGCCGGTGATTTTGCTGACCGCCCACGGCACGATTCCCGATGCGGTGGAGGCGACCGAGCGCGGCGTCTTCTCCTACCTGACCAAGCCGTTTGATGGCAAGAGTCTGCTCGACAAGATTGCCCAGGCCCTGTCGCTGAGTGCCCCGGCCCATTCGGCCAAGCAAGGCAGCCCGGAGGCGTGGCAAGACCAGATCATCAGCCGCTCCAGCCGCATGGCGGAAGTGCTGGCGGAGGCGCGGATGGTGGCGCAATCGGACGCCAGCGTGCTGCTGCGCGGCGAAAGCGGCACCGGCAAGGAGCTGCTGGCCCTGGCCATTCACCAAGCCGGGGCACGCGCCAGCAAACCCTTTATCGCGGTGAACTGCGGCGCCATTCCGGAGGCCCTGCTGGAGTCGGAGCTGTTTGGCCACGTCAAGGGCGCCTTCACCGATGCCGTCGCCAATCACGCCGGGCTGTTTCAGGCGGCGGACGGCGGCACCCTGCTGCTGGACGAGATCGGCGATATGCCACCGGCCCTGCAGGTCAAGCTGCTGCGCGTGCTGCAGGAACACATGGTGCGGCCGCTGGGCTCGAGCCAGTCCATCCCGGTGGATGTGCGCATCATCTCGGCCACCCACCGCGACCTGGACCAGGCGATGGCCGAGGGCCAGTTCCGGGCCGACCTGTACTACCGGCTCAATGTCGTCACCCTGACCTTGCCGCCGCTGTCCGAGCGGCGCGAAGACATCCCCCTGCTGGCCAATCACTTTTTGGTCAAGCTGGCCAGCAAGTACCACAAGCGCCTGAGCGGCTTCGCGCCCGAAGCCCTCAAAGCCTTGACCACCACCGCCTGGCCCGGCAATGTGCGCCAGTTGTACAACGTGGTGGAGCAGGTCTGCGCCCTGTCAACCTCGCCGCTGGTGCCGCTGGCGCTGGTGGAGCGCGCCCTGCGTTCGCCCAGCGTCGAGGTGTTGACGTTTGCCGAGGCCAAGCAACGGTTCGAGCGCGACTACCTGGTCGGCCTGCTCAAGCTCACCGATGGCAATGTGGCCGATGCCGCCCGTCTGGCCGACCGCAACCGGACCGAGTTTTACCGCCTGATGCAGAAGCACGGCTTGACGCCCGGCCTCTTTAAAACAGACAGTACGGCACCGCCGACAGCGACCGCCTAAAGCGGAGTCGCTCTCAGGCGACAGCCCTAAGTGCATGATTTAAAAGGGATTCTTCTTTCCAAGGCAAGATGCTGTCGCTCTCCGGCGACAAAAACACCGGTTTTTGCGGGTTTTTCGGCTGTTTTCAAGGCTTCTGATTTAAAAACACGTCCAAGCTGTTGATTTAAATAGGTTTTTTAAAGTTGGCATAGGGTTTGCACTAGTCAAGCCATGCAAGCTTTTATCCGACCTTCTTTTCTCGCTCGCCGGCCTCTCTTTCAGGCCCATCTGGCCGCCTTGACTGTCGCCGCCCTGCTTGCCTTGATGGCCGGCCAAGCACGCGCCCAGGCCTGGGGTCTCGACAACGTCGCCGGCCTGGCCCGCCAGCGCGCCCAGGCCGCTTACAAGCCGGTTTCACACGCCATACCCGCTGAACTCGCCAACCTGGACTACGACGGTTACCGCGACATCCGCTTCAACCGGGACAACTCCTTGTGGCGGGCGGACAAGCTGGACTACGAGGCCAATTTTTTCCATGTCGGCAAAAACGGCGACTCGGTTCGCATCAACGAAATCACCCCGACCGGGGTCAAACCGATTCCCTACAAGCCCGCCAACTTCAACTTTGGCAAAAACAAACTCTCGCCGCAAAAATGGGGCAACCTGGGCTACGGCGGCTTCCGGGCCTTCAACACCCTGAACTCGGCCAGCTACAAGGACGAACTGGTCGCTTTTTTAGGCGCCAGCTACTTCCGGGCGCTCGGCACGGGCCAACGCTACGGCCTGTCGGCACGGGGCCTGTCGGTCGATACCGCCGGTGGCACCAATGAAGAATTCCCCGGTTTTACCGAGTTCTGGCTTGAAAAGCCGGTCGCCGGCGCCAAACAACTCACCGTCTATGCGCTGATGGACTCGCCGCGCATGACCGGGGCCTATCGCTTCGACATCAAGCCGGGCGAGCAGACCGTGACCGAAGTACACGCCCGCATCTTCATGCGGACGACCGACACCCCGGTAGCCACGCTGGGCCTAGCACCGCTGACCAGCATGTTTTTCTTTGGCGAGAACCAACCCCGCCCTGGCGATTTTCGGCCGGAAGTGCACGACTCTGACGGTCTGATGATCGCCACCGGCGAAGGCGAATGGTTGTGGCGTCCGCTGCAAAACACCGCCGCCCCGGTTGCGACCTCGTTCAGCATGAAGAGTCTGAAAGGTTTTGGCCTGATGCAGCGCGACCGTGACTTCAAGAGCTACGAAGACACCGAAGCCCGCTATGAACTCCGACCCAGTGCCTGGGTCACGCCGCTGGGCGACTGGGGCGCCGGCCGGGTCGAATTGCTGCAATTTACAACGCCCGACGAAACTCACGACAACGTGGCGGCCTATTGGGTGCCGGCCAAAATGCCGCCGCCCGGTCAATCGATGGACTTCGCCTACCAGATTGCCTGGCAGGGCAAAAACCAGCAGTTGCCGCCCAACGGTTGGGTGACGCAATCGCGCCGCGGCACGGGCTACACCAAGCTCGGCACCGAGGCCTTGGGACAGCAAACCCAGTTTGTGATCGATTTTGCCGGCCCGGCGCTGGACGCCTTGCCCGAAGACGCGCCGGTGCAGGCCATCGCCACCGCCAACGCCAATGGCCGCATCACGGAAAGCCTGGCCTACAAGAACCCCGCGACCGGCGCCTGGCGCATGACATTGCGCGTGCAACGAATCAATCCGGCGCTGCCCGTGGAGCTGCGCGCCTTCCTCCAACATAACAACCAAACACTGAGCGAAACATGGACCAACCTGATCACACCCTGAAAGGACGCAGTACTTTGCGCGAAGAACGTCACCCCAATGCGGTCACGGCACCGCCGATTAACCGCGGCTCGATGGCCCCCCGGCCCTGGCGCGGTTTCTGGAACAGCCTCGCTACCGCCGCCCTGCTGCCGGTTCTCAAGTTGACCGGGCGGGCGCAAGCCCCTGTGGCACCCAGCCCGCAGAGGACTGAAAAGCCGGAGCCGTGGCAACTGGCCGCCAAACGCCGCCGCACCGTGTTCATGCTGCTGACCCTGGTCAGTACGGTGCTGGCCACCCGGCTTTTTGCCGACATGCAGCCCGACTACGACAATGCTTTGCTGCAGTACGGCCAGACCGCGCTGTTTGCCTTGCTGTCGGCCTGGGTGGTGACCGGTTTCATGACGGCCATGATGGGCTTTTATGTGATGCTGCGTGGCGATGCCTACAGCCTGTCAGCCAAAAATGTTCAGCACCACACACTGGATGCGGCGACACGCACCGCCATCATCATGCCGATCTGCAATGAAGATGTGCGCACCGTCTTTGCCGGCCTGCGCGCCACCTGTGAGTCCGTGGCGCTGACCAGTCATGTGCGGGCCTTTGATGTGTTTGTGCTGTCGGACAGCAACAACCCGGCCATCATCAAAGCCGAGCGCGCCGCCTGGGAAGACTTGCGCGCCCAGCTCGCCAGCCAGCCCGAGCAGCAACAAGTCGAGGTCTATTACCGCCTGCGCAAACGCCGCACCGACCGCAAAGCGGGCAATGTGGCCGATTTTTGCCGCCGCTGGGGCAAAGATTACAGCTACATGGTGGTGCTCGACGCCGACAGCGTGATGAGTGGCGACTGCCTGGTCTCCATGGTCAAGCTGATGGAAGCCAACCCCACCGCCGGCATCATCCAGACCGCCACCCAGGCCATCGGCCACGTCACATTGCACGCCCGGGCGCAGCAGTTTGCCTCCCGCGTGACGGGTCGCCTGTTCACGCTGGGCATGCAGTTCTGGCAAATGGGCGAGTCGCACTACTGGGGCCACAACGCCATCATCCGCATCAAACCCTTCATGGAACATTGCGCGCTGGCGCGCATTGCGGGTACCGGCGGCATGTCGGGCAGCATCATGTCGCATGACTTCGTTGAAGCCGCCTTGATGCGCCGCGCCGGTTACCACGTCTGGCTGGTGGCCGATCTGGTGGGCAGCTACGAGCAGCAACCGCCGGACCTGCTGGCCGAACTGCAGCGCGACCGCCGCTGGTGCCAGGGCAACCTGCAAAACTCGCGCCTGATCGCCGAGCCCGGCATTCACCCGGTGCATCGCTCCATGTTTGCCACCGGTGCCATGGCCTATTTGTCGGCGCCAGTGTGGCTGAGCTTTCTGACGCTGGGCACGGCCCTGTGGCTGTCGGGCACGCCGATGATTGCCGACTGGATGCTGTTGCCCGGCGAATTGGTGTCGCTCTGGTCCTGGACTCTGTGCATGCTGTTTTTGCCGCGCATTCTTGGCATCGCCGCCGTGCTGATCAACCGCCAGCAACAGTCGTTTGGCGGCACCGCCAGCCTGCTGCGCAGCGCCGTACTGGAAACCCTGATTGCCCTGCTGCAAGCGCCCATTCGCATGGTGGCGCACTCGCTGTTTGTGGTGGTGGCACTGACCGGTCTGAAGCTGGAATGGAAATCGCCTCCGCGCGAAGCAGCGGCCGTGCCGTGGCGCCATGCGCTGACCCAGCTCGCGCCCATGAGCCTGGTGATCGTGACGCTGGCCGCTGGCATCGCCATGATTGATGCGAGCGCCCTGATCTGGTTGCTGCCGGTTGGGCTGCCGCTGCTGCTGGCCATCCCGATGACGGTGATCACCAGCCGCGTCGGCCTGGGTACCGCCATGCGGGCGCAAAACTACCTGCTGATTCCGGAAGAGACCAAGTCACCGGCCGTGTTGCGTCGGGCCTGGCTGCATGCCAGCCAGCTGGCCAAGCCCCGACTGATCGCGGCCTGAGCACCTGGTAAACCAAATAGCGGCGTCAAGCCGCTATTTTTTTAATAGCTGCCTACGCAGGAGCGACGGGGGCCAGAGGCCTAAATGACCCAATAGAATTAGGACCGAGCCGGCTCGCTGCGCGTCGCGGCGGTCTGTCCCACACGGTTTCAGAAAGGCATCTTGGGCATGCCTTTCATGCCCCCCATGCGCTTCATCATTTTCATCATGCCGCTGCCCTTCATCTTTTTCATCATGTCCTGCATCTGCTCAAATTCCTTGAGCATGCGGTTCACCTCCTGAACCTGGACACCGGCGCCAGCGGCAATGCGGCGCTTGCGGGTGGCCTTGATCAGCTCCGGTTTGCGGCGCTCCAGCGGCGTCATGCTGTGGATGATGCCTTGCTTGCGCTGGATGTCTTTCTCGGCCCGGTTCATGTCAACCTGACCGGCCTTGGCGGCGATCGCTGCCGGTAGTTTGTCCATCAAACTGGCCAGGCCGCCCATTTGTTTCATTTGCTGAATCTGGGCCAGAAAATCATTCAAATCAAAACCGGCACCGCTCTTGATCTTGGCCGCCAGCTTTTGCGCCGCCGCAATATCCACACCGGACGTGACTTGTTCGACCAGCGCCAGAATGTCGCCCATGCCCAGAATACGTCCGGCATGGCGTTCGGCATCAAACACTTCCAGACCGTCCAGTTTTTCGCTGGTGCCGGCAAACTTGATCGGGGCCCCGGTGACCTGACGCACCGACAGGGCCGCACCGCCGCGTGAATCGCCATCGGTCTTGGTCAGGATGATGCCAGTGAGCGGCAGCGCCTCCTTGAACGCCTTGGCGGTATTGATGGCGTCCTGGCCTTGCATGGCATCAACCACAAACAGGGTTTCCACCGGGTTCAGCACCGCGTGCAGGTCCTTGATTTCGCGCATCAGCGCTTCGTCAATCGCCAGCCGGCCGGCGGTATCGACCAGCAGCACGTCAAAATAATGCTTGCGGGCGTAATCCAAAGCGGCCAGCGCAATGTCGACCGGTTTCTGGTCCGGCGTACTGGGGAACCACTCGGCACCGGCCTGGGCGGTGACGGTTTTCAACTGTTCGATGGCGGCCGGGCGGTACACGTCGCCCGACACCGTCAGCACCTTCTTGTTGCGCTTTTCGATCAAATGCTTGGCCAACTTGGCGGTGGTGGTGGTTTTACCCGCCCCCTGCAAACCAGCCATCAGGATCACGGCCGGCGGTTGCGCGGCCAGATTGATGTCGCTCACGCCCTCGCCCATGGTGAGCGCCAGCTCTTTGTTGACGATGCCGACCAGCGCCTGTCCGGGCGACAGCGAGCCCAGCACATCCTGGCCCAGCGCCTTTTCCTTGACGCGGGCAATAAAGTCACGCACCACGGGCAGCGCGACGTCGGCCTCCAGCAGGGCCATGCGCACTTCACGCAGCATGTCGGCCACGTTGGCTTCGGTGATACGGGCCTGGCCGCGGATTTCCTTGACGAGGCGGGAGAGTTTGTCGGTAAGGGCGGAGGCCATAGAGGGTATTCCGGTGAACGGAACCAAGGTTGGGTGCCAACAGGCACTGGCAATGTGCAAAACGCTAAACTGTGCCCATGATTTTAGCCAGTGCTTCCCCCTTCAGTTTGACTTTGGCACTTGGTGCGGCCGTGGCCTATGGGGTGTCCGCCATCGGCGCCTCGCGGCTGGGCGCACAGGCCACCCGCAGCGCCGTGTGGCTGGCCTGGCTGCTGCACGGCATTTTGTTGGCGTGGAGCCTCTTTGGCAGCCAGCCCCGCTTCGGCTTTGCGCCCGCTTTATCGGTCACGGCCTGGCTGGTCGCCGTCGTCTACGCGATTGAAAGCCAGGTCTTCCCGCTGCTGCAGACGCGCTGGACCCTGTCGGCACTGGGCGCCATCGCCGTCATCCTGTCGGTGCTGTTTCCGGGTAACCCGCTGCATGCCAATGCCTCGCCCTGGCTGCCGTTGCACTGGGCGCTGGGCATTGCGTCTTACGGACTGTTTGGCGTGGCGGTGGTACACGCCTGGTTCATGATGCGGGCGGAAGAGCGCATCCGCCTGGCCACCGATCCGCACAGCGGCATGCCGTTGTTGACAATGGAGCGGCTGACCTTCCGTTTTGTCGGCGCCGGCTTCATTCTGTTATCAGCCACCCTGCTGGTGGGCTTTTTGTTTGAGCAGCAACTCTATGGCGCAGCACAGCCCCTGAAATGGGACCATAAAACCATCTTTTCGGTCCTGTCCTGGCTGGCGTTTGCCATCCTGCTGGTGGGTCGTGCCCGCTTTGGCTGGCGCGGTCGACGGGCGGTGCGCATCTTGTACATCGGCTCCGGGCTGTTGCTGCTGGCCTACGTCGGTTCGCGCTTCGTCATGGAAATCATTCTCGGACGGTCGGTATGAAGTTCCTGCTTGTGCTGCTGGTGGTGTTGGTGGGCGCCTGGCTCTGGCGGAGCAACCGGCAGTCAGACCCCAAACTGAAGCAACAAACACCCAAGGCAGCGCCAAAGCCGCTGGACATGGTTCGCTGTGCACTGTGTTCGGTCCATGTGCCTTCCGTGGAGGCGATTCAGGGCAAAAAAGGGGTGTACTGCTGCGCAGATCACCGCCAGCGCGCGGAGCCCTGAATGAGTCGGCAGCCAGAGGCGCATTCCTGGTTCGGCCCTTCCTTGCAGGAACCGGGCATCGAACCGGTCGACAACCCCCAGGAATTTGAGCGCTTGTGGCGTGGCTTCATGACGGCACGCCTCACACTGGGGCTGGTGCTGCTGTTGCTCCAGAGCACCATCTACGCCCTCGGCACAAGCAAGGACACCACCTTAATCCTGATTTGCACCGGCTACTTTGCCGCCACACTGACGATGCGCCTGATGGCCAGGCCACGACCCATGGGCAAGACATTGGATGCCCAATGGATCGCCACCATCGGCGTGGATATTCTGGCCTTCGCCGCCCTGCAAGCGGCCCAGGGCAACAGCATCAATTACGCGCCCTTGTTCGTTCTGCCCATTTTGATGGCATCCGTATTGGGGTCCTTGCTGCTGGCCATGGGAGCGGCGGCGAGCGTAACCTTGCTGCTGTTTGCCCACGCCATGTGGCTGTCCATTCAAGTACCGGCCGACACCACCGCCCATTTTTTGCAGGCAGCCCTGACGGGCGCGGGCTGTTTCGTCATTTCATTTCTGTCCAACCAGATCGCCACCCGACTGGCCAACGTCGAGCTGCGGGCGCAACGCAGCCAGTTGGCGGTGCGGGTGCAACGACAGGTCAACGAACTGGTGATTGAGTCGTTGACGGACGGGATTCTGGTGGTTGATCAACGTAGCACGGTGCGGGCCGCCAATCCGGCGGCCCGCACGCTTTTGGGTGCCGGACGCGCCCTGAGCGGCACCTCGTTTCAACTCGCTTCACTGCCCGGCTGGCGGGGACTGGTGGATCTGATGAATCTGAGTTTTTCCGAGCAGGACGCCAGACAAGCGGATGTCACCATTCACCATGCCGGCCAGGGCCCCAGGCGCGTGCAGGTCCGCACCCAACTGACGGCCACACAGGATGGAAGCGACGAAAGCCTGTGCGTCATGTTTCTTCAGGACCAGCGCGAGATGGAAGCCCGTGTGCGAACCGAAAAACTGGCCAGCATGGGCCGCATGTCCGCCGCCGTCGCCCACGAAATTCGCAACCCCCTGGCGGCCATCGCGCAAGCCAATGCCCTGCTCGACGAAGACCTCTCCGACCCGCGGCACAAACAACTCACCCAGATGGTGCAACAAAATGCCAAACGGCTGGAAAAAATTGTGGAAGAGGTACTCAATATCTTCCGGGTGCAGCACCGTGAAAACAACCTCCCTTCCATTGCACTGGCCTTGAATGAAGCGGTCGCCCGAATTTGCCGTGACTGGCAAGGCCAAACGACAAGTGAACACCGGTTGCGCGTTGACCTGTCGCCCCGCCCTGTCGAAGTCAGGTTTGACGCAGAGCACCTTCGCCGAATTTTGGTGAACCTCCTTGACAATGCCAGTCGTTACGCCACCCATCAGCGGGACGCCATCCTGGTGTCTGCCGGCACGTCACCCATCGGACAAGGCGCTTTAAGCGTCTGGAGCGACGGTCCACCGATGGATCAATCGGTTGAGCGTCATTTGTTTGAACCCTTCTTCTCGTCGGAAAGCCGCTCAAGCGGATTGGGCCTCTACATTTGCCGCGAGCTTTGTGAGGGACACGGCGCCTCGATTGCCTACTACCGAACACCGCGCAACGTCCGCGGGAAGGTCGTCGAAGGAAATGAGTTTCTTGTTATTTTTCGGCCTCAGCAGTTAACCAACAGTATCAGCACAGCAAGCGACAACGCACCGGTAACACCATGGCCTTAAACACACAGTTGAGCACCGCCCAGATCCTGGTGGTTGATGACGAGCCCGATTTAAGGACGCTGTACGAGCTGACGCTCTTGCGCGCCGGCTACCGGGTGGAGACGGCCGAAAGCGTGGCCCAGGGCCTGCAGCTTCTGGCCGAACACCGTTTTGATGTCGTCATCACGGACATGCGCCTGCCCGATGGTCTGGGCATGGAACTGATCCGGCACATCAAGGCGCAGCAACGCGGGGAACGCTGTGTCGTCATCACCGCCTACGGCTCTGCCGAAAATGCCGTCGAGTCACTCAAGGCCGGTGCTTTTGACTATTTGACCAAGCCGGTTGACCTCAAGCAGTTTCGCGCGGTCATTGCCTCTGCCGTGCTGGACCCGATCCCGCCGGCCAGCAAGGCCGACCGGGCCCTGTCACTGAAAAATGACAGGGGCAACAACGCGCCCACCCTCGTCCATGGCGAGGCCGCGCTGCTGCGACTGGTGGGGGAATCCGCCAGCATGCGAGGGGTCAAGGAGCGGATCGTCAAAGTGGCGCGCAGCATGGCCCCCGTGCTGGTGACCGGCGAGTCGGGCACCGGCAAGGAACTGGTGGCGAGCGCCATCCATGCCAACAGTCACCGCGCCGCAGGCGCGTGGGTCGCCGTCAACTGCAGTGCCATTCCCGAGAGCCTGCTTGAAGCCGAATTCTTTGGGTCGAAAAAAGGCGCTTACACCGGCTCCACCCAAGACCGCGATGGCTTCTTTCAGGCCGCCAGTGGTGGCACTTTGTTTCTGGACGAGATTGGCGATTTGCCCCTTGCCATGCAATCCAAACTGTTGCGGGCCATTCAGGAGCGCCGCATCCGCCCGATTGGATCACCCCAGGAGGAACCGGTCGATGTTCGCATCCTCAGCGCGACCCACAAAAATCTCGCCGAGGAAGTGAAAGCAGGTCGCTTTCGGCAAGACCTGTATTACCGGTTGAATGTGATTGAAGTCGTGATCCCGCCCTTGCGGGAACGCCGCGAAGACTTAGCCGAACTGTGCAAGGCCTTGCTCGGCCGGATTGCCAATGAATCAGGCATCCCGGAACCCACGTTATCGTCTGCCGTGCTCAATCAACTCGCCGCCGACCCGCTGCTGGGCAACGTACGCGAGCTGGAAAACCTGCTGCATCGCGCCATCGCCTTGAGCGATGAAGATGACCTTCAGATTGAACCCTCCGTGCGTCAATCACCTCTCCCCCCGGCGTCATTCGCACGCCAGAGCAGTCCAGCCCCGCTGGACGACGACCTGATCACCATCCCCAGCGATTTGCAAAGTCATTTGGACAGCCAGGAACGTGAAATACTGATCCAGGCCCTGCGTGAAACCGGCTTCAACCGCACGACCGCAGCGGCCCGACTGGGTTTGAGCCTGCGCCAAATGCGGTATCGCATCGCCAGGCTCAATATTGATACCCCGAACAACAGCGAATCGTCTGATGACCTCGCCTGAACTTCTGCACCCTACGCCGCTCTGGCTGGATGGCTGGTACCAATTTTCGGGTCGGCTGGTCTCTCCCAATTTTGGTCCTCGCCCCAGTGGGACGAAAGTTGATCTCATCGTGCTGCATTGCATCAGCCTTCCCCCGGGCCAGTACGGCGGTGACGAGGTACAGCGCCTCTTTACCAACCAACTCGACTGGAACCAGCACCCGTACTTTAAAAGTATCGAGGGCATGGAAGTGTCGGCCCACTTTTATATCCGTCGCAATGGTGAACTGCAGCAGTTCGTCAGCGCCAATGACCGCGCCTGGCACGCGGGCGCCTCCAGTTACCGCCAACGAAGCAACTGCAACGACAACTCCATCGGCATAGAACTCGAAGGGGTCGAAGGAGGCCTCTTTGAGGACAGCCAGTATGAAACGCTGGCGGGTTTGTGTGCGGCCATCCTGCAACGCTACCCGATCACACAAATTGCAGGTCATGAACACATCGCACCGGGACGAAAAACCGACCCCGGAAATGGGTTCAACTGGCGACTGTTACAACGTTCGCTGGGCTTGGCATCTCCCTACTTCCCTGATGGCCTTTTGTAAAAAAATGTTTTTGGGATTAATTTAATCGCACCACGCACAACCTGACGCGGACGACGCGGCCAGCGGTTCAAAAAAGCAAAACAGAGGCTGCGTGCGGCACGGAAGCGCAAAAGCCGTCGCAAGGCTTGGATTTACTGGCTTCAACCCATAATTCTCCGACTTGACAAGGTGATCCGAAGGCTTCGGTGACACGCACCAGGGCATCCCCAATTGAAATTCAACGCAGCGCCAGCCACTGGATTTACGTGAATCCGTGAATTTTTCCAGACACATCAAGATACACTACCGGTAGTGCTTGAAATCAATCAAGACCCCATATATAGTGTGTCCTGCAGACAAAGACAGACCATCCACACGCGGATACGGTGCTGCGCCCAGAGACACGAAACCACCCAAAACACAGCTACAGACGAGGATATCTATGCAGACAGCTTTGAATACACTTCCCGACCTCCAGACCGGGGCTTCTGGACAACACGGCACCGACGGCGAAAGCAATACAGCGGCCAATTCACTGAGCCATTACCAAATCCTCCGCCGCAACGGCTCGGTGGTGCCTTTTGAGCCCAACAAAATCGCCGTCGCCATGATGAAGGCTTTCTTGGCGGTGCATGGTACGCAAGGTGCGGCCTCGGCCAGCGTTCGTGAAACGGTGGATGGTTTAACGCAGGCCGTGATTCGAGCCCTGATGCGGTCCCGTCCCGGCGGCGGTACGTTTCACATTGAGGACGTACAGGACCAGGTGGAACTGGGTCTGATGCGCAGTGGTCATCACGAAGTGGCCCGCGCCTATGTGTTGTACCGGGAAAAACGCAACCAGGAACGCGCCAAAAAGGTGGTCGAAGAAACACCCGAAGCCCCCGTGCTGCACGCCCTGGACAATGGCGATCGCATCGTTCTGGATCTGAACCGCCTGAAAGGCCTGATTGAGTCAGCCTGCGCCGGCTTGGGCGCCGACGTCAAGCCGGAGCCGATCATGGCGGAGACCATGCGCAACCTGTACGACGGCGTCCCGATGGACGAGGTGTACAAAGCCTCGGTGCTGGCCGCGCGCACGCTGATCGAGAAAGATCCCGATTACACCTATGCCACGGCACGCCTGCTGTTTCACACCATGGCCAAGGAAGCCTTGGGCCGGGACGTGGTGCAGGCCGACATGGCACAGGCCTATATCGATTACTTCCCCAAATTTATCCAGCAAGGGGTCGACAACGAACTGCTTGACGCCAAACTGCTCGAGTTTGACCTGCAACGGTTGGGCGCTGCACTCAAGGCAGAGCGGGATTTGAAGTTTGATTACCTCGGTTTGCAAACCCTGTATGACCGTTACTTCCTGCACATCGGAAAAACCCGCATTGAGTTACCCCAGGCGTTTTTCATGCGCGTGGCCATGGGCCTGTCACTCAACGAGTCAGACCGCGAGGCGCGTGCCATTGAGTTCTACGAGGTCCTCTCTTCCTTTGACTTCATGTCCAGCACGCCGACGCTGTTCAACAGCGGCACCCTGCGCTCGCAACTCTCCAGCTGCTATCTCACCACCGTGCCAGACAATCTGGAAGGCATCTACGACGCCATCAAAGAGAACGCTCTGCTGTCCAAGTTTGCAGGCGGCTTGGGCAACGACTGGACGCGTGTGCGCGCCTTGGGCGCCCACATCAAGGGCACCAATGGCGAGTCGCAAGGCGTCGTTCCATTTTTGAAAGTGGTGAATGACACCGCCGTGGCGGTCAATCAAGGCGGCAAGCGCAAAGGGGCAGTTTGCACTTATCTGGAAACCTGGCACCTCGACATCGAGGAATTCCTGGAGTTGCGCAAAAACACCGGCGACGATCGCCGTCGCACCCACGACATGAACACGGCCAACTGGATTCCTGACCTGTTCATGCGTCGCGTGATGGAGAAAGGCCAGTGGACCCTGTTCTCGCCCAATGACGTGCCCGATCTGCACGACAAGTTCGGGATGGAATTCGAGAAAGCCTATGTGGCTTACGAAGAAAAAGCAGCGGCTGGAGCACTCAAACCAGCCCGCACTTTGCAGGCGGCTGACTTGTGGCGAAAAATGCTCACCATGCTGTTTGAAACCGGCCACCCCTGGATCACATTCAAGGACGCCTGCAACATCCGTTCTCCGCAACAACATTGCGGCGTGGTGCACTCCAGCAACCTGTGCACGGAGATCACACTCAATACCAGCGATACCGAAACAGCGGTGTGCAACCTGGGCTCGGTCAACTTGTTGCAGCATTTGAAGGACGGCCCAGCCGACGCCGCTGGCAACACCAAAGTGCTTGATCACGCCAAGCTACAAAAGACCATCAAGACCGCGATGCGCATGCTCGACAACGTGATCGACATCAACTATTACGCCGTGCAAAAAGCACGTGACTCCAACATGCGTCACCGCCCGGTGGGACTCGGGATGATGGCGTTCCAAGACAGCTTGTATGAGATGCGTACTCCTTACGCCAGCGATGCTGCGGTGGAGTTCGCTGACAAATCGATGGAAGCCATCTGCTACTACGCCTATTGGGCCTCCACCGAACTAGCCCGTGAACGGGGTCAGTATTCCAGCTACAAAGGCTCACTCTGGGACCAAGGCATCTTGCCCATCGACACCCTGGACATGCTGGCGCGCGAACGCGGTGGTTATGTCGAAGTAGATCGTTCATCCACGCTGGATTGGGACGCCCTGCGCCAGAAAATTGCAAAAGACGGCATGCGCAACTCCAACTGCACCGCCATTGCACCCACGGCCACCATCTCCAACATCATCGGTGTGGACGCCTCCATTGAACCCTGCTTTGGCAATCTGTCCGTCAAGTCCAACTTGTCGGGCGAATTCACCATCATCAACAGCTACCTGGTGCAGGACCTCAAGCGCCTGGGGCTGTGGGACGATGTCATGGTCATGGACCTCAAGCACTTTGATGGCTCCCTGAATCCGATTGATCGGGTTCCGGCTGAGATCAAGGCGCTGTACGCCACCGCCTTCGAAGTGGAAACGCGCTGGTTGGTGGAAGCTGCATCGCGCCGCCAGAAGTGGATTGACCAAGCGCAATCACTCAATATTTACATGGCAGGCGCCTCTGGCAAAAAGCTGGATGACACTTACAAACTCGCCTGGATTCGTGGTCTGAAAACGACCTACTATCTGCGCACCATGTCGGCGACCCATGTGGAGAAATCAACCGTGACCGCCGGTCGAATGAATGCAGTGTCTTCCAGCAGTGAAACACACAGCGGCAATGTCGGCATGAGCGCCCTGGACGCGGCGGCCGCCGCTGCAAGAATGCAGATGGCATCCGGCCCGGCAACGGACATCAAATTTTGTGGTGTTGATGATCCAACCTGCGAGTCATGCCAATAAGGTCGCACCGACTTTCATCTTGAATGCGATGTTGCGGAACAACACTCGCCAACACAATGTGGCCGCGATATGAATGAATACTTTTCATTTCATTTCGCTGCTCTCATAATCTGCTGATTGGAATTATTTATGTTGACCTGGGACGAAGAAGTCAAGCCCACCCCGCCATCGCCTCCTGCACGCGACTCATCCAGCAGTCGTTCGGTTGAGTCCGCGTCAAGCGCAGCGGTTTCAAGCAGCCCGCGGCGCGTCAATGCGGCGGACAAACGCATCATTAACGGCAAGACGGACGTCAATCAACTGGTGCCTTTCAAGTACAAGTGGGCGTGGGAAAAGTACCTCTCCAGCTGCGCCAACCACTGGATGCCGCAAGAAGTCAACATGACACGTGACATTGCTTTGTGGAAAGACCCGAACGGTCTGACCGAAGACGAACGTCGCATCATCAAACGCAATCTGGGCTTTTTTGTCACGGCCGATTCGCTGGCGGCTAACAACATTGTGCTGGGCACCTACCGCCACATCACGGCGCCTGAATGCCGCCAGTTTTTGTTGCGTCAGGCTTTTGAAGAGGCGATTCATACCCATGCCTACCAGTACATCGTGGAGTCATTGGGCCTGGATGAAAGCGAAATCTTCAATGCCTACAACGAAATCAAATCCATCCGCGACAAAGACGAGTTTCTGATTCCTTATATTGAAGCGATCATGAACCCGGAGTTCAAAACCGGAACACCCGAGACCGACCAGACCCTGTTGAAGTCGCTGATCGTGTTTGCCTGCCTGATGGAGGGACTGTTCTTCTATGTCGGGTTCACGCAAATTCTGGCACTGGGCCGTCAAAACAAAATGACAGGCGCGGCCGAGCAATACCAGTACATCTTGCGCGACGAGTCGATGCATTGCAACTTTGGTATTGACTTGATTAACCAGCTCAAGCTCGAAAATCCCCACTTGTGGACCGCTGAGTTCAAGGCTGAAATCAAGGCGCTGTTCGAAGAAGCCGTGGAGCTTGAATACCGCTACGCGGAAGACACCATGCCGCGTGGTGTGCTGGGCATGAATGCGTCCATGTTCAAAGGCTATCTGCGCTATATCGCCAACCGTCGGGCAACGCAGATCGGTCTTGAAACCCTTTTCCCCAACGAAGAAAACCCGTTCCCGTGGATGAGCGAAATGATTGACCTGAAGAAAGAGCGCAACTTTTTCGAGACCCGCGTCATTGAATATCAATCAGGCGGAGCGCTTTCTTGGGACTGAGTTTTATATGACTACAAGAATTTCACCAATAGTTGATTGCCCCACAGAGGGCACAAACTGTTTGTGCACCCGAGTTCATGGTGTTGGGTTCAATCCCAGCATCATGAATCGCTTCATGCTCTCCAATTCGCATGAAGTGCTCTTTGTAAATTGATCAAGGAGAAAATAATGGCAACTGCAAAAAAACCGGTCGCAAAAAAGGCCGTTCCCGCGAAGAAAGCTGTACCAGCAAAAAAAGTAATCGCTCAGAAGGCGGCTCCTGCAAAGAAAGCCGTTCCAGCGAAAAAAACAGTAGTCGCCAAGAAGGCAGCTCCTGCAAAGAAAGCCGCTCCAGCGAAAAAAACAGTAGTCGCCAAAAAGGCAGCTCCTGCAAAGAAAGCCGCTCCAGCGAAAAAAACAGTAGTCGCCAAGAAGGCAACTCCTGCAAAGAAAGCCGCTCCAGCGAAAAAAACAGTAGTCGCCAAAAAGGCAGCTCCTGCGAAGAAAGCCGCTCCAGCGAAAAAAACAGTAGTCGCCAAGAAGGCAGCTCCTGCAAAGAAAGCCACTCCAGCGAAAAAAGCAATAGTCGCCAAGAAGGCTGCTCCCGCAAAGAAAGCCGCTCCAGCGAAAAAAGCAGTAGTCGCCAAGAAGGCAGCTCCTGCAAAGAAAGCTGCAGCCAAAACGACTTCGACGACATCTTCTGCGCAGACCACACTGAACCCGCAAGCGGCTTGGCCGTTTCCAACAGCCAGCAAGCCCTGAACCACCCCGGTTCTGCGTCAAGCCCGGTGCCGAAAGTCATCGGGCTTTTTCTTGCCTGCTACATACCAACCAACATCAAACTACCCGTTGCGAAATATTGCCCAAGAACCCCGATGAACGGTTGCACCAGATTTATTGCGCAAATTCAGGGATAAAAAGCAAGCAAACGGTAGCCGGCAACCCGGTCCGCTGGGCCTGCCGTCTTGACCGCCAGGACGCGTGAAGCCGACCACTCAGCGCCTGCTGCCAGTGTGTCCGCGTTACCCCCAAGTTCGGTCGGCAAGAAGACACGCCGTACGACAGGCTGATCGAGTGAGTCCGTCAAAGTCAATTCAATGGCGGGTACGGCCAGTGCGATCACTGCAGAATTTTTAACGGTCAAGTTAAGACGGTAAAAATCACTGTCCATTTTGATGAACGAGGAGCTGTCAATGGCGATTGATTCAATTCTCTGCAGCGGTGACAGGCTGCAGTTCAAGGGCTGGCAGAACGCCAACAACCAGGGCTTGAGGCCGGGTTGCAGGGCCACGATCCGGTCGCGTTCATGAAAAATTATTTGCCCAAACAGCCCAAGCAGCAACACCAGACTCAACAGACCCAACGTCACCCGCACCAGCGGTTTGCGCCAAACAGAACTACGACTCTTGTCTCGCATGAAAGACACAGCGCTAAATTCAGCAGGAGGTTCAACTTCAGGTTCGTCGAGATCAGGCGGCGCCACATCGGCGGGCCGGACTGCAGTTATCGCCGTCGCCGGGACTGACTGCAACACAAGCGTTTGCGCATCCAGCAACTCCATTGACAAAGAGATGGCTTCATCTACCGGAGAGATTTCATCCGGGATCGACTCTGGAGAATCCAGCTCGGCAACATTTTCTGCACCAGCGGGAGCAGATAGTTCTGGCTCTTCCTGATCTGGGTCTTGGTCTTGGTCTTGCCCCGATTCGGCAAGACCTCCCATCTGAGCCAAATTCAGCTCACTATTATCTAACGGAAAAGGGGGATTTTGGGCGTCGTTTACGTCACTCTGCGCCAACAAGGCCTCACCCGGTGCTACGGGCTCCCATTCTGTAGAGGAGTCCGGCAACAGGTGAAGCGAAGCGTCAAATATGTCATTACATTGCCCACAGCGAACCCATCCTTCGGAAATCCGAAGCTGATCAGGCACAACCTTGAACAAGGTCTCGCAGGCCGGGCAACGTGTGATCAGGCTCATTTACAGCGAATTGTAGAGCCCATCCTGGCGCGACTCAGCGCGTCGCGGTCATCAGTATCCAGCCTTCTTGCTGATCAGAAACTGCCAACTGACAATAGGGGGCGTAGGCGGTTTTCAACTCCTCCGTCTGACGTTCAAGAATGCCGGCCAAGACCAGCGAGCCGCCCGGGGCAACACGCGACCACAACAGCGGGGCCAGTACCTTCAGGGGTGTCGCCAAAATATTGGCCAGCACTGTCCGGTATTCACCCGTCACGATGTCCGGCAAACCCGCGTTGAGGGTGACGCCATTGGCCTGCGCATTCAGCACGGTCGATTCGACGGCGGCGTCATCAATATCGACCGCATCAATGTCGCGGGCGCCATATTTGGCCGCACCGATCGCCAGAATGCCCGAACCGCAGCCGTAATCCAGAACCCGACCCAACCCGATTGCACCTTCAGAAAGAGCGTTATCTGAATGACCGTGTTTAGCAATCCATCGTAAACACATGCGGGTGGTGGGATGGGTACCGGTGCCAAACGCCAATCCGGGATCGAGCCGAATAATGGTGCGGGCTTGCTGGGGCGGTTCGTGCCAGGTCGGCACAATCCAGAATTCAGGCGTGATGTCCACCGGCGTGAACTGGGACTGGGTCAAGCGCACCCAATCCTGCTCCGGCACCTCCTGCAAACCCAGAATTTGGCAGTCAGCAAAGAAGTCCTGAGCCTTCAAAAGCGCCAGCGCCTCTTTGGCCAAGGCCTCCGTGGCATACAGTGCCAAGACCCGAGAGCGCTGCCAACCGCCTTTGGGCGGCGGCATACCCGGCTCACCAAACAAGGCTTGCTCGGCATCGGTCTGGGCATCGGCATCTTCGACACTCACGCTCAAAGCGTCCAGTGCTTCAAGTGCATCACTCAAGGTCTCGACCCGGTTTTCCGGGCACATCAGGATTAATTCAAACATGCGATCCCGTACTTAACGCTTGTGCTGAGCAAGCCACTCTTCCAGATAATGAATATTGGTGCCGCCCGCCATGAACTTCGCATCCACCAGCAACTCCCGGTGAAGCGCAATGTTGGTGTTGATGCCTTCCACCACGGTTTCACCCAAGGCCGTGCGCATCCGGGCCAAAGCCTGCTCACGCGTGTCGCCATGAACGATGATTTTCCCGATCATCGAATCGTAATTCGGCGGAACAAAGTAGTTGGTATAAATGTGCGAGTCCACGCGAACACCCGGCCCGCCTGGCGCGTGCCACATCGTGACGCGACCCGGCGACGGAATGAACTTGTAAGGATCTTCAGCATTCACGCGGCATTCGATGGCATGGCCACGAATTTCGATCTGGCGTTGTGTGAACGGCAGCTTTTCGCCCGCCGCCACCATGATCTGGGTCTTGACAATATCCACCCCGGTGATCATTTCCGTTACCGGGTGCTCCACCTGCACGCGGGTATTCATCTCGATGAAGTAGAACTCGCCATCCTCATACAGAAACTCAAACGTCCCGGCGCCACGGTAATTAATTTTCTTGCAGGCGGCGACACAACGCTCCCCCACCCGCTCAATCAGCTTGCGCGGAATACCCGGTGCGGGCGCTTCTTCCAGAATTTTCTGGTGCCGCCGTTGCATCGAGCAATCGCGTTCACCGAGGTAAACCACGTTCTTGAACTTGTCGGCCAGAATCTGGATTTCAATGTGCCGCGGGTTCTGGAGAAACTTCTCCAGGTACACCGCCGGGTTGCCAAACGCAGCACCAGCCTCGGCCTTGGTCATCGCCACGGCATTGATCAAGGCCGCCTCGGTATGCACGACGCGCATGCCACGTCCGCCGCCACCGCCCGCCGCCTTGATGATGACCGGATAGCCCACCGCCTTGGCAATCCGGCGAATTTGCACCGGGTCATCCGGCAACTCGCCTTCCGAGCCCGGTACGCAGGGAACTCCCGCCTTGATCATCGCCTGCTTGGCCGACACCTTGTCGCCCATGATGCGAATCGATTCGGGCGTGGGGCCAATGAACTGGAACCCGCTTTTCTCGACCCGCTCGGCAAAGTCGGCGTTTTCACTTAAAAAGCCATAGCCGGGATGAATCGCTTCAGCATCTGTTACTTCAGCCGCCGAAATAATGGCGGGCATATTCAGATAGCTCAGGCCCGATTGAGCGGGCCCGATGCACACGGCCTCCTCGGCCAGTTTGACGTATTTGGCATCTCGATCGGCCTCGGAATAGACCATGACAGCCTTGATACCGAGTTCGCGACAGGCTCGTTGAATTCTGAGGGCGATTTCGCCCCGATTGGCAACCAGGATTTTCTTGAACATGGGAATTGCGGGGTTACATCACTCAATCACGAACAGAGGCTGTCCGTATTCAACGGCTTGACCGTTTTCACAAAGGATCTGCGTCACGGTTCCCGATTTGTCAGCTTCGATTTCATTGAGGATCTTCATGGCTTCAATGATGCAAACCGTCTCGCCTTCCTTGATTGAATCCCCAATTTCAACAAACACCTTGGCGCCAGGGGAAGCGGAACGATAGAACGTACCCACCATGGGCGACTTGACGGTATGCAGGGCAATTGCAGGCGCTGCGGCAACAACAGGCTCCACACTGGCCACGGCAGCCGCCGCAGGCATCATCATCATGCCGACCGGGGCCGCGTACTGCTGAGCCACCGCACCGCCGCCCTTGACGATACGAACCTTGCCTTCTGCTTCTGTGATTTCCAGTTCCGAGACATTTGATTCCGACACCAGGTCAATCAGCGTTTTCAGTTTTCTTAGGTCCATGAGGTCTCCAACGAATTTCAAGTAATGGCTGGCGAATTTACCTTAAATTCCTACTAAATACAGCCATCTTCTTTTATTTTACAGAATATCAACACCCGCCAGAAGAAGCGCCACACACCTTGCTCACACAACAGGCGCCTGACCGACCTCTACTCACGGCAATTCAGGCTTATTTTAATAAGGCCCATGCACGCAAATCGTCGGGTGTAACTTTGCCCATTTTACGATGCGCCACCAGCCCATCGGATCCCAGCACCACCGTGAACGGCAAACCGCCACTCAGATTGCCGAGTGATCGGCTGAGTTCGATCCCGGGCATGCCTGCCATGGCCACCGGAAAAGTCACTGGCGTTTTGGCCAGAAAGTGCTTGACCGGCTCCAGCTGATCCACCGCCAAACCCATAACTTGCCAGCCTTTGGCTGAATTTTCTTGATAAAAACGGCTTAATAAAGGAAGTTCTTCCACGCAGGGTGGGCACCAGGTCGCCCAAAAGTTCAACAAAACGGGTTTGCCGCGCAGCGCTGCCATCCGCAGCAGACGGCCATCGGGGGTTACAAACTCCAGCGGCCAAAGCTCGGATTCTGCGGCCGGTGACATGGCTTGCGGCTGGTATTTCCGCCAGGCCAGACCCATACCACCCAATGCCGCAGCGCCGGCCACGGCGCCGATCAGCCAGCGGCGACGCGTGCGCGAAGAGTTTTCGGCGGGGTCAGGGGAAGAAGTTGATTCAGTCATGACTGCTGATCATGCAACAAACGCCGAACCGCTACCAAATCGCCGCGGGGAGTGCGTCCTTTGGCGTCGGGTTTGAGCGCGCCACGCACGTCATCGAGGTCGTAAATCAGCAAATGAACGCCCACCTCTTCGTTCAAATCAGCGCAAAAAGCATGCACACTCAGCGCCTCCACCGAGTCCCCATTGAACCCGGTGACCGTGCGTGGCACGTAATCAACCTGATGATCAATCAGCGCAATCTCCGCCGATTTGCAGTCATCGCAAAACAACTGGAGGTAGATATCCGACAAGCGCGTTGCGGTGCCATGCCAGACGGCGCCACCCAAGTGGGGCCGAAACGCTGCCATGCGCTCCATCCAGACGACGGCCAGGCGGCGCAATGCCAGCAGCTCACCCGGCTGCGTCTCACTGCAAAAAAGCGCGATGTATTCCACAACAGCGTCTTCGATCTCGTCATTGCCGGGCAAAGCGGTGCGCCCCGGCAAACCGAGTTGCTTGACCGCGCGCCGCTTGGCCGGGCCGTATTCCAGCCCCTCCTCCACCACCATGCGGGCAGCGACGGCAGCAATTTCCGATTTCAGGGTATCCATAAGCCGCCATTTTGCCCGCGTTTTGAGCCCGACCAAGCCAGCCTAAAATCCAGCCATGCACATTCATATTCTTGGTATTTGCGGTACTTTCATGGGCGGCCTGGCAGCATTGGCGCGGGAAGCCGGCCATCAAGTCACTGGTTGCGACACCGGCGTCTACCCGCCCATGAGCGACCAGTTGCGCGCGCTCGGCATTGAACTGATCGAAGGTTTTGGCGCCGACCAGTTGGCGCTTCAGCCGGACATGTTTGTGGTGGGCAACGTGGTCAGCCGCGCCCACCTCAGCGATGGCACGCCGAAATTCCCCCTGATGGAAGCCATCCTGGACGCCGGCCTGCCCTACACCAGTGGCCCGCAGTGGCTGGCGGAGCACGTGCTGCAAGGCCGCCATGTCATCGCCATCGCGGGCACCCATGGCAAAACGACCACCACCGCCATGACCGCCTGGATCCTGGAACACGCCGGTCTGCAACCGGGGTTTTTGGTGGGCGGCGTGCCGATGAACTTTGAAGTTTCGGCGCGCCTGGGTGGCGGCAAGGCCGAACGCAGCGCAGCACACGCAGTGGCAAGCGTGGGGGCTTGTTTCGTCATTGAAGCCGACGAATACGACACTGCTTTTTTCGACAAACGCAGCAAGTTTGTGCACTATCGCCCGCGCACAGCCGTGCTCAACAACCTGGAATTCGACCACGCCGACATCTTTGATGATCTGGCGGCGATCGAGCGCCAGTTTCATCACCTGGTGCGCACCGTGCCCGGCACGGGACCGCATGGTTCGGGCCGGGTGATCGTCAACGGGCTGGAGGAAAGCCTCGCGCGGGTCTTGCATGCGGGCTGCTGGAGTGAAGTGCGCAGCTTTGGCGCGGCAGTGAGTGACTTCACCGCCGACGGCGAACCGCATGACTTTGACGTGCGGTACCAGGGTCAAACCGTGAGCCACGTCACTTGGGCCCTGACCGGCGTGCATAACCAGCTCAACGCCTTGGCGGCCATCGCCGCCGCGCAACACGTCGGCGTGCCGCCGGCGGTCGCCGCCACCGCCTTGGCCAGTTTTGAAAATGTGAAACGGCGCATGGAAGTGCGCGGCACGGTGAAACGGGCTGGCGGCAGCATCACCGTTTACGACGACTTTGCCCACCACCCGACCGCCATCCGTACCACGGTGGACGGACTGAAGCGGCGCATCGGGCCGGACGAGCGCATTCTGGCGGTGTTTGAGCCGCGCTCCAACACCATGAAGCTCGGTGCGATGAAAGCCCAACTGCCCTGGAGCCTGGCACAGACCGACCTGGCGTTTTGCCACAGCGGCGGACTGGGCTGGGACGCCCGGGAAGCGCTGGCGCCGATGGGCGAGCGGGCGCAGGTGGCCGACAACATTGAGGCCCTGGTAGCGCTGGTTGCGGCCAATGCCCGGCCGGGCGATCACATCGTGTGCATGAGCAACGGCGGCTTTGGCGGCATCCACCTCAAGCTGCTGCAGGTGCTACAAAATAAATAGCTACCCCCGCAATAGACACGGGGGCTAGAGGCCTAAAACCTCTGAACCCCGGGCCTTTAGCGGGCGCGCCGGGCCTTGACGGCCTGTGACAACACCTCCAGCGACTCGATCGAGTCATCCCAACCCAAACAGGCATCGGTGATGCTGCGGCCATATTCCAGCTTGGCGGCATCGTCTTTGCCTGGCGTGAACTTCTGGGCGCCAGACTGCAAATGGCTTTCCACCATCACGCCGAACACGCTGGTGGAACCACCCGCAATTTGTGCCGCAATGTCACGCGCCACATCCAGCTGCTTCTCAAACTGTTTGCTGCTGTTGGCGTGGCTGCAGTCCACCATCAGGGTGGCCGGCAGCTTGGCTTTTTCCAAGTCTTTGCAGGCCGCGGCGACGCTGGCGGCGTCATAGTTCGGCGCCTTGCCACCGCGCAGGATGACGTGGCAGTCCGGGTTGCCATGGGTCTGCACAATCGCCACCTGACCGTTTTTGTGAACGGATAGAAAGTGGTGCCCACCGCCCGCGGCCTGAATGGCGTCGGTGGCAATTTTGATATTGCCGTCGGTGCCATTCTTGAAGCCAATCGGTGCCGACAGGCCTGACGCCAGTTCGCGGTGCACTTGGCTCTCGGTAGTGCGCGCCCCAATGGCGCCCCAGGAAATCAAATCTCCCAGGTATTGGGGAGAAATCACGTCCAGGAATTCGCTGCCCGCCGGCAGGCCCAGGCGGTTGATTTCAATCAGCAGCTGGCGCGCAATGCGCAGGCCTTCGTCAATGCGGAAGGTTTCATCCAGGTACGGATCGTTGATCAAGCCTTTCCAGCCGACGGTGGTGCGGGGTTTCTCGAAATACACACGCATCACGATTTCCAGCGTGTCCGCGTATTTCTCGCGCTGCACCTTGAGCTGGCGCGCATAGTCGAGTGCCGCGACCAGATCGTGGATCGAGCACGGCCCAATCACGACCAGCAAGCGATCCTCCTTGCCCCGCATGATGTCGTGGATGTGGTGGCGGGTGCTGCTGATCAGCGACTCAATGGGGGTGCCGCTGATCGGGAAGAAACGGATTAAATGCTCTGGAGGTGGCAACACTGTGATGTCCTTGATGCGTGCGTCGTCGGTCTTGCTGGTACGGTCAATGGGGAGGGCGACGGGCTTCGCATACCAGTCATCGGTACCGGCAACAGTGGCTTTGGCATTCATGGTGAGGCTCCTAAGTCAATCAAGTAAAGTCAAAAAGACATAAAAAAACCGCCGGGGGTGCCGGCGGTTTTTGGAAGATCAGGACGTTTTCTTTAGGTACGTTCAGAACTCTCTACCGCCGACAGCGCTTGAGAACCAAAAGTAGCCAAAGTAAAAACGGGCTGAATTCATAAAGTTAAATGTAGCATAGTCAGCCGCGGTCATCCCAGATCCGCGGCTTGCGGGTCGAGCCCGCAACGACTTAGCCTAAGCCGTACCGCCCACCGTCAAGCCGTCAATCCGCAGGGTGGGTTGACCGACGCCGACCGGCACACTCTGGCCTTCTTTGCCGCAGGTACCGACGCCGCTGTCGAGCTTCATGTCGTTACCGATCATGCTGACGCGTTTCAGGCACTCCGGTCCGCTGCCCACAATGGTGGCGCCCTTCACCGGGTACAAAATCTTGCCGTTTTCCACCCAATACGCTTCGCTGGCGGAGAACACAAACTTGCCCGAGGTGATGTCCACCTGACCACCGCCGAAGTTGGTGGCGTACAGGCCTTTTTTGATGCTGGCCACAATTTCTTCCGGCGATTTGTCGCCCGCCAGCATGTAGGTGTTGGTCATGCGCGGCATCGGAATATGGGCGTAGCTCTCGCGCCGTCCATTGCCCGTGGGCGGTACACCCATCAGGCGTGCATTCATGGCGTCCTGGATGTAGCCCTTCAGAATGCCGTCCTCAATCAGCACATTGCGCTGGCTGGTGTTGCCTTCATCGTCCACATTGAGCGAACCGCGGCGGTCAGCCAGGGTGCCGTCATCCAGCACGGTGACGCCTTTGGCCGCCACACGTTGGCCAATGCGGCCGCTGAACGCACTGGAGCCCTTGCGGTTGAAGTCGCCTTCCAGACCGTGACCAATGGCTTCGTGCAACAAAATACCGGGCCAGCCGGGGCCAAGCACCACGGTCATTTCACCGGCCGGCGCCGGACGCGCCTCCAGATTGGTGAGCGCCGCCTTGACCGCCTCATCGACATATTGCTCGATGATGGCGTCATCAAAATAAGCCAGGCCGAAACGACCACCACCGCCGGCCGAGCCCATTTCACGCCGGCCCTTTTGTTCGGCGATCACGCTCACACTCAGGCGCACCAGCGGGCGCACATCGGCCGCCAGGGTGCCATCGGCCCGCGCCACCATCACCACATCGTATTCACTGGCCAGACCGGCCATGACCTGCGCCACGCGCGGGTCTTTGGTGCGGGCCAGTTGCTCCACCTTCTCCAGCAACTTGACCTTGGCGGTGCTGTCCAGCGTCGCGATCGGGTCCAGCCCTTGGTACAAAGAGCGCGCTGACGCTATCTTTTTAGAAGCAGACTTCACCCGTCCGGCCTGGGCTACAGACGATATTGACCGCACCGTGCGCGCCGCATCCAGCAGCGACGCCTCGGAGATGTCGTCCGAGTAGGCAAAGGCGGTTTTCTCGCCACTGACGGCCCGCACGCCGACGCCCTGGTCGATGCTGAAGGAACCGGTTTTGACGATGCCCTCTTCCAGACTCCAGCCCTCGGAGCGGGTGTACTGAAAATACAGGTCAGCCTCGTCCACCTGGTGCGCCTTGATTTCATTCAGGGCGCGCGTCAGGTGGGATTCATCCAGGCCAAACGGTGTGAGCAACAGGGACTTGGCAACAGCCAAGCGTTCAAGGGTGGGTTCGCGAGAGATCATGCAGGCATTTTAGGTGGTGCGTCGATAATCTTGCTTTTTTTGCCGGAAACACCCACGCCTTCATGCTGATGAATTCGGTCCCGCTCCGCAATCACCCTCGACCCACGGTGGTGGCGTTGTTCGTCCTTCTTTTGTCGACGATCAGCAGCGCCGCCCTGATCTGGCAACTGGAGCGGATACAACTTGAAAATGCCCGGACCAATGCCTACGCACTGGCGCAAGACCACGCCCGGACGGCCCAGGAACATGTGGATCGGGCGCTGTCGGCCATTTATGCGCTGTCCGCACTGGTGCAGCAAGGTCATGGCGATGTAAAGAACTTCACGGAAGTCGCCACCAAAATGCTGCCTTCTTACCCGGGCGCATCACTGCTGATTCTGGCGCCAGGCGGCGTCATCCAACACGTTATCCCGCTCGCGGGCAATGAAAAGGCAATTGGCCTGGATCTACTGAAAGACCCGGTGATGCGCCGCGAATCGCTGCTGGCGCGCGACACCGGCCAACTCACGCTGGCCGGTCCACTGGAACTGAAACAGGGCGGCTGGGGGCTGGTGGCCCGGTTACCGATCTACCTTGATGACGCGCAAGGCGTGGCCGCGTTCTGGGGCTTTGCCAATGTGGTCATGCGTTTTCCTGAAGCGCTGGCATCAACCCAGTTACCGGATCTACTCCGACGGGGGTTGGACTACAAACTATGGCGCGTCAACCCCGAAACCGGACAAACGCAGATTATTGAGGAGTCGCAGGCGAGTGCGCTGATTGAGCCTGTTAGAAAAAGTTTTGACATCCCCAACGGCGCCTGGACGCTGAGCGTGGCACCCCGCGAAGGCTGGGAAAATCCGACGCGACTCGCCAGCCGGGCATTGATGGGGCTGCTGTTTTCATGCCTGCTGGCCTTTCTGGCCAAACTGCTGATGCAGCAACGCGTCAACAAGTTTGAACTGGAAACCCAGGTCGTGCAACGCACCGCCGACATCCGCGAATCCAAAATCCAGCTGGCCGCTACCCTTGAAGCGATTCCAGATCTGCTCTTTGAAATGGATTTGAATGGGCTCTACCTCCACTGCCATTCACCCCAATCCAAGTTGCTGGCCGTGCCGATAGAAGATCTATTGGGCAAAACTGCGTCGCAGGTGCTGCCCCCGGCGGCGGCGGACATCGTCATGCAATCGCTGCAACAGGCGCATGCAAGCGGCTTGGCCCGGGGACTGCAATTTGAACTCCCCCTGCCGCAAGGAAACCGCTGGTTTGAACTGTCAGTCGCCGCAAAACCCGTGAACATCGGGCAAGAACCGCGCTTTATCGTGATCTCGCGTGACATCACCGAGCGCAAACAGGCCGAAAAGGACGTCCAGCAACTGGCCTACTTCGACGCCCTCACCGGGTTGCCCAACCGCACCCTGCTGAATGATCGCATCAGCCATGCACTGGCGGATGCAACTCGGCGGCAGGAACCTCTGGCCTTGATGTTTCTGGATCTGGATCACTTCAAAAACGTCAACGACACGCTCGGGCACCGGGTCGGCGACGAATTGCTGGTGGTGCTGGCTGGGCGCATGCAGTCGGTGGTGCGGGAACACGATACGGTGGCGCGCCAGGGTGGCGACGAATTCATCCTTCTGTTGCCGAACACCGATGGGGATGGCGCCGCACGCGTGGCGGAAAAGCTGCTCAACGCCCTCAGTCAACCCGTACAGATTGCGCACCACGAGTTGACGATTACCCCCTCCATGGGCATCGCCCAGTACCCCAGAGACGGCGTTGACCTGGAAACCCTGACTAAACACGCCGACATTGCCATGTACCGCGCCAAGCAAAGCGGACGCAATGGTTACCAGTTTTTCACCAACCAAATGCAGGTTCACGCCTCCCGCACCCTGCAACTGGAAAACGCACTGCGCCGGGCCCTGGAACGTGACCAGCTGCGCCTGTTCTACCAACCCCAGTTGTCGCTCACTAGCGGCCACATCATCGGTGTTGAAGCGCTGCTACGCTGGCAGCACCCTGAACTGGGCATGGTGTCGCCCGCAGAGTTCATCCCGATTGCAGAAACTAGCGGTCAGATTCTGCGAATCGGCGAGTGGGTATTGCGCACCGCAGTTACCCAAGCCAAACAATGGCTGGATGACGGCTTGCCGCCAATGACAATGTCGGTCAATCTGTCTGCCGTGCAGTTTCGGCACCCCGATCTGCCCGCACTGGTCGCGCAGATAGTGGCCCAGGCGCAACTTCCAGCCCAATACCTGTCACTGGAATTAACCGAAAGCGTTGCGCTGCACGACCCACAAGGTGCTATTGCGGTGCTGCAGCGACTGCACCAACAGGGTGTACGCATTTCGATTGATGACTTCGGCACCGGCTACTCGTCACTCAGTTACCTCAAGCGCTTCAAGGCTCACCAGCTCAAAATTGACCAATCGTTTGTGCGTGACATCACCGATGACCCGGAAGACAAAGCCATTGTCAGTGCCATCATCAACATGGCCCGGAGTCTGGGCATGATCACCATCGCGGAGGGGGTCGAAACCCAAGCCCAGCTGGAGCTGTTGCGGGAACAAGGCTGCGATGAAGTGCAGGGCTACTTCTTTTGCAAGCCACAGCCACCTGAAGAACTGGTGGGATTTCTGCGTGGATTCCGGGGTTGATCAGGATTGGACTAATCGCTTCGACTTGGCGATCGACATCAAGATTCCCAGGCCCATGCCGAGCGTGACCATGGCGGTGCCGCCGTAGCTGATGAAGGGCAAGGGCACGCCCACCACCGGCAAAATACCGCTGACCATGCCCATGTTGACAAACGCATATGAGAAGAAAATTGTCGCCACCGCGCCGGCCAGCAGCCGCGAGAACACGGTCGGCGCCTCCAGCGCAATGGCCATGCCGCGCAGTACCAAAAAGATAAAACCGGCAATCAGCAGCAGATTGCCAAACAGGCCAAACTCCTCCGAAAAGGCGGCAAAAATAAAGTCGGTGGTGCGTTCTGGGATGAACTCCAGATGCGTCTGGGTACCCTGCATGAAGCCCTTGCCCCAAAAGCCCCCCGAGCCAATGGCAATCATGCCCTGAATGATGTGAAACCCTTTGCCCAGCGGATCGCGCGTCGGGTCCAGCAAAGTGCAGATGCGCTGCTGCTGGTAGTCGTGCAGCACCGGCCAGCGCACGCCATCGGCACACAGTTGCGGCTCAAAACCCACGATCAACGCCACCCCGACCACGCCAATCAGCACCGGCGGCAACAGCCACTTCCAGGACAGACCGGCAAAGAAAATAACCGACATGCCGGCCGATAGCACCAAAATCGCAGTCCCCAAGTCGGGCTGCCTGACGATCAAGCCAATCGGCACCAACAACAGCACACCGGCCACCACGAAGTCCAGCGTACGCAACTGGCCCTCGCGCTTCTGGAACCACCAGGCCAGCATCAGCGGCATGGCGATCTTGAGAATTTCGCTGGGCTGGATGGTGATCCCCACGTTGAGCCAGCGCCGCGCCCCCTTTTTGGTAACGCCAAAGACGGCCACCGCGATCAGCAGCGTCACGCCCAGCACATACAGCGGCACGGCCAGCGCCATCAACCGCTGCGGCGGAATCTGCGCCACCACGAACATGATGAAGCCCGCCAGCAGCATATTGCGGCCATGGTCCGCAAACCGGGTGCCGCTGTCAAAACCGGAGGAATACATGGTGAGCATGCCGGCGCATGCGAGCAAAAACACGGCAAACGCCAGCGGGCCGTCAAAGCCGCGAAACCAGGGGGTGATGCGACGCCAAAGCGGGGGGGTTTCAAATACGACTGCCATGGGATGCAATTATCGTCATTCGAAGAACGGCTCGCCACGACCCCCATGGCTTCGGCAGCGCCCGGGTTTGTGCGCCGTCTATCATCTTGTCCATGCCCAACACCCATCCCGGCCCGGTCCCCCTCACCCACCTGCTCTACCTGCACGGCTTCCGCTCTTCACCGCAGTCGCTGAAGGCCCGCACCATGGCGCAACACATGGCCACGCAGCACCCGCAGGTGCAGTGGTGGTGCCCAGCCCTGCCGCCATCGCCGCGCGAAGCGTCTGAGCTGTTGATGCTGGGCATCCAGGACTGGCCGCGCGAATCGATGGCGGTGGTCGGCTCTTCGCTGGGCGGCTTTTACGCCACCGCCGTGGCCGAGCAAACCGGCTGCCGGGCGGTGCTGCTGAATCCGGCGGTCAATCCGGCCCGCGATCTGGCGGCCTACATCGGCGAGCAAACCAGCTGGCACGACCCGCAGGAGCGCTTTTTCTTCCGGGCGGAGTTTGTGCAGGAGTTGCGCGACCTGGCGGTGACCCGCCTGCGCCAACCCGACCATTACCTGGCGCTGATCGCCAAAGGTGACGAGGTGCTGGACTGGCGCGAGGCGCACGCCCGCTATGCCGGAGCCCGGATTCGCCTGCTGGAGGGCGGCGACCACGCCATCAGCGACTTTGACGCGCACCTGCCGGAAATCATGGCGTTTTTAGGCTTGAACTGAGCCGCAACGACCGCGTTACCCCGTTCCCCTTTTTGCAGAGACAATCCATCCCATGTTTTTATTGTTTGAAGAAGCCGGAAAATTCATGGCCGGTCGGGTGCTGTCAGAGGCGGAGTCCTCTGCACAGGTGGAGTTGGACAGCGGCAAGCGGGTCAAGGTCAAGGCGGCCAACTTCCTGCTGAAGTTCGAAAAACCGGCGCCGGCGCAGTTGCTGGCGGCGGCGCAGGTCGTCAGCCAGGGCATTGAGCTGGAGCTGGCCTGGGAATTTGCACCGGAGGAAGAGTTCGGGTTTGCCGAGCTGGCGCGCGAGTATTTCAGCGACAAAGCGACGCTGGAAGAACAAGCAGGCATGTTGGTACGCCTGTTCGAGTCGCCGCATTACTTTCGCCGTGCTGGCAAGGGGCGCTTTCGCAAGGCGCCAGCCGACATCATCGCGCTGGCCTTGGCCGCGATTGAGAAAAAGAAACAGATCGCGCTGCAAACCGAGCAATGGGTCAAAGACCTGAGCGACGGCGTTTGCCCGCAGGCGATCCGCGATCAGCTGTACAAAATTCTGTTCAAGCCCGACAAAAACGCAGCGGAATACAAGGCCGTGGTCGAAGCCTCTCGCGCCACCCATCTGGGGCCGCTGGAGCTGCTGATCAAAGCCGGCGCGATCGATTCGCCCTACCAGTTCCACTGGCGCCGCTTCCTGCTGGAGAACTTTCCCAAGGGCACCGGCTTTCCCAAACTGGAAGCGCCGGCCATCAAAGACGAGCTGCCTTTGTCCACCGCGCGGGCCTTCTCCATCGACGATTCGGCCACCACCGAGATTGACGATGCCCTGTCGGTACAAGGCCTGGGCAGCGGCACCGTGGTCGTCGGCATTCACATTGCGGCCCCTGGCCTGGCGATTCAACCTGGCAGCCCGATTGACCTGGTGGGCCGCAACCGCCTGTCGACCGTCTACATGCCGGGCTACAAAGTCACCATGCTGCCGGATGACGTGGTGCAAGCCTACACGCTGCAAGAGGGGCGTGACTGCCCGGCGCTGTCCTTGTACGTCACGCTGGACGAGGCCACGCTGGAAATCAAGAGTAGCGAGACCAAACTGGAGCGCGTGCACATTGGCGCCAACCTGCGGCACGACCAGCTGGACGCCATCGTCACGCTGGAATGGCTGGAAAATCCCGACTTTAACCATCAAATCGACCCGCAGCCCTTACTGAATAAGCGCAAGCAGCTATCATTTTTGCATCGCCTGGCGCAAGACCTGAAGGCCAAGCGCGAAGTGGTGCGCGGCAAGCCGGAGAACTTCAACCGGCCCGACTACAACTTCAAGCTGGTCGGCAACGACGGCCGCGAGCCCCAAGGCAACGAGCAGGTGCAAATCAGCGTGCGCGAACGCGGCGCACCGCTGGACCTGATCGTGTCGGAAGCCATGATTCTGGCCAACAGCACCTGGGGCAACTGGATGGCCGAACTCGGCGTGCCCGGCATTTACCGCAGCCAGGCCTCGATGCTGCCGGGCGTCAAAGTGCGCATGGGCACCCGCGCCCTGCCGCATGCCGGTCTGGGCGTCAAAAGCTACGCCTGGAGCAGCTCACCGCTGCGCCGTTACACCGATTTGGTCAACCAGTGGCAAATCATTGCCTGCGCGCGCCATGGCAAAACAGCGGCGTTGGTGGCCCCGTTCAAGCCCAAAGACGCGGACTTGTTCTCGATCATCTCCAGCTTTGACAGCGCTTACTTCGCCTACAACGACTACCAGCGCGCCATCGAGCGTTTCTGGACGCTCAAGTTCATCCAGCAAAACCAGGTCACCGAGATCACCGCCACCGTGTTCAAAGAAAACATGGTGCGGGCCGACGACCTGCCCTTGGTGCTGCCGGTGATGGGCGCCAGCGGTTTGCCCCGCGGTGCGCGGGTCCTGATCAAGCTGGGCGACATTGACGAGGTGACGCTCGACATCCACGGCACCGTGGTGGAGCGCCTGGATGCGGTCACGGAAACCGCCAATGCGCCAGAAGACGAGGCCGGTGACGAGGATGAAGACGCCGGCGCGGGCCCGATTGCGATTGCCGTGGACATGAGCGAGACGGACACCAGTCCCGCCGTCACCGATCAAACTGCCCCGTGAACCTGCGGTCTTTCAGCCCTCTCCAGCTGGCACTCGGCGCCTCGATCGCTGTCCATGTGGTGCTGCTGACGGTCCGCTTTGTGGACCCCGAGGCGTTCAACCGCGTGTTTGAAGACACGCCGCTGGAAGTGATCCTGGTCAATGCGCGTACCACGGAGAAACCGAGCAAGGCCCTGGCCATTGCCCAGGCCTCCATGGCGGGCGGTGGCGAGGCGGACAAAGGCCGCGCCACCAGCCCGTTGCCGCCGGCGCTGCAGAATGAAACCGGCGACGACGCGGAACAATTCGCGCAGCGCAAACTGCAAAACCTGCAGGAGCAACAAAACCTGCTGCTGGCCCAGATCAAAACCCAGTTGGCCGCGCTGCCGCCGCCCGACCCCAAGCAACCCATTGCGTCGACGGAACAGGCCGAGCGCGAAGAAAAACGCCGCCAGCTGATCAAGCTGCTGGCCGAGATTGAGCGCCGCATCAATCAGGAAAACGCGCGCCCGAAAAAGCGCTACATCAGCCCGGCCACCCGGGAAGAGGTGTACGCGGTGTATTACGACCATTTGCGCCGCGCCGTCGAAGACAAGGGCACCGAGAACTTCCCCGAAGCCGCTGGCAAGAAACTGTACGGCGAGCTGACCATGATCGTGACCGTCAACTTTGACGGGCGGGTTCTCAACATCGAGATCGTGGAAAGCTCCGGCAACCGCACGCTGGACCGGCGCGCCGAGGCCATTGCCCGCAGTGCCGCGCCATTTGGGCACTTCAACGCGGCGATGCGGCGCAAGGCCGAGCAGATCATGGTGGTCTCGCGTTTCAAGTTCACCCGCGACGAAACGCTGGAAACCCGGCTCACGTCCCAATAAACACCCAAAACAACTCACAGGACGACTATGTCGATGGATCTTTATTGCGTCATGGGCAACCCGGTGGAACACAGCAGATCGCCGTGGATTCATGCCCGTTTTGCCGAGCTGACGGGCCAATCGCTGCACTATGACAAGCGGCTGATTCCGCTGGACGGCTTTGCGACGGCAGTGAGCGCCTTCGTGGCGGAAGGTGGCCGGGGCTGCAACATCACCGTGCCGTTCAAGTTTGAAGCCGCGGCGCTGGCCACCCACACCAGCGAACGGGCCATGCTGGCCCTGGCCTCCAACGTACTGACCTTCCGGGACGGCGACATCCTGGCCGACAACACCGATGGCGCCGGATTGGTCAACGACATCCAGCGCAACGCCGGTCTTGATTTACAGGGCCGCCGCGTGCTGCTGATCGGCGCCGGGGGCGCGGCCGCCGGCGTGTTGGGCCCGCTGATCCTGGCCCGGCCGGCCGGCATCAGCGTCGCCAACCGCACCTTGAGTAAAGCCAGCGAGCTGGTTGAACGCCATGCGGCTCTGGCTTTGCTACAAAAAACAGAGCTGACCGCGCATGATCTGCAAGGGCTAGAGGCTGATTTTGATGTAATCATCAACGCCACCGCCAGCAGCCTGAGCGGCGCGGGCGTGCCGGTGGCGGCCAGCACCCTGAAACCCGGCGCGCTGGCTTACGACATGATGTACGGGCCGGCGGCGCAGGGCTTTTTGACCTGGGCCCGCGAACACGGCGCGGTGGCCCGTGACGGTTTGGGCATGCTGGTGGAGCAGGCGGCCGAATCCTTTTTGATCTGGCGCGGCGTGCTGCCGCCCTCGCAACCGGTGCTGGCCGAGCTGCGGGCGATGCTGCGTTAAACGGAGCCCGCCTCCATGAAGTCACTGATGCGCTGGCTGGGTTTGCTGCTGGCCGCCGTGCTGGCGCTGCAGCTTTTCTTTGTGGCGCGCATTGCCGCCATGGCGGTACTGGACCCGCAATCGACCTCGTTTGAGCGCTCGGAAGCGTGGCGCGTGCTGCATGAAAAAGGCACGTTGCGCTGGCGCCAGCAATGGGTCGCCTACCCGCAGATTGCGGACTCACTGAAGCGCGCGGTCATCGCCAGTGAAGACGACGGCTTTATCTACCACGATGGCGTGGACTGGGACGCCCTGGAAAAAGCCTGGCAAAAGAATGCCAAGGCGGAAGCGCAGGCGGCCAAAACGCAGGCCGCGATGACGCAAACCGCGAAAAACCAGGCCAACCGAAAAACCGGGGCGAACCCGGCCAAAAACCAGCCGCTGGTGCGCCAGCCCAAGGTGGTGGGCGGCTCCACCATCACCCAGCAACTGGCCAAAAACCTGTTTTTATCGGGCGAGCGGACCCTGCTGCGCAAGGGCCAGGAGTTTGTGCTGACCCTGTTGCTGGAATCCTTGCTGAGCAAGCAGCGCATTCTGGAGATTTACCTCAACAACGTCGAATGGGGGGAAGGTGTGTTTGGCGCCGAAGCGGCCGCCCAGCACTACTTTCGCAAGCCCGCCTCGCGGCTCAGCGCCTACGAAGCATCACGGCTGGCTGTGATGCTGCCGCGCCCCAAGTATTTCGAAAAAATGCCCAACTCCAGCTATATCTCGGGGCGCGCCGGCGTGATCGCCAACCGCCTCGCGGATGCCGAATTGCCCTGACCGCAGCATCCATCCGTCGACAAGTTCACAAAACCCGGGCTATTGGCGTGGCCTCTGGGGCCGGGCTTGCGCCAGCCTTTTCATGCTGCCGCGGCTTTCATAGGTACTGAAGCAATAGGGGGCCAACCGTTTGCGGAAAAAATTGATCATCTTGGTGGACGAATCAAATGACATGCCATACACCCCCACCGGTCGCGTAGCAGCGATGGGGCTGACGGCATGGCGACGCAGGGCCGCCGCCAAAATAAGCGGGCCTAAGGCCTGCGCGGCGCGCAAATGCGGGCGAACGAACGTGCTCCGATAACACAGTGCATCCAGTACCAGCGGAGAGCGGGTGACGATCATCCAGGCGACCACCTCGCCGTGATGACGCACACCGACGCTGATGCTGGGTTCAATATCCTCGACTTCGGTAAAGGGCGAAAGCTCATAGGGAATCTTTCCTTCGGCCACGTCGTGGTGCAGCTGGGTGCGTTCGTCGGCGCTGAGCTGCGTCCACTCGAACAACTCAAACTCCGGCGGTACCTCGCGCAGGGCGTTGAGCCAGGGCGCTTTCAAGACTTCGCGGCAGTACCCCTTTGACATCAGCAGTTTTGCGTCCGGCGCGCACCAGTGGCAAGCGGCCAACAGCCGTTCAAACGGCTGCCACGCGGGCGTCAGCGTCGTGTAGTCGGCCGTCAATCCGACGCAATCGCGCTCGCGCAACTTTTCCTCAATGGAACGCATCAACCGGGATGCCACACCACGTTGCCGCCAAGCCGGAAGAACCGAAACCGAAAGCAATTTGGCCGCCTTTGGACTGGGTGGATCAGCGTCATCCACTGTGATAGCCACGGGCGACTGCGCCAGCAGCAGCCCGACAGGAAGCCCGTTTTGCCGAGCCACATGCGCGATCGACTCAAACCCATCGAACACTTCGCCCGACAGGCAACGGGCCAGATGCGGGCGGAAAGCGGGGAACGTCAGGCTTGAGACGGTTGCCATATCTGCTGGTTTGATCCGGGAAATGACAAGATTTGCATCATCGGCAGACGCTGCCTCACGGATTGCAAAAGGCGGTCGGGCATTGAAATTCAAAACCGGAGTGTTCATCGTCATATTTCTCAATAAATAACGCAGGCAATACCGCTGATTTGCAATGGAATACTTACTTTAGTAACCTATTGGAGTACCTCCATTTTTGGCAAAAATTCCCTTGTTATATTCATAATATTTATCATTGCGGAAAAGCCCATTGGGCCCATACAACTGTTCATTTTGTTTAGGACCCATTTCCCCACCCGCTACCGCCTCAAGTTCCGAGTCAGACAACTCGGCATTGGGGTTAGGCGGCAAAACATAGTTGACCACCTTGTCAGTGTTTTCCAGCACACGCACGGTGTAACCGGCGGGAATCTCTACACCTTCTGCTTTCAACGTCGCCGCCGGGTCTGCCAATAACTGTTGCTTGAAGCTTGCGTCGGCCCAGCACTTGGCGAGAATATTATCAATTTGATTGTTTTCAACTTCTTGGTTCATGATGATTCCTTTGGTTTGTTAAAAGCAGCTCTTGCACATTGCCGCCGTTCAATCTATGGCTGCTCGGTTAAATGACATTCCAAAAACCTACGTGATGGAATAAACAAAGCGGATTGATCATTGGGAAAGCCGAAAATTTCTGATCGGCCCACCCAAGCGCCAAAACTTAACGAATCCAACGTGGCTATTGGGCTGTCAATTCGTCACCCGCCCAAGTGAGGCTATTTACAAACACCGATGGTGTCCGTGATGCCCGCCCTCTCCAAAAATCCCTAACTCAAAAGTTAGGTTGTTTGAACGTGCCGGATTCAATACGATTTCCACCATCAGCCATTAAGGCTGGTTGTCGGGTTATCACGCCTGCACCAAACTCCAGGCCGCCCCCAATTTTCTTGAAAATACTTATCGCGCTACCACCGCCTTTACCACCCGCGACCGATTCCAGTTCCGAGTCAGACAACTCGGCGTTGGGGTTAGGTGGCAGCACATAGTTGATCACCTTGTCGGTGTTTTCCACCACACGTACGGTGTAGTCAGCGGGAATCTCGATGCCTTCTGCTTTCAATGCCGCCGCCGGGTCGGTCAACAACTGTTGTTTGAAGCTTGCGTCTGCCCAGCACTTGGCCAGGATATTGTTGATTTGGTCGTTTTGCACTTCTTGGTTCATGATGATTTCTCAATTATTGAAAAAAGCTCTTTGACATAACAAAATTCACCCGAGCTGGAATAAAGTGAATAAATGGTGATACCAGTGGAGTAACGAATTACAGGAGATTATTTCTAATCATTTGACAACTGGCTAAGTGTCAAGTCCCGCCTGTTTGTAAACACGCTTGACGAATAAATCAGGTTTTTCTGCGCGCCATTTTTGCAACGCCTGAATGGGCGTCTGGTGGTTCAGCGCACGTTGCGGGATATGGTGGTTGTAGGT